>Ga0070741_10003005_pt1 | contig 43223 bp, 40 predicted proteins | sample Coa_R1_4_FD_66440 | JGI IMG/M metagenome (GOLD analysis project Ga0070741, IMG submission 66440) | Surface soil microbial communities from Centralia Pennsylvania, which are recovering from an underground coalmine fire - Coalmine... | ecosystem: Environmental > Terrestrial > Soil > Unclassified ... | reverse complement strand
TTGGCCAGGGTGGCGATGCCTGCCGTATCGGGACCCTGACCTTCCAGTAACCGCCATAGGTAATGCACGCGGGGAGGTGATATGCTGCGAGGCTGCACCGTTTTCAGCGTTCTAAACGTCCCTGGCCTCTTCTGGCTGCGCGCGGCGGCGTCAGAATCGTTGTTCAGGACCGACAGGCGGTATGGCGACCAATACGAAGCCTGGGGAGCAATGATTTCCGGAGGCGGCTGAATTTCCAACCACCGGAGAACGGATTCAGCTTGGGACCAATACTGGCGGTAGCCGCCCGTCATGACCCCAGCTATTAAGGCCTTGATTAATCGCGCGGGTGAGGGAGGCCATTCCTTTCCGTGATACCTGCCCGTCAGGAAGTGGGTTGAGATGCAAAGATACTGTGGCATGTTACCCACCCGACTTGCCTTTCTTGGTTTTCTCGTCAAGCTTCTCTTTCGCAATCTTGGGATCGAAAACGCCCTCTCGGCTCTTACCGACTCCGAAGGCCCCCGCCGCGGCAGCAGCGAACGCGCGCACCTCCGCTTCAGAAACATCGAACGGTTCGCGCCGGCCATCTCGCGAGATCGTAAATTGGTCAGCCGGCTTTGTGGGAGAAATGACCAAAAGACATCCTTGGCGGAGGTATAGTTCGACAGGCGCGGTGAACACGATCAGGCAGAGGCCGAGGATATAACGTTGCAATTTCCGGGTTCGGCCGGCTTCTCCCGCCAGGAGCGCCCGTGCGGCCACTAAGTTCAGAAGCGCCTCACGGATGACACCGCCCCGAGCCACGATGCCCCCGTGGGTGCGCCCTGAAGGGCTGTCCAAAAGACCTTGCTCCGAAAGCGCCTTCTTTTTCTTTTCTGGCTCGAGGCCAAGCTCTTCTAACTCATCCTTTTCCAACGCAGCAAAATACTGAGCGCTCCGCGTGAGGCGCTCGGCCCCATAGGCGCGCACTGTAGACTCGACCAGGCGCGGGACCTTTGCCCCGGTCTCGCGAGAGTCCCAAGCGCCGAAAACAAGGGACGTCGGGGCAAGCTTGGCGAGCGGCTCGGCGTTACCCTCATCCCGATAAGCGAGAAAGGCCCTGTCGAACTCTGGACGGAGATTCGAGAACCGAATCACGGCGTCCGCAGCACGGTGGCCAGCTTTGAGAATGCTGACCTCGCGCGAGTTGACGCGTACTGTCACATCGGGGATTAACTCTTTGTATTCGGTTCGAAGGAAGATCGGCTCCAAGCGGTTGGCTTGGGAACCAACGGAGTCGATCAAACAGACCCCTCCGCTCGACAGGGAATCGATGACATAGCCTGGCACCTCATTGCTTCCCTCGGGCGGCGCGAATGTCGCCGGGAAAATTACTGCGCCATCTCCCGCCGCAGGCTCGAGGTATTGCCGTATTAACACCGCGACCGGTCCAGAATCCGACAGCCAATGATCAAAGCGATCCGTCATGGGACGAGTCCTCCTTCGTGGCAAGAGTGAAACACTTTTGCTGCCCGCGCCTCTCAATTTCAAAGCGGTAGGCTGCAACTGGAAGTCCCGGCCAGGGACGACAAGACGCCGTGCGGGCGACTACACGCGGCAGGGGTGTGAGCCAAAGATGATAGCGGAAGCCTTCTCGGCGAGAACCGCAGGGCCGGAAGCCCTGCAAGCCGGCTGCGGCAAGAAGTTCGACAGCCGGATAGGTCGCTGACTCCTTGGTCCGCTGCTCGTTCGGGGAATAACCGAGATCGAGTGCGAGCCAAGCTGAACGGGGGTCCAGGTTGAAACGAACCGTGGTCATCGCAAGTGCTCCGAATAATCTAGTTGCGTCGGCGGGGAGCAGTTTTCGCAGTTCAGTGACTAGGTTGAGGGATGTCTGCCGGCCAGCCCAGCCTTTGAGCTCGCTTGTCTCCTGGCGGAATTCATCGAGCCACCAGTCCAGCTCAAGGTCGCCCCAATGGATCGCTTCAGCCTTGTCAGGCCCGTTCAGCTTTCGCACTTCTGCGGACTTTAGATAAGAAATGAGTTTCGTCAAATCCAGTTCTACCTGACTCGTGACATAAAATTCCGCCCGTCGCGGAAGGCGCTCGTCCAACGCGAAATGCGACAGTACACGGGCCCCCTCCCGGTCGAACAGTTCTATCAGTCCACAACAAGCGTAAAACTGCCCAGGATTGCAAGGGTCTAGGAAAATGCGAAGATCAGGCATAATCTGGTTGTTCGAAGGTTTCGGCCGAGACCATGGCGTCGGCAGCCTTAAACATCGCTTCCAGGTAGGCTAGTCCCCAGTATCCATATACTTCCTGGAGTCGTGCGAAGCGGCGCGCGCACTCCAATGCCGCAGTCTGGCTGGCACGGAGATTTCTGCGGTCCAAAGCGCGGTCGGGGAAATGGGGCCGACCCCATCCATGATGTGCGGCGACCAAGTGCAAGGCAAGATCGCGCAGAGCTAGCGGAACATCCAGAGTGGCCTCGCCGCTTGTAAGAGAAGCAAGCTCGTGGCGGAAGCCCGCCAATTGCGCGGGAGAGCCCGGACGAGCCGTTTTGGCCAAAGGCCGCGCCGGATCGCCGCCCATGGCACTCTGCCAGATCGGTGCGGCTTTGCCAAGATCATGAAGGCGGCCAGCCCATTCGAAGGTTTGTGCCAAATCAGAAGGAAGCTGGAGTTTTTCGGCCAGGCATCGAGCCATGTCGGCGACAGCCTGGAGATGGTCATCCAGGAGCACTTCGGCTTGCGTCTGCTTTTGAGGTCTGGGCTGCCGAAAGTAGAGCAGCGTCGCCGGCGGTATTTCGCCCTCTTCCGGGTTGGCGATCTGGACCTGCCAGGATAAATCCAGTCCGAGGCTCCTCGCGAGAAGCGCAACCGAGCCCTGATCTAAGCTGCCCAGCCAAATGGGTTTTGGCTTCGCTGCCCTTGGAGAAATGCCAAGCGGCCGGATGAGCCATCCCTCCCCATCGAATTGCGCGATAAAACGGGCGCGCCTCGCGCCGGCGGGGCGGTCTGCCACATCATAATCGGGCGTTGGCTCTGCGGGCGCATGTGGTTGAAACATCCCGTCCTCTATGGATCCGCAGCCGGTTGGCAACAGAATGAGGGAGTACCGTAGCCGTGCTGGGTCTGCAACCAAAGCGTGAATAGGAAATGATCCAATCGCGCCATCGGGGTGCAATAAGAGGACGCGTGTTTCCGCCGGGAGAAACTGGAGTTTTTTCCAAACGCGGCTTGTGGGTTCGCGGAGGCGTTCATGAGCAAGCACGCGGTGCCGCCGCAGGGCTTCCCGGCGGTCCATAGAACTCACATCCCGAGAGGCCAGCCAAAAAACATCATCTCGCCAGGCAATTTCTGTTTCCGGCAAGTCCTGCTGTTTTCCGTGCAGCCAAGCCTCCACCGGCGGCCGCGCTGGATGGGGGCATAGCGAGGTTTGACTCCAGGCGTCCAATACCCGGTCTGAAAACTGTGCCGTGGGCGGTTCCTCGGAGCAAGCCTTAGAGGGCGGCGGATTCTCAAACAGTGAGCGCAGCGAAATGTCTCGTCCTGAATCCAGCGCCGGGAGGCTAGTTAGGTATTCTAGCGTTGCTAGCAATCTTGCCTCTTTCTGGCCGTCGGGCTCGTGGTAGACCAGACGGGCCTGCCCGCATGTTTCACCGAAGCGATTCAGGCGGCCAAAGCGTTGGATTAAGTGATCGGCGGTATCAAGGTCAGTAATCAACAAATCAGACGAGATGTTGGCGCCCACCTCGGCCGCCGACGTCGCCACCAACCAACACGGTTCTGGCGGCGATTGGTTAGACGCAAAAAGGCGGAAGATGGGATCTTCAACGATACGATCGCGCTCCCAGCCTCGCATTGTCCCGGTTATAAGGCGAATCCGATCGGAGCCGGTTCCTTTGCGAATAGCGCGGGCCAGGGAAGCAGCATTTTCAGGCTCCCGTACAAATATTAGGATTCGTCCCTGCCTCTGGTCCACGCCCGCCGCAATTTTAAGAATCTCATGAGCTATGGGTTCTCGTTTCTCAACAAAACAAAACTGGAGGAGTTTTTCAGCAGTGTAGATCCGCCGAAAATGTGGGCTGCCCGTGAGGTCGGAGGTAAGTGAATCCGGCCAGCGCGGGCCGCTTTCCCGCGGGGTGGCCGAGAGACGTATCGTTAGGAATGGTTTGAGACCCTGAGAGCGCTGAACGGTTGAAATCTTGAACAGCAGCTTGGCAAACGCAGGCGTAAGATGAGCCTCATCATTTACGAGGAGGACATCTTGTCCCAGGAGCCCCGCGTGCTGGGGGCGCTGCCAAGGGCCGTCACCGTAACCCGAGAAAAGCATCCGGCTGCCTATCATGTCCACCGTGCCGACGACAATGGCCGGCCGGGAAGGATCGAGGCTCCAGGCCCGGTTATGGGCGCGCTCGCCGCGAAGTGCGCTCACCGCCAGGACGTTATCCTTTTTACCGGCAACCGAAAGCCGCTCGAGTGCCCCCTCGATTTCCGGTGCGTCCTTTATTCGCTTCGCGAGAAGCTGCGCCTCTTCCGTAGCCTGATCCACGACGACGCGGCGGTCCACAACCCAGACCAGTCGCCTCGGGACCGCTTGCTTCCGTGGCCGATGCAGTAGCTCCCACGAAAGCGCCAGCAGCCAGACGTGCATCACAGCGGTTTTTCCGAGTCCGGTCGGCAGGCATAATTCGTCGGGATTCCGGCCCTCCAGTAATTCGCAGAACAGGACAGTTTGCCAAGGATATGGGTCAAAACCCGACAACTGCACAAAGAAATGTTCAAACCATTCGGATGGCTGTAGCTCCTCGCCGTCGCTTTTCATGACACGAAATCAGCCGCCCTAACGCTAATGGCAGAGCAAATCTTAATCGATTTTCCAAATAATTTCTACGATTTTCTCTAAGGCGTCTGTCGAAATTTTATCCAGAAGTAAGACCTAGGTCCCGATCGTCCGCCCGCAACTCTGGGCTGCGGGCCGTCACGGAGGGTGTGACAGCGGAAAAAACTTGCCCGCGTTCGTCGATCGGCGAACCCGAGCCGTCCGCCAGGAGGAATTCGTTGCTGGACACCTTGACTCTCAACGCCGTCCGAGCAGGCGCCAGATACGAATATTCGTATACGGCGCCGCCTTGATTAGTCAACGGTATTGGCCGCTCGATGCCCGATGCGTCCGCTAAAATCACCGCGAGCACCGACCAAGCCTCTTCGGGTCCCGGTTGGCCGCGTAACCGGCCGAATCGTCCATCTACCGCGACGGGAATGCCCAGCCGCAGCCGGATCTCCTGAGCCGGGCCGCCGGCTGAGGCAGTGATTGGCACTCCTCAGTCCCACGCGCAAGATGACCGGCGGCGCCGGCTGCGATCCGCCGCAATTGCTCCCGCGGCCACTGTCGCGTCCGGCCTTATAAAATGCAGCCGCTCGAAGAAATCCCCAACCAGCAAAACGCCCGCCGCCAAGACTCAAGATATACGCTGCCGGCGGGTCAGGATTTTCCCTTTCGGAGCCCCGTTGGCGCCAGTTCTTTAATGCGGTCGCGGAGATACGAGCTTTGCTGTTCGTCGTGGGCACGGGCGAGCAAGCCCTTCGCGTCTAGCAAGTGTTCCGCCATCCGTTTTCGCGCCCCCGCCGGGTCCCGCTGGCGAATGGCCGCATAGATTCGCTGGTGCAAATGCAGCGTGTGCTCGACCGGCACAAGATGCGAGGTGAGCTCAATCAAGCGGTGCAGCGATTGATGGATCACCGTAAACATCGTCGTGCAGACACGATTTCCCGCTGCTTGAAAAATGGCTTGATGAAATTGAAGGTCGTGCTGGCTCAGCCGGTTGTGGTCCTTTGCACTCCCCTTCATCGCGGCCATCTCGCGCCGCAGAGCAGCCAGGTCGTCCATAGTCGCCCGGGCGGCCGCGCGCGCCGCAAGCTCCGGCTCCACAATGATGCGCGCCTCCATCAGTTCGTGGAAGGAGATGCCATTCAGCAGAATCAGAAACTCCATCGGCTCGCCCAGCAGAGACGCCGCGGCCTTGTTTACATACGTGCCGTCTCCGACACGCTGGGAAATAACTCCCATGATCTCGAGTACCTTCAGCGCTTGCCGCAAGGAGGACCGGCTGACCTGAAATTTCTGCGCCAACTCTCTTTCGGCAGGCAGGCGGCCGCCGGGAGCAACCGCCCCTTCGGAGATGAGGCGCTTGAAAGTGGCCAGCAGGCGCACAGTAACATCCTCTTTGCCGGCGAAACACAAAGGCGTACCTGGCATGAGACGCTTCAACGCTTACCTTCTGGGATCGGGGGCAGGACCCCGGCGATTTCTCCTCTGAGCGTCTGTGACCCGGCAGGAGCTTTCTCAGACTGCCCAGCCATCGAGATGAACGGCGCAGCGCCTGCGCACACGGAATAAAACGAAATCTCGGCTCGGCCGCCGGAGGTCGTTGTCATTGTCTCAGTTCGTCCATTGCGCCGGCGAAGCGACCTCGAACCGGCCCTTTGCCCGGATATCCTCGGAGGAGCTTCCGACCAAGACGTCGAAGGCGCCCGGTTCAACTACGAAGGCCTTTCGGCTTTCGTCGTAGAAGGCCAGCTTTTCGGCTGGCAGCAGGAAAGAGACGGTTTTCTTTTCTCCAGGCTTCAGGCTGATCCGCTCGAAGCCCCGCAGCTCTTTCTTCGGCCTTTTGAGGGTCGCCTGCAAGTCGTGCACATAAAGTTGCACGACTTCGTCGCCGGCGCGCCGGCCGACGTTCTGTACATCCACGCGGACTGTGACCGCGCCGTTGCCGGGAATCCGTTGGGAGGAAACATGGAGGTTTGTATAGTTGAAGGTCGTATAGCTGAGCCCGTGACCGAACGGATACGCCGGTTTGCCGTCAAAGTACATATAAGTGAACCCTTTGGTGATGTCGTACTCGTCCATGGGCGGCAAATCCGCTACTGATTGATACACCGTATAAGGCAGCTTGCCGCCGGGATTATAGTCGCCGAACAAAACCTCAGCCACCGCGTTGCTGCCTTCCTCCCCCGCCATGAACATTTCGACCACCGCCGGAACGTTGAGCGCCCGGCCTTGGATTCCGGGCCCGGAGCTGGCGAGCGAAACCGGGCCGCCATTCACGAGCACCACCACGGTCCTCGGATTGGCTTCGTAAACTCTCCTTACGAGCTGTTGTTGGATCAGAGGCAGGTTGATGTACATCCTGTCGCGGCCCTCCCCCTCCAATAGCTGATTCGTACCCACATACGCTATCGCTACGTCCGCCTTCTTCGCAGTGGAAACGGCCTCCGCGAAGCTGGCTTCTTCGTTGTCGGACTCCAGAAATCCGCTGCCGCGCGCGTAAAGCACCTCCGTGCCCGGCGCGACTTTATTCTTTATGCCATCAAGCGGCTTGACGAACTTGGACGCCAAGCCGGTGTAGCCGATTCCGGTCATGGCGAAGTTAGCGTGCGGGCCGATGACGGCGATGCTCCTGATTTTGCTCCGGTCAAGCGGAAGGAAGGCGTTCTTATTGGTCAAGAGCACGATCGATTCCCGGGCGGTCCGGAGCGCGAGATCCCGATGCTGTGGGGAATCGATCACCGAGGGAGGAATCTTGCTGTAGGGCACCATTTCCGGAGGGTCCAACTCACCCAGCCGGAACCTCACTTTCAGAACCCGGCGGAGCGATTGATCAATGTCCTTTTCGGTCAAGAAGCCTTTCTCGACGGCTTTCGGAAGCGCAACTGCATAGGCGCCGTTGTCGAGGTCGCTCCCCGCGAGAATCGTCTTAGCCGCCGCTTCCTCAATCGTTGCATACCGCTTGTGCGCTCTGACCAGGAGCTGCACGGCTCCGCTGTCGGGGACGACAAAACCCTCGAACTTCCACATCCCGCGCAGGATGTCGGTGAGTAGCAGCCTGTTTTCCGCGTTGGGAACGCCATTGATGGCGTTGTACGACGACATGATCGACTGCGCCCGGCCCTCCACAATCCCCGCTTTAAAGTGCGGCAGATAGTATTCCATCAGCATCCGTTCGCCGACCTTCGCCGAAAGGCTCTGGCGGTCCTTCTCCTGGTTGTTCACGGCGTAATGTTTGAGCGTAGCAGCCAGTTTCAGGTATCTGGTGTCGTCGCCTTGTGTGCCTTTTACATAGGCAACCGTCATGCACGAGGTGAGATAAGGATCCTCGCCGAAAGCTTCATGGATCCGGCCCCAGCGTGGGTCGCGGCTGATGTTGATCACCGGCGAGCGGTAGACCAGGCCGTTATGCCGCAGGCGCTCTCCGCTCGGCGTAACGGTCACTAGTTGGCCCTGCTGGCCCGGCTCCATTTTTCCGGGTACGGTGGGCCACAGGTTGTAGATGGCCCGGCCTTCGTCGGCGATCGCGGCGGCGACGTCGTGGATCAGCGCCGGATCCCATGTGGCGGCCATCCCGATGTTCACCGGGAACATGGTCGTAGGCTTCGTCCAAACGATGCCGTGCAAGCTCTGATTCCAGCCGTTCATCACTGGGATCTTTAGCCGGTCAATCGCGGGCGCCGTCGTGCTGAGCAGCGAGGCCTTCTCCTCGAGCGTCAAGCGCGGAATTAGATCGTCCACCCGCTTTTCGATAGGCTGCGAAGGATCAAGGTAAATGGGTTGCTGGCTCGCAAGAGGCAGCGCAGCCGTCGAAGCCAGCAGGCAAACGTAAGCAAGAAGTTTCATCGCAAACCCTCTTTCCAGAAATGGCGAAGCGCCGCGGCGTGTCGTGTTCTCCAGTCTGATCCAGCTTTGCCCTGCCTTGCTTATCGGCGCCGCTCCAAGCTCGGCCCTTTAAAACGTGTATTTCAAAGCAAACTGTATCTGCCGCGGGTCATTGGAAGTACTGATGACTTTCGCCCCCGAGGCGACGTCTACCGGCGCGCTTCCGCCCGCCGCCGTGGAGCTGTTGGGCGGGCTGAAATAAGCGGCGTTGGGGAGATTGAAGACCTCGGCGCGGAATTGCAGCCTGGAGTTTTCGGTCACCGCAAATTGCTTGAAGAAGGAAACGTTGACGGTTCCGCTATAATCGCCCCGCAGAATGTCCCCGCCGGAATTGCCGTAAGTAAATGAGGCCGGCACGGCAAAAGCGCTTCTGTCAAAATATTGAGCGAGGGTCGGGTTGTCCAGCTTTCCCGATCCGAGACGATTCGGCCGCTGGCTTCCGATCCCCGTATTCGCTACGTCGCGCGAAATGGTCGGCGTATAGGGCAATCCGCTTCGAAAATTAATAATGCTCTGCAATTGCCAGCCGCCCAAGAGCCAGCTGCTCAGCCCGCCGCTGCCGAGAAACCGCTTCCCTTTACCAAATGGCAATTCATAGCCGAAACTCCCGGCAAAAATGTGCGGCACGTCAAAATTCGAAATCGCCCTTTCCCAGGCGTAGTTCCCGCCTACCGCTGGAGTGTTCGCGCTGGTGATACTCTTGGAAAACGTGTAGGAAGCCAGGAACCAGGCGCCGGCGGAGAGTCGTCTTTCGAGCTTGGCTTGCAGAGAGTGGTATGTGCTCGAGACATCTTGCGAGCTATAGCTCATGTTGCCGAAGCGCGGATAGGGCCGGCGGTTTTGAATCGATCCTGCGCCTGCCAGAGGAAAATTGATCGCATCGGTGCCGCTTAAGAAGGATCCTTTGTTTCCCACGTAATCCACTTCCAGAAGCAGTTTCTTCCGGAGTTGGCGCTGGACGCCGAAATTCCAGTGCTGGTCATAGCCCATCCGCATCCGTGTGGGGCTGGGCGTCCAACTGGCCGCGGTCACTGCGGAACCGAATGGCGCGCCGAGAAAGAAATTCGCCGTCGTACGTGTGGGAGTCACGTCGCGGTCGGCGTTGACGGTTTCCGACAGGCTGAAGGGAAGAAAATTGAAGTTCAGCCGCCCGCTGGTTCCTTCTGATTCGTAGAAAATTCCATAGCCGCCCCGGAAAACCGTATCTTCCCCGAAGGGGCGCCAGGCCAGGCCGAATCGGGGCGCAAACTGGTGCGTATCCGGATAGGTGATGCTGTAAGGCAGCCCGGCCTGGCTGCTGGTCTGGATCAGGTCCTTATAAAGGGCATACCCGACAGCCGCCGCAGGCTGGGCGCCCAAATCGATCTGATCTGTATTGCTGGCGACGATAATGGATTTGGCCTGCGTCGGATCAAATGTGGCGACTTGGCCCCGATAGCCGTTCAACCACGGCGTGTATTCGTAGCGCAGCCCGAGGTTCCAGGTCAACTTGTCGCCGACCTTCAAATCATCCTGAACAAAAAAGTGCCAGTACGTTCCATACCCGCCCCACCACGTCGCCGGATTCGACCGGCCCACAGAAGCCGGGTAGCCCAGCATCCAGTCGGCAAACGCATCGCCTGTGCTGGCGGCAGCGGCCGGGTTTTCGGTCATGATGCCCGTATAGCTGAAGCTTCCATTGTGGGTGCGCGAATCGGTGAAAAGCGGCTCAAAGTAATGGATGCGTGTTCCCAGTTTGATAATATGCCTTCCCCTGATCCACGTCAGGTTATCAGTGAATTCATAGACCCACCGGTCCTGCCACTTTGGGCGCCCGTCGCCGGCGTTTCCCGAAAAACCCGTATAGCCCGAGAAGCTGAAAGCGGGCAGGCTGGAAATCGAGGCGTCCTGAACCCCTTCAAGCCCCGTAATTCCCGCCTCTTTGTCGAACTGCGCTCCCAGCCCCTGGAAGTAGGCGTTCGACCGATATTCCCCATACATATAGCTGAACCGGGCCTCGTGAATCATATTCGCCCGCAGATTGCTCGTTAAAGCGGCCGCGACGTTTCGCGCCGGACCCTCCAGATGGGTGTACCCCAGAGCCGGAAATGCGGCCGGGTCGTCCTCCTGATTGTGGTGGATGCTTAAACGGATGAAAAGCTTGTTGCTCGCGTTGACCTCACGGTCGAGGCGCAGCGTCACCTGATTTTGGTCGAACGCGCTGGAGGGTACGAAGACGGCGGTGCCTGTGGACGTATTCGGCAGCGGAATGTATTTGTTAAAGTACAACGCCTGGGGAGAGAGCCGCGCTGGAGGAATCTTATTATTAGCAAATTGGGCGCGCACGTTCCCGTTGCCGGCGGGATTCGGCCCGGTGGTCAGAGGGTCATAGATCTTGTTCAAACCGCTGGCGCTGAAATCCCCGTTCCGCTCCGCCTCGCTGGGCACTGTGCTGTTGAAAACCTGTCCGATCCGCTGCCTCTGCCCTTCATAGCTGATGAAGAAAAAGGTTTTATCCTTCCCGTTATAAACCTTCGGGATCAAAACCGGTCCTCCGAAGGTGCCCCCGAACTGGTTGCGCTTTAAAATTCCCCGGGCTGGCGAAAAAAAGTTGCGGGCGTCGAGCTTGTCGTTGCGCAGGAATTCGAACAGATCTCCGTGGAAACTATTCGAGCCCGACTTGGTCGTAGCATTGAACGATCCCCCGGCGCGCGCGAACTCGGCCGAATACGCATTCTGCTGGACGTTGAACTCCTGGAGCGCGTCAATCGAGGTCTGAATCCAAGTGCCGCCCTGGTGCTGTTCGGTTACGTCCACCCCGTCCAGCAGAAAAGTGGTCTGCGAGCCCCGCACGCCGCTGATCACGTTGCCGTTGACCAGCTCCGGACGGACCTGCTGCACGTTGCCTGTAGGCGGCAGCAGGGCGTCTCCGGGGGCAAGGCGCGCCAGCTCGCTGAAACTCCGGCCGTTGAGCGGCAGGTCCACAATTTGGGTATTGGTGATCACCTGGCCCAATGTGCCGGACTCGGTGCTCAGCAGCGGCGTCTCGGCGCTTACCTGCACTTCTGTGCTGGTGGCCCCGAGCCGCAGCTCCAGATCCACGCGGATCGCCTGGCCCACAACCAGCTCGATCCCGGTCTGGACCGTAGTCTGGAATCCAGGGGCCGCTGCCGTAATCTTGTAGCTCCCCGGATTCAGCGGCGTGACTACGTAATCGCCGGTGGCGTTCGTGGCTACCCGCTTGGATATGTTGGTGGCAACGTCGGTAACCGTGACACTTGCATTGGGAACGGCGGCGCGCTGGGGATCGTACACGGCGCCCACGATCCGCCCCGCTTGCACTTGCGCGAAGGCCGCAACGCTGCCGCCCCACCAAACCATCATTGCAGCCAGGCCCAACAGCAGGTCCCCGTTTCTCCATGCGTTGGTTCGCATCGTCCGGATCCTCCCTCAGCCGCCCGCGTCTTAAGCGCCCCTCGCACAGGCGGCGCGCTTTGGCTGAAGATGGTATAGCCAATGTCCCGCAGTGTCAAGAAAAAAGCTCCGCGATTTCGTTGGCCGCGTTCACGGCGGTCTCGACTGACACCAGTCGCCCCAGGCCCCCTGCCGATTTCCCCCTCCTGCCGCTCTAGCCGGCGCGAAAATAATTGGTTCGACCAAACCGCGCCTCTGTTCGGCGTTTTTCGCACTCGCCTTTCTCGCCGGGCGGGTGTGCGCCCCGGAAAGCGCACTTCGGCGGTTGGACAACCAGGGCGCGGAAGCTTGGATGGCCTTCCACAGCGCGACCGGCAGCGACTCGGCTCGGACGGAGGTTAGCTGGCGCCGAGTCCGCAGCCGCGCGCCGCGCCGCTGGATGTCCCGCGTATAGAAGGCCACGAGTATGTATTCGCAATTTAGGAGGTCAGACTGTGGATTCTGACACAGGAACCGCTGAACTGGAGGCATGGCGTGGGCTTCCTCGCCGCCGGGAAATCCGCTGGCGCGGGCGGCCAAACAGGACCGATCCCTCACTGCTGCTGGATTTCTGAATTTTTTCACCTGCCCTGCGTAGCCGAAGCGCTACTGGGCGAAATAATCTTTGACCCGCTCGAAAATTCCTTTTTCGGCAGGCTGATTTTCGGCAGGCAGCAAGTCGAGCAGTTGCTCGAAGAGCTTCTTTTGCTCGCGGGTCAGCTTCGTCGGGATGACGACGTTGATGTGCAAAACCAGATCCCCTCGGCCGTGGCCATTCACGTGAGGCACCCCTTTCCCGCGCAGCCGGAAGACGCCGCCGGTCTGGACTCCGGGAGGCAGCTTGATCGTCTCTTCGCCTTCGAGAGTGGGGATCTTGATTTCAGCTCCCAGGGCGGCCTGAGCCACGTTGACCGGAATCGTGCAATGCAGGTCGGCGTCTTCGCGCTCGAAGATCGGATGCTCCTTGACCTTGAGCACGACATATAGATCTCCCGGAGGGCCATTGTTGACCCCAGGCTCTCCCTCGCCAGCCAGGCGAAGCCGGGTACCGTTATCGACGCCCGGGGGAATGTTGATCTTGAGCTTTCGCTCGGTGCGGGTGCGCCCTTCGCCATGGCAACGGGTGCAAGGCCGCGTAATCACCTGTCCCGAGCCGTGACAGGCCGGGCAAGTACGGCTGATCGAGAAAAACCCCTGCTGGTATCGCACCTGGCCACGGCCGCCGCACGTACCGCACGTAGTCGGGCCGCTTCCGGGTTCCGCTCCCCGGCCATTGCAGCGCGAGCAGGTCTCGAGCTTTGGAAACTTGATTTCGGTGTGTAGGCCGAATACCGCGTCCTCGAAGCTGATCTCGAGGTCGTAGCGCAGGTCGGCGCCGCGCTGCGCCTGGGATCGCCGGCGCGTGCCGCCGCTGCCGAACAAGTCCCCAAATCCGAAGAAGTCTCCGAAAATGTCGGCGAAATCGGTGAACGCTTCGGGATTGAACCCCGCGCCGCCGGCCCCGGCCAGTCCATCATGCCCAAACTGGTCGTAGGTTGCCCGCTTCTGCGGGTCGCTGAGCACACTATAAGCCTCTGCCGCTTCCTTGAATTTCTCTTCCGCCTCTTTGTTGTTCGGATTTCGGTCTGGGTGGTACTTTAGCGCCATCTTGCGATAGGCGCTCTTGATCTCCTGCTCTCCGGCGTCGCGGCTTACACCCAGAACCTCATAGTAGTCGCGTCTCGCCACGGCTTGTTATTCCCGCACTGCTACTTTCACCATGGCCGGGCGCAACAAGCGGCCCTTGAACTCATATCCCCGCTGATACTCTTCCACGATCGTCTGATCCTCTCGCCCATCCTTTACCGTATCGACCGCCTGATGCAGATGGGGGTCAAATTTTTTGCCAACCGACTCGACCGGGGTCAGCCCGCTTTTCGTCAGAATATCGTACAACCGCTTGTGAATCAGTTCAATCCCCTTGCGATATTCTTCGCCGTCCGACGGCGTCTTCAGAGCCCGCTCGAAGTCGTCCAGCACCGGGAGCAAGGCCCGGATGATCTCCATCGTCGCAAACTCTAGAATTTCTTCTTTTTCACGAGCCGTGCGCTTGCGGAAGTTCTCGAATTCCGCCTGCTTGCGCAGAAAGCGGTCCCAAATCTCCTCCTTCTGCGCTATGGCTTGATCCCTCTCGGCGGTCAGGGCGGCTATGTCGGCTCCGCCTGCCTGCTCGGGAGCGGCCTGCGTTTCCGACGGCTCGGAATCGGGCGAAACCTGCTCGTCCTGTTGGTTCAACAGCTCTTCCATACGCTTATGTTATCAGAAAAAGCCGGCGCTGGCCGGCAGGAGTCGGCGGACTGTGCCCGTTTTCAGTTGTTCTCAGTAAGGTTCTGAAAAACGCTGGCCACGTGCGCTACGGCTGATATCACACGTTCGTATTGCATTCGCATCGGTCCGATTACCGCGATGCGCCCGGCTAGGCCGGTTTCCATATCGCAAGCAGCGCCGATAAGGGCGAAATTCTTCATGGCTGGATAGGCGTCTTCCAAGCCGATTCGGACGCAAAGCGTTTCTCCGGCAGCGCCCTGTGGCGTCTGGATTTTCACCTCAGCCCGAATGCAGTGGTCGAGCAGCTCGATCAGCTTCTCCTTTTCCTCGAGCGCCCGCAACAGGTCCCGAACCCGGTCACGGTCCAGAACCGGAGCATCTTCCACCAGGTTCGATGCGCCATCCAGAAAGACCCGCGCCTCGGAATCAGCGGCCAAAAAGCCCTGCAAACAGAGAAGCCGCAAGCGGCGTAAAATCGCGTCATACTCCACACGCTCTTCCTGGATGCGCCGCAGAATTTCGCGCCTGGCCGCCCCCAGTTGCCAGCCGGTGAAATTTTCGTTGACGTAATGCGCGATATGGTCGAGCTCTTCCTGCGAGACTTCTTCCGAGAGGCGCACGATCCGGTGCCGCACCACATCGCCCCGCGCGACGAATACCATCAATACGCGCTTTTCCGCCAGTTTTACAAACTGCACGTGCTGAAGAACCACCCGGGAAAGCGGCGCCAGTACTACGATTCCCACCTGGTGCGTGAGTGCGGCCAGCACGTGGGAGGATCGCCCCATCCGTTCCTCCAACGTAGCCGCTTCGCTCAAATTGACGTGAACGAAATCCGCTTCCGAGGGCTGAAGCCGGCTGGCTGTCAAATTTCTTACGTAGTGGCGGAAGGCTTTGTCCGTCGGCACCCTTCCCGCCGAGGTATGGGGATGTGTAAGATACCCTTCCGCTTCCAGTTCAGCCATAACATTGCGAATCGAGGCTGGACTCAGCCGGTCTTTGCGCTTGGCGGAAACAGCACGGGAGCCGACCGGCTGTCCTGTAGCAATGTAGCTCTTGATAATCGAATTCAGAACTTCGAGGTTTCTACCTGTAAGGGAAAACGGCCTCTGCATGCCACACTCCCTTGGGCGCTGCCGCACGACGCCCATGCCGATTCTAACCTCTTGAAACATAAGGTGTCAATACGCTTCGGCCGCGATCGAAGCACTAGAAAGAGGTCACGGATGGACTCTGCCACGGCCGGTATACGCAGGCGCGGAAGGAGAGGCCGCCCGCGGTACACTATAGCGAAGCAGGCCGCCCGAATGCGGGTCGCGAGCTCGGTGGAACTCATGTGCGCCGTGCGGGCGCCATCAGTTCCGCTCAGCCTGGTGAAAACGCGGCCGTGTCGCGCCTGAGGCGGTCCGCGAACGTTTTCGTTTTCGCCCGCGCGTATGGGGACTTCTCCCCTCATGCGCCGCAGATAAGGAGATGAGTATGCATCGAAAAACGACTTCCCGCTGCTATGGCAAACTCGGTCTTTGCGCCGGATTCGTCTTCGCGCTGCTGCTCACAGCCGCTCTTCCGCTTCTTCCCCAAACCGATAAAGCGGCGCCCCGGCAACTCGATGTTCCTTTTGTACCAACCCCCCAAGAGGTCGTCGAGGCCATGCTGAAGCTGGCGCAAGTGAAATCCACCGATGTTGTCTATGATCTGGGTTGTGGCGACGGACGCATCGTAATAACCGCCGCCAAAGAATACGGTTGCCACGCCGTCGGTATCGATATCAACCCCGAGCGGATCCAGGAAGCCCGCGAGAATGCCAAAAAGGCGGGTGTTTCCGACCTTGTTACCTTCCGCGAGGAAAACCTGTTTACCGCCGACGTGCGGCCAGCTACAGTGGTCACGCTCTATCTGCTTCCCAGCGTGAATCTAAAGCTCCGGCCCAGGCTGCAATCCACTCTGAAACCCGGGACGCGAATTGTCTCTCATAGCTTTGATATGGGAGATTGGAAGCCCGATCAAGAGCAGACTGTGGACGGGCGTTCTATCTACCTATGGGTCATTCATTGAGACGCATAGACCCATAGGAAAGAGGCTTACAGTACTGCGCGGGGACCGTCCTCGAGAACGCGCTTCAAACCGCAAACGGGCGGATCGGCAGATTTATCGGCTGATTCGCCCTCCAGCCTAAAATTGAGTCTGCCAGCCGAGCTGGATTTTCTAATGTTGTTTCAGGCCGGATGCTAGGCGTTTTTCCCAATTATCCACCTGCACGGTTGGATTTAAATTAATTACAAATTGGGCCGATGAGAAGAAAGGCATTGGGATGTGAGGCCCATCCGGAAGCTGAGGGGCTCCTTTCCTGGGAGTTGGACTGAGGAAAGAGATGGCTACGATAATTCTCCCCGCCGCAGCTGCCCGGCCCCAGTTGAACCTGCCGGAAATCCGGCGCAGAAAAGGCATTTCACTCGAGCAAATTGCCGACGCCAGCAAAATTAATATCCGTTATCTCCAAGCTATCGAGGAAGGGCATTTCGACAAGCTGCCGGGCGGAATTTTTAATACCAGCTATATCCGTCAATATGCCCGAGCCATTGAATACGAAGAGAACGCCCTGCTAGCCTATTACGCCGCCTGTTGCGGCGGCGTGTAGCCGGGCGCGCCCGTCGGCCGGGCGCTCTGCGCCGCCCAACCGCACCTTTCGATACATAGACAAACGGAAGCGGCCCTTGGAAGCTCCCAGATGTTTTCTCGATCTTTGCCCGAAAAGACTGACCGGCCCTGCTGCCCACAGTCTCGGCAAGTCCAAAATTTCTTTGCTGCGAGCAGAGGGGGCGCGGAAAGCTTCAGCCGCAGCCCCGGCATCGCCCTCATGGGTTTTCCATTTGCAACCCGCCGATCAGATCGCGCGCGGCCGCGATCTGCTGCTCGCGTAAAAATTGGTCAAACTCCTCGGCGATCCGGACCGGAGCTTGCGGATCCCAGAATGTCGCCGATCCCACCTGAACTGCGGCGGCTCCCGCTAGCAAAAACTCGGCTACGTCCTCGCCCGTCGCAATGCCACCCAGCCCCACGACAGGAATCCGCACCGCGCGGGCAGCTTGATAGACCATGCGCAGCGCGATCGGCTTGATCGCCGGTCCAGAGAGGCCGCCGAACCCTGCGCCGAGATGAGGCCGGCGGCGGCGGGCGTCGATCGCCAGCCCGATCAATGTGTTGACCAGGGAGAGCGCATCGGCTCCAGCCTGCTCCGCCGCCCGCGCAAATACGCAGATATCGCCCACGTTGGGCGACAGCTTCACCATGAGCGGCCTCCGCTGCGCGGCGCGCTTGGCGGCAGCGACGACTTCGGCCAGCATCTTCGAATCTGCCGCAAAGTGGACGCCGCCGCGGCTGGTGTTCGGGCAGGAAACGTTCAGCTCGTATCCGGCCAGACCGGGCGCATCCTCCAGGATCCGGATCACCTCAGCGTAGTCTTCCACCCGGTATCCGAAGACATTGGCGAACACCGGAGTCGATAAAGACGACAGCGCCGGAAGTTTTTGCTCTACGAAGGCCCGCACCCCGATGTTCTGTAATCCCACCGAGTTGAGCATGCCGCAGGCGGTTTCATACAGCCGCGGCGCCGGATTTCCAGCCATGGGCTCGCGGGACAGGCCTTTGACGATGATGCCGCCCAGGCGGTCGAGCGGAACAATCTTTTCAAATTCGATTCCATAGCCGAACGTGCCGCTGGCGGCAAGCACAGGATTGCGCAGCGTCCGGCCGCAAAGCATTACGGAGCTGTCCAACCTGTCACCTTTCTTTCAAAGCCTCCGCGAGAACCTGGCCGTTCGCAGAGCTGGGGGGCGGAATATCCAGGGCTGCCGCCAGCGTCGGCGCGAAATCCGCCGGGTTGACCACAGCGTCAAAAATTTCCGCTTGGAAGGCGGGGCCGTACAACAAGAGCGGGACCACAGTATCGTAGTTATACAAAGATCCGGGAGCTACGCCCCGTCCGTTTCCGAAGCTTTCAAAATGGTAAGGCTGGTAGGCGATCAAAACATCGCCGGCCCTGCCGGCAGACCAGCAGCGCGCCAGAAGCTGCCTGGTTTCCCGCGTCAGGAAGCTCGATCGGCCATTGGGAACCAGGTACCCCGCCACTCCTGGAACCGACATAGCCGCCTCTCCAGCCAGGCGGGCGGCATCGGGATACAGTTCAGTCACTTCCTGTCGCAGGTAGAGCCAGGGGAAAACGTATTTCTCGACGTAGCTGCTCAGGCCGCGCGGTGCGCGCCCGTAAAGCGCCGTCAGCCGGGAATTCACCGCCGCCGCCACCTGCTCGCCCGATACACGCTCCGCATGCAACCCGCCGGCGTCCAGGCTCTCCGGACTATCCGGCAGGCCCTGAGTAGCCGTGAACGCGATGCAGACCTGGCCGACGCCGTAGCGGGAATCGAGCCAGGTAAAGAACTCCTCCATTCTCCGGTCGAGCCGCACAACCAAATCCCGGACAAGCGGCGATTGCGCCCCGGTTTCGAGACCCAGCAGGAAAGGCGAAGACACGCTCAGCACCAGCAGGTCGCCGGAAGGTCCTTCGCCAAGTTTTTCCGCAGCGATTGCTTCCTGGGCGAAATCGAATTCCTCATCCACAGCGAAAGGAGAGGCCAGGAAGGCAGCAAAAAATTCCTGCAAGTTGATCGGATCCACGGGAGCAAGAACGCGCAGCGGCGGCGCGGAAGGAGGCGCGCCGGCAGCCGTCCACGGTTGTCCCCGGAAGCGCAAGGCGGGATGCGTCTTGTTGAAGGCCTCGGCCCATTGCGGCAGCGTATCTGAATAATAGGAACTGGTGACAAAGCGGCCCCCCTCGTCCATCCAGTAGCATCCCGCCGGTTTGGCCCCGCCGAACAACACCGCCGTCTGGTCGCGGAGGGAAATGGAGACCGCCCGCGAGCGGCCTGCCGTCGCCAGGCGCAATTGGTCCGCGATTGTGCCCGCCAGCAGCTTCCGGGGTGAAGCGCCCGGGCGGCGCGGCTGGCCGGAACCGACGGTGAAATAGGACGCGTCCTCTACCGCGCTGACCACCTGATGCTTCTGGCGGTCATACCAATGCTCGGCGGGAATGCCGGATAGTTCGGGATAAGCGCCGGTCGACAATACGGCGGCGCCGGAAGCAGGAAATGTGGCGGCATACTCATAACGGCAGTTACGGAAGACCGAGCCGCCCTCCAGCAGCCTGCGAAAACCTCCGGCAGAAAAGGAAGCTCGAAATTGTTCGAAATAATCAGGACGGAACTGCTCCGAGACAATGACAACGGTCAGCCTCGGCCGAGCGGCAGCCGGAGAACCAGCCGCCGCCAGCACTCCCAGCAATGCGGCCCGCAGAAGCCGAAGCATAACGTGGCGGTTCGGCTGGGGAATGTGGCTCCCGCGCGGCGCGGCGAGCGCCGCGCGGCGCCGCCGCTGCCCGGCATTCGAGGCTCCGGCCCGCATCAGGTGCTAAAGTGTAGTGTAACAAAACGTGGGTGAACTGTTCGACCTGGCAATCATCGGCGGCGGAATCAACGGAACGGCGCTCGCGCAACTGGCAGCGGATAATGGCTACCGCATCGTGTTGCTGGAAAAAACAGATTTCGGCGCCGGCGTCACCAGCCGTTCCACACGCCTCATTCACGGCGGCCTCCGCTATCTCGAGCACGGGCAGGTGAAGGTTGTCCGCGAGTCTCTGCGAGAACGGGATGCGCTTCTCCGGGACTTTCCACACCAAGTCCGGCCGCTGCCGTTTTTGGTGCCGGTCTACCGCAGCGACTTGCGCAAGCCCTGGTGGATCGGCCTGGGACTGGAGGCGTACTCCTGGATCGCCCGCAGCCGCCTTTTGCCTCGCCACCAGCATCTCTCGCCGCAGCAGGCGTTCGAATTAGAGCCGGGGTTGAAGCGGGAAAATCTGAACGCAGCGTTTTTGTATTTCGATTGCCAGGCGGTCTACCCCGAACGGCTCGCGCTGGAGATGGCCCTGATGGCCGAAGAGAGCGGCGCTGAAGTGCAGAATCACGCCGAGGTCACCGCTTTGCTCACCGAATCCAAGCCCGAGCTGCGCGTCGCAGGCGTTGCTGCCAACCGCCGCGAGTATCGCGCGCGCCTGGTGATCAACGCAGCCGGACCTTGGGTCGATCACGTCCTGCAATTGATGCCGCGGGGAGCTGGCCGCCCGCTTCTGAGCCTGATTGGCGGCGCTCACATCGTGACTGGAAGCTTCCCTGGCGCGCCCTCACATGCGATCTACCACGAGGCTCTGGCAGACCGGCGCCCGTTCTTTATCATCCCCTGGCGCGGGCTCTGGCTCATTGGGACGACGGAAACGCCGGTTTCCGGGGATCCGGCCGGCGTTGCGCCGAGCCACGACGAAATCGTTTACCTGCTGCGCGAAACCAACTTGCTGATCCCAGAGGCGAGGCTGACCCCGGATTGCATTCTCTACGCGTATGCCGGGCCCCGGCCCCTGCTTCGCAGCGAATCCCAGCCGGCTCAGTCCATCACCCGGGACCATGCGATTTACGATCACGAGGTCAAAGACGGCGTGGCGGGAATCCTCACCCTTACCGGGGGTAAGCTTACTACGGCACGGGCGTTTGCTGCCGAGGCGTTGGCCCGCATCGCGCAGAAGCTCGGGCGGCCCCGGCCCGTGCGCCGTCCGCGGCCCAAACACGATTGGGACGGGATTCCCTCCCGGCTCGCTGAAATCTATGGGGGCCGCGCGGCCGACATCGTCGCACTCGCGGAAAAAAATCCCGAACTGGACCGGCCGGTTTGCCCGCCGAAGCCCACCACCGCCGCTGAGATCGTGCACGCGGTGACGAAGGAAAAAGCCCGGACCCTGGGCGACATTCTGTTGCGGCGCACGGGACTCGCCTTCGAGCCCGATCTGCAAGAGCATGAGATCGCCCAAGTCGCGCACGTTGCCGCGCCCCTACTCGGCTGGGACAACGCTGGCATCGCAGCCGCTCTGGCCGCGTATCGCAATGAGGCCGGCCGAACTCTCTACCGGAGACCGGAACGGTGATCCCGGCCGCGGCACTGGCCGTTCTCGTGGCGCTCGCGTGGGGCTGCCTCCTGCTGAGGCGGGCCCGCCTGTCCGGTTTAAGTGAATTTGATGCGATTGATACTCAGGAACCGCCGGAGAGGTGGCCGCCGGTAAGCGTTATCATTCCCGCGCGCAACGAGGCAGCCATGCTGCGCTTCACCCTGCCTTCCGCTTTGTCCTTCTATTATCCCCAGATCGAGGTTCTTCTTGTGGACGATTGCTCCAACGATCGTACGGCGGCGGCGGCCGAAGAAACAGCGCGTGCGCTGGAAAGAGAAGACCTACGGGTCTTGAGAGGCGCTCCGCCCGCTCCCGGCTGGCGGGGCAAGATTTGGGCGCTCGAACAAGGCGTCGCGGCGAGTCAGGGCGAGTGGCTGCTGTTTCTCGACGCGGACGTCGTTGCCAGCCCTCACCTGTTGCGGGACTTGATGCGCCTGGCGCTCAAGGAGCGCTACTCGATGGTTTCGCTCATGGTGCTGCTGCGCGCGGAAGGATTTTGGGACCGGTTGCTCATTCCCTCCTTCTTTTTCTTCTTCCACTTGTTATACCCCTTCCATCGGGTGCGTGAGCCCGGATCCCCGACGGCTGCTGCGGCAGGAGGATGCGTTCTGATAAACCGGCAGGCGCTGGCCGGAGCCGGCGGATTGGCGGCAGTGCGGAATGCCTGGATTGACGACGTCGCGCTCGCTAAAACCGTGAAGCGAAGCGGCGTCAGAATTTATCTGGGAGCGACGGCGCAGGCGGCCAGCTTTCGCCGGTATGGAACGCTAAAGAGTCTGCGTGAGATGGTAGCCCGATCCGCGTTTACTCAGTTGCGACGTTCCTGGGGGCTAGTGGGGCTGACCGTGCTGGGACTGGCCGTGCTGTTTGGCCTGCCGGCGGGTGGGACGGTCTGGCTTTCCCTACACACGGGAACGCAGCCGGGCGGCGTCGAATATGTGTTCGGCGCGGCCTGCTGCTGTTCTCTCGCGTTCATGCTGGCGTCCTACGCCCCTGCGCTTCGGCTGTATCAACTGCCGCTTTTTTGGGGATTCACACTGCCTGTAGCCGCCGCGGTTTATGGCGCCATCACCGTCGAATCGGCGCTGCTGCACACCTTCGGCCAAGGGCCGCGCTGGAAAGGCCGAACGCCGGACGGATGAGTCTTGGAACCGCCCGGCGCGATCATCCTCCATTAGTCTTGCGGTTGATCAGCGCAAGGAATTCGTCCCGGGTCTGCTTATTGTTCCGGAAGGCTCCCAGCATCGCACTGGTTATGGCCGACGAGTGTTGTTTTTCCACGCCGCGCATCATCATGCAGAAATGCCGCGCTTCGATGACCACGCCGACTCCACGAGGCTCAATCGCCTCTTGAATTGTGTGCGCGATCTGGTTCGTCAGCCGCTCCTGAATCTGAAGGCGGCGGGCGAACATATCTACCAAACGAGGAATTTTGCTTAAGCCGATCACCTTTTTATCGGGCAAATAAGCCACGTGCGCTTTCCCGTAAAAAGGCAGCAAATGATGCTCGCACAAGCTGAACAGCTCGATGTCTTTGACGATCACCATTTCGTCGTAGCAGACCTCGAACAGAGCCCCGTTCAGGATCTCCTTGATATCCATTCGATATCCGCCGGCGAGAAATCGCAGGGCCTGCGCCACGCGGGCAGGCGTGCGCTTCAGTCCCGGGCGCTCCGGATCCTCCCCCATCTCTTCCAGCAGCACGCGGACCGGCTCGATCATGCGCGAGACCGGCCCCTGGCCGCTTTCCGTTAAGCTGTCCTCTTCTTCGGAGATTTCGAGCAAATCGTCAGTCCTTGTTTTGGAGTTCATGGAATTGCATTTCAACCGAATTCGACCCGGTTTCCTCCAGACGGATTCGAACCAAACGGGCGGCGGCCAGCGCCTGCGAAGCGCCATTGGCAGCCGCCCGCCGCATCCACTCGTCCCGCAGCCATCGGCTGATCTGGATGGCCAGATTTTCTGTGGTGGGAACCAGGCTCGCAAACTCCGGCACATCGGCGTTCAAATCCCGGTGATCAACCCGCGACAGCACCGCGCCCTGAACCGATGCATCCAGAGCGGCCGGCGGCGCTACCAGCCCGGTGCGGGGATCGATCTCCCCTCCCACCGTCACCTCCAGCGAGTAATTGTGCCCATGGCCAAACGGGTTGTTGCACTTGCCAAATATGCGCGCATTTTCCTCGCCGCTCAGTTCCGCGCTATGCAGCCGATGAGAAGCCGAAAACGAGTATCGCCGGGTCAAAAAGGTCATTCGACGGGGCCTCGCTCGGAATGATCCACGTACAGTTCCGGGGTCTCGTACAGCCGGACGCGGGCGAGCCTGTGCCGGCCCTGGTTCAACTCCGGGGCGAGCCGCCGCCAGATTTCTCGGGCGATGTTTTCCGGAGTTGGGGTGATCCGGTCGAAAGGGGGCACCTCACGGTTGAGGAAACGATGATCAAACGGCTCAACGACCAGCCGCTCCAGCACTCCCTTCAATTCTTTCAAGTCCATCACCATTCCAGTAACGGGATCCACCTCGCCCTCGACCGTCACCTCCACTACGTAATTGTGCCCGTGGCCGTTCGGATTGGCCGCCTTTCCGTAGACCGCCCGATTCTGCTCTTCGGTAAGAAACGGGCTCGAGCAGAAATGAGACGCCGAGAATTCGGCCTTTCGGGTTATGGAAATCATACCCACTTGCTTCCAGGGTGGTTAAAATGTAAGTGCAACTTCTATGGTACGCCTTTCCAGACAACACCTGCTACCCGGCCTCATAGGGGCGTTGACGATTGCCTTCTTGGTCTCCATCTGGCCATCATTCCGGGGCGCTGAGGGCTCGGTCGTGCAGGTGGGCGATAACGCCCCAGAATTTAATTTGATGTCGGAAAACGGCGAACCGATCCAACTGAAAGACTTCCGGGGCAAGTTTGTGGTGTTAAATTTCTGGGCCACCTGGTGCCCTCCCTGCGTCGAGGAGTTGCCTTCCCTGGAGCGGTTTCACGACCGCTTCCGTTCCCGGGGCGTTGTAGTGCTTGGGGTGAACGAAGACGATGATCGCAATGTCTACCGGGCGTTTCTACAGAAGCAGGGAGTCCAGTTCCTTACGGCCCGCGACCCGGAACGCAAGGTAAGCCATCGGTACGGCACGTTCAAGTATCCCGAGACTTACTTTATCGATCGCAGCGGCAAAGTGGTGCAAAAGATCGTAGGCCCGGCAAACTGGAACGATCCTGAGATTACCAGTTACATGGAGCAGTTGCTCCGCAGTTGAGCGAGCGGCGCGGTCTGATTCTGTGTTGAATGCGCGCAATTGTGTTTGGCTTTCCACGCCGCCGGCGAGCTAACTGCAGCGTCTCCAGGCCCCGGCTGGCGATTTTTCCATCCCGAATTCCTGAGCGGAAAGTGACAATCGGCCAACTAGGAGTTTTCCTAGGGCTTATACCCGATGCGCAATGGTAAGCTTCTCTCTCGGATAAACAACATGGGGCGTCCTCGCCTGCTGCTAGCCGATGACCACACCTTGGTGCTCGAAGGATTCCGGCGGCTCCTGGAGCCGGAATTTGATCTGGCCGGAACCGTCGAAAACGGTCGGGCCCTGTTGAGCGCCGCGCACCGGCTGCGGCCCGATGTAGTTCTAATGGACATCTCCATGCCTGGGCTGAACGGCATCGAGGCGGCGAAACGATTGCGGAAGACAGAGCCGGATACGAAGATCATTTTCGTCACCATGCACTCCGACCCGGCATACGTCAGTGAAGCGTTTCGTGCAGGCGCTTCCGGCTACGTTCTCAAGCGCTCGGCCGCTTCTGAACTGGTTACGGCCATTCAGGAGGTATTGAAGGGCCGATCCTACGTGACCCCGTTGGTCACCAAGGATGTGCTCCATTCGTTTCTGGAGGATCCGAAGCCCGAAAGGCCCACCGGCCGGCTCACGTCGCGCCAGCGCGAAGTCCTGCAACTGATCGCCGAAGGCCACTCCAACAAAGAAATCGCCACCATTTTGAATATTTCGCCTAAGACGGTTGAATTTCACAAGTCCCGGATTTTTGCCGAACTGGGTCTGCGCACAACGGCGGAGCTGACGCAATTTGCGCTGAAGCACGGCATAATCGGCTAGAAGATTTCGGCCGCTCCGGGCATTTTTCTGAGGCCGCGTTCTCCCGGCAGCTTTCCATTGTGTGATCCCGATTACTAAGTTTTCGGCCCAAGGGATGTTTGTCCGGACCACAAGGGTTTTCCCTCGTTCTTTCGTTTGAATTTGCATGTTAGCTTTACTTCATGAACGCTCGGGAAAGAAATCTTCACGCGCGCGACAGCATTTTCGGGATTCTGGGCACAATCCCGCCGGATCTTGGCCAGCTTTTTACGGCGCCACGGATATTCCGCAGGCTAGGGGAAACGAATCGGTCACCTCGCTGTTCCGCCGGCCTTTCGAATTTGCTCCGCTGGACCACCCGCATGCAGGCGAATCTCGCCTCGTCTTGGGCTGGGGAACTCTGAGAAAGGTTTTTAACAGTGTTTCGCTAAGGAGACGGCCGTAATGGCAATCCGGAAAAAGTTATTCAAAACAGATTTACGGAAAACAGTCGGAACTAAATTGGGCGGCGATGAGCCAGGGATTGAGCAGGCAGCGGCACTGAACACCATTTTGATATTTCGCTGATCTCGGCCAGCAGCCGATTTTCCCGAAAGGCGCCGGCGATTCTCACCGGTGCGCGGTCGATTTTTTTGGCCGAGGGAAGGAGAAAAAAAGAGGCGTTTTATGCCAGCAACAGGAGAAGTGGTTATGAATGGGAAAACCTGCCACCGTGGCGCTGATCCGCAGAAGCTTGCGACAGTTCTGTTGGTGAGCCCTTTCGAGGAAGATCACGCCGCACTGCGGGCGATCCTCCATCGATCGGAGTGGTTGGTGAGCGGGGCGAAAGGCATCCTGGAGGCGATGACCATACTAGCCGGACAGCCGCCGATTCCGGTGGTCATTTGTGAGCGCGATCTGCCGATGGGGGACTGGACCGCGCTGTTGGAATCGATGCAGCTTTTGTCCTGTCCTCCGCATTTGATTGTTTCCTCCCGCCAGGCGGACAACCGCCTGTGGGCCGAAGTTCTGAATCTGGGCGGATACGACGTGTTGGCCACGCCGTTTGACCGCGCCGAGGTGCTTAGAACCGTTCAGTTGGCACGTTTGAATTGGGCCAGAAAATGGGAGAGCATCGCGATCCTGTCGCGATCGGTCAGGGTGTTTTAACCAGGCGTCTTACTTACTCCGACTCGGCAACCCAGTAAACCTCCTCTTTGATCGATTCTTTTGGAAAGCCGGCCCGTTTCAGAACGCCCTTAACATTTTCCACCATCACGGGGTTGCCGCAAATATAAGCCGTGGTATTGAAAGGAGTAAAGCCCAGGGCGTCCAGGTGCTTGCGGGCGACGTCTTCCGCGCGTCCTCGCTCGCCGGTCCAGGCAGGGTCCATCCAGATGCGGCTGACTGTGGGGATGTAGTCCAGCCAGGATCGCTCCTGCGCCAGCGCGCCCAGCTCCTCGCAATACCCAAGCTCGGTCGAAACGCTCGCCGCCTGAAGAAGGGCGATGTGGTAGGGGATGCGTTCTCCCTGTGCTTCTCTCGCTGCAAAGTCGCGAACCATGCTCACGTAAGGCGCGACGCCAGTGACAGTCGCCACCAGAAAATGGTTGGGGTGGCCGCTGGCCGCGTCGAACACGAACCGGCCCTTGGCGGAGCGCCGCAGAAAAACTTCTTCGCCGACGGGAACGTCGTAAAGGTGGGGCGTCAATTCGCCGTGCGGCACCAGCTCGAGAAAGAACTCCAGCTCGGGCTGGCTGGGCGACGAGGCGATCGAGTAGGGGCGCTCCAGCATTTTAGAGCCCGAGGGCAGGCCAATGGTGACGTATTGCCCGGCCTGAAACGGAATCTTCTCCTCCGGTTTGATGCGAATCACCCACAGCTCCGCATTGATATCGCGGCGAGACATCACAGCGGCTTTGATGTACTTGGAGTCCATAGAGTAGGATGTGCGGTCTCAGGATACAAGCGAGGTTTTGAAGCTCGGCGGTTTGCCCTCGGCGAGCGCGGCGCCGGCCGGATACAGCGTATCGCGCAGCTCGGGAATCTGGATCTCGACACGGGTGCCTTGCCCGGCCTCGCTGTGAATCGTCATCCGGTATTGCGGCCCGAATAAAACGTTCAGGCGTTCCCGGACGTTGCTCACGCCGATGCCGCGGTTGTAGATATTACTCATCGATTCGGCCGGAATGCCCACGCCGTCGTCCTCGATCGTCACAGTGAGCCATCCATCGGCGCAAGCCGCCCGCAGGCTGATGGCGCCCCCTTCGACCTTGGCGCTCAGGCCGTGCTTGATGGAATTCTCCAAAATCGGCTGAAGCATCATGCTGGGCACTAAAGCGTCCAGAGCGGAATCTTCGATCTGCTTGATTATCTTCAGTTTATCACCAAAGCGGACCACCTCGATCGACAGATAGTCGTCGATGAACTGGAGCTCGTCGCGCAAAGGACTGAAGTTATCATGTTTCCGCAGCAAACGGCGCAAAATTGTGGACAGCTTGAAAACGAGCAGGCGCGCTTTTTCCTGGTCGGTGCGAATCAACGACGCCACGGAATTCAGGGTGTTGAACAGAAAGTGCGGATTGATCTGGCTTGACAGGGCATCAAGCTTGGCCTGCATCAGCAGGCGCTTCTGTTCCTCGAGCTTGATCTCGTTGCGCGTGTTGTTCCAGATTTTCAAGGGCAGGGCTACGCAGGCGGCCGTTGTCACGAAGGGCGCCAGCATGATGAACTTCAGATCCTGCCAGCCCGGATACCAATAGAAGAACGCTCTCGACTGGAATTCCGCTCCTTCCAATCCGGCCGGAAGCGAACCGCGCACGAACAGCTCGCCGAGCAGGATGCGCAGAAACTCCACCGAAAAGCAGGCGAACAGCAACAGCATCTGGTACGCCGCGCTAGGACCGCGGCGCGCGCCAAACCACTCGGCGCTGCCGGCCGAAATGGATTTGATTTTGCTTTTCGAGGCCTGGATTGCGCCGATCAGAGTTCCTTTGGAACCCGAGAACCCATCGGCCAGCAGGTGCCGGAACCAGCGGTAGATGCTCAAATCAAAAAACGGGGAAAAACGCCAGACATCCTCCGCTTCCGGGGCCAGGTCCCGCAGGAAACCAGCCAGCGCTCCGATTCCCACCATCAGCGGCAGGGCCAGCAGTTCGTGGTGCGCGAACGCGGGCAATCCAATCAGCAGTCCGGCAACCGCCCCGGTTACATAGCCGCCCACCAGGCCAGCCAGCAGAGCAGCTTCGAGGCTGATATCAGCGGCGCGGTACTCGAGCAAAATGCGCACGCCGACGCCGACCGAGAAGGTGCCGCCCAGCCAGAGACCGAACAGAAGCCGCTGCTTGAGCGTGCGCTCCTCGAGCAGCAGCATGCGCTTCATCCAGCCCCATCGCACAAGAATGCTCGCTATGGCGGAAACCATCCCCACCTTGACCAGCAAGCTGACGAGAAACTGTTGTTCGGATGCCATCGCGACCCGATCGGCGCAAATTCATTATAATAGGCCGGTGGGGACAGAAATCCGGAAAGTGGCGGAAGCCGATTTCCCTTGCCGTTTCGGGCATTTTCGCATTTACGGCTTGGAAGCGGTGGACAACGGCAAGGCCGAGAGCATCGTGGCCCTGCGGATGGGCGATTTCGCCGCTCCAGGGCCGGCGCCTCTGGTCCGCATCCACTCGCAGTGCCTCACAGGAGACGTGTTCGGCAGCTTGCGCTGCGACTGCCGGGCGCAGTTAGAGATGTCGCTCGAGCGCATCGCCGCCGAAGGCCGCGGCTTGCTGATTTACGAACCGCAAGAGGGCCGCGGCATCGGATTGCTGAATAAGCTGATGGCTTATCAGCTTCAGGACGGCGGGGCCGATACCGTCGAAGCTAACGAACGGCTCGGATTCGAAGCCGACCTGCGAACGTATCGGGTGGCCGTGGCGGCTCTGCGTTACTTCGGGATCGAGCAGGTTCGCTTGCTCTCGAACAACCCAAGCAAGATCCGGGCGCTCGAAGAGGCGGGCATTCGCGTAGAGGAGCGGGTGCCGTGCGAAGTAACTCCGATCTCTTCCACCCGCGCCTATCTGAAAACCAAAAAGAAAAAATTAGGGCACATGCTGCAAGGCCTGTAACCAGGAAACGGTTCGCCTAACGGTGGAGCTTCATGAGCTCGACGAGCATTTCAGGATAATCCGTTATCAAGCCATCTACGTCGAGATCCATCAGCCGCTGGGCTTCCTGGCGATCGTTCACGGTCCAGGCGAATACTTTCAGCCCTTCCGAGTGCGCCTCGGCGATAAGCTCCCGCGAGGCGAGGCGAAACTGGGGAATGATGATATCCACCGGGCAGTTGTGCCTGGTCTCCTCATCTTGGGTGCGATTATAGATGAAGCCGAGTTGCAAGTCCGGGGCCAACTGCCGGAGCTTCACCAGCGTTTGGGGATAAAACGAAGAGACGGCGGTCTGGGAGCGATCGCAATATTTCTCAATGAGGGCGAGAGCGCTCTGCTCAAACCCGGGAGATTTTAACTCAATATCCAGATAGGTCCGCCCTCCAAATTTGGCAAGCACCTCTTCGAGGAGAGGGATTTCGTATGTTCCTGACGCGTTCTTCAGATCGGCATACGTGCTGCTCTGGACTGCATGGCCGCCCACAACGGACCCATGAACCACCACGAGCTGATTGTCCGCCGTAATGCGCACATCGAGCTCGATCCCATCGGCCCCGAGATCCAGAGCCTTTTGAAAGCTCGGCATCGTGTTTTCGGGCAGATGGCCGGCGGCGCCTCGATGTCCAATAATCAGCACTGGCTGCGTTTCCTCTCGTCGGGCTGCTTTTCGCAGTTAACACCGATAACCTTGACAACCTACTGACAAAGTATCATGATTTGAGCAGACACGGAGATTCCCTATGAGCCCCAGCAAGTTTCTCGTTTTTTCGGCCGCTCTGCTTCTTCCGGCGGCCGGGGCGGCTCAGCACATCGTCTCCGCCCGCGCCGGTCTGGTGCATTACACGGAAGGCCGGGTCCTGCTGAACGAAAAGCCGATCGTACAAAAGCCCGCCCAATTTGAGGAAGTGAAAGAGGGCGAGTACCTGCGAACCGAGCAAGGCCGGGCCGAGGTGCTTCTGACGCCGGGTATCTTCCTGCGCCTGGGCGAAAATTCGCAGATCCAGATGGTATCATCGCGCCTCTCCGACGTGCGATTGCGGTTCCTGGCAGGATCAGCCGACATCGAAGCCGATGAGCTGAACAAGGATCACGCCGTAACTATAATCCTCGGCGGCGCCCAGGTGCATTTGCAACACACGGGGCTTTACCGTTTCGATATGGCCGAGAACGAGTCTCCGCAGCTTCGCGTATTTTCAGGCGAAGCCCTTGTTACCGCAGGCGAGCGCGAATATCACGTGAAGAGTAAGAAGGAGATCGAACTGGCCGGCAACTTCGCCGTGCAGAAATTCGATCCCGAAGATACTGACGCCCTGGACCGCTGGAGCAAACGGCGATCGAGCTATATTTCCGCGGCCAATGTGTCCTCCAGCAGCATGGCCTATTACGGGTACGGCGGTTACAGCGGGTTCGGCTATGCCGGATCGGGGTGGGTCTGGAATCCGCTGTTCGGGATGTACACATTCCTGCCTTACAACAGCATCGCCTGGAGCCCATACGGATTCGGGTTTTACAGCCCCGCAGCCGTTTACTCCTACTTTATTCTGCCGCGATCCTATGGCTGGCTGAGCGGGCGTTCCCCCTCCACGCCGGCTAACGGTCTGAACAGCGGACTCGGCTCGGGCCGAGCGGCTTCGCTGCCGGGCGGAAACGCCGGCATGTCCGGAGGAATGCGCGGGATCTCGATGGGAACGGGAGGCCTTTCACACGGCGGCGGAATCTCACGGGGCGCCGGCGGGGGTGGCGGTTTCCGGGGCGCCGGCCACCAGTAATCTTCCACCCGGAAGCTTCGCCAAAATCCGGTCGTGGATCCAGTGGGGGTCCCACCACTCCGTCGCGTTGACTTGCTCTCCGTCCACTTGCATGCTGAAGTGAAGATGATCGCCGCCCGCCAACCCAGTGGAGCCGCTCCGGCCGATCTCCTGCCCCTGGCGGACCATCTCGCCCGGCTTCACCCCGATCGAACTCAGATGGCCGTAGATCGATTGCAGCGCGTAGCCGTGATCGATCACAACACAGTTTCCGTAGATGCCCAGGTAATCGGCGAAGACGACCTTGCCGTCATTCGCAGCCGCCACGCGGGAGTTGGCCGTGACCGCAAGGTCAAAACCCAAATGATCGGCCTCATCGATTTTTTGCCCGCGGTAAAAATATAGCCGGTGGTCGGCAAACGCGGCTTCCACCTGGGAATTGGCCAACTGGCGGAAGGGCTTGGTCCACAGGAAGCTTTCCTCGGTCTTCCATCTCACTCCGGCGAGCTCGCGATTATTGGCTGCACGCAGTTCCCGGTTGATCTTCAGATAATCGGAGACGGGATCGCCGGTGAGCGATAGCTGCGGCGCATGGGGTGCGATATTTTGGATCACCTTGCGCAAGAAATCGTCACTGAGCTCCATCCGCCGGACCCGAAACTTCTTCGGGAACACACGAAACCAAAATCCGGCCGTCCGCTCGTTTCCCGCCTCGTCCCGAGCGTAGACCACCGGGGCCGCTTCGGGCGCCAGATCGTAAGGAAATGCAAAGATGCAAAAGCGCGACCCTGGCGGCCCTCCGGGCAGCCGCCAGCTCCGAAAGCTGTATTGACCTACGCGCACCCCCGCATCGCTGACATCCGGATCAGTGGTGAACACCACCATCTCTGAGCCGCCTTGGTTGATATAATGTTGCGCCCCGTCTACGGTGAGCCGGGGCGGCCTGCTCCGCACGGAAATGTCCACCGTCATCGCCGCGCTCGAGCCGCGCCAGTCGTCGGACTTGGCTTCCAGCACAAGCCGCGCCGGTCCATCCTGAAGTTGGGAAATTGACTTGCGGCCCACCACAAACTCGTATTGCTCCAGCGGCTGGCGCATTCGCCAGAACTTCCAGCGCGCAGTCTCCGTTTTCATCTCCATCGCGGTGAAGCTGCGTCCGCCCTGCTCTACACTGGCACGGAAATACCGGATGCCGTTTTTCGAAGAGATCCGCACTTTCACCGGCGTTGCCGTTCCTACGGCTTTCACCGGGGGATTCAAGCTGATCGTGGGTGTCGCGCCGCTCAGCCACACGATTACCCCGAGCCCTGCCGCCGCCAGCAGCCAAATCCATCTGCGCATAGCTCTTTATCTTGTCACGAAACGTTCGCGGTAACGAAGAAAGGAAGATTCCGAAGCGCTGATCCTGCCGGGAGAGAACGCGGCACGCGATTGCGGCGGTATTTGACACCCTGGAATGGCGCCAGTTATGATGAAAGATCGATTTTTGAAGGGGATCGAGACGAGTTCCAATGGCTAACCATTATTCGGCCGTCAAAAGGGCCCGCCAGAACGAGAAGCGCAGAGCTGTAAACCGCAGGAATCTGACCCGCGTGCGCCACCAGATTCGCGCACTGCGGCGCGCCTTGCAGGCGAATGACAAGGAAGCGGCTAACTCTCTGTTCCGCGCCACGCTCCGGCAAATCGACAAGGCCGCTCAGAAAGGCGTGCTCGCTAAGAACACTTCGGCGCGTTATAAGTCCCGCCTGTGGCAGCGCCTGCATGCGCTCAACGCGTCAAGTCCCACACCAGCCGCTCCATAATCACGCGGTCGTCAGGCCGCTCTCTTCTCAGATCACGATCGGTTTCAAACAGCAGAACCAGGGCGCGCTGCAATTGCTCATGCGAAAAACGCCGCGCCGTGTCGAGAGCCTGGCGGGCGCGGGCAGGCCATACGGGCAGGCCGAGCTTGCTGAACAGGCGCGTCGCCTCTCCCTCGGTGCGCACTCCGGCTTCTTTGATGGCCAGGGCATAACGAAACAGTCCGGCCAGAAAATTCACCTGAAGCGGCAGGTAGACGTCCATACGCGCCAGCGCGTGTACAATCTCGAGGGCGCGGTTGCGGTTCCTGGCGGCCAGGGCGTCGGTCAGCTCGAAAATGCCGCTCACGCGAGCTTCGGGGACCAGCGCGGCGACTGTCTGTCGGGTAATCTCCTGATCGGTCCCGGCGTAGACAGACAGCTTCGAGATTTCATTCGCCACACGGGCCATGTCGTAAGCCAGAGCCTCGGCGAGCTCCGCCAGGAGCGAGTCAGAGATGCGGAGCCGGTTCTGCAACGCCAGTACGCGAGCGCCCTCCAGCACCGCCCGTTGATCCAGCCGCCGAAGCTCTACATGAACCGGAATCGCGCGGAGCAGGCGAGCCAACGCTTCCAGCTTCTTTCTCTCGTCGCGGTCATCCCAATCGAAGCGCACCGCCTCGAACAGCAGCACCACGCCCGGCGTAGGATGGCGGAAGTAATCCTCCAGCGCCCGGGCTCCCGAAAAGCCGGAAGACGCCTGCTCTTCTTCCCGTTCCCTGCCCCGGCCGAGCACCGACTCCGCGTTGCCGCAGAGAATCAAACGCCGGGCCGCAAAGAGGGACAAAGTGCGGGCATCTTCAAGGACCGCTTCCAGCGGGGTCTCCGCCAGGTCATACTCGGAAAGACCGCTTTCCCGCTCCTGCGGCGGCAGCGCCGCAGCGAGCAGCGCCTTCCGGCAGCCGTCCCGCGAAAACATTTCCCGGCCCAACAGCAAATAGCCCGGCGCGAGGCGCGCCGCACCGTCCTTGCGCTGCAACTGCGCAATGAGTTGGGTGGGATCCATCAAAATTTCTCCAGGATGGCCGTTACCAGATCGCGCGCCACGGCCTGGCTCAGCCGCTGCACTCCGACTTCGCTTTCTTCGAAGTACGCCCGTGGATCGATCGAAACCTCATAGCGCTCGCGCGCCTGAAAGTTTTGGTTTTGATACAGCACGGCGCCGGTGCGGCGCTCGGTGAACGCCACCTGCATTTGAGCTACGACTTGCACGACAGTGGCCCGGCCGCTGGCGGGATCAAAAACGATGGGCGTAATGATGACGTTAACGACCGCTCCGCGCAAGACGGCGTCGGCCGAGGCTTCATCGGGGGTGACCCGGAAGTGAGTCCTCGTGATGAGCTCGTGCGTGACCGCGCGGGTCAGGTCTTGCTCGATCTTGTAGCGCGAGGTCGCGTTCGCAAACGGCAAGACGGCAACGCTTTTCACTTCTTTCGGAATCTGGTCGCCGCGCCCGGCCACGTGATAGCCGCAGGCCGGGAGGAGAGCCATACACACCGGTATTACGGCAGCCAGCCGGGTCGAGCGGATAATTCCCTGCCGTGAAGCCATCTAGTTGATCTGGTGCTCCGGCGCCGGCGTGTGCCTGAGATGGCGCCGCAAGATGCCGCCCAGCCGAATGACAATACCGCTTGCTACATAGACGGAAGCCATCGCCAGCAAAACCGGCTGGGAGAAGTTCCAGATCAGATAGATCATCATGGCGATCATGACGACCGTGACCCAGGAACGCTGCTGCACGAGATTGATTTCCTTGAAGCTGTTGTAGCGCCAGGTACAAACCATGAGGAAACACAGCAGGGCGATCAGCGCCATCCACAGCGCGCCCCACGGAAACCAAACGTGGATGGGATAGCCTGCGGCCGCGTGAACGACGGCAGCCAGCATGCCGGCGGCGCAGGGAATGGGCAAGCCGACAAAATACTTCCGCCCTACGCGGCCCGGATTCTTGGGCGTGGGGTTGCGCTGGATGTTGAACCGCGCCAGCCGCGTGGCGCCGCACACGAGGAAGAGGAATGTCAGCAAATAGCTGAGCCGGATGAGATGCTCGGCGAATATCCCGCCGCTCAATGGATCGATCGCACGAATGCCCCAGGCGAAGGCGAGCAAAGCGGGAGCCACGCCGAAAGTAATTACATCGGCCAGAGAGTCCAGCTCTCTGCCGAAATCGCTGACGGCGTTCGTGAGGCGGGCAATGCGCCCATCCATGCCGTCGGTGAACACCGCCACGCCTATCGCGAGCGCTGCCAGATCGAATTGGCCCGCCGCTTCGGCCAGCCGCTCAGGCGGCAGTGAAATGGCGTGAATGGTTTTCATCACCGAATAATAGCCGCAAAAGATCGTACCCGCCGTAAACAGGCTTGGCAGGGCGTATGCGCCGCGGCCCATCAATTTTCTTTCCCTAATCATGATTCCTCCCGGCGGCAGGCCAGGATGGAACTGCCTGCCCGCACGCGGTCGCCTCGCTGGACGGCCAGATCCCACTCCGGTCCTAGAAGCACGTCCATGCGCGAGCCGAATTTGATCAAGCCAAAGCGCTCGCCCCGCTGCACACGGTCGCCAACCTTTTTGTTGCAAACGATGCGCCTTGCGACCAGGCCGGCAATTTGCTTGAAGACCACGCGGGACCGCTCATCCTGAACGACGACCGTATTCTGCTCGTTCTCCGCGGAAGCTTCCTCGAGGCTGGCGACTTTGAACTTGCCCGGAGTATAGCGGATGTCGGTGATAACCCCGGAAATCGGGCACCGATTCACGTGAACGTTGAATACGTTGAGGAAGATGCTGACCCGAGCGCCTCCGTTTTCCGCCGGGCGGATCTCCACCACTCTGCCGTCGGCGGGGGAAACGGCGACCGGCCCGGCTGGAATCTCACGCTCCGGGTCGCGAAAAAAATAGAGGCAGAAAGCGCCTGCGGCGACTAGGGGAACACCAGCCAGAGGATGCAGGATCCAGCCCAGAACAACGGCCGCCGCGCCAAATGCAGCGGCGTAATAAAAACCATCCTTCACCATGTAAATGGGCGCCGCGAGCGTTGTTTCAAACCGTTTCTCCAGGTTCCCCAGCCGCGGCTCGGCAAATCAGGCGGTTTAGGGGATCCCCCGTCCGAGCTAATAGCCGCACTTCGTGTAGGAGCTTCGAAAACATGATTTCACAACCATTATAAATAAACAAAAAGCCCGGCTCCGATTCGAGCCGGGCTTTCCAAGGTATAGCTGCCAGGCGGCCCGTCAGGCCGCACCCGTAGAGATCGACTGGTGGACGATATTCTGCATCTCGTCTTTCAGCCGCAGCTTGAGCTTCTTTAACCGTATTTCTTCGAGCTGCTCCTGCTCGCTCAAATAGGGCCGGGATGCCAGTTGGTCCAGCCGTCGAGCGTACTCGGCATGCTCTTCCGCAAGGCGGCGAAACTGCTCATTTGAGGCCATCAGGCGCTCCTGCAACTGTTCCTGAAGGCTCCGTTCCATAGGCGTACTTCCTCCTTAGCAGTGGGCTCGCCACGCCGAGTCGTACCTAATGGAAAATTCCAGGCTCGGTGGGTTGAACTGAAGTAGCGGCAGCAGATTGTGCGTCATTCTTCCGCCACCCCAAACTTATCACAATCCATCCGCGGAATGCAATACGAGAAATCACGAAACAGAATCCAGTAAATCATTGATTCACCGCGAGTTGCATTAGAACAGCGTCTTCCGGCGGCGAGTGATAGTAGCCAGGCCGCTGGCCGTAAACGACGAATCCCAAGCGCTCGTAGAGACTTCTGGCGCATTGATTGGATCGGCGTACTTCGAGGAACAGGCGGCCAGGAACCCTGCGGATCAGATCGCGCAGCAATGCGGCTCCAACGCCCCTCCGGCGGGCTTGCGGATGTACGGCGACGGTTAAAATCTCCGCCTCCTCCGGAAGCGGCCGCGCCGCTAAGAGGAGTCCGCGCAATTGGCCGCTCTCCTCCGCTACCAAACACAGTTGCGAGTTGCGCGCGCGGATGCTGCGCCGAATATCGTCCTCCGTCCAGTGCCCTGCTTCGGGCGACAGCCGGATAATCTCGGCCAAGCCCGGAACGTCCATTTCTTCGGCCTCATGCACTTTTATCATTCCGGTATTATGTCTTTTATGCCTGCCCGTGCGGGAGAGCATCAATTTGAGGACGATCGGGCGGACCTGAGCCGTTTCGGCTATGCCCAGGAGCTCTTCCGGAGCATGGGCGGGTTTTCGAATTTCGCAATTTCATTTTCTATCATCTCCATCCTTACTGGGGCCGTCACGCTGTTCGGCTATGGACTCGAGATGGGCGGACCGCTCGAAATGACCGCCGGCTGGCCGCTCGCCACGCTGTTCACCCTGGCCGTGGCGGCGAGCATGGCCGAGCTGTGCTCTGCGTTCCCCACCTCCGGCGCCATGTACCACTGGGCCGCCCACCTGGGCGGGCCAATCTGGGGGCCGGCCTGCGGGTGGTTTGTAGCGTGGCTTAATATCCTCGGCTTGGCCGCGGCTCTGGCCGGCATTAACTACAGTTGCGCTCAATTTGTGCTTCCCTTTCTAGGCATTGCTTCGACCTACAGCAACCTGCTGGCCGCGTTCGGCCTTATCCTGGTCACCCAAGCGCTGCTAAATCACTACGGCATTCGCCTGGTGGCGATCCTTAACGATTGCAGCGTCACGGTACACATTGCCGGAGTGGTGGCTCTGGTGGCGGCCCTTTTGCTGCTCGCCCGGCTCCAGCCGGCGCGATTCTTGTTCCAGGCTACAACTACCAACGGACGTTTCCCGTACGGGTGGGCCTTTGTTCTAGGTTTGCTCCAGGCGCAATGGACCTACACCGGCTTTGACGGCTCGGCGCATGTAGCGGAAGAAACGTCCGACCCGCGCCGCCGCGCTCCCTGGGGCATCGTGCTTTCCGTAGCGGTATCGGGAATCGTGGGATACCTGCTGATTTTGAGCCTTACGCTCGCAATCCGGGCGATTCCCTCGGTTCTGGAAACGCGCGATGCACAGGGCAATCCGCTCCCAGCGGCGATCGTGATTTTGCAGCAAGCGCTCGGCGCCCGGGCAGGTAATGCCATGTCGGCGCTGGCGTCGATGGCAATGTGGTTTTGCGGCCTTTCCTGCGTGACTTCTGCGTCGCGCGCCATTTTCTCGCTGGCCCGCGATCAGGGCGCGCCATTCTCCGCCCTTCTCCGGCGGGTGAGTCCCCGCCACGGCACGCCGGCTGCGGCGATCTGGGTTTTCACCGGGGCATCCTTCGCTGCCATGCTCTGGACGGGAGCCATACCGGTTGTGACTTCCTTGAGTACCGTAGCTTTGTACGCCGCCTACATTGTCCCGATCATGCTGGCCTTGCGGAGCCGCAGCTCGGGCTGGCAGCATTCCGCCCCGTGGTCGCTGGGGCGCTGGGGCGCGCGCGTCAACCTCGTGGCCATTGTATACACTCTGTTTATTTGCGCGGTTCTGGTGATGCCTCCCAATGTGCTGGCGGGGAAAACGTTCCTTGGGTTGATGGCAGGACTCATCTTGCTTTACGCCTTGGTGGTTCGCCGCAGGTATCGCGGCCCTCAATGGAGCCGCGGTGAGGCAATTGCTCGCGGAGGCGCCGTGTAGCGCGGCGGAATATTTGAACCGGCGAGCCCGGTTCAGGCAGGCGCCGGCGAGCGCTGGTTTTTTTGGAACAGATCAAACAAAGCAGACGGGTCTGGGTGGCCCTCTCATGAATCCAGTACTGGTCAAACGGAAGTTCGACGAGCGAGGCACCAAGCGCGTCAAGCTGGCCCTGGTCGATATCGACGGCGTGCTGCGCGGGAAGTATGTCAGCCTGGACAAATTCTGGTCCGCCGTCGAATCGGACCTCGGCTTCTGCGATGTGATTTTCGGTTGGGACATCTCCGACGCCCTCTATGACAATGTCCGATTCACCGGCTGGCACACGGGATATCCCGACATGCGCGCCCGCATCGATACGACCACATTCCGGCTGATCCCCTGGGAGGCCGACACGGCGTTCTTTTTGCTCGACCTCATCGATAAGAAAGGCGCGCCGATCGCGGTCTCCCCGCGCCAGGTGTTTCGGCAAGTCGTAGAGCGCGCGGCCTCGCTCGGCTACACTCCGTATTTCTCCGCTGAATATGAATTTTTCTTTTTCCGCGAGACGCCGCAGAGCCTGCGCGAGAAGAATTACCGGAACCTTAGCTCCCTGTCGCCCGGAATGTTCGGCTACAGCGTGCTGCGGGCTGCGGCTAATTCGGAGTTCGTGCTCCAAGTGATCGACCAGCTTGCCGAGTTCGACGTGCAACTCGAGGGCTTCCACACCGAAACCGGCCCCGGCGTCTACGAGGCCGCCGTGGCAGCAGCTCCAGGACTTCAGGGGGCGGATAGAGCGGCTTTATTTAAGACGGCCGTGAAGGAAATTGCGGCCCGGCACGGCCTGATTCCGACGTTCATGGCGAAGTGGAACGCCGATCTGCCGGGATCGGGCGGCCACATCCATCAGAGCTTGTGGGATAGTAAGAAAGGCCAGAACCTCTTCGCCGGGGAAAATTGCGGGATGTCGCAATTGATGCAGCACTACATAGCCGGGCTGGCAGCGAGTCTGCCGGAGCTGACCGCGATGATGTGCCCAACTATTAATTCCTACAAGCGGATGGTCCCCGGCTTTTGGGCCCCGGTAAACGCTACCTGGGGCCTGGACAACCGGACGTCGGCGGTGCGCGCCATTGTGGGAGAGGATAAGTCCACAAGGGTCGAGACCCGGCTTTCCGGGGCCGACATGAATCCGTACCTGGCCATGGCTGCCTCGCTCGCCGCCGGCCTCGATGGCATCGAACGGAAACTCGAACTGCCGCCTCCGGCCAAGGACGCGTACGCCGCCAATGCCCTGCCTCTGCCCGCGAACCTGGCCGAAGCCACCCGCCTTTTTCGCCAGAGCTCGCTCGCTCGCAAGGCTTTTGGCGAAGAATTCGTCGAACATTATGCAGCTACCCGCGAATGGGAAGTGCGGCAATATGAACGGGCGGTTACCGACTGGGAGTTGGCCCGGTACTTCGAAGCGGTCTAAGCGCCCGCCATTTCGCTGCAAACGCGGCTCAGGTATCTTGCGCCGGCCCTTGTCTCCGTAGGGCCGATTCCAGCGATCCATTGGAACTCGTCACGCAAGGTTAGGCCACGGGCGCATACACCAGAGTGATATTGCCTCACTTTTCGCAAGCGGGGCCAGAACATCAGAAGGCCAAGACCGGCGGATGGTTGACCCGGAAACCGTAATTGAGCAGAATGACCATGTACCTTTCGGCCCTTGCAATCTCCGGAGGCCAGCTCTGAAGGGGCCAGTCTTACTCTGAGGTACTCAGTGGCGCAGCGATTCCCGGTTCCGGCGGCTGCATCCGGTCCGCTCAATACGGCTGGCGAATCGTTTGCCCAAGCTCGTGTGCAGATTGGCGGAGGTGCCTGATGTTTTGTTCAAACTGTGGAGCGCCCCTCAGCGGCGCTTTCTGCGGCAACTGCGGGCGTCCCGCCCCGCAGGCTGCTCAACCCGTTGCAAAGCCGGCCGCGCCGGCTGGTTCCACGCCGCCGGTGCAATCCGGGGGCGCGCTGAAAGTCGTCCTGATCTGTTTCCTCTGCCTTGGTGTCCTGGGTTTGATGAGCGCGGCAGGACTGTATTACGCCGCCACGCGCGTCAAGTCCCGGCTGCTTTCCGCCGCAGGCGTGGCGCGTGCGACGGAACACGGCAGGTCTTCCGCCGGTTCCAAAATCGACGCCTGCGCGCTGCTTTCCAAAGAGGAACTTGGGGAACTGCTGGGAATCCACGTTGATCGCGCCCAACCCATTGCCGACGGCGGGGAGCCTGGCTGCGCCTTTTTCGCGTCGCCGGAAACGCTCCGGCAACTGGCCCGCGACTCGCTCTCCAAAGCGCCCGAGCAGGTCAAGACTGCCGAAGCGAAGGGCCGGGTGAAAGGCGACAATCCGCTGGCGAATGTGAATACGTCTACCATCCAGGGCCTGGAAGGCATCGTCAAGACGATCGCCGCGGCGGGTGACGCCAGCCAGGGCGGCGGCAAGGTCTTCTCATTCACCGTGGACCCGAAGTTCGACGCGGAATCCTGGCCCCTGTTCCTGAAAACCATGAGCGTCGTCCCCGGATTCGAGCCTTTGGCGGGTGTCGGCGATCACGCCCTGATGGGACCTTTCGGCCAAATTCTATATGTGCAAAAAGGCAATGTGAAAGTAACGCTGGAATTGACCAGCGTGCCCGACGCGCACGGCAAAGGCGTCGATCTTGCGCGCAAAATCATCTCCCGGCTGTGACAGATCTGCCTCGACCGGAGCGCGGGCAGCCCGCGGCAAAATATCGGCCCTCGATCAAGACCGGGAAAGAATGATCGTGTTGTGGGATGTCTGCCCGTTCCGGTCTTTCCAGAAACGTTGAGAGGCGGAACAACGCAGCCGGCCTCCGGCAGGCGCTGGCTCCATTCATACTTGATTTTGTTCTTGAAGTTTTACTCTCAAAAAGCTAGATGAGATTGTGACTTCGGATTGCAGTGATATGGCTTTCTATCTCTGTAAGCGAGTATGACTGATTTGCCCGGGAAGTTTTTCCGCCCCCCTGAGGCAACCGATTCCTCCTGGGCCTCGTCTTTCGGTCATTGTCGGCGCACGGAGCGCTGTCTATGAAGGCTGCGGTTGTGTTAATCGCGTTATCTGTTCTTGCCATTCCGTTCCCGGCGGCAACTCAAACCGTGGAACCGGGGCAAACACCGGCCGCTGATGCCCCGACCAGCGCTCCACTTGTAACACAGGAGCCATCACCGGTTTCGCCGGCAGCGGATCGTCCCGTATCTTGGAAGGGGCTGCCCCTGAACCTGCTGAGCGATCAGAAGCGCATTTGGTCGTTTCCGGCCCGGCTTGCGCGCGGGCAAAGCTGGATTCCTGCCACCGCAGTCGTGGGAACCACCACCGGCTTGTTCTTCGTGGACCCCACCGAGGCTGCCTATTTCCACCGCACGCCGGCGTTTCATGGCTGGAATAACATTTTCACGAGCAATGCCACGCTGGCGGGCACGATCGTCGTACCCGCCTCGCTTTATGCCGCCGGGCTGGTCCGCAAAGACCCCAAAATGCAGCATACGGCCCTGCTCGCGGGCGAGGCTGTGGCCGACGCCGAGATTGTTACAACGGTTCTGAAGGACGCGACCAAGCGGGTTCGTCCGGCTGGCATTCAGGCTCCCGGGAATTTTTCGGACTCCTGGTTCGAGAGCAACGGCTCCCTGATTCGCGGGAACGGAAGTTTTCCCTCTGGCCATGCCATAGCGGCGTTCTCGGTGGCCACGGTCATCGCCCGGCGCTATGGAAATCACCGCTGGGTTCCTTACGCCGCGTACGGCTTAGCCGCACTGGTGGGATTTTCGAGACTTTCTTTATCGGCCCACTTTTTGTCGGATGTCTTCATGGGTGGCGCCCTTGGTTACTCGATCAGCCGTTCCACGGTGCTCCGCCAGTAGCCGCCCCCCGGTGGGACTCCTTCTGGCGGCCATCGTGTTCCTGCCGGGAACGCTCTGCGCGCAGTTGACCACAGGCGTTATCGCCGGAAGAATTTTCGGCGCCGATCGGCAGCCGCTAGCCGGGGCGCGGATCCTGGTCACCGTCGGCCTCGGGTTCAGCGCGGTCATTTACTCGAGCTCGCAGGGCGAGTTTTCCCTCGTGTTACCTTACGGGCGGTGCCAACTGTCTGTGGAGGTATCGCCGGGCAGGAAACCCTCCGGCGTGGCCGTTTTCGTTGCGCCGTCGCAGACCACGGCGGTCAATCTGGAGATGGACGCTTCGGGAGCAGTCCGCGCGGAAGCGTTGTGGACACCAGGCATTTGGACCGATTCTACCTCCGGGCGCGCGTACCCTGAGGGTTTCGGCCTGCCCGGTCTTCTGCTGAGCCGGGAGCCCTCCAGCGTGACCGAGCCCCTCGATTTCACCGGCATCC
>Ga0070741_10003004_pt1 | contig 43226 bp, 42 predicted proteins | sample Coa_R1_4_FD_66440 | JGI IMG/M metagenome (GOLD analysis project Ga0070741, IMG submission 66440) | Surface soil microbial communities from Centralia Pennsylvania, which are recovering from an underground coalmine fire - Coalmine... | ecosystem: Environmental > Terrestrial > Soil > Unclassified ... | reverse complement strand
CGGGCGTTCCGTGCCCTGCTGCGCGGCTATGAGAGGACGCTGGGCTGGGCGCTGCGGCACAGCCTGGTGACGATCCTGATTCTGTTCGCCACCGTGTGCCTGAACGTCTATCTATATGTGATCGTGCCCAAAGGGTTCTTCCCGCAGCAGGACACCGGGCGCGTGATCGGCACCATCCAGGCCGATCAGAGCATCTCCTTCCAGGCGCTGCGCCAGAAGCTCTCCGACTTCATCAACATCGCGCGCCAGGATCCGGCGGTGGAACACGTCGTCGGATTCACCGGTGGGCGGCAGCGCAACACCGGCATCATCTACATCATCCTCAAGCCGATCGAAGTGCGCCGGCTCACGATTGACCAGGCGATCGCCAGGCTGCGCGCCCGGCTCGCGCGCGAGCCGGGGGCCACCCTGTTCATGCAGCCGGTGCAGGACATCCGCGTCGGCGGGCGGGCGAGCAACGCGCAGTGGCAGTACACCCTGCAGGCAGACAGGCTGGCGGACCTGCGCGTCTGGGAGCCGCGCATCCGGGAAATGCTGAGCCAGAACCCGAAGCTAGTCGACGTGAATACCGACCAGCAGGACAAGGGGCTGCAGTCCACGCTGGTGATCGACCGCGACACCGCCTCGCGGCTGGGCGTGAGCACGATGCTGATCGATCAGACGCTCAACGACGCCTACGGCCAGAGACAGGTGTCGACGATCTACGCGCCGCTCAACCAGTATCACGTCGTCATGGAGGTGGCGCCGCAGTACTGGCAGAGCCCGGACTCGCTGAAGAGCGTGTACCTGAGCGCCGCCGGCGGCGCGCAGGTCCCGCTTTCCGCCGTCGCGCGCTACGAGCCGACCAACACCCCGCTCGGCGTCAATCACCAAGGCCAGTTCGCCGCCGCCACGATCTCCTTCAATCTGCCGCTCGGCGTGTCGCTGGGCGAGGCCACCGACATCATCAACAGGACCATGGCCGAGCTGGGCGTACCCGCATCGGTGCGCGGCAGCTTCCAGGGCACGGCGCGCGTGTTCCGCGATTCGCTCGCGAGCCAGCCGTGGCTCATCCTCGCCGCGCTGCTGACCGTCTATATCGTGCTCGGCATCCTGTACGAGAGCTACGTGCATCCGATCACGATTCTTTCCACCCTGCCTTCCGCGGGCGTGGGCGCGCTCCTCGCGCTGCTGGTGTGCGGCATCGAGTTCAGCATCATCGCGCTGATCGGCGTGGTGCTGCTTATCGGCATCGTCAAGAAGAACGCGATCATGATGATCGACTTCGCCGTGGACGTGGAGCGCAGCCGCGGACTCACGCCGCGCGAGGCGATCTTCCAGGCCTGCCTGCTGCGCTTCCGACCGATCATGATGACCACCATGGCCGCCATGCTCGGTGCGCTGCCGCTCGCGCTGGGCAGCGGCGACGGCTCCGAGCTGCGCCGCCCGCTGGGGATCTCGATCGTCGGCGGGCTGATCGTCAGCCAGCTGCTCACGCTCTATACCACCCCCGTCGTCTATCTCTACCTCGACCGCTTCCGGCTCTGGTGCCTGCGGCTGCGCCCCGGCGCATCGCCGCAGCCGCAATCACAGGCTGTCTCCCGTGAGTGATGCCATGACCACATCCCGCGTTCCGAAAGCCCTGCGCGTCGTTCTGGCGGCAACGGCGGGCGCCGCGCTCGCCGCATGCGCCGTGGGTCCCGATTACGTGCGGCCCAAGGCCGAGACGCCGGCCGCATTCAAGGAAGCCGACGATGCCGGCCAATGGAAGACCGCGGCACCCGCCGATGCGCAAGGCCGCGGCACGTGGTGGAAGGCGTTCGGCGACCCGAAGCTCGACGCGCTGCTCGAGCAGGTCAACGTATCGAACCAGAACGTCGCCGCCTTCGAGGCGCGCTTCCGCCAGGCGCGCGCGCTGGTGGAAGCGGCGCGGGCGGCGTATTTCCCGACGCTCAGCGCCGGCGCATCGTACAACCGGTTCCAGCAATCGCAGACGGTGGGCAACGCGAAATTCGCTCCGCGCGGCACGTTCACCGACTACTCGGCGCCGCTGCAGGCTTCGTGGGAAGTGGACGTATGGGGCAAGCTGCGCCGCGCGCTGGAAGCGCAGCAGGCCTCCGCGCAGGCAAGCGCCGCGGATCTCGAATCGACGCGGCTGTCGGCGCAGGCGGAGCTGGCGGCGGATTATTTCCAGCTGCGCGGCATCGACGCGCAGCGCGCGCTTCTCGACTCGACGATCGCCGCGTACCAGAAGTCGCTGCAGCTCACCGTCAACCGCTACAACAGCGGCGTGGCGGCGCGCGCAGACATCGAGCAGGCCGACACCCAGTTGAAGACCACCCAGGCGCAGGCGATCGATCTGGGCGTGCAGCGCGCCCAGCTCGAGCACGCCATCGCCATCCTGATCGGCAAGGCTCCCGCCGAGTTCTCGCTGCTGCCTTTGCCGCTCGACGCGCAGCCGCCGCCGATTCCCGCCGGCCTGCCCTCGGAGCTCCTGGAGCGGCGCCCCGACATCGCTTCCGCGGAGCGGCAGGTCGCCGCCGCCAATGCGCAGATCGGGGTTGCCAAGGCGGCCTATTTCCCGACCCTCACGCTGGGCGCGAGCGCCGGCTTCGAGAGCGCCCCCGCGGCGCAGTGGCTGACCTGGCCGAGCCGCTTCTGGTCGGTGGGCCCCGCGCTCGCCGAAACGATATTCGACGCCGGACTGCGAAAGGCGCAAACCGAGCAGGCGATCGCCGCCTACGACGCGACAGTCGCAACCTACCGCCAGACGGTGCTCGCCGCCTTCCAGGACGTCGAGGACAACCTCGCCGCGCTGCGGGTGCTGGCCGAAGAGGCAAAGGCGCAGGACGCGGCGGTGCAGGCCGCGGCGCGCTCGGTGGTGTACACCACCAACCAGTACAAGGCCGGGGTGGTGAGCTATCTCAACGTCGTCACCGCCCAGGCGACCGAGCTGAGCAACCGGCTGACCGCGGCCGGCATCGCGCAGCGACGGATGACCGCGGCAGTGAATCTGATCCGCGCGCTGGGCGGAGGCTGGAGCGCCGGTGAGCTGCCGGGCGCCGACGCGCTGCTGACCGGATCACGCTGAGGCGGCGCGAAGCGTCCCGCGCGCCGGCACGCCCGGCGCCCGATCAGGGACAATGCGCATGGCAACCAAAACACGCCGGCCAAGCGCCCATGTCCGCTCTTCTGGCCCTCGCCGCGGGACCGCTCGTCGCCGAACTCGCTCCGGAGATCGGCGGATCGGTCGCGCGCTTTTACAGCCGCGGCGGCGAGGAGCTCGTGCACTGGATGCGGCCGGCGGGCGCGGCCGCGCTCGCGGCGCGCGATCCACTGGCGATGGCGAGCTTTCCGCTGCTGCCGTTTTCCAACCGCATCCGCAACGGCCGGTTTCACTTCGGGAGCACAGCCGTGACGCTGCCGCGCAATTTCCCGGGTTCGCCGCACGCGATTCATGGCGACGGCTGGCGGCTTGCCTGGCGGGTCGTCGCCCATTCGGATGCGTCCGCGACGCTCGCGCTGGAACATCCGCGCGGCGACTGGCCGTTCGCCTACCGGGCGGAACAGCATTTCGCGCTTACACCGAGCGCGTTCGAGGTCACGCTCGCCGTGACCAACATCGACGAGCGCCCGATGCCGCTCGGCATCGGCCAGCACCCCTATTTTCCGCGCACGCCGGGCGCGGTCGTTCGAACCAGCGTCGAGGCGATGTGGGAAAGCGACGCCGAGCTGCTGCCGACCCGGCTCGCGAGAAACGAAGTCGTCGCCGAGCTGGCGCGCGGCCTGCGGCCGGAGGCGAGATTCGTCGACAACAATTTCACCGGCTGGCAGGGCGAAGCCACGGTGCGCTGGCCGGAAACCGGGCACCGTCTGCGCCTGCGCGCCGAGCCGCCGCTTTCCTATTTCGTGCTCTACACCCCGGCCGGCGAGGACTTCTTCTGCATGGAGCCGGTCAGCAATTGCACCGACTGGCTGAACCTCGGGCACCTGGACCCGAAGGATGTCGGCGGCGCGGTGCTCGCACCAGGAGAGCGCCTCGCGGGGCGCATGCGCCTGGAACCGGATTACGAGTGACGGGTTTCGGCGCGATGACAACGATCGGGTCGAATCGAAAGTCCCGCTCGCGCCTCGTTCCCCTCGCCTCCTGCCTCGCGCCCGTCTTGCTCAGACCCAGCCCGCGTCGACGACGAAGTTCTGCGAGGTGCACATTCGCGCGTCGTCGGAGGCGAGGAACAGCACCATGTTGGCGATGTCCGCCGGCTGCACGCGCGCGCGGCCGAGGCATTGCAGCTCGTCCATCTTGCGCTCGCCCTCGGCGTCGACCCACAGCTTCAGTTGCCGCTCGGTCATCACCCAGCCGGGCGAGATGGTGTTGGCGCGGATGCGGTACGGCCCCAGGTCGCGCGCCAGGCTGCGCGTGAGCCCGTGCACCGCCGCCTTGGCGGTGGTGTAGGCGGGCATGCCGCCGCTGGCGGTCATCCAGCTGATGGAGCCGAAATTGATGATCGAGCCGCCGCCGAGACGCTTCATCTGCTCGATCACCGCCTGCGCGGCGAAGAACTGGTGGCGCAGGTTCACCGCGAAGCGCTCGTCCCAGTAGTCCACCGTCACGTCCTCGATGCGATGACGGTCGTCGCGCGCGGCGTTGTTGACGAGCACCCCGATGTCTCCCAGCTCCGCCTGCGCCTGTGCGATCGCCGCCTGCAATGCTGGGACGTCGCGCACGTCGCAGGCCTGGAAAAAGGGCGCATGCCGCGCGCCGCCGCCGATCCTTTCCAGCAGCGCGGCGCAGGACGCCTGATCGACGTCCACGAACGCGACCTTGGAGCCCTGGCGCACGAAGGCTTCGACGATGGCGGCACCGATGCCGGAGCCGCCTCCACTGACGAGTACCACCCGGTCGCGCAGGCTCGGGTAAACGGTGTGCGATGGCGTGCTCATGATGTCGTTCGATCCCGGGGACGGAAGGGACGCGCCTGGACGACCTGCGGCGCGCGTCGGCGGCGATTCTACTGTAGAACCTGAATCCGGAACGAGGCCGATCCGCCAGGGTATCCGGCAATCTCCGCCGGATTTGACCCGCATCAAACGTCGCAGCCGGGAGTGTTGCTACAGTCCGGGCAGATATCTGTATCTCTGTGCGGAGAAATCTCATGCCCAAGTCCTACGCCGACATCATCGCGGCCATCAATGCAGGCATCGTCAAGTTGCGCGCGGCGCAGCCGGAGGCGCTCGACGGCTACAGCGCCATGGCCCGGGGCGCGCTCAAGCCCGGCGCGTTGCCGCAGCTGACTAAGGAATTGATAGCTCTGGCGATCGGCGTGGCCGGGCACTGCGAGGGTTGCATCGGTTTTCACGCCAAGGCGCTGGCCCGCCTCGGCGCAAATCGCGAACAGATCATGGAAACCCTCGCCGTGGCGGTATACATGGGCGGCGGACCGTCCCTCATGTACGCCGCGGAAGCGGTGCACGCCTTCGAGGAGTTCGCTGCCCAGCCCGCCGCCCCGAGGCCGGCGGCCGCAGCCGCGCCGGGGGGTTGAACGTACGCCGGCATTTCTCATCTAAAATACGCCGCGCCCGTTGCGGCCCGGAGACCCATCGATGTCCGACCTCGCCAAGCACGAATACCTGAAGGCCGCGAACTCGCAGCTGCCGATGGCCTGGTATTTCGACCCGGGGATCTGGGCGCAGGAAAAGGCCGCGCTGTTCGACAAGGGTCCGAGCTACGTCGGCCACGAGCTGATGGTGCCGGAGGTCGGCGACTACCACACGCTCTCCTGGATGGAAAACGCCAAGCTCCTGGTGCGCAACCGCTCGGGCGTGGCGCTGCTGTCCAACGTCTGCCGTCATCGCCAGTCGCTGCTGCTGGAAGGCCGCGGCCGGGCGCCGAATATCGTCTGCCCCGCGCACCGCTGGACCTACGATCTCGACGGCAGGCTGTTCGGCGCGCCGGATTTCGCCGACAATCCCGGCCTGTGCCTGCCGCGCACCGAGCTGCAGAACTGGCACGGCCTGCTGTTCGCCGGACCCCGCGAGGTGGCCGCGGATCTCGCCGACTTTCCGCTCGCGCACGAGTACGACTTCTCGGGCTACGTCTACGACCGCACCGTCGTCGACGAGTGCGCCTTCAACTGGAAGACCTTTCTCGAGATCTATCTCGAGCTCTATCACGTGGAGTTCTTCCATCCCGGGTTGAAGAAATTCGTCGACCCGGGCAACTACACCTGGGGCTTCGGCGATCGCTGGTCGTACCAGATCCTGGGGCTCAAGGACCATCTCAAGAACCAGACCTCGCCGAACTACCTTCGCTACCGGGACGCGATCCTCGGACACGCCGGCGGCGCGCTGCCGAAGTACGGCACGCTGTGGTGCATCCTCTACCCGAACGTGATGCTCGAGTGGTACCCCTACGGCCTGGTGGTGAGCACGCTGATCCCGCGCTCGCCGGAACACACGACCAACGTCGTCGACTTCTTCTACCCGGAGGAGGTCGCGCTGTTCGAGACCGAAGTCAAGGAAGCCCATCAGGCCGCCTATCTGGAATCGGCGGCGGAAGACGCTGCGATCTGCACGCTTCTGCACCGCGGGCGCCGGGCGCTGTACCGCACCGGCCAGGACGACGCCGGGCCGTATCACTCGCCGCACGAAGACGGCATGATCCATTTCCACGAGTTCTGGCGCCGCGAGCTCGGCCTGCGGGACGCAGCGAAGCCGCTCTGAGCGGGTCGATGCGGTCCGCGCGCGTCAAGCGCGCAGCGCTGGCGATCTTGCGCGAGCGGCGGGTTCAGCGGCCGCTCGCCGCGGTACCGCGGGCGCGGGCGATATAAGGATCCACGAGAGCAGCGCGGGCGCGAATCATCGCCCGCGCCTCTTCGGCGACCGCCTCCAGATGCTGGTGCACCGCGTACACGCCCTGGGTCACCATCATCTTCATGTACTTCACGCCCGGGTCGGCGCTGGCGAAGCGCATCGCATCGGGATAGCCGGTCAGGTCGTAGATCGGCGGGAAACGCTCCTTGCGCTCGTAGGTCGCGATCTGCAGCTGGCGCATCTCCTCTTCCGAGCCGGGCACGCCGTATTTCAGACGGTCGGTGAAGGTGTAGGTCTGCAGCGTGAGCTCGCCCACGAACCACTCGATCACCTGCCGCTGCAAGGCGCCGCCTTCGGTGCGGAAATGCACCGCGATCTCGTCCGCCTCCTCGCCGTTGAGCAGCGCGGACGCGAGCCCGGCCCAGGCCTGCTCGACCCATGCGGCATTCATCACCTTGGCGCCGATGAGCTGGTCCACGCCCTGCATCAGCACGCGCTCCGCGGCACGCCACTCGGGCGACCCCGGGTTCCACGACGGTCCAAGGCCGGCCGCCTTGCCGCGTTCGGCGAGCAGGTCGCGGGCAGTCTTGAGCGCGGTCTGCTTCACGTACACGCGTCCGATGTCCACGCTGAGCGTCGCGTCGTGGCTCCTGGCGAGCCGCGACACGGCGTCCGCCTTGAGCGCCGCCGGGTCGTCCTCGTCCGCCGCCGCAGCGGACATGAAAAAAGCCGCGGCCAGCGCGGCGATCCACCGATACCGGTTCAACTCGACCTCCGGAAACCGCGCGCCGGCATTTCGCGCCGGCGCGTAGCGGCCATTGTAAGCGCGCCGATCCGCGCGCGGGCCGCGGGCCCGCCACTGCGGATCCACTGCGAACCGGCGCCGCCGAGCAATTCTTCGAGTGCGGCGAGCGAGGAACGACCGGTCCGGAAATTCCGCCCGCCGACCGCCGCGCCCGTTGCGAACGCGCGGAGACGGATGGAGCGGCGGCTCACAGGAGGCCGAGTTTCCCCAGGTCGGCGCGCAGTTGCACGGGCGTGGTGAAATGCAGCGCATGCAGCCCGGCCCGCTCGCCTGCGGCGACGTTGTGCACGTTGTCGTCGACGAACACGGTCTGCGCCGGCGCCAGGCGGCAGCGCTCGATGGCGACGCGGTAGATGCGCGGGTCGGGCTTGGCGAGCCCCACCTCTCCCGACACCACGATGTCCGCGAACCAGTCGAAGAAGTCGAAGCGGCGGCGCGCGATCGGGAAGTTCTCCGCCGACCAGTTGGTGAGCGCGTAGAGCCGCGTGCCGCGGCGCTTGAGCGCGGCGAGAATTTCCACCGTGTCCTCGATCGGGCCGCGCAGCATCGTCTCCCAGTGCGTGCCCCAGAGCCGGATCAGCGGCGCGTGCTCGGGAAAGTCCCGGCTGCGCTCGGCGATCGCCTGCGCGATCGGCTTGCCGGCGTCCATTTCGCGCACCCAGTGTCCGGGACACACGGTATCCAGAAAACGTTCCATCGCCGCCTCGTCGCCGTCGAAGTGCCGGCGGTAGAGGTAGCGCGGATTCCAGTCCACCAGAACCGCCCCCAGGTCGAAGAGAACGGTGTCGTGCAGGGGCGAAGGCATTTCTTGCTCGAATCGCAGAGGGCGCGATTGTAGCGCGGTCGGGCGGAGGCGCACCGCCGCCACGATACGCCGCAGCCACAGTTCGCGCGGCGAGGCGATCGCGTGCCCAGCGCCGTCTCGATCGCGCCGCGCAGCCCGGCGCGGTGAAGATCCGCGCCTTCCTCATCCGCCGGGTTCCCGGTACGCTGAAGGTTCCAGGATCCGGCGTTTCGCTTACGATCCGCAGTCACCGTCAACGCAAGTCGGGGAAGCTTCGCATGGAATACGTCAATCTCGGCTCCACCGGTCTGAAGGTCTCGCGCATCTGCCTCGGCACCATGACCTACGGCTCATCGAAGTGGCGCGAATGGGTGCTCGACGAAGCGGCGTCCAAGCCCTACATCCACCGCGCGCTCGAGCTGGGCATCAATTTCTTCGACACCGCCGACGTCTACTCGCTGGGCGAGAGCGAGGCGGTGCTCGGACGCGCGCTCAAGGAGGCGAAGGTGGCGCGCGAGAAAATCGTCGTCGCCACCAAGGTGTTCAACCCGATGGGCGAGGACCCCAACCAGCGCGGCCTGTCGCGCAAGCACATCCTGCACGCGATCGACGACTCGCTGCGCCGGCTGCAGCTCGACTACGTCGACCTGTATCAGATACACCGCTTCGACCCGTCCACGCCGATCGAGGAGACGATGGAGATGCTCACCGACGTGGTGAAGGCCGGCAAGGCGCTCTACATCGGCGGCTCCAGCATGTACGCCTGGCAGTTCCAGCGCATGCTCCACTGCGCGGAGCGCAACGGCTACAGCCGCTTCGTCACCATGCAGAATCACTACAACCTCGTCTATCGCGAGGAGGAGCGGGAAATGATCCCGCTGTGCCGCGCCGAGGGCATCGGGCTGATCCCGTGGAGCCCGCTCGCGCGCGGCTTTCTCGCCGGCAACCGCAGCAGGAAGGAGTGGGGGGAAACGACGCGCGCGAAAACCGACGACTTCGCGCACCGGTACTACTACCGCGACAGCGACTTCGAGGTGGTCCGGCGGGTCACCGAGATCGCGGGCAAGCGCGGCGTGCCCAACGCGCAGGTCGCGCTCGCCTGGCTGCTGCACCAGCCGGGGGTGAGCGCGCCGATCGTCGGCGCGAGCAGGATGCGGCACCTCGACGACGCGATCGCGGCATTGTCGGTCAAGCTGTCGCAGGACGAGCTCAAGGCGCTCGCCGAGCCCTACGAGCCGCATCCGGTGCTCGGCCACAACTGAGGCGCGCACAATCCGCCATGAACGAGATCGGGCGCCCTTCCGCAGACCCCGCATTGAGCGCCGCGTTCGAAGCCCATCGCGCCGCGGTCTGGCGCGGCAATCGGATCTGGCTGCTCGCCTCGGCGCTGCTGATCGCGGCCGCAGCGCTGCTCGCCGCGACGCCAAACGCGCCCTCCGGGCTGCAGTGGGCGCTCGGGCTCGCCGCGGCTGCGCTGTCCGGCATCACGGTCGCGCGAATCGTGCGCGGGCTCGACAGCCTCTACCGCTGCCCCAACTGCGGCACCCTGCCCTACCAGACGTTGCGCGACTACAAGTGCGGCGGCCTCGGGCCGACCCGGCGCGACTTCATGAGCCCTACCGTGTGCCCGAAGTGCGGCACTCGTCTAAGATAGCCGGCACCCGAGCGCCCTGCCCTCGCCCCTTGCCCTTGCCAGACATGGACCGCGCCCCCAGCCGCGAACTGCCGATCGTCAGCGGCCGCGCCGCCTTCCTGGCGCTGCTCGCCACCGAGGGCGTGGAATACCTGTTCGGCAACCCCGGCACCACCGAGCTGGCGATCATGGAAGCCTTCGCCGAGCAGTCCGCCATCGAGTACGTGCTCGGCCTGCAGGAGTCGGTCGTGGTCGCGATGGCGGACGGCTACGCCCGCGCCTCGGGAAAGCTGGCCGCATGCAACGTGCACGTGGCACCCGGCCTCGGTAACGCGATGGGCGCGCTCTACAACGCGAAGTTCTACGGCTCTCCGCTGCTGCTCACCGCCGGGCAGCAGGAGCAAGGCCACGGGCTCATGGAGCCGATGCTCTACGACCCGCTGCCGCCGATCGCGCAGCCGATGGTGAAGTGGGCGGTCGAATGCAGCCGGGTGCAGGACCTGCCGCGCATCGTGCGCCGCGCGGCGAAGGTCGCGCTCGCCCCGCCCACCGGTCCGGTATTCCTCAGCCTGCCGGGAGACGTGCTCGACGCCGAGGCGCCGCTGGACCTCGGCCGGCCCACTCGCGTCGACGCCGCGACGCGTCCGTCCGACGATTCGCTCGCACGGCTGGCGCAGCGCCTGCTCGCCGCGCGTAACCCGGTGCTGATCGCCGGCCACGAGCTCGCCACCCGCGACGCTCTCGAGGAAGCCGCGCGGCTCGCGGAGACCCTCGGTGCGGCGGTGTGGCAGCAGAGCGTGCCGTACGCGGCGCATTTCCTCTCCGAGCATCCGGCCTTCGTCGGCGCGCTGACCCGCAATCAGCCGCAGGTGCGCGCCTGGTTGCAGCCGCACGACCTGCTGGTCTGCCTGGGTGCGGACGTGCTGCGCATGTCGGTGATGAACCCGGTCGACGCGCTTCCGGACGGCATGCCGATCGTGCAGATTTCGGAGCGCAGCTGGGAGCTCGGCAAGAACTATCCCACCGAGATCGCGATCCATGCCGACGTCAAGCAGACGCTGCGCGCGCTGGTCGAAGTGCTGCGGGCGCGGATGAGCCCGGAGCAGAAGGCGGCGGCGGCAAAGCGGCTGGCTCAAGTCGCGCAGAACAACTGGAGCGTCAAGCGAGCCCGCGCCTGCGAAGACACGCTGCGGCTGGCCGATGCAAGGCCCATCGATCCGAAGTTTTTGATGATGCGGGTCGCCGACGCACTGCCGGAGAACGCGGTGGTGGTGGAGGAAGGCCTGACCGCGACGTTCTCGCTGCTCGGTTTCCTGCGGCTGCGCGATCGCCAGTGCTACTACGGGCTGGCTTCCGGCGGCATCGGATTCGCGCTCGCCGGCGCGATCGGCGTGAGCCTCGCGCTGCCGGACCGTCCCGTCGTGGCGATCGTCGGCGACGGCAGCGCCATGTACTCGATCCAGGCGCTGTGGACCGCGGCGCACCTGAAGCTGCCGATCACGTACCTGATTCCGAACAACCGCAGCTACCGGATTCTGAAGGAACGGCTGGTCTCGTTCCGCAAGACCGACCGCTTCGTCGGCATGGACCTGCGCGATCCCGAGATCGATTTCGCCCGCCTCGGGCAGTCGATGGGCGTGCCGGTGCGGCGGGTGACCGATCCGGCCGACATCGCCCCCGCGCTGCGCGAGGCGATCGCGGGCGGCGGCCCGACGCTGCTCGACGTCGCGGTGCAGGACGGTTTCGGCGGATGAGCGATCCGGTTCGCGCGCCGGTTTCTCCCCTGTGACGGAGTCGTTCGTGCGCTGCTTCGCCCGACGTCACAACCCTCTCCTCGGGCTCGCTCTCGCGCTGCTGCCGCTGTTCGCCCTGGCGCAGGAATGGGAGCCGGTGACGGAGACGGACGCGGCCGCCTACCTCATCGACAAGAGCAGCCTGGTCGCGGAAGGAGGCAAGAAAACCGCCCGCATCCTGGTCACCGGCCCGGACGGTCAAAGCCTCGCCACGTACGGCTCCCGCATCCAGCGCGTGGTGTTCGACTGCGCCGGCGGGGTCATGGCGCTCAAGGAGTACACGCTGTACGCGCTGCCCGGCGGACAGGGCGCGGTACTGCGCACCGAATCCTACGAAGACGCGCGCCTCGATTTCACCAGGCCGGCGGCCGGCTCGGTCGGCGAGCGGCTCCTGGCGACCGCCTGCGAGCCATAGCGGCGTCGCGGCCTCACTTTTCCCCGATGAGCTCGCTCAGGAGATTGTCTTCGGTCAGGATCAGCGAGGAACGATCGCCGGATCTGTAGAAGCGCTCCAGCCGCAGCAGCTGCCGCCCGTGGCGCCAGACGCGAACGTCGTCGCCGGGCGCCGCGGCGGAATCGCTGCCGCCCTGCGCGCCCGACCCATAGGCGGCGATCAACGCCTGCAGAACCGCGTCGAACTGCGCCGCTGGAAAAGTGGCCTCGATTGCCGCCAGCCGCTCGCCGTTGAAGTGCAGCCGCTCGCCCTGCAGCGGCACGCCGGCGAATTTTTCCGCGTAGATCGACTTCAGGGCGCACACCGTGTACAGGAAACAGCCCGAGGCGCCGTCGCAATCGAGCCGGGAGTCGTTCAATGCGTCGTTCAGCGGTGCGCCGAGCTTCATGCCGTGAAGCTCGAAATCGCGGTCCGCGCCTGCACCGGCGGCGTGCACGCAAAGCAGGGCGCCGATCAGCCCCGCGCCGGCAAGCCGGGGCAGGCGCATCAAGAACGCGGGAAACGAAATCGTCATCGCCTGGCTGCCATGTCCGGCCAGTGTACTGCACTCGCGGGAACGCCCGGGGCGCAAACTCCTGCGTGCAATGCATGATGATGCGTAGCGACGCGGCTTTGTCTATCGGCGGACCGCCGGAACCGACCAGGAGTGCGCTGCCGCAGCGCATCAGAACCGCCGGCTCCGGATCGATCTTCGTCGCATTTCATTTCACGAAGTGAAAGATTGTTGCGGCGGGCGACGCGCGTCGAGCACCTCATGCAGAGCTTCCCTCGGCATCGACCGGGTGCACGCACGTATTCGAGACGCGCTTTGCAGCGCAATAAGTCCGCCCCCTCGCGAAGGGCGCCGCCGGCGCACGGACCGCTCTGGTAAAAAGCGCGGCAAAGTGATACGGTGGACACGCTCGATAGGGGGGGTCGCCCAGCATTCGATTCACGTTCCGACGAGACTTGCATTCGATTCCGGATAAGCGTCGCCACGGATCGCACGGCGCGCGACGGCTCGAAGGCAACATTGGCACCAGAGTTGTTGTCCGGTGAACGGCGTCGTGGATTCCCAGGATGGTCGCCTCGGTTCGCGGAGTTCGCATCGCAGATCGAGACGAATGTTCCAGTCAGTGCTGTCGTGACCTTCTCCCGATTGACCAGATGCGGCGTGCCACGGGGCGCGCCGAGAGCGTGAAACGCGCAAGCGCAGCGCAGCCGAAACTGCATTCGGCTGCCGCGCCGGACGGCAGGGACCGTCCGGCGCGTCAAGGCTGCGAGGCGGGCTTCGTTTACCGTCCGTCCTCGCGTTTCACCGCCCGACGAGCGGATTTCGGAGTAGGGCGCAGCCCATGAACAACAAGAACAACCGAGCAACGGTATGCGGCGCATGTTGCAGTGGGTCGCGTGTTTTCAATCGAAATGGAGGAGGTCTTCATGGCTATGTCCATAAACGTCAACGGCAAGTCCCATAGCGTGGACGTGCCGGCGGATATGCCCCTGCTCTGGGTGTTGCGAGACACCCTCGGGCTCACGGGCACCAAGTTCGGCTGCGGCATCGCCCAGTGCGGCGCCTGTACCGTGCACATTGGCGGTCAGGCGACGCGCTCGTGCGTGGTGCCGATCAGCGCGGTCAAGGCGCCGGTCACCACCATCGAGGGACTGAGCAAGAACGGCGATCACCCGGTGCAGAAAGCCTGGCTCGCCCACAACGTCGCGCAGTGCGGCTACTGCCAGGCCGGTCAGATCATGCAGGCCGCTGCGTTCCTGAAGCAAAACCCGAAGCCTAGCGATGAGGACATCGATGCCGCGATGCAGGGCAACATCTGCCGCTGCGGCACGTACACCCGGATTCGCCAGGCTATCAAAGACGCGGCGGGGGTGTAACCATGGATACGATCAACAAAATCAACCGTCGTGAGTTCCTCAAGGTGGCCGCCGGCACGGGCGGTTTCGTGCTCGGCATGACGCTCGACCCGGTTGCCAAGGTGAGCCCGTTCCACGGCTTCGTTCCCACCGCGCAGGCGGCGGAGGGCGCCGAGGTGGCGCCCGGAGTCCTGATGCCGAACGTGTTCGTCTCGATCGATCGCAAGGGCACCGTCACCGTGGTCTGCCACCGCTCCGAGATGGGGCAGGGCATCCGCACCGGTATCCCGCAGATCGTAGCCGACGAGCTGGAGGCCGACTGGAGCCGGGTCAAGGTGGAGCAGGCGGTAGGCGACAAGAAATACGGCAACCAGTACACCGACGGTTCGCGCTCCATCCGCCACAATCTGCAGCGCATGCGCGAGTTCGGTGCGGTGACCCGCACCATGCTCGAGCAGGCGGCGGCGGTGAAAATGGGCGTGAAAGCGGCGGACTGCAAAGCGGTCAACCACCGCGTGGTGCACGTGCCCTCGGGCAAATCCCTCGACTACGGCCAACTGGTCGACACCGCGGCCACCCTGGCCATTCCGAGCGTCAAGGACGTCAAGCTCAAGGATCCGGCGAACTTCCGCTACATCGGCAAGCCGGTCAACACCATCGACGGCCCCGACATCGTCACCGGCCGCGCCGTGTACGGCATCGACAAGAAGCTGCCGGGGATGGTCTTCGCCGTGGTCGAGCACTGCCCCGTCACCTACGGCAAGGTGAAGTCCTTCGACGCGTCCGAAGCCATGAAGGTGCCGGGCGTGATCAAGGTCGTGGAGATCCCGCAGCACCAGCCGCCGATCGTGTTCAACACGCTGGGCGGCATCGCGGTGGTGGCCAAGAACACCTGGTCCGCGAACGAGGCCCGCAAGAAGCTCAAGATCGAGTGGGACTACGGCCCCAACGTCGTCTACAACTCCGACGAGTTCCGCAAGGAGATGCAGCAGACGGCGAACAGCGACGCGAAAGTGGTGCGCGAGGAAGGCGACGCGGTCGGCGCCATGGGCAAGGCGGCGAAGGTCGTGGAAGCCGATTTCTACATTCCGCACTACGCGCACGCGACGATGGAGCCGCCGGCGGCGATCGCCGTGGTGAAGAACGGCAAGTGCGAAGTCTGGTCGGCCTGCCAGGACGCCCAGGCGGCGCGCTCCACGGTCGCCGGCACGCTCGGCATGGACGAGAAGGACGTCACCTCGCACGTGACCCTGCTCGGCGGCGCATTCGGCCGCAAGTCCAAGCCGGACTTCGCCGCGGAAGCCGCCTTCCTGTCCAAGCAGCTCGGCGTTCCGGTGCGCGTGACCTGGACGCGTGAGGACGACCTGCAGCACGCCTATTACCACACGGTGTGCGCGCAGCATGTCAAGGCCGGCCTGGACGAGAACGGCAAGGTGATCGCGTGGCATCACCGCAACGTGTTCCCGACCATCTGGTCGACGTTCGAGAAGGACGATCCGCAGCTCGGGCACAAGATCGAGCTGAGCCTCGGCTACATCGACCTGCCGTACGCGATTCCGAACCTGCGCCTGGAGAACGGCAAGGCCAAGGCCCACGTGCGCATCGGCTGGCTGCGTTCGGTGAACAACATTCCGAACGCCTTCGTGCAAAACACGATGGCCAACATGCTGGCGCACGAGGCGGGGCGCGACCCGTACGACTTCCTCATCGAGCTGATCGGTCCGGACCGCGTGCTGGATCTGTCGTCGACGGACTACTGGAACTACGACCAGACCTGGGACGAATACCCGATCATGACCTCGAGGCTGAAGAACGTGCTGCGGGTCGCGGCGGGCAACGCCGGCTACGGCAGGAAACTGCCGGAGCGCGAGGGCATCGGTCTTGCGGTGCACCGCAGCTTCACCACCTACGTGGCCACAGCGGTTCATGTGAAGGTGTCGAAGGACGGCAAGGTCACCATCCCGCGGGTCGATGTCGCCTACGATGGGGGGCTGATAGTCAACCCCGACCGGGCGAAGGCGCAGATGGAAGGCGCCTGCATCTACGGCATGTCCGCGGCCTGGGGCTGCCAGATCACCGCGAAGGGCGGCGTGATCGAGCAGAAGAACTTCCCGGACTACCCGGTGGTGCGCATCATGGACGCTCCGCGCGAGATCCATGTCCACCAGGTCAATGCCGACAGCAACTATCCGCCGGGAGGCATCGGCGAACCGGGTACTCCGCCGTTCGCGCCGGCGCTCACCAATGCGATCTTCGCCGCTACCGGCAAGCGCATTCTCGAGCTGCCGATCTCCAAGACCGATCTTTCGGCGTAAGCGGCTGGCAGTGGTAACGCGGCGGCGGCCTTCGGGCCGCCGTTTTTTTTGGATCCCGACTGCGAGCGTTTCCGCTCCCGATCACACAGTGGACAGGACAGCGCGCTACGGGCCGGAGCAGGAAATTCCCGCATGACTGACCTCGTCGCGCAGCAGGTCTCGGGCGTCGTCGCCTTCTACGACGCGCATCCGATCAACGAGGAGCAGATCCTCCGCGCGCTTCAGGCCAGGGGCGTTGCGCAGGCCGGCCTCACCGAGGAGATTCTCCAGGAGTACGACCAGGACCACTTCGGCGGCACCGAGGCGAACGACGTCCTGTTCGCCAAGGCCGGCATCCGGCGCGAACACGCGGTACTCGACGTATGCAGCGGCATGGGCGGCCCGGCGCGCTACCTCGCGCATCGCCTCGGCTGCCGCGTGACCGGACTCGACTTCACCGAGAGCCGCCATCGCGGCGCGCAGCGGCTCACCAAGCTGGTCGGCCTGGATCAACTGGTCGACTTCCGCCTCGGCAACGCGCTCGACATGCCGTTCGCGGACGCGAGCTTCGATGTCGTCATCGGCCAGGAAGCCTGGTGCCATGTGCCCGACAAGCCGCGGCTCATCGCGGAGTGCGCGCGCGTGGCCAGGCACGGCGGCGCCATCGCCTTCACCGACATCCTGCGCACGGAAAAGCTCTCCGCGCGGGAACTGGATCGGCTCAGGCGGGAAATGACCTTCCCGACGCTGGAAACCCTGGACGGCTATGGCGCGCTGCTGGAGCGGCAGGGATGCAAGATCGAATCGCGCGACGACCTGAGCGGGCAATGGTCGGGCATCCTGGTGCAGCGGCTGGCGATGTACCGCGGGCTGAAGGAGGAAACGGTGCGCCGGTTCGGGGAGGCGCATTTTCGCAAATGGGACAGCGCCTACGCGTTCTTCGTCGGGCTGTTCGGCGAAGGCAAGCTCGGCGGCGGGCGCCTGGTCGCGAGAAGCGTCAAACCGTCGGCGCCGTCTGGCGCGCCTGCCCGCGACGCGCAATGATGTCGCGAAGCGCGGTGCAGGCTACTTCAACGCGCCGGCATCACGCGCGCCCGCCCGGCTGCGGCTCGCCCGGAGCAGCGGTCCCGGTCCGGCACACCCGGTTGCGGCCGGCCTGCTTCGCCGCGTACAGCGCCCGATCGGCGGCGGCGATGAGCGAGTGCACCGTCTGCGCGTCGTCCGGGAAGGCCGCGACGCCGACGCTCACGGTGAGTTCGATCGCCCGGCCCGCCGCGAGAGCGAACGCTCGGGCGGCAATGGCGCCACGAATGCGTTCGGCAACGGCCAGGGCGCTTTCGGACCCCGTTTCGGGAAGAATCACCGCGAATTCCTCGCCGCCGTATCGGGCCGGCTGGTCCGCCGGGCGCAGCGTCTGCCGGACCCGGTCGGCGAAGATGCGCAGCACCTCGTCCCCGGAGACGTGTCCGTGCGAATCGTTCACGGCCTTGAAGTGGTCGAGGTCCAGCAGCAGCAGCGCGCAGGAATGGCGGTAACGCCGCGAACGTTCCAGCTCCTCGGACAGGCGCACCATGAATTCGCGGCGGTTCAACAGCCCCGTCAGGCTGTCGCGGGTGGCGAGCTCGGTGAGCGCGGCGCGGCTTTTCTCCAGTCGTTCCGCCATGGCGTCGAACACCGCCGCGAGCTCGCCGAGCTCGTCCTCGCGCGCCAGCCTCACGCGGTGGGAAAGCTCGCCGTCGGCCAACCGGGCCGCGCCGGCGCGCAGCACATCCACTCCGCTCAGTAAGGAGCGGGCCAGCACGGCGCTGGCGAGCAGCGATATCGCGAGCGCCGCCGCAAACGCGCCGAACGTGATCCACTCGCTTCTCGTGCGCGCCGCCTGCGCGACCGCCCGGGCCCGGCCGATCTCGCGATCCGCCACGGCCTGCACCTGATCGAGCAGCGCCACGGCGCGGTCGATATGCGCGTCGAATGTCTCCATCATGCGCACCGCCGAGGGGTTGCCGACGGGATGGCGCTGTCGCAGGATCGCCTCGGCGAACGGCAGGCTTTGCTGCCACTGCTTGCCGGCGGAGGCGATCAGACTTTCCTGCTCCTTCAAGGTAAATGGTTCCTGCGCGATCGCCGCAAAGGCCTCGTCCACCTCGCGGCGCAGCTGAGCGAACCGCTGCCGCTCGTCGTGATCGCCGTAGATCAGGTAGTCGCTGACCGGCGTCTCGGCCACCAGCAGCTTCACCTGGAGGCGCGTCGCGGGATGGATTTCCTCCGTCACCTCCCGCACGACGTCCTCCAAGGGATCGATCAGGCGCGGAAGCAGATAGAACAGGCCCACCGCGCCGGCGAGAAGAAAGGGCAGCAGGACGGCGCCGAGCCCGAGGACGAAGCGGGTACGCAGAGAAAGTGCCGGCATACGCAGCGTATTATTCTGCGGAATCGGGCAGAATTCCACGCGCCGGATCGACCGCTGAATCCGCCGCGCCTGCCGCTCATTTTTTCCGGTCCAAGCTCGCGACCGCGCGGAGAGAACCTTGGCCGCAGGCAAGCACGCCCTTGTCGTACTGAATCCCGGACACTTTCACGCCGCGCTCACCCTGCGCGAACGCCATCCGCGTCTGCGCGACGACGTCTACGTCTACGCCGAGGACGGGCCGGAGCTGGAGAGCTTCCTGCGCCTGGTGCGCTCGTTCAACGAACGCGCCGCGGCGCCCACATGCTGGAATCTCCACGTCTACCGCGGCGCGGATTGCCTGCAGCGGCTGTGTGCGGAACGCCCCGGCGACGTGGCGGTCGTCGCGGGGAGAAACGACACGAAGATGTCCTCGATCCTCCGCCTGCACGCGGCGGGTTTCTTCGTCCTCGGCGACAAGCCGTGGATCATCGGCGCCCGGCAGCTCGACATGCTGAAAGAGGCGGCCGAATCGCCGCCGCTGGCAATGGACATCATGACCGAGCGCTACGAAATCGCGAACCGGGTCCAGAAAGCGCTCGTCGAACGGCCGCAGATATTCGGGCGCCTGCGCACGGATGGCGACGGGCCCGGGATCGCCCTGCGCAGCGTCCACCACCTGTACAAGACGGTCGGCGGCAGGCCACTCGTGCGCCCATCGTGGTTCTTCGACGTCGCGGTGCAGGGTGAGGGCATCGTCGACGTCACCACCCACCTGGTCGATCTTGCCCAGTGGATGACGGGCGGCGACCGGGCGTTCGACTACGAGCGGGACATCGAGCTCGTTTCCGCACGCCAGTGGCCGACGCAGGTGCCGCGCGAGCTGTTCCGGCGCATTACCGGGGTGCGGGATTTCCCCGAAGGGCTGCGCGATCGCGTGGTCGGCGGCGCGCTGCTCTACCTGTGCAACGCCTGCATCGACTTCCGGCTGCACGGCGTCCCGGTGCGTGTGGAGTCGTTGTGGGCACCCGCGCCGCCGGAAGGCGGCGGGGACACGCACTGCGCCATGTTGCGCGGAAGCGGAGCGGACCTCCTTGTCGAACAGGACGCGAGTACGGAATTCGTCACCGCGCTCAGCGTGCGACCGGTCGAGAGCGGCGCGAAGTTCGCCGGCATGCTCGCGGACGCGATCGCGTCCTTGCAGGATGAGTTCCCCGGCCTCGGCCTGCGGCCCTCGGGCGGTGCGTTCCGGATCACGATTCCGGAGATGCTGCGCACCACGCATGAGCAGCACTTTGCCAGGGTGCTGGACCAATTCCTCGCCTGCATCGACAGCGGCGAGGCGCCGGGTGATTTCGGCGCCGGCCTCGTTGCCAGGTACACGCTGCTCGCGCGCGCCGCGGAACTCTCCCACGGAGAGGCGTGAACGTTCGGGCAGGGCGCGCCAGCCGACCTCTTGCCCGGTCGAGATTCGCTTACGACGCGATCATTTGGTCGCATCGGATACCTCGGCCCAGTCCTTACAATACGCGCCTTCCAATCCGAGCAGATCAACCTCGATCTGGGACTTACCCAGCCGAACGCGCTGCAAGGTCTGCTGCAGCTCAACCTCAATTACCAGGACCACGAAAGCGGACTGCAGGGCGAGCCGGAAGAATCCGGCAGCAAGACGGTGTGGCTCTCCCCTGGCCTGAGTTACGCCGCCAGTCCGAAGGCGCATGTCTACGGCTTCGTGCAGCTGCCGCTGTACCAATACGTGAACGGCACGCAGCTCAACGCAAACCGGGTGGTGTCGGCGGGCTGGAGCCAGCTGTTCTGAGCGGCACTCGCCGCCGGTGCCGCTATTTGACGCCCAGGATCCTCGACGCCTTCGCCACGTCCTGCGGCTTGACCCAGAACATCGCGCCGTAGCGCCCGCTGCCGGCGGACATCGCGTCCAGCGCGGTGATGCTGACCTTGGCTTCGGCGAGCTTGCCGATGACATCGTAGATCGCCCCGAGCCGGTCCTCGCCCTGGACCAGGAACACGGTCTTGCGCGCCGAAAGCTTCCACTTGTTCTTCTTCGCCACGGCCTTGAGCTGCGCGGCGTCTTCCGGGATGAAATCGACCTGGGCCTTGCGCCCGGACGGGAAGCCGGTGAACGCGAGCAGATTCACCCCCGCGTCCTTGAGCGCCTTCAGACAGGCCGCACCCTCGCCCGCCTTGTTCGCGACCTCCATGGAGAAGTAATCCAGCTTGCGCAGTTCGTCCATGATCCCCTCCTTTCGGATATGCCTGATTCATCTATAGCACGCCCGAACCGGCAGGCAAGTCCTTCCGGGCTTTCTCGCCGTCAATTTGTTCTCCAATGCGCTGAAGTACACTCCGCCGCTGTGGAGCGCCCGATCGTCCGGCTGCACGTGCCCGGCTTGGAGGGTCGGCCGCAAGTCGATTTTGCTTGTCACCCTGACCCTGATGGGCGCCGCGACCGCCGCAAGCGGCTCAAGGTCGAGGAATCCGCGGGCTTCGCCGCTGTCGCCGCACATCGCGAGATCGTCTCCGTTCCGATGCTGGAGGCCTTCCGGCATTTCGGCAGGCCGATCGTGCTGTACTTCCTCCTTGGCTGCGGTCGCTCTCGTCGCCGCACTGGCAGCGCGCAAGACCAGGGGCCGCAGGATGTGAGCGCGCGAGAACGTCCGCGAAGCGCGACATCGATTGCCGATCCGGTTCCAATCGGATCATTCGTCCGAGCGCAAAGCGCGAGCCGTCAACCCGCGGCCACCCCCGGACGTTCTGCGCTCGCGCCCCGGCGATTCGAAACGCGCCCCGGACCCGCACCGGGCCTGCAGGCGACTGACTTCGCGTCGGGGAATGCTCTTCTGCGATCTTTCCGAGGAGGCGGCCATGCACATTGCGCACAAGATCGGCGTCCGACCTGAACGCCGCCAATTTCTGACTGCCTGCACCTTCCTCGCCGCGGGCGCACTGCTCGGCGCCGCGGGGCGCGCACGCGCCGCGCCCGCATCCGCGGGGCTGGCCGACCCGGGGCTGATCGAGGATCTGGTGGCCGCAAATCATATTCTCGCCGACCAGGGGGTCGTCGACGGCTACGGTCACGTGAGCGCGCGACACGACAAGGATCCCAGTCGCTACCTGCTCGCCCGCTCCGTCGCGCCGGAGCTGGTCACCGCGGAGGATATCCTCGAGTTCGACCTCGACAGCAATCCGGTGGACGCGCGCGGGCGCAAGCTCTACCTCGAGCGCTTCATCCACGGCGAGATCTACCGCGTGCGTCCCGACGTCAAGGCGGTGGTGCATCACCACTCGCCGGCCGTCATCCCGTTCGGCGTGACCGGGGTGCCGTTGCGGCCCGTGTACCACATGTCCTCCTTCATCGGACTGGGGGTGCCGGTATTCGAGATCCGCGATGCGGGCGGCATGACCGACATGCTGGTGCGCACGCCCGAACTGGGGCGCGCCCTCGCGCGCACGCTGGGCGACAAGCCGGCGGTGCTGATGCGCGGGCACGGGGCGGTGGTGGTGGGAACGTCGCTGCCCGAGGCGGTGGGCCGCAGCATTTACCTGCAGATGAACGCCCGGCTGCAGGCGCAGGCGATGGCGCTGGGCGGCAAGATCACCTACCTCGCTCCGGAGGAAGTGCAGAAGCTGCGCGGCATCGGCGGCTACGAACGCGCCTGGGAGCTGTGGAAGCGCAAGGTATCGGCGCGCTGAATGCCTTCCCTGCCCGCCCAAAGAGTGGGAGGATCATGCTTCTCGCTCCGCTGCATGTTCGGGCTGGCAGCCGGCGGCTCGCCGCGCGGCGTGAATCGGGGGCAGACGATGACCACTCCGCGTCACGAAGACTTGATTGTCGATCAGTTCACGCGCCAGGCGACGGTGTTTTCGGCCGCGAAGCCCATCGCCGACGAGAACGCGCTGCGGCTGCTGGTCGAGTTCAGCGGCGCCGGTCCCGAGGACACGGTGCTCGACGTCGCCTGCGGCGGCGGGCTGGTAGTCTGCGCATTCGCGCAGGTCGTGAGTCATGCCACCGGGATCGACGTCACGCCGGCGATGCTGGACCGCGCCCGCGCGCTCGCCCGGGAAAAAGGTGTCGACAACGTGAGCTGGAGGCTGGGCGATGTCGGCGCGCTGCCCTATCCGGACCGTTCGTTCACCATCGTCGTATCCCGCTTCACCTTCCATCACTTTCTCGACCCGCTCTCCGTGCTCAAGGAAATGGCGCGGGTCTGCGCGCCCCGCGGCCGGGTCGTGGTGGTGGATGTCGAGGCTTCCGCCGATTCCGCGAAGGCGTCCGAGTTCAACCGCATGGAAAAGCTGCGCGACCCGTCGCACGTCCGCGCGATGCCGGTCTCCGAGCTGAAGTCCATGTTCGCCGCCGCCGGTCTGCCGCAGCCGGAGGAAACGTCCTACGAGCTGCGCGACGAGCTGGAGAACCTGCTCGCGCGCTCGTTTCCGAATCCCGGCGACGGCGACAGGATCCGCGCCCTGTTCGCCGCCTCGGTAAGCGACGACCGGCTCGGCATCCCGCTGCGCCGGGAGGGCGATCGGATCGAATACGCCTATCCGGTCGCGGTGCTGAAGGCCGCCTGCCCGTGACATCGGGCGCCGCCATCCCGACCTCGCGCCGCGCCCGCCCGTCGCCCTGCAACCGGACCGGAGACGCCGAACCGCGATGAACGCCTCTCCCTTCACCTTGACGACGGTGTGCGTGGCGCTGTCCCTGACGCTTGCCTTCGGCGGCCGCTGCGGCATGGCTGCGGAGCCGTTCCGGGGCAATCTCACCGGCAAGGACATGCTCGGTTTCTGCAAGGATGCGCTCGCCGACCCGATGAAGGATTTCGAGAAGGGCATGTGCTTCGGCTTCATCGACGGCTTCATGGCCGGCCACTTCGTCGCCACCACCTGGCACTATTTCCATCACCGCAACGAGAAGATGGACGAGATCTACGGCCGCCTTTGCGTCCCGAAGGAAATGAACCGCACCGAGATGGCGAAGATCTACGTCCGCCACCTCGAGGCGCATCGCGACAGCCTCGCGTGGAACGCGGGACAACTGCTCGACGCCGCCTTGCGCGAGGCGTATCCCTGCCCGGAATGAATCGGCCAGCCGCCCGCGCGCGCCGACCCATGCGCACCGGTAAACGCGCCAGCATCATCGACTGCATCGGCGACACGCCGCTGGTGCGGCTGAAGCGCGCCTCCGAGCTGACCGGCTGCGAGATCCTGGGCAAGGCCGAGTTCATGAACCCCGGCGGCTCGGTGAAGGACCGCGCCGCGCTCGGCATCGTCCGCGCCGCCGAGAAAAACGGTGCGCTGCGTGCCGGCGGCATCGTGGTCGAAGGCACCGCCGGCAATACCGGCATCGGCCTCGCGCTGGTCGGCAACGCGCTCGGCTACCGCACCGTGATCGTCATGCCGGACAACCAGAGCCAGGAGAAAGTCGACGCGCTGCGCGCGCTCGGCGCGGAAGTGCGCTTCGTGAAGCCGGTTCCCTACCGCGACGACAATCACTTCATCAAGGTCTCAGGCCGGCTGGCGCAGGAACTGAATCGATCGGATCCAAAGGGCGCGATCTGGGCCAACCAGTTCGACAACGTCGCCAACCGCGATTTTCATTTCGCCACCACCGGCCCGGAGATCTGGCGCCAGACCGGCGGCGAGTTGGACGGCTTCGTGTGCGCCGTCGGAACCGGCGGCTCGCTCGCGGGAATCGCGGCCTATCTCAAGAAACAGAAACCGCGGATCTGCATCGGCCTCGCCGATCCCGACGGCTCCGCGCTGTACAACTACGTCATGCACGGCGAACTGAAGCTCGCGGGCAGCTCCATCACCGAGGGGATCGGCACCAGCCGTATCACGAAGAACTTCGAAGGCGCGCCGGTCGACATCGCGTTCCAGATTCCCGACGCCGAGGCGATCCCGATCGTCTACGACCTCATCGTGCAGGAGGGCCTCTGCCTCGGCGGCTCCAGCGGCATCAACGTCGCGGGCGCGATTCGCCTCGCGCGCCATCTCGGTCCCGGCCACACGGTCGTCACCCTGCTCTGCGACTCGGGTATGCGCTACAAGAGCCGGCTCTTCAACCGCGAATACCTGCTGTCGAAGGGGCTGCAGCCGCCGGCGTGGGTGATCTGACTCGACCCATGACCCTCGAGTAATGTCGCAGCCGTCGGAGTAGTATTCCGCACGGTTCGAGAACCCGCGCGACCGCTGCGCGGCGCACACGAACCACACCGGCGTCGAGCGCCGGGACGGGATGATCGTCGAATGGGGGAGGCCGCCAGGATGCACACAGGATTCGCGCCCGAACGCCGGCGAAGAACGATTCTGAAGGTTTCGTGGCGGCTGCTTCCGCTCATCGTGGTGAGCTATCTGGTGGCATACATCGACCGCACCAACGTCGCCTTCGCCGCGCTCACCATGAACAAGGAACTCGGCATCAGCGCGTACCTGTACGGCTGGGGCGCGGGAATCTTCTTCCTCGGCTACGCGCTGTTCGAGGTGCCGAGCAACGTGATCCTCGAGCGGGTCGGCGCGCGGCGATGGATTGCCCGCATCATGCTCACGTGGGGAATCATCTCGGGCCTGATGGCCGCTACCACCGGGCCGATCAGCTTCCTGGTGCTGCGCTTCCTGCTCGGCGTGGCGGAAGCCGGGTTCTTCCCCGGCATCATCCTCTATCTCACCTACTGGTATCCGGCCGAGTACCGCGGGCGGGTGATCTCCACGATGTACCTCGCGCTGCCGGTGTCGAACGCGATCGCCTCGGCGGTCTCGGGCGCGGTGCTGGGGATGGACGGCATTCTCGGCGTCAAGGGCTGGCAGTGGGTGTTCATCGTAGAGGCGATCCCGGCGATCGCGCTCGCCCTCGTCGTGCTGAAGCAGATGACCGACCGCCCCGCCGCCGCGAAGTGGCTCGGCGCCGAGGAGCGCGAATGGCTCGAATCCGAGCTGGAAGCCGAGCGCAGGAAGGTGGAAGGCGCCGGGCGGCTCACCCTGTGGCAGTCGCTCACCGACAAGCGCGTGCTCACGCTGTCGCTGATCTACTTCTTCACCGTCACCGCCAACTACGGCATCACCTTCTTCATGCCGCAGATCGTGAAAGGCCTGGGCCTGTCGAACACGATGACCGGCCTCGTCGCATCGGTCCCTTACATCGTCGGCGCCATCGGCCTCGTGCTCTGGGGCTATTCGTCCGACCGGCGCAAGGAGCGCCGCTGGCACCTGGTCGTCGCCACGACCGTATCGGCATTCGGCCTGATCGGCGCCGGCTGGCTGGGCGCATCCTGGTGGGCGGTCCTCGCGATGTGCGTCGCCACCGTCGGCATCTACGGCTCCCGCCCCTGCTTCTGGCCGATGCCTTCGTTCTTCTTGACCGGTGCGGCAGCCGCCGCCGGCATCGCGCTCATCAATTCCATCGGCAACCTCGGCGGCTACGTCGGACCCTTCGTCGTCGGCTGGATCAAGGACAGCACCAGGAGCTTCGAGATGGGGCTGTATTTTCTTGCGGGGTGTGCGCTGCTATCGGGGATGATTACGTATTTTGCGGTGCGGGCGACGAACGAAGCGGAAGCGCGGCAAGCCGGTGAGGCGAAGGGGGTTCGTGGCGAGGTGAAGTCGGCGGCATGAGCGATCAGGCATGGGCGGCGGTCCGGCGGCCTCGGCCGCCAGCTTGAGCCTGCCTTCCCGGTAGTCCTTCTTCCACTTCGAGAGCATGAACGGGTGGATATCCAGGGCGTGAGCCACGTCCTGCGTCTGGATATCCGGGTGATTCGCCAACCTCACCGCCTGAATCTTGAACTCCAGTGTGTAGCGATGAACCTTCTTAGGACCCACCGGTGCTGCCATTTGAACCTCCTCTACCGTTAGGTCGAGGTGTCCACTTTATCGGATGAGGTTCCCGGTTGCCGTTGAGCCGGTAGTTAGACGCTTGGCTGATCGACTGGCTTTGAGAATGACGCGGAGCGCATCATTCACGGCGGCAGAATCCGGGAACGCCTTAGCGATGTCGGGTTCCAGGACGACGATGTTGGCGCCTTCCTTCAGAATGCGCTTGTAATACTTTCCGCGCACCGCCTTCGAATAGTCAAAGTCGTATTCGGCACGCATTTTTTTGACCAGCAAGTGGATGTGGTTGGACGTGACCATGTAGTTGAGCACGCAGAGCCCGAATCGCTTGGGCGCCTCATACAGCCAGCGCAAGTGAGTGGTCCTGTCACGGGAAAATTTCAGGAGAAAGCTGCGCTCGTGGCAGCAATGTGCGAGGTGCCAGATCAGGCTAGGCAAGAAATGGCGGTTGGCACGCGGCATCGCTTCTCCCCCAAGAGCGCTGATATTGACGGGAAAAAGGAGTCTCTAAGCGCCTGGAACGCGCCAATATTACGGACTTGCGCCACCGGATCAGATGCTTGCGGTGGTCCGACCCGACTCTAGCCGACTCTAGACCTTGGGCGCATTCACGGGCCGCTTGCCGACGTTGCGAAGGCGCGGAAACATGGCTTGCAATTTGGAAAAGTCGGTTCTAATTTGCAAGGCACGCGAGAATGATCTGCGCGCGCCCGGCCTGCCGCTCCGGCAGCGCATGTAAGATTGCCCGCGAGCGGGCCCGCCCGCGCCGGACAGGAGTCGCCGTCATGCCCTTGCTGCGCCGGAATCCCACCCGCCTTAGCGGTCCGGGCTCACGCCTCGAGCCCTGCCCCGATTCCCCGAACTGCGTGTGCAGCGACGCGCCCGACAAGGCGCACGCCATCGCGCCGTTTCGCCTCGCGGTGCCGGCCGCGCAGGCATGGGAGGCGGCGTGCGCGGCGGTGGCAAGCATGCCGCGTACGCGCATCGTCACCGAGAGCGCGGAATACCTGCATGCGGAATGCACGAGCGCGGTGTTCCGCTTTATCGACGACCTGGAGCTGCAGCTTCGCGCCGGCGAGGGCATCATCGCGGTGCGCTCCGCCTCCCGCCTCGGGTATTCGGACTTCGGCGTCAACCGGCACCGCGTGAAGCAGTTGCACGCCGTCCTTGCCGCGCGCGGCGTGATCTGCTAATCGGTGCGCTTCAGGGCTTTCGGCGCATCAAAGGCATAGACGACTCCGGCCCAGATGCCGAAGGGCGCGCCGGGCGATCGGAACTGCTCGGCCACCCCGCCGCCCGAATTGTTGAACGTGCCGCCAGGCCCGGTGAAGACGTTCTCGCCCAACAACCCCAATGTCTGATAGCGCCGGTTGAACAAGTTCTCGATGCGGCCGAAGAACTGCCAGCGCGCGTCCATCTGGTAGCGCGCATCGAGGTTGACCAGGGCGTATCCCGGCACTGTGCCGTGCACGTCCTGATTGTTCTCGTCGCCGCGGGCGAATTGGTCCGAGGCCGCTATCAGGCTGGCAGCCGCAGAGAACTTTTCGGTGAAACCGTATTCGGCGCGCAGGTTGAACTGATGCCGCGGAATGCCTGGAATGCGGTCGCCGGGATTGACCCGGATGTCCGTGCAGGTGGCGCAGGTGATCGGCTGCGCCGTCGAGTTGTTCGGGCTGTTGATTACCAGGGGGCTCTGGAACGTCGCATCGATGAAGCTGTAGTGGGACGTCAGGAGCAGCTTGCCGAGCGCGGCGTTCAGTCCCAACTCGATGCCCTGGCGCTGCGTTTCGCCGACGTTCTGGAAGAATCCCGAGCTGATCGCCCCGCCGCCGCTGCTGACGAACTGGATGTCGTCGTGCAGATCGGTGCGGAACACCGCCGCGCTCCAGTTGATGGTTTCCGCGGGTCTTCCGCGCAGGCCCGCCTCCCAGGTCTTCGAGATCACCGGCTTGAGCGACGGGTCGGCCACAAACGCATTGGGCAGGCTGCAGGGCGCGTTGGGGTCGGCGCAGGTCAGCTCGACGGGCGTCGGCACGCGCATGCCCTGGTTGTAGGTGACGTAGGTATTGATAGCCCGCATCGGCTCGTAGGTCACGCCCGCCGCCGGGTTGAAGCGTGAGAACGAATGGTCGCCGCTCAGCGCGGTGCCGAGCTGATCGGCGAGCTTGACCGACGCATAGTTGTAGCGTCCCGATGCCGTGAGATGCAGGTTGTCGCGCATGGCAAACGTGTCGGTCAGGTAGGCGCCGTAGTAGTTGTTGGTGCCGATGACTTGGGTGGTCAGGTTGATCGGCGCACTCGACAGCGTGCCGCGGTCGGGCGAAAAGCTGGCGTCCTGGGTGAACTGTGTGAAATCCGTCTCACCGTGGTCGAGGCTCAAGCCGGCGACGAAATTATTCTTGTGCCCGGCCAGGTCCCCGAGCAGCGTCATCTGCACCGTGCCGCCTTTGCCGACCTGGTGCGTGTCCGCAAGGATGTTCTGTGCGGGCGTGGTACCGGGACCGGTCGGGTTCAGCGGGTCGAAATTGTCGTTGACGTTGCTGTTGAACGAGAACAGGTCGACCTTGCGGTAATAGAGATCGCCGGCGAGCAGCGCGCTCTCCGACAGGAAGTGGCTGGCCTTCAGATTGAGGAACGCCAGCCGGTTGTCGTTGATGTCCGGCCAGGTATAGGCCTGCTGGGGGCTGTCGAGCATGGAAAGCGGTAGCGCCTGCGTGCCCTGCAGCGCGTTGTTCGCGCCGGTGAAGCTGAGATCGACGTCGGTGGCGCTATCCTGGTAGCCGGTCTTGGCGAAGACCTGGTTCACGCGGCTGGGAGAATGGTCCCGCCAGCCGTCTTCTTGAAAGGCGTTGCCGGTGACGAAGTAATCGACCTTGTCGCCGTGCCCGCCGCTCTCGATCTCGAAGGCGCGGCGTCCGAAGGATCCGCCATAAGTCTGCAGCGAGGTCCCCGGGTAGTCGAAACCGCTCTTGGTCTGGATGGACAGCGCCCCGCCCAGGGTGTTGAGGCCGAACACCGGGTTCGAGCCGGGGATCAGGGTAACGCTGGAGATGGCCGACTGCGGAATGAAGTCCCAATTCACGGTATCGCCGAAGGCTTCGTTGATCCGTACGCCGTCCTGGAAGACCGACAAGCCCTGCGGAATTCCGAGCAGTGGCGAGGCGGTGAAGCCGCGGAAGTTTACGTCCGGCTGGAACGGGTTCACGCTGCTGTCGGTGACGCTCATGCTGCCCAGGTTCTGCGTCAGGTAATCGGACAGGCTCGGGGATATCTGCTTCGAGATGTCCTTGGCGGTAGCAGCCTGTACGTTTGCCGGCACCTGGCCGACCGGGATGCCGATCTCGGGAAGCGGTGTGGTGCCGATGACTTCGACGCTCGGGGCTTCCAACTCGGTCGCCGGGTTTTCCGCCGCGTAGGTCGCGCCTGTGGCAATTGCGGCGACAACGGCAAGGCCGAGTCCCGCGCGCGGCGTAAGACTTGAGCAAGACATTTGCTGATTCCTCCCTTTCCTTCTTGTTCTCTCGTTGCGGCGAAACGGCATGAGGGCCGTTCCCCGTTTACGCTACGACGCGTGGAATCGGCCATCTCGCAGCCGAGTCAGCCGCTGCAGCGAGCTTTGGATTATCCGGAGCTGCGGCGCCACCGGCAGCAGGCGCGCCTCCCGTTCAAGCCTGGGAAAAATTCCCGTCTTATCGATGCCTGAGAGATATGACATATGTCGCCGTTCTCATCGCCTAAATGCGTGAAGCCGCTCGCGCAGCGCACCCCGGACCCATACGACCAGGGCCACCACGACCACGATGCAGCAGAAAGCGACTACCGGGGGGAGGATCGTGAGGAACAAAGTCTTCAGTTGCGGCGGAAACCCGCTGAAAACCATCGGCACTGACAAACAAGCCTAACGGTAAGCGCCACGCTATGCGCTGTCGTCGTGCACAACTAGGGATAAACTCCCATTTTTAGTTGAGAAGAGCTCTTGCGTCACCGTCCGCGGGCACCGTCTTCGCATCGACATCGCCTCGTCCGGGGCGAGCCGCTGCGCTCAGGTCGAGCAACTGACGATCTTCGGGCGGATCTGTTCGATGGCGCGCGAAGGGCTCAGTCCCTTCGGGCAGACCTCGGTGCAGCTCATGATCGAACGACAGCGGAACACCGCGCCATGCGAGTCGCCGAGAGCCACGCCGCTCGGCGCGCCGCAGGGCGGGACGGCGTTCGCGGCGGGGAGCGGGCAGCACCCGGTGCATAAGGAAATTCCAAATTATTCGAACGCGGCATAAGGCACGGCGCTAGAGTTTCGTTGCGCGCCCTACGCGGGGCGCGAGACAACGTCCGAAGTCCTTCGGGAACAAGGACTGCCACCGCCTGGTTCGAGCGGCGAGATTTCGAACCCGTGGGATTTGATCGGGCAGCTTGCGACCACGCAAAAATCACCGCTAAAGCGCCGCGGATCGTCTCCGCGGGCCCTGGTCCGAACCTGAGGAGCGCACCGATGTCACGCTATACCCAGCTTTTCACCGATACCCAGTCCTTCCTCGCCGGGAATCCCGAGCAGGCCATCGCCAAGTTCAGCGTGGAGAGCCGCGGCAAGGACGGTCTTTACCGAGAAGTGAAGATCCGCAACTTCCACGTAGAGGTGGACGAACCGCCCGCCCTCGGCGGCACCGACGCCGCCCCCAACCCGGTCGAATACGCGCTCGCGGCGCTCGCCACCTGCCAGGAGATCACGTATCGCCTGCACGCCGATGCCCTCGGGATTCCGCTCAACGACGTGTCGGTGAGGCTGGAAGGCGAGATCGACCTGCGCGGCTTCTTCAACGCCGCGGAGGGCGTGCGCCCGGGCTACCAGCGGATTCGAGGCACCGTCGAGTTCGACAGCCCGGCCTCTCCGGAGCAGCTTGCGAAGCTCAAGGCGGCGGTCGACGCCCACTGCCCGGTGCTGGACCTGTTCCGCAACGCCACGCCGGTGCAGATCGCGATCGCCCAAGGCGGGAGCGCCGAGGAACGGGCGGCCGCCTGACGCACGGACGCCTCGATCCCTGACCTGATTCACTCCGCGTCTTCGGGGGTCGCTCGATGACCGCCGAAGGCGTGTCTTCCTCCCCGGCAGGAAATCGGGCACCGATCGGTGCCCGTTTTTTTTGACGTGAGCCGCGTCAGCGCTTGATCGGAAAGAAGGACACCGGCGTCATCAGCGCGTTCTGCTGATGCTCCAGCGCGCCGAGCTTGGCGCTCTCCTCGAGAAAGGCCAGCCACTCCGGGTCGGCCATCATGGCGGCGCGGCGTCGTTCGCGATCCGCGGCGTTTTCGTACGCCCAGATGTGGATGTACTGGTTGACGTTGCCGGTCTCGGTCACGAGGTAGGCGAAGGGCTGGCCGAGATGGCGGGTCTGCGGCCCCTTGCCCATTTTCTCGTACAGCGCGAGGTGCTTCCTGATCGTTCCGGGACGGCAGGTGTAGGTGCGAACGTCGAACAACATGTCTTCCTCCTGAAGAAAACGCTTGCCCAGCAGGCAACGGCCGGCTGCGGGTTTGCGAGTTTAGTCGCATTTTTGCATCCGAATGCGGAAGCGGGGCAATGGACCCCGGTCCGCCATGCAGAGGCATCGACGCTTCCCAAGCAAGCGCGGGCTGGATGCGACCCGTCCCGGCCGGCGAATTGCCTGCGTCGTCCGATGGGGGATCCGGCCGGAACCGGGATCCTTTCCGGGTACTTGACTGCGTCAAGAAGTTGTTGGACGCTGTCAGCATGTCGACAACGCGCGGCGCCGGCCGGGCCGATGAGCGCATCGAGGCCATCCGCCGCTTCAATCGCTTCTATACCCAGCGCATCGGCGTCCTCCGGCCACGGCTGCTAGACAGCGCGTTCTCGCTCACCGAGGCGCGCGTTCTCTACGAGCTGGCACACCGGGCCGCGCCCTCCGCCGGCGAATTGCGGCGGGAACTGGACCTCGACGCCGGTTACCTGAGCCGGATTCTCGGCGCATTCGAGCGCCGCGGCCTTATCACCCGCGCGCCCTCCCCGAACGACGCCCGCCGGAGTCACTTTTCGCTCACGGCCAGGGGCCGGCGCGCCTTCGCTTCGCTAGACCGGGAAGCGCGCGAGCAGATCGCTTCACTCCTCGCCGATCGCTCCGCCGGCGAGCAGCACCGGCTGCTCGGCGCGATGCAGGCCATCGAGGCAGTGCTCGAGAACCGGCCGGAAGGCGACCGCTCGTACTTGCTCAGGCCGCATCGACCCGGCGACATCGGCTGGGTCGTGCAGCGCCACGGCGTGCTGTACGCGCAGGAGTATGGCTGGGACGAAACCTTCGAGGGATTCGTGGCCGACATCGCCGGGCGTTTCCTGCGCAGCCACGACCCGTCGCGCGAGCGCTGCTGGATCGCCGAGCGCAATCACGAAAACGTCGGCTGCGTCTTCCTGGTGGCGCACTCGGCCACCGTTGCCAAGCTGCGCCTGCTTCTGGTCGAGCCCTCGGCGCGCGGACTCGGCATCGGCACCCGCCTGGTCGACGAGTGCATTCGCTTTGCGCGGCACGCGGGCTATCGAAAAGTCACGTTGTGGACCAACAGCGTTCTGCGCGCGGCGCGCCGGATCTACGAGGAAGCGGGCTTCCGGCTCCTCGCCGAGGAACCGCATCACAGCTTCGGGCGCGATCTCGTCGGACAGACCTGGGAGCTTGCGCTTCGAAGCGCGAACGCGCCGACAGCGCGCGAATAGGACCCGCGCCGGGAAAGGACGACGCACGACGTGGAACGCGGCGACGGGCTAGCGCAGAAGCGCGCGGCACGCGTCCATGATCGCCTCCGCGCTCATGCCGTACTTCGCGCGCAGCGGCCCCGTGGGCCCCACCATGGCGAAGGTATCGGGCATGCCGACCATGCGCATGCGCGTCGGCCGTTCGACGGCGAGCAGTTCCGCCACCGCCCCGCCCAGGCCGCCCGTGAGATGGTGTTCCTCCGCGGTGACGATGCCGCGGGTTTCCGCCGCGGCGGCGAGCACCGCGTCGCGATCGAATGGCTTGATCGTGTGCATGTTGAGCACGCGGGCGTCGATGCCTTCCCGCTTCAACGCATCCGACGCCCGCAGCGCCATTTCGACCAGCGCGCCGCAGGCGATGACCGCGACGTCGTTCCCCGGCCGCAACTGCACCGCCCGGCCGAGACGAAACGGCGCTTCGGGATCGCTGACAGACGGCTCCTCGGTGCGGCCGCCGAGGCGCAGGTACACCGGCCCGTCGATGTCGAGCGTCGCCAGCGTCGCCTTGTAGGCCTCGTCCACGTCGGCGGGGACGATCACGGTCATGTTCGGCAGGCTGCGCATCAACGCGAGATCTTCCAGCGCGTGATGCGTGCCGCCGGCCACGCCCAGCGAGATGCCGCTTGCGGCGGCGCCGATCACCACGCGCTGGTTCGCGTAGGCGACGTCGTTTCGCACCTGCTCCATGCTGCGCGCGGTGATGAACGGCGCGTAGGCGCACACGTAGGGATGCAGCCCGGTGGTCGCGAGCCCGGCGGCGGCGCCGATCGCGTTCTGCTCGGCGATGCCCACCTCGATGAAACGTTCGCGATGACGCTCGATGAAAGTACGGATGCCGAGCAGATCCTGGGTGTCGGCGGACACCACCACCGCGCGCGGCTCCCGCGCGCCGATCTCCAGCAAGGCCTGGCCGAAGGCGAGTCGCGTCTGATTCGCCGACCGGGCGCGCCAGTCTGAGGCGGCCGGGACGGCGCTGTTCATGGCGCCTCCCGTTCGTGGGGTTCGGCCAGTTCTCCGAGCGCGCGGGCGTAGACCTCGTCGTTCACCGAATTGCTGTGCCAGACGTAGGTGTTCTCCGCGAAGCTCACGCCCTTGCCTTTCACCGTGTGTGCAAGGATCGCGGTGGGCCGATCTGGATCGAGGGGCAGCGAGTCGAGCGCGTCGACGACTTGCGCCATGTCGTGGCCGTCGATCTCGCGCACCTCCCAGCCGAAGGCGCGCCACTTGTCGGGGAGCGGATCGATGCCGACGATCTCGGCCACCCGGCCGCTCTGCGAGATCTTGTTGAAGTCGACGATGGCGGTGAGATTGGCCAGTCGATAATGGGCCGCGGCCATGGCCGCTTCCCAGTTGGAGCCTTCGTGCAGTTCCCCGTCGCCCAGCATGACGAAGGTGTGGAAATCCTGCTTCTGGATGCGCGCGCCGAGCGCCATGCCCATCGCCACCGCGAGCCCGTGGCCGAGCGCTCCGGTGCACATCTCCACGCCGGGCACCTTGATGTCGGGGTGCATGCCGAACGGCGACTCGAAGGCGTAGAAACGGTCGAGGACCTCGTCGTCGATGAAGCCCGCCTGCGCCAGCACCGCGCCGAGCGCGGCGTTCGCGTGGCCCTTGGACAGCACGAACCGGTCGCGCTCCGGCCAGTCCGGCTCGCTTGGGCGTATGCGCAAGCGATGGAAGTAGAGCGCGGCCAGGATGTCGGCCGCGGAGCAGGAGCCGCCGGCGTGCCCCCCTCCGCCGGCGCGAAGCGCGCGCCATACGTTGCGCCGGATGCGGCGGGCTTCCGATTCCAGCCGCACGAGCAGGGTCTCTCTGGTTTCATGCATGGATGTTCTCGCAATCGGCCGTGCACGGTTCGCCCGCCGGCCGTACCGGGTGCGTCAGATGGTAGCCGATGGCCCGGACAGTGTGCAAAACAGTTTTCGGCGAGCGTCACCCGATCTGAGCGGCGTTCCGGATCGTGCGCCGGCGACGGTTGCGCGCCGCATGCAAGCCTGCGCCGCGGATGACCTCACGGCGTGGCGTCGGGACTTTCGCGGAGATTTTCCTAGAGTTCGTACTTCCTGAACCACGCCTGCAGCCTCTTCCAGCCGTCCTGCGCCTGCTCCTTGCGATAGCTCGGCCGGTAATCGGCGAAGAAGGCGTGCGGTGTGTCCGGATAGACGACGATCTCCGACGCGTTGCCCGCTTTCTTCAGCGCAGCGCGCATCTGCTCGACGCTCTCGACGGGAATGCCGGCGTCGGCGCCGCCGTACAGCCCGAGCACCGGAACTTTCAACGTCGGCGCGACGTCGATCGGGTAAGTCGGGCGCAGCTCGCTCGGCTGACCGACCAGCCGTCCGTACCAAGCCACGCCGGCGGCGACCGACGGATTGTGCGCGCAGTACAGCCAGACGATGCGCCCACCCCAGCAGAATCCGGTAACGCCGAGCTTCGCGGGGTGCGCGCCGTTGTGCCGCGCCCAACCGACCGCCGCATCGAGATCGCTCATCACCTGCGCGTCGGGAACCTTTTCGACGACGGCGAAGATCTCCTTCATGTCGCTGAGCTTCGAGACGTCGCCCTCGCGCGTGTACAGCTCCGGCGCGACCGCCATGTATCCCAGCTTGGCGAGCCGCCGGCAGATGTCGCGGATGTGCTCGTGCACGCCGAAGATTTCCTGCACCACCAGCACGAGCGGGAAATTCCTGCCCTCCGCCGGCATCGCGCGATAGGCGGGGATCTCGCCGTCCTTCACCGGGACCTTCACCTCTCCCGCGGTAAGGCCCCGGGCGTCGGTGACGATCGTCTGCGCGCTGACCGGCTGCACCGCCAGCGCGAAGCCGCTCGCGAGCGCGGAGACGAAGAATTCGCGCCGCGTCCAGTCCGTTTTCGGCGCCAGGCTGCGCAGCTCGGCGCCGAGAAGCCGGTTGACGTCGTTCATCGCCGCCTCCCATGAAAATGTGAAGGCGACAGAGGTTAGGCCACCCGCGCCGTCTTCTCAAGACCTCGCCCGCGGCTTCTTTCCTCTTCGACCGGCTCGCTCGTCTTGACGCGCGCGACCGCGCCGTGAAACGATGCAGCGCCTGAGCGGACGGCGAGTCCCGCGCGCCGAATGTTTCGCGGGATGCAAAAACACAATCCGCTCGCCGTCACGGGAGGACGCCGATGGCCTGTCGCCGCGCCTGGATCAGCGTGTTTCTGTTCACGCTGGCGATGATCAATTACGTCGATCGCGTGGCGCTGTCGGTCGCCGCCAAGCCGGTGGCCGCGGAGTTCGGCCTGTCGCCGGTGCAAATGGGTTATCTGTTCTCGTCATTCCTGTGGACCTACCTGGTCTGCCTCATCCCGATGGGCATCCTGGTCGACCGGCTGGGCACGAAGATCGTCAACGCGGCCGGAATCGCGCTGTGGTCGCTGGCGACGATGGCGACCGGCGGCGCCTGGAGCTACGCCTCGCTGGTCGCCACCAGGCTCGCGATGGGAGTCGGAGAGTCGACGACGTTTCCCGCGGGCGGGCGCGTGGTGCGCGAATGGATTCCCGCCGGCGAACGCGGCGTGACCAACGCGGTCTTCCTGGGCGGGACGCAGGCGGGACCGGCGATCGGCGCGCTCCTCGTCGCCTCCATCGTCAGCATGATCGGATGGCGCGGCTCGTTCCTCGTCGTCGGCGCGGCGGGCGGGCTCTGGCTCCTCGCCTGGCTGGTCTGGTTCGACCAGCCGGAGCGCGCCTCCTGGCTGGGCGGGGAAGAGCGCGCCAGAATCCTGCGCGAGCGCAGCGCGGAAACGCGGGCCCTGGAGCAGAAGACGGGGGCTTCGCGCGTCTTCGACCTGCTGCGCACGCGCTCGATGTGGGGCCTCGCGCTGTCGGAAGGCTGCGCGGTCTATACGCAGTACCTGTTCCTCACCTGGCTGCCCAGCTATCTGCAGTCGACGCGCAATCTGACGATCCTGAAGACCGGCGCATTCACCGCGGTGCCGTACGCCGCGGCGATCCTGCTCGGCATCGCGCTCGGCCGCTTCAGCGACCGGCTGCTCAGCAAAGAAGGCGTCAGCACCGGTCGCCGCCGCAACATGGTGGTGGCGATGCTGCTCGGCTCGGCGGTCATCATGCTCACCCCCTTCGTCGAGGACATCCGGCTGATCCTCGCGCTGTTCACGCTGTCGCTGACCGGGATGGCCACCGCGATCTCGCTCAACTTCGCGCTTGTGAACGACCTGCTGCGCAATCCGCAGGACAGCGGCAAGGCGATGAGCATCCTGATCGTGGGCGGAAACGCGTTCGGCATCGTCGCCCCGATCGTCACCGGCTACGTCATCGCCGGCACCGGCAGCTACGACTGGGCGTTCGGCATCGCGGGGCTGCTGCTGATCGCGGGCGCGACGATCTCGCTTACCATGACGCGGACGCCGATCGAAATTCCCGTCGATTCGCGCCCGGCGTCGCACTCGCAGGCCGTCTGAGGAAAGAAGCGCCATGCTGTTCGCTCCGCCCAGGACTATCGAGACCACGGTCTTCGCCCGCCTGCCCGATGAGTTGAAATTGAAGCCCGGGCAGAAGAACGAATGGGCGGACGGCCAGCCGCTCGGCACGCCGGCGCGGTCGCTGCTCGAGGGCCCCTCCTTCGACAGGGACGGCAACTTCTATTGCGTGGACATCGTGACGGGCCGGATCTACCGGGTTTCGCGCGAAGGCAGCTTCCACATCGTCGCAGAGTACGACGGCTGGCCGAACGGGCTCAAGATCCACAAGGACGGCCGCATCTTCGTCGCCGACTACAAGAATGGGATCATGCTGCTCGACCCGGTCAACGGCAAGGTGACGCCGTATCTCGTGCGCGCGAATCTCGAGCGCTTCAAGGCGGTGAACGACCTGTTCTTCGCCTCCAATGGCGACCTCTACTTCACCGACCAGGGATTGACCGGCCTGCACGATCCGACCGGCCGGGTGTTCCGCGTGCGACCGAACGGCGAAGTGAGCTGCCTGCTCGACAACGTGCCGAGTCCGAACGGCCTGGTGATGAACAAGGACGAGACCGCGCTCTACGTGGCGGTGACGCGCGGCAACTGCATCTGGCGCGTGCCGTTCACCCGCGGCGGAGGCGTCGCCAAGGTGGGAATGTTCATCCAGCTCTCCGGCGGCGGCGGTCCCGACGGTCTGGCGCTCGACGACGAGGGCAGGCTCGCGATCGCGCACGTGGCGATGGGCTCGGTATGGGTGTTCGACCGCATCGGCGAGCCGGTGTACCGCATCAGGTCGTGCATGGGCACGCACACCACCAACGTCGCCTTCGGCTGGCCGGACCGCAAGACGCTCTACATCACCGAGTCGGAGAGCGGCACGATTCTCAGGGCGGAGCTGGACGTGCCGGGAAAGGCGATGTACTCGCACGCATGACGGCTCACGGAACATGAAGACGGTAAGGCTGGGCGGCGGCGCGGGTTACTCCGGCGATCGCATCGAGCCCGCGCTGGAGCTGGCGCAGAAGGCTGACATCGGCTACCTGGTGTTCGAGTGTCTCGCCGAGCGCACCATCGCCATCGCGCAGCAGGCGCGGCGCCAGAACCCCGCCCTCGGCTACGATCCGCTGCTCGCCGAGCGCATGGAAGCGGTGCTGCGGCCCTGCGTCGAGCGGGGCGTGCGCATCGTCACCAACATGGGCGCGGCGAATCCGTTCGCGGCGGCGGAGAAGGTGCGCGAGATCGCGCGTTCGCTCGGCCTGCGCGGGCTGCGCATCGCGGCGGTGAGCGGCGACGACGTGCTCGAGGCGGTGCAGCGCGCGAACTGCGCGCTGATCGACACCGGCGAACCGGTCTCCGCGCTCGCCGGCAGGCTTGTCTCCGCGAACGCGTATCTCGGCGCGCAGCCGCTGGTCGAGGCGCTCGCCGGCGGCGCGCAAGTGGTCATCACCGGGCGGGTGGCCGATCCCGCGCTGTTCCTCGCGCCGCTGGTGCACGAGTTCGGCTGGGCGATGGACGACTGGGCGCGGCTCGGCCGCGGCACTGTCGTGGGACACCTCCTGGAGTGCGCCGGCCAGATCACCGGCGGCTACTTCGCCGACCCGGGATACAAGGACGTCGCCGGCCTCGCGCGTCTCGGCTTCCCGATCGCGGAAGTGGACAGCGAAGGCGGCGCGGTCATCACCAAGGTCGCCGGTTCGGGGGGCAGGGTGAGCGCGGCCACCTGCAAGGAACAGTTGCTGTACGAGATCGACGATCCGGCGCGCTACCTGCAGCCGGATGTGACGGCGGATTTCACACGCGTGCGCATTACGGAAATCGGTCCCGACCGGGTGCGCGTCGAGGGCGGCGCGGGCAGCCCGCGGCCGCCCACGCTCAAGGCCTCGGTCGGCTATCTCGACGGCTGGATCGGCGAGGGCCAGATCTCCTACGCAGGCGACGGCGCGGTGCAGCGCGGACGGCTCGCGATCGAGATCGTGCGCGAGCGGCTGGCGCTGACCGGCGTGAAGTTCCGCGAGATCCGCTGCGAGCTGATCGGCGTGGATGCGATCCATGGCCCGCGGCTTTCCGCCGGCTTCGAGCCCTACGAGGTGCGCGTGCGGGTGGCGGCGCGCACCGACGACCTGAGGAACGCGATCCGCATCGGCAACGAAGTCGAGGCGCTCTACACCAACGGCCCGGCATGCGGCGGCGGCGTCGCCAAGTCGGCAAAGGAGATCGTGGCGATGGGCTCGGTGCTGCTGCCGCGCGAACTGGTGAAGACGGCGGTGAATTTCCTGGAGAGCTGACATGAAACTGCGCGAGATCGCCCACTCGCGGACCGGCGACAAGGGCGACACGTCCAACATCTCGGTGATCGCCTATCGTGCGGAAGACTTTCCGCTGCTCGAGCGCCACCTCGGCGCCGAGCGCGTCAAGGCGCATTTCGCGGACTTCGCTCGCGGCGAGGTGGTGCGCTATACGCTGCCCGAAATCGGCGCCCTCAACTTCGTCCTGCGCGGCGCGCTCTCCGGCGGCGTGACGCGCTCGCTCGCGCTCGACGCGCACGGCAAGTGCCTCGCCTCCGCGATCCTCTCGCTCGAGATACCGGATCCCGAGGGGTGAGTGCCATGCCCCGCCGCAGGAGATCCCCGATAGCGAATGCAGGGTCGCCTGCGCTCGGCATCCGGGATGCCGCGCAGGCGCGCAAAATGCGACACCGCCTTGCGGCGGCCGTCGACCGGAAAATACAATACGAGCCACAGGCATGAACGAAAACCGAACTTCGCATTCCGATCGGCGCTTGAAACCGGCTGCGCCGGACGCCGCGCCGACCCGCTTTCCGTTCGACGTCAGGCCGCTCGGCCCGCATCTCGGCGCCGAAATCGCCGGCGTCGATCTCGCCCGTGGCGTGGACGATGCCTTGTTCCGCGCGATCTACCAGGCGTTCCTGCGCCACCAGGTGCTGCTGTTCGGCGCCCAGGACCTGCCGCCGGGCAGACAGGTCGAATTCGCCCGCCGCTTCGGCGAAGTGCAGATCCACGTGATGAACCAGTACCACGCCGACGGCTATCCCGAGCTCTATCGTCTGTCCAACCTCGACGAGAACGGCAACCCCACCGGCCATCACCCGGACAAGGGCACGCTCGCCTGGCATACCGACGGCTCCTGGCAGCGCGTCACCGGCCAGGCCACGATCATCTATTCCGAGATCGTGCCGGAGTCGGGCGGCGAGACGCATTTCTGCGACATGTACGGCGCCTACGAACGCCTGAGCCCGGCTTGGAAAAAGCGCGTCGCGAATCTGCGCGCGGTGCACAACCTGGACTTCTCGCGCAATCGGCGTCACGGCGAGCAGCCGATGACCGAGGCGCAGCGCAACGCGGTGCCGCCGGTGGATCATCCCATCGTGCGCACCCACCCCGAGACCGGACGCAGGTGCATCTTCCTCGGCGATCACGCCGAATACGTGGTCGGCATGGACTACGACGAGGGCCGCGCGCTGATCGAGGAACTGAACGCGCTGATCATCCATCCCGACCTCAGCTACGAGCACCATTGGCGCCCGGGCGAGCTGATCGTCTGGGACAACCGCTGCGTCCTGCACCGCGCGACGCCCTACGACCCCGCCACGCAGCGTCGCGTCATCCGCCGCTGCACGATTCTCGGCGAGGTCCCGCGCTGATCGATCCCGCCATCGCGAACTTGCAATCGGGGGAGAGCCCGCTCGCAGGTTTGCTGGCGGCGCGGCGCGCGAGATCGCGCCTCTCTCTGAGGCGACAAGACATGGACAAGTGGGCTCGGCTGCCGCTCCCGCGGTGAGCGCCGGCTGCCGGGCGGCGACGCCATCGCTCGGCGTGCGCTCGCGCCCGATCCGCCGTAGCGAGGAAGGCAGCGCGAAATAGAATTGCGCGCCGCCGCGCACCGACGCCGGGAGCGTCGGCGCAATCAGGAAATCAGAAAACCGCTGCGCCTAGTGGTGGTGGTTGCGCAGGATGAGGTAGATTTCGTCCTTCAGTTTGAGGCGCATTTTTTTCATCGCCTCAAACTCAAAGTCCTGAAAAGGCTTGTCGTTTTCCTCGATGTCTACGATCGCCGCGTTCACCCGCTCGTATTCTTCGATGAGTTCCGCGAGGCGTTCATCGCGGCTCTTCAGCTCGTGAATCAGCGGCCGGAACTCCGGGAACTCGTGATCGACATCGTGCGGCAAGATCTGCATGGGCGCTCACCTCCATGTTGTGCCGGCCGGGGAGACCGGCGGTTGAAGTTGCATTTTTAGGATACGCCTCGATTCCGCCCGCGCCAACCGTCCGGCGAGCGACGAGAGGGCGCGGGACGCGCCGGAAACAAATGGAAAAATTTCTGTCCACGGAACTCGCGGCGGGCGCCCCCTTTCGATTCAACGAATTGACACCGGACGGCGGCTCGCCGTAACGTCCGCCGCAGCAGATCATTTGCCGGAGGAGACCGCCGTGAGAACAAGAAAATTCGCCGCCCTGCTTCTTTGCGTCCTCGCCTTCTTGCCGCCGGCGTTCGCGTGGCCGCAGGCGCTGCCGCCCGCGCCCGCCGAATCGGTCGGCATGTCGGCGCAGCGGCTCGGCCGCATCGGCGAAGCCTACAAGCACGAAATCGACCAGGGCAAGCTGCCGGGCGTGGTGGTGATGGTCGCCCGAAAGGGCAAGCTCGTGTACGCGGACGCGATCGGCTTCCAGAACAAGGAAGCCGGCAAGCCGATGACGAAGGACGCGATCTTCCGCATCTATTCGATGACCAAGCCCTTGGTGTCGGTGGCGGCGATGATGCTGGTCGAGGACGGCAAGATCCAGCTCACCGATCCGGTCTCCAAGTTTCTGCCGGCGATGAAGAACCTCCAGGTCAGCGTGGCGAAGGCCGATCCCGAGTTCGCAAAGACGACGTACACGCTGGTGCCGGCGGAGCGCGAGCCGACCGTGCAGGATCTGCTGCGTCATACCGCCGGGCTCGCCTACGGCGAGATCACGCAGAACGCCCCGGTGAAGGAGGCGTACGCCAAGGCCGGCGTGTACAAGCCGAGCATCGACTACGATGCGCGCGACCTTACGCCGGCGGAAGAAGTGGAGCGCATGGCAAAGGCGCCGCTTGCGCACCAGCCTGGCACGGTGTGGGAGTACAGCCTCGCGGTCGACATGCTCGGGCGCGTGGTGGAAGCCGCCTCCGGCGAGCGGCTCGCGACCTTTCTCGAGCAGCGCCTGTTCAGGCCGCTCAAGATGAGCGACTCGGGATTCTGGGTGCCGAAGGAAAAGCTCTCTCGTCTCGCCGAGCCGCTGCCGGTCGATCAGGCAACGGGCAAGCCCAACAAGCTCGTCGACGTCTCCATCGTGCCGAACAACGATTCCGGCGGCGCGGGCGGCGTGTCCACTGCGGCGGACTATCT
>Ga0070741_10003003_pt1 | contig 43234 bp, 34 predicted proteins | sample Coa_R1_4_FD_66440 | JGI IMG/M metagenome (GOLD analysis project Ga0070741, IMG submission 66440) | Surface soil microbial communities from Centralia Pennsylvania, which are recovering from an underground coalmine fire - Coalmine... | ecosystem: Environmental > Terrestrial > Soil > Unclassified ... | reverse complement strand
CCGCGCGCCTGCGCTTCCAGCAGCATCGCCAGCGTCGAGTCTTTCGCAAAAGAAATGGACCCGATCGGGTCCATGATGACGCCAAGCTTCAGTTTTCGGGTCACGAGCTGACTTCTTTGAGCTCGCGCGCCGCGGCGAGCAGCGCGAGTCGCGCGACCACGCCGTAGGCGTAGAACAACGGCGATGCTTCGCCAGCGGCGGTTCGCGACTCCGCCATCGGCTCAAAATGCATGCCGGGCGCGTTCAGGTTTTCGGTGTGTCCTCGTTCGGCGTGGACGCGATAAAACCCGCCGACGACAGCGGGTCCGATCATATAGATCACCGGTTCGGCGGACGCCGGCGGGTCTCCGAGCGTCTCGAACGTATGAACTCCCTCCTGTACCAGGACCTGCGTGACGGTTACTCCTTCCTTTGCGTGCGCCATCTTGGTCCGCTGCTTGCGATTGAGGTCGCGCACTTCATCCGGACTTTTCACGCTCATGATGGCCATGCCGTACGTGCCGGAGTCCGCCTTGATAACGACGAAAGGCTCTTGTTCGATGCCGTATTCGCGGTATTTTTTAGCGACCGCGGTCAGCACTTCATCGACGAAGGACGCCAAGCAGTCCTCGCCTTCGCGCTTTTGAAAATCGATGTGTCCGCAATTGCGGAAGATGGGGTCAATCAGCCACGGATCGATGTGCAGCATTTCGGCAAATTCGGCAGCGACGCGGCGGTAATGGGCAAAGTGGTTCGACTTACGCCGGTTACTCCAGCCGAGGGCCGGTGGCGGGACGACCGGCTGCTCCAGGCCTTCGAGAATGGGCGGACGGCCGGCCGAAAGATCGTTATTGAGCAACACCAAACAGGGGTCGAAATCTTCTACTCGGACTTTGTTGCCGACGCGTACCAATCGCTCGAGGGTAATCGTGCGTCCAGAAGGCACCTCGACGTTACGCGGGGTCGTCAAGTCCGGTAACAGCGAGCCGATGCGAACCTCAAGCCCGGCGCCGGCGAGAATTTGGACCAAGGTGGCTAAGCTTTCGAAATAAAAAAGGTTGCGGGTATGATTTTCGGGCACTACGATCACGCGCCGCGCCGTCGGACAGATCTTTGCCACTTCCCGCCGTATCGCCTCGGTGCATTTCGGCCGGAAAGCCGGTTGTAGATTGTTGAAGCCGGCCGGAAACAAATTGGTGTCGATCGGAGCCAGCTTGAAACCCGCGTTTCGCAGGTCTACGGACGCATAAAAAGGAGGCGGCACGTCCCGCCATTTCGCTTCGAACCAGGACTCGACAGCCGCGTGGTGGTCGTTTAGTTGCGCCTCCATGGAGGGCAAGCGAGCTGGTCTTAAGACGGCCGGACGCGATTCATTGCCCATGGTTGCCGCGGTTCGTTGTGGGGACCTCACAGGATAGCGGCATGCGGCCACTGAGACCAGCCGGGGCTAGGCCCTATGGCATAGATCGTGCAGATCCAGTGACTGAGCCGCAAGCCTGGAATGTCTTGCGACTGCCGTGTGGAGGCGAAAAAGCGCACGTGGATGAATGGTCTATAGTTTCCTCAGGGCCGGGGAAGCACGGCCAAACAGGAAGCGCTTGCAATATTATTTGCGCCACCGATCATTCGAGTAAGGGAACATTGCAGAAATTACGTCACCCGCAGCGCCCATGCACCAGGAGACGGTGACGGTCTTGCACTAGGCGTCGGTCGCAGACGCACTTAAAAAAGTATGCGTCGGTGAGCGTTGGTCAGGACGGCGACCAAACGCCGGCTTTCAAGCGAAGCGCGATAGCGCCGCGAAGCAATAGCCGGGGTTGCGCAGTACGCGAGTATCTTCGCGCCGGAGGCCCGTGCACGGACATGCGGGCCGGGAAGAAACCCGAAGTCGCACCAACGGAAGGCGCGCACAGCGATCGTAATGCTCGGCTTTAGAGGGTTCTGCTGCGTGGGTATCAAGGTAATGATCATTGATGACAGCAACACGATCCGTCGTACCGCGGAGGCGTTGCTCAAGAAGGCCGGGTACGAGGTCTACACCGCGGCCGATGGATTCGAAGCGATGTCGCTGATTACCGATAACCAGCCCGACATCATTTTTGTCGACATCATGATGCCGCGTCTGGACGGTTATCAAACGTGCCAGCTGATCAAGAACAACAGGCGTTTCAAAGATACGCCTGTCATTATGCTCTCGAGCAAAGACGGGCTGTTCGATCGCGCACGCGGTCGCATCGCGGGTTCTCAGGAGCACGTCAACAAGCCGTTCACGCAGGAAGAGTTGATCGATGTCATCAATAAGTATGTCCATTAAGAACGGTGTTGCCGAAGGCTCGGTCGCGATAGCCAAAGTAAACGAGACAAGCGGATGGTGGAACCATGGCAATTAAAAACGTGCTGGTCGTCGACGATTCGGCGACAGATAGACATCTTCTGACGGAAATTTTGAAGAAGAATGGATACACCGTTTCCATCGCCACGAGCGGCGAGGAAGCGATTACGAAAGCGAAGCAGGAGAAGCCCGATCTCATCCTGATGGATATCGTGATGCCCGGCATGAGCGGCTTCGAAGCGACGCGCAGTATTTCTCGCGACGCCGACACCGCATCGATTCCGGTCATTATTTGTTCGACGAAAGGGCAGGAAACGGACAAGGCGTGGGGTCTGCGCCAGGGCGCGAAAGACTATCTCGTCAAACCGGTCAACGAGAAGGTGCTGGTCGAGAAGCTGAAGGCGCTCTGATGGCACGTACCGGTCAGGATCCGCTCGCGCTGCTGCGTAAGATTCAGCGCGACAGCATCGCGACGGCTCCGGGGCTGCCCCAAGAAATTCAAGCGGCGGCGCTGTGGTCGGGCGTCGCCTTCCGCTTGGCGGACCTGCGGTTGGTAACGCCGCTCGATGAAGTGCTCGAAGTATTGCCGTGCCCCGAATATACGACGGTACCGGGTACGAAATCGTGGGTGAAAGGTGTCGCGAACGTTCGCGGCAACCTGATCACCATCATGGATCTCGCCGAATATTTCGGCAAGCCGCCCGTGTTCCTCGATGAGCGCGCGCGGCTGTTGGTGATGAACGTACCCGGTCTGCACACCGGTTTGCTGGTGCACGAAGTGCTCGGCTTGCGTCACTTCGACGAGGAAGCAGAGCGGCAGCAACTGCCGGACTTGGACGACCCGGTCATGATGCATGTGAAAGGAGCCTTCGTGCGAGACGACGTTCTGTGGGGAGTCTTCGACATGAAGTCGCTGGCGGAGAGCGCCACGTTCAAGCACGTGGCGTCGTAGGACATTTGAGGTGAGGTGAAGACCATGGCAAGAGCAGCAAAAGAAAATCTGATCGATCAACCCTCCGAGGAAATTATCGACCTTGCCGACACGAAAATGGCGGATGAAGCGATCGCGGAATTTGCCGAGGGCAAGGAAAGCGGAGCCGGCGCGCCGCGTGGTCGCGGCATACTCGGCCTCTTCTCCGGCCTGCCGTTCCTGTTGGGCGGCATGGTGCTTTCGATGATCGTTATGGTGTGGTTGCTCTTCATCAACGCGCAGCGATCCGAGCGCGAATCGCGTTACATCGAGCAATCTTCGCAGTTGCTCATGTTGTCGCAGCGCGTGGCGAAAGAAGCGCGCGAAGCGGTGTTGGGAAACCCGGACGCCTTCAAGGTGCTCAAGGACTCGCGCGACCGGTTCGCACAGATCGTTACGTCGTTGCGTGACGGCAGCCCGAGCCTGGGCATCCCGCCGAGTCCGTCCCAAGTGCAATCGCAGCTCGGCGCCGTGCTCGAAATCTGGGCGCCGAAGCAGGACCGCGAAGGCATGCAGCGCGAGGTTGACCAGATTCTCGCGCAGGAGAAGTCGCTCTTCGCGATGCGCGAGAACGTGCAATCGATCAACCAGACAAGCCCGCTGCTGCTCACCTTGGCGGATGAAATCGCCGAGCTCGGCGCGGAAGCCGGCATGAAGCAGGCGGATCTCTATATGCTAAGCCGCCAAGCCATGTTATCGCAGCGTATCGCGAAGGACGTCAACATTTTCTCGCAGGGCGGTAACGACGCCGCCGTCGCCGCGGCTCAATTCGGTAAGGACGTAAAGCTCTTCGCCGAAACCGACGCGCAGTTGCGCCGGACCGCGCCGAAAGCGCTGCTGCCGAAGTTCGATGAGATGAATGCCATCTTTGCCGAAGTGACGAAGAGCGTGGACGGTATTCTCGGCAGCGCGGCGGAACTTTTCGTGTCGCAGCGCTCGGGCCAGGTTATTTCCGAGCTGTCCGACCCTATGTTGACCAAGGCGCGCGCCCTGGTGGATGCGTACTCCGCGTTGAGTCAGGGCCGCACCATACTGCAATCGGCAATTTTCGTATTCGGCATCGCCACCCTGGGCTTCTTATTTCTGTTGGCCCGCAAGATCGTCGTGGACGCGCGCGATCGTGAGCGCCTTACGTCGGAACAGAACCGCCAGACGCAGGACGCCATTCTCAAGCTGCTCGACGAAATGGGCGACCTCGCGGACGGCGACCTCACGATTCAGCCGGAGGTGACGGAACAGATTACGGGCGCGATCGCGGACTCCATCAACTACGCGGTGCGCGAAATGCGCGGCCTCGTCGCACGTATTAAGAACGCGGCGACACACATGGCGGTCGCGTCCGAGAACTCCCGGCAGACGGCCACGGAGCTTACCGAGGCGGCGTTACGCCAAGCGGCGCAGATCACCGAGGCGAGCAACCGCCTGGTGACCATGGCGAAATCGATGGAAGACATGTCGAAGAGCGCCGAGCGCTCCGCCGAAGTGGCGCAAGGTTCGGTGCAAACCGCGAAGCGCGGCACACAAGCCGTGCAGGATACGATTCGTGGTATGGATGAAATGCGCGAGCAGATTCAGGAAACCGCCAAGCGCATTAAGCGCCTCGGTGAGTCGTCGCAGCAAATCGGTGAAATCGTCGAGCTCATTAACGACATTGCCGAGCAAACCAACATCCTCTCGCTCAATGCCGCTATTCAGGCGGCGATGGCGGGTGAAGCGGGCCGCGGCTTCGCGGTGGTCGCGGACGAAGTGCAGCGCCTCGCCGAACGTTCCGCCGAAGCGACGAAGCAGATCTCCGAGCTCGTCAAAACCATTCAAGCGGATACCAACGAAGCGGTCGCCTCGATGGAGCAAGCCACCAACGGCGTGGTGCAGGCGACGAAGCTTGCTGACGCCGCCGGTCAGGCGCTCGGCGAAATCGAATCGGTGTCCGAACAGCTTTCGAACCTGATTGTAAGCATGTCGCGTGACGCGCACCGTCAGTACGAAACGGCGACGGTGGTATCCTCGAGCATGGCCAAGATCCAGGAGGCGACGAGCATGACGTCTGTCGGTACGCGCCAAACCGCCGAATCGATCGGCAAGCTGTCGGATCTCGCGCGCGAGCTCCAGGCGTCGGTCGCCGGCTTCAAGCTGCCGACTTGATGATACAAACGGGCGAGTATCGCCCAGACCGCGCGGCATGACGCGTCGGGAACGAGTGTGCCCATGAGCACGTATAGGAAAGTCGATCCGAGCACCCTCGGGTGGGTGAAAAGCGAGATCGACGAAACGCTTAAGCAAGCGCGACTCGCGCTGGAGGGTTTCGTCGAGAACCCCGCCGACCGCGGCCGCTTGCGGTTCTGCATCACGCATTTGCACCAGGTCGTGGGCACGCTGCTGATGGTCGAGCTCGATGGTGCGGCGATGATGGCGCGCGAGATCGAGGCGCTCGCCGAGGCGGTGTTCGAGGAAAAAGCAAAGCCGACGCATGAGGTGCTCGATGCGCTGACGCGCGGCATCCTGGTGTTGCCCGACTATCTCGCGCGCCTGCAGTATGGCCAGCCGGATCTACCGCTCAAACATCTGTCTTTGTTAAACGAGTTGCGCGCGGCGCATCACGCCGATCCGATCGCGGAGCTCGACTTATTTGAACCGGACCTTTCGATTCGTCCTCCCCCGACGGTCGGCCGCGAACGGCTGCCGGACGCCGAATTCGCCGCGCACGCGCGCCAGCTGCGCGCCACCTACCAAAGCGCGCTGCTCAATTGGCTGCGTGATACAAACGATAAGGAACCGTTGCATGCGATCGCCGCCGTGCTGGAAGAGCTGCAGGCGCAAGCGAGCTTGGGTGTACTCGAGCAGCTTTTCTGGATCGCCGGGGGATTGCTCGAGGGAATGATCGAAGGGGCTCTCGAACCGACACCGGAACGAAAAAAACACCTCGCGCGCCTCGATCAGCAAATCAAGAAGATCGTCGACGGCACCGAGAAGTCGGTGCTGCGCAGTTCTTCGGAGGCGGTCGTGCGCGCCATCCTTTTCGAGCTCGCGCAAGCGCGCGTCGCGACGCCGAAAATCACGCAGCTCAAGCAAGCCTTTCGCCTGGACGAGCTCCTCGGCCTCAGCGAGCGCGTCTTGCGGGACAACGATGAAGAGTCGAAGCCTTCGCCCGAAGTTTTGCAGTCCGTGGCCGGAGTGCTCGCGCATGAAATCGAGCAGGCGCAGGATATGCTCGCCTCGGCGTTCGAAGCCCGCCAGACCGACACCGCCTCTTTAGCGCCTCTTCTCGAGTTGCTGCGCAAGATGAGCGGCACGATAGAGATGGCGGAGGTCCCGACACTCAAGAACCTCATCGGCGAGCTGGTCGCCACCTGCGTGGCGCTCGGCGAAGGGCGGGTCGCGAGTTCGGACGCCGCGGCGATGTCAATGGCGCAAGCGCTGCTCGTGATCGAAAGTGGCGCACGCGACATTCATCGCTCGGCAGATGACTGGAAACAGCAGATCGACCAGGCCGTCAATGGACTGAAGACGTTACGTGACGGAGGCGAAACGCCCTCGACGCAAGGTATCGAGGTGAACGACGCGGCGCTGACGGAAACGGAGTATCAGCAACTGCTAAGCGTCGTTGCATCGGAAGTCGGCGTGAACCTGAGTAAGATCGAGGAAGCGCTCGAAGGCTTCGCCGGCCACACGGCGCAAGTCGGCCGGCTGGACGAGATACCGAAGCAGCTCGAGCAGATACAGGGTGCCATGCATATCGTCGGGGCGGAGCGCGCGGTTGAGCTCGCGTCCGTCACTCGGCGGCATATCGAGGATATCCGGCGTGGCGCCCTCGTCATCGATGCCGCCCTGCTCGACGCGCTCGCCGTTTGCATCGGCACCTTGGGCGCTTACGCGGACGGCCTCAAGGCCGGGCGCAAGAATCTCGATTCCCTCATCGAAACGGCGTTACGTGAAGTGCGCAACGCCGTCCAGGGTAAATCGAACGCCGCGAGCGGCGATCCGGTCGGCGTGCTGCGCGAGCGGCTCGACGCTTGGCTTGCCGATCCGACGAACGCGGAAGCGGCGACGGGCGTGCAGGACCAACTGAGCGTCGTTTTCGCCGCGCCGAGCCGGGATCCCGCCAAGACTGAATCGATCGTCACGGAGGTGGGGCGCTTGCTTGACCTCGTCACGGCCGACCCGGCCGCGTTGTCCGAGGAAGTGCAAATGACGCTGCGCGCATCGTGCGATGCGCTTGCCACCTATCGCGCGGTGGCCGTCGCCGTCGCTCCGGCCGCGCGACCGGCAACGCCGTCTCCCGCTCCGGCGGCGGGCAAGCCCGCGCCGTCGGCATCGACGGCGCCCCTGGCGGACAATTTCGACCAAGAAATTCTCGAAATCTTCATCGAGGACGCGCGCGACGTGTACGGCAACATCACGCGCGAGTTCGCGAACTGGCGCGACGACACCGACAACCAGGCGGCGCTGACCGAGCTGCGGCGCGGTTATCACACGCTCAAGGGCAGCGGGCGCATGGTGGGCGCGAACCAGATCGCCGAACTCGCGTGGGCGGTGGAAAACATGCTGAACCATGTGCGCGACGGCAAAATGAAGGCGTCGCCCGAGGTGCTCGATATCGTCGAGCAGTCGCAAGTGCTGCTGCCCGATATGATCGGGCAGCTGGAAGGCGGGCCCGGACCCGCCGGGGACTTCGCCGCGCTCGCCGCCCGCGCGCACGATCTGGTCGCGCGGCGCGGAGAAGCGGCTCCCGCGGCCGCGCCGACGGTTTCCGCGCAGCCCTTGCCCAAGCTCGACGGCGTGCTGCTCGAAATCTTCACCAATGAAGCGCGCGGCCACCTCACCACCGTGCGCAATCAGATCGCCGCCTGTCGTGCCGCGAGTTCCGCGTGCCTCGTAACGGCGAATCTCACCCGCTCGATTCACACCTTGCAGGGTAACGCACGTTCTCTCGGCATTCGCATGATGGCCGAAGCGTGCGCGGAGATGGAGAAGCTGCTGCATTCTCTGCAAGCGCAACATCTACCGATGGGCGATGCGCACTTGCAGCTACTGGAACAGTTCGTCGACGCCGTTACCGATCTCGTCAACGCGGTGGCGGCCGGCTCGACCGAAAGCGGCGATCTGCCCGGGCGCTTTGGCGACATTGCGCGGGGCGCGCACGCGGAGCACGAGAAATTTGCACCGCCCGAGCACGCGCACCCGGTCGCGCCGGCGCCCGCACGGCCCATTGTCGAGGAGACGCCGACGGAGGAGCCGCCGGTGGAGGAACCGCTCATTGGACCTTCGCTGGAAGAAGAAATCGCGCCGCCGCGCTCCAATTTCGTTCAAACGACGGCGCCGATGACACCCCCGCCACGTAACGCGCCGGTGCCCGCGGCGCACGAAACCGCCGCGGCGGAACCGGTGATCGACCGCGAGTTGCTCGAGATCTTCCAGGAAGAAGCAACCGATATTCTGAATCACGTCGAGGAAGCGCTGCGCTCGTGGCGCGTGGAACCCGACAACATGAGCGTGGTACTCGAGCTCAAGCGGTCGCTCCACACGCTCAAAGGCGGGGCGCGCATGGCCGGCGCGATGAGCATGGGGAACGTAAGCCACCAGACCGAATCGCTGCTCATGCAAGTGGAGAGCCGTGTTCTCGCTCCAAGTTCGGCGCTGTTCGATTTGCTCGAGGAGACGCACGACACGCTGGTCTCGATGTTGAACAACATCGCCCGCGGTCAGGCGGGGCCCGCCATCGATGCGCTGCTTGCGCGGTTGACCGCCGCCACGAACGGACAAATGACGGCTGCCGCGCCGCCTCCGGTGGCGCCGGCGCCGGCGGCGGCGCCGGCGCGACCGGTTGAAGCGCCGGCGCGGTCTATCCAGCCGACCCCTGCGCCAGCGGCGCGCGCGCCCGAGCGTCCGCCCGCCGTCGCGGTTTCAACCCCGACAGTTGCGCCCGCGCCGACAATTCCGGACGTTGCCGTGATTCCCGCAGCTCCGCCGGCGCGCGTCGCCGTTACCCCGTCCGCCGGTGCGACAGCGCCGGTGATCGAGACAGTCGAGAGCCGCGCGGCCGAGCCGCCCAAACCGGCGGCGGAGCCCGACGCGTGGGCGGACCGGCGCGAGCGGCCGGGCCAGATTCGCGTCAACACCGATCTCCTGAACAATCTCGTCAACTACGCGGGCGAAGTGTCGATATCGCGTTCGCGCATGGAGCAGCAGATCTACGGGTTCCGCGACAACTTGGCGGAGCTGCGGCGCAGCGCCGTGCGCTTTCGCGAGCAGCTGCGCGAGCTCGAGATCCAATCCGAGTCGCAGATTCTCTATCGGGCCGAGCAGGGCGACATCGGCACGAGCGATTTCGACCCGCTCGAGTTTGATCGCTTCTCGCGGCTGCAGCAGTTGACCCGCAGCCTCACCGAGAGCCTGCACGATCTCACCACGATTCAGCTCAACATGGGCAACTTCGTCGGCGAGGCGGAAGCGGTGTTGCAACAACAGGCGCGCATCAATACCGAGCTGCAAGAAGGCTTGATGCGCACGCGCATGGTCGAGTTCTCGACCCAGGCGGCGCGCCTGCGTCATATCGCGCGCCAGACCGCGCGCGAGCTCGGCAAGCGGGCGGAACTCGAATTCGCCGGCGGCGACGTACAGATCGACCGCACGGTGCTCGAGCGCATGGTCGGACCGTTCGAGCACATGATCCGCAACAGCCTCGACCACGGCATCGAGACCGAGGCGGAGCGCGCGCGCGCCGGTAAGCCGCCGGTCGGGCGCATCGTCGTCGCGGCTCAGCAGGAAGGCAACGAAATCGTCATCCGTTTCTCGGATGACGGCGCCGGCATGAACGTCGAGAAGATCCGTGCGAAGGCGGTCGAGCGCGGGCTCATCGGCGCCGACACCCATTTGAGCGCGGACGACGTGCTTCAGTTCGTGCTGCTGTCCGGTTTCTCGACGGCGAGCCAGATAACGCACGTGTCGGGCCGCGGTGTCGGCATGGACGTGGTGCACAGCGAAGTGAAGCAGCTCGGCGGCAGCATGGCGGTCGATACCAAGCCGGGCCAAGGCACGACCTTTATCATTCGCCTCCCGCTGACGCTGTCGATCACGCAGGCGCTCATGGTCTACGTCGGCGACCAGGCGTTCGCCGTGCCGCTCGCGTCGGTGGCGAACATCGTCGAGTGCACGCCGGAACAGTTGGGCCGCATGGCGGTCGGCAAGAATCCGCTGCTCAACTACAACGACAAGCTCTATTCGTTCATGAGCCTCGGCGCGCGCCTCGGCATCCCGTCCGCCAAGGGCGGAGCGCGCAAGGTGCCGGTGCTGCTGGCGCGCGCCGGTACGCGCGAGGTGGCGATCCAGGTCGACGGTCTCGGCGGCACGCGCGAAATCGTCATCAAGGCGCTCGGCTCGCAGCTCGCCGAAATCAAGGGGCTCGCGGGCGCGACCATCATGGGCGACGGGCGCGTCGTGCTGATTCTCGATATCCCCGGCCTCTGGTACTCCGAGGAAGCGTTGCACGTCGAACACCAGGTGCGGCCGCAGGCCGCGGCCGAAGTGCGCACGCGCCCGGTCATCATGGTGGTCGACGACTCGCTCACGGTGCGCAAAGTCACGGGCAAGCATCTGCAGAAACGCGGTTTCGACGTGATGGTGGCGAAAGACGGTGTCGACGCGGTCGAGCAGCTGCGTGGCAAAGTGCCGGACCTGATGCTCGTCGATATCGAGATGCCGCGCATGGACGGTTACGAGCTGACCGGCCGCGTGCGCTCCGATCCCGCCTTGAAGCACGTACCGATCATCATGATTACCTCGCGCGCCGGCGAGAAACATCGCAGCCGCGCGTTCGAGCTTGGCGTCGACGCCTACATGAGCAAGCCATACCAGGAGGATGAATTGTTCAAGAACATCGACGATCTCCTGGCCCGTGGCCGCCCGCACTAACGCGCCGGTATAACCCATCATGGCTGATGTCGGTCAGTATCTGCGTTTGGTCCTGGACGGGGCCGATTACCTCCTGCCGAGCACCGCGAGCGTCGCCATCGAGCAGCGCGACGCGCTGGTGCCGGCCGAAAACGGCGCCGGTCCGGTCCTCGCCTGGCGCCAGACGCGCAGCGGCCGCTGGCCGGCGTATGGGCTGAACGCCTCGTTCGCGGTCAGCCGTCCCGCCCATTGGCAACGCGCCGTTTTTCTCGACGCCGCGGGACAGCCGATCGGGGTGGTGGCTGACGAAGTGAACTTGCTCGGTCGCGGCGACATGCATGTCGCGCCGTTTCGGCCGCTCGGTGCGCCGCCGACGCGCTTTGGACACTTGTTCAACGCGGCGTGGGTCGACGGTTATCGCATCACGTTCGTTATCGATCCGCGCAGCCTCGCCGGGTTCCTGCGAAGTCTCGGAGGCGCCGCGTGAGCACCGTTGTTGCCGAAGAACGCATTCACAGCCTGGAAATTCCGCTCGCCGGGGCGTCCTTGCTGGTCCCGAGTGCCGCCGTGGCGGAAGTGACCAATCCGGTAAAACTCTTCCCGGTTCCCGGCGCGCCCGCTTGGGTGTTGGGGGTGATGGGCTGGCGCTCGCAGGCGGTGTCGGTGGTTTCTTTTGAGGCGTTGCTGGGTCGCCCCGTGCCGCCGTTGTCCGAAGATGCGAAGCTCGTCGTCTTCTATCCGGTAGCGGGCCCGCGTGCCTCCGACTTCTACGCCGTCTTGTCGATCGCCGAGCCGCGGCCACAGCCGGTGACCTCGAGCTCCATCGAGACCGAAGACCCGAGCCGACTCCCCGACACGCCCTTCGTGGCCGCCGGTGTTCTGATCAAGGGGCGGGCGCTGCTGATTCCCGATTTCGAGGCGCTGCGCCGCGTGTTTTACCCCTAGGAACCTCCGGTTCCTTTTGCCCCTGGGGTGTCGACGGGCGACTAGTACAAGACGCCGTTTCCGGGCCTCTGTTCATGGTTCGACAGGCTCATCGCGAACGGAGCGACCTTAATCGCAGACTTCCCGGCGCTTCACCGTGACCCTGTTGCATCAACCCGCCGTCGCGCGGTTTATGCCTTCGCGCGCGATGGCGCCCAGTTGATCGATCTGCTCCGGCGCAATCACGTAGGGCGGCATGAAATAAACGACGTCGCCGAGCGGGCGCAGCAGCGCGCCGTGTTCGAGCGCGTAACGATAAACGTTACGGCCGCGGCGCTCCTGCCACGGATATCCTTCGCGCGGCTTTTTTCGCACCATCTCGATCGCGGCGATCATGCCGGTCTGGCGGACTTCGGCGATGTGTGGATGGTCCGTGAGCGGCGCGAGCGCCGTTGCCATGCGGTCCGCGAGCACGCGGTTGCGCGCGATCACGTCGTCGTCGCGAAAAATATCGAGCGTCGCGTTCGCCGCCGCGCATGCGAGCGGGTTCCCGGTGTAACTGTGTGAATGCAGGAACGCCTTGAGCGCGGCGTACTCCGCGTAGAACGCCTGATAGACGTCCTCGGTGGTCAAGCAGACAGACAGTGGCAGGTAACCGCCCGTCAGTCCTTTTCCGAGACAGAGGAAATCCGGACGGATGCCGGCCTGCTCGCAAGCGAACATCGTGCCGGTGCGGCCGAAGCCGACGGCGATTTCGTCCGCGATCAAGTGCACGTCGTGGCGGTCGCACGCCTCGCGCAGCAGCTTCAGATAAAGCGGGTCGTACATACGCATCGAGCCGGCGCATTGGACCAGGGGCTCGACGATCACGGCGCAGGTCTCGCGCGCGTGAGCGGCGAGCGCTTCTTCCATGTGCGCGAACGCACGGCGCGCATAATCCTCATACGACTCGCCCGGCTCCCGGAAATAGCAATCGGGCGACGGCACGCGGACCGGTTTTAGAAGCAGCGGTTCGTAGGTCTCCTTGTAAAGGGGTACGTCGCCGACTGACAGCGCCCCGAGCGTCTCTCCGTGATAGCTGTTGGTGAGACAAAGAAAGCGCGTGCGTCGTGGCTCGCTCCGATTGCGCCAGTAGTGAAAACTCATCTTGAGCGCGATCTCGATCGCCGCCGATCCGCTGTCCGCATAAAAGCAGCGGGCAAGTCCGCGCGGGGCGAGCGCGACGAGCCGCTCGGAAAGCTCGATGATCGGCTCGTGCGTGAAGCCGGCGAGGATGACGTGTTCGAGTCGGTCCAACTGAGCCGCGACCGCCGCGTTGATGCGCGCGTTCGCGTGGCCGAAAAGATTGACCCACCACGAACTGATGGCGTCGATGTAGCGCCGCCCGTCATAGTCCTCGAGCCACACGCCTTGCGCGCGCCGGATCGGAATCGGCGGCAGTTCTTCGTGGTCGTGCATTTGCGTGCACGGATGCCAGAGGACCGCGAGGTCGCGGCGGGAGAGGGTGCGGTTGTCCATGAGTGCGGCAGTCCGGACTCGAAGGCAGGGAGTGTAAGAGACTTCGTGATTCCGGAGAAAGAACTCTAAAAATTGCTTCTCCTGTAGGTTCGGTCCAGCCGCGCAAGCGGCGGACCCGACAAATCGTATTGTTCGGCGGGTATCGCTCCGCACATCCGTGTGCTCCCGCGAAATTGGCACATCCTGTGCGGCATCGCTGCGCACATCCGTGTGCTCCCGCGAAATTGGCACATCCTGTGCGGCATCGCTACCCTCAACCCACCCTACAATTATTAGAGGCTCCCTTTTAAGTTCTTAGCTGCCCCGGGATGAGCGGAGGGGAGGTAGGAGGGCTGTACCAGGGAAGTGTTACCGCCGCGGGCGCATGGATGCGCAGGCGCGACTGCCGGGAGCGATTCGTGAGCGGCAATATCATCTATTACACTCGACGACGTGCCGACAGGTACTCGGCTCAATACCCCCAATAACTCTTCAACACGTTGCGTTGGTTCGCGAACGTCTCCTCGGCGGCCGGCTCGAATCGTTCCGCTCCCAAGCCCCGTAACATGGAGCGGCCCGCTTCGGTTTGGTGGGCCTGCAGCAGCGCGTCGCGAATCTTCTCGCGCATGTCGCTCGCCATGCGCGGCGCGGCGGAAAGTATCAAGCGCGTTACCGGCTCGGTCGTCAGTATCACGGCGATACCGGCGCGGGGACGTTCGCCGACAATCGCCGTCGGCAGGAAGGCCGCTTCGACCCGTTTGTCGAGCAACAGGTCGATGCCGTCCTCGGCGTTGCGCACATCCACCAGCACGGGTTGACGCACGGGATTGGGAAACATGGCGCTCAGGCGCACCGCGCCGGTGCTGAGCAGGCCGAGCGACGCGATGCGTCGTCCGACCAATTGCGCGGGATCGAGAACACGGCCGGCCTCGCGCATGATGAGACTGTAGCTCGTCGTGTCGGGCAATTGAGCGAGCACGATGAACCCGAACTTGTGAAGGCGGTAATCGGTGAAGTGCGGGCCATCGAGCGCGAGATCGTAATTATTGCGCCGCAGGATGTTCCAGTACGCCGGAAAGTTGGGCGGCACCTGGATCGTACAACGGCGACCGGTGAGCGTCTCGATATATTGCGCCAGCGGTTGATAGCTCTTGGTCATGCGTTCTTCGTGCGGTAACGGCTGGATCAAGAGCACGAGCGCCGTCTCATCGGCGAGAAGTTGTCGCGGCGAGAAGAACACGACGACAAGCAATAACGTCGTCAGAGCGCGGGTTTTCAGGCGCACGGCGCGCAACGCAGCAACAGGTCCGGATCTGCAATTCATAAATCGTTACCGATAAGCCCAGTCTAATCCATGTATAAGGAAAGACTGCGAGGGGTGACCGATGGTCGCGGACATCCGATAATGTCGGATAACTGACGACGAGGAATCCCGGTATGGCTCAGGAAACGCCGCTCTGCGAATTCGGGCAGCCGGCGCCCGATTTCAGGTTGCGCGGCGTAGATGATCGCTGGTGGACGCTGCAGGACGCGCGCGGCCCGAACGGTCTGCTGGTGATGTTCATCTGCAACCACTGCCCTTACGTGAAGGCGGTGCGCAGCCGCATCATTCGCGATGTCCGCGATCTCGACGCGTTCGGCATTCGCGCGATTGCCATTAACGCCAACGATCCCGCCGACTATCCGGAAGACTCGTTCGAAAACATGAAGCGCGTCGCACGCGAATATGAGTACCCGTTTCCCTACGTATTCGACGACACCCAAGCGGTCGCCAAAGCGTACGGGGCGGTGTGCACGCCCGACTTCTTCGGCTACAACAAGGATTTGAAGCTGCAATACCGTGGGCGCCTCGATGCGTCGCGCAAGGAGTTGGTGCCGCATGCGCGCCGCGAGCTGTTCGAGGCGATGAAGCAAATCGCGCAAACCGGCCAAGGGCCGCGCGAGCAGACGGCGAGCATGGGCTGCTCCATCAAATGGGCACAACGAAATCTTTGATGCGTACCGCCCCTGGCACGCGTACGACGGATGCGCGCGTCCAATTTCGCCCGCGGCGAAATTGTCGTGAACGCACTTGCTCTAGAATCTTTGCGTATTGCCCCGTTGGTGGCCGTGAGCGAAAATAACGCCGTTCCGCGACCCCGCGCGCAAAGAAGACGCCGCTCCAGCGAGCCCGACGGGCGATCGGTTGTGAAAGAATACCGCGGAGTAACCAGCCTCCTCGTTCACCGGATACGAACTTGCCGGGCCGGAGCGCGATGCGCGCGTCGGCGCCGCGCGCGCTTTCATATAAATGAGGATCGTTCATGAGCGTAAACCAAGTGCAACCGGCGGATGCCGCCTCGAAGCCATCGCGCCGAACGTTGGCGAACGCCATTCGTGCGCTCGCGATGGACGCGGTCCAGAAGGCGAACTCCGGCCATCCCGGCGCGCCCATGGGCATGGCGGATATCGCGGAAGTATTGTGGAACGATTTCCTCAAGCACAACCCGGCGAATCCCAAGTGGGTCGATCGCGATCGCTTCGTGCTATCGAACGGTCACGGCTCGATGCTGCTCTACAGCGTGCTGCATCTTACGGGTTACAACCTTCCCGTGGAGCAGATCAAGAATTTTCGCCAGCTCCATTCGCAAACGCCGGGCCATCCCGAGTACGGCTGCGCGCCCGGCATCGAGACGACGACCGGACCGCTCGGGCAGGGATTGGGCAACGCGGTCGGGATGGCGCTCGCGGAAAAAATGCTCGCCGCGCGCTTCAACCGCGAAGGCCATAGCGTCGTCGATCATTACACGTACGTGTTTCTCGGCGACGGCTGCATGATGGAGGGCGTCTCCCATGAAGTGTGCTCGCTGGCCGGGCATCTTCGTCTCGGCAAGCTCATCGCGTTCTACGACGACAACGGCATCTCGATCGACGGCCACGTGACCGGCTGGTTCTCCGACGATACGCCGAAGCGCTTCGAAGCGTACGGCTGGCATGTCATTCGCGGCGTCGACGGCCACAGCGCCGACGCGGTCAAGCAGGCGATCCTCAAGGCGCGCGCGCAGCAGGATCGGCCGACGTTGATTTGCTGCAAGACCGTCATCGGATTCGGCGCACCCAACAAGCAGGGCAAGGAATCGGCGCACGGCGCGGCGCTCGGTCCGGATGAAGTCGCGGCCGCGCGCAAGCAGCTCGGTTGGAGCTATGAGCCCTTCGTCATACCGCGCGAGATCTATGACGCCTGGGACGCGCGCGCGCCGGGAGCCGCGGCCGAACGCGAGTGGAATGAACGCTTCGCCGCGTATCGCGAGGCGCATCCCGATTTGGCCGCGGAGTTCGAGCGCCGCCAAAACGGCGAGCTGCCGAAGGATTGGGTGCAGCGCTGCCAGGAATTCATTCAGCAGACGGCGACGAAAGCCGAGACGATCGCCACGCGCAAAGCGTCGCTGCAAACGTTGAACGCGTACGGCCCGGTGCTGCCGGATCTGGTCGGCGGTTCGGCCGACCTCGCCGAATCGAACCTCACGATATGGAAGGGCGTGAAGGGAGTTACGCCGACCGACGCGAGCGGCGCTTACATTTATTACGGGGTGCGCGAGTTCGGCATGTCCGCCATCATGAACGGCCTGGCGCTGCACGGCGGTTTTATCCCCTACGGCGGGACTTTTCTGGTGTTCTCCGATTATGCCCGCAACGCCGTCCGGCTCGCGGCGCTCATGAAGATCCGCTCGCTCTTCGTTTACACGCACGATTCGATCGGGCTCGGCGAGGACGGGCCGACGCACCAGCCGATCGAGCATCTGGCGTCTTTGCGTTACATCCCGAACATGACCGTCTGGCGTCCTTGCGACACGGTCGAGACGGCCGTGGCCTGGAAGGCGGCGATCGAACGCAAGGACGGTCCGACGAGCCTCGTGTTCACGCGCCAGAACGTTCCCCATCAGGCGCGCGACGCGGCGACGACGGCCAATATCGCGCGCGGCGGCTATGTCCTTTCGGAGGCGGCCAACGGCCGGCCCGAGGCCGTGATCATCGCCACCGGATCCGAAGTCGGTCCGGCAATGGAAGCGCAGAAATTGTTAGCGGCGAAAGGACGGCATGTCCGCGTGGTTTCCATGCCTTGCACGTCGGTTTTCGACGCCCAGGATGCCGGGTATCGCGAGTCCGTGCTGCCTTCCGCGCTCGTCCGGCGCGTCGCCGTCGAGGCCGGCGTGAGCGACTATTGGCGCAAGTACGTGGGTCTCCCCGGTCGCGTGGTGGGTATCGATCGCTTCGGCGAGTCGGCGCCGGGCGGGCTGTTGCTGAAGGAGTTCGGATTCACGGGCGAGCACATCGCGCGGGTCGTCGAAGAAATTTTGTAACGCGTGTCTAAGAAAAATCTTGGTGAAAAACTTCGTTGGAGATGAGTTAAATGGCTATTAAGGTCGCGATCAACGGGTACGGGCGCATCGGACGCAATATTCTGCGGGCCCACTACGAGGACGGGAAAAAACACGATATTCAAATCGTCGCGCTCAACGATCTCGGCGACGCGGAGACCAACGCGCACTTGACGCGTTACGACACGGTGCACGGGAAATTTCCCGGCGACCTGAAGGTCGAGGGCAACGACTTGGTCGTCAACGGCGATCGCATTCGCGTGTGCGCGGAGCGCGATCCGGCCAAGCTGCCGTGGAAAGACCTGGGCGTCGATCTCGTGCTCGAGTGCACGGGGCTGTTTACCAGCAAGGCCAAGGCGAGCGCGCACCTCACGGCGGGGGCGAAGAAAGTCATGATCTCCGCGCCCGGGGAAAAGGACGTCGATGCGACCGTGGTGTACGGCGTGAACCACAAGATCCTCAAGGCCGGCCACACCGTAATTTCCAATGCCTCGTGCACGACCAACTGCCTCGCGCCGCTCGTCAAGCCGCTGCACGAGAAAATCGGGATGGTGCACGGGCTGATGACGACCGTCCATTCTTACACCAACGATCAGGTATTGATCGATGTGATGCATAAGGATTTGCGCCGTGCCCGTTCGGCGACGATGTCGCAGATCCCGACCAAGACCGGCGCCGCCGCCGCGGTCGGCTTGGTGCTGCCGGAGCTCAACGGCAAGCTCGACGGCTTCGCCATCCGCGTGCCCACCATCAACGTCTCCGTGGTCGACCTCACGTTCGTCGCCGCGCGCGCGACGACCAAGGACGAAGTGAACGCCGTCATGCGGGCGGCCGCCGAGGGCGAGCTGCGCGGCATCCTGAACTACAACGACAAGCCGCTCGTCTCGATCGACTTCAATCACGATCCGGCGTCCTCGACCTTCGATGCGAGCCTCACCAAGGTGATCGACGGCAAGCTCGTGAAGGTGTTGTCGTGGTACGACAACGAATGGGGTTTCTCGAACCGCATGCTCGATACCGCCGTCGCCTTCATGAACGCGAAGTAGAAGCGGAGCCCGGCGCGAGACATGCAAGTTTTATTTAGGTAGCGCGGTATGGCCATAACAAAAATGACGGACCTCGACGTCGCGGGCAAACGCGTGCTCATCCGCGAAGACCTGAACGTTCCGGTCAAGGACGGCGTCGTGACGAGCGACACGCGCATTCGGGCGTCGCTGCCTTCCATCGAGCTGGCGCTCAAGGCGAATGCCAAAGTCATGATCATGTCCCACCTCGGGCGGCCGGAAGAAGGCGCGTATAGCGAGGACAACTCGCTAAAGCCGGTGGCCGAGGTTCTGTCCAAGCTGCTCGGGAGAAAGGTGCCGTTGATCAAGGATTATCTCGAGCGGCCGCCCACGGTAAACAACGGCGAGGTGGTGCTGTTCGAGAACGTGCGCTTCAACAAGGGCGAGAAGAAAAACAGCGAAGCGCTGGCCAAGAAATACGCGGCGCTCTGCGATGTTTTCGTGATGGATGCCTTCGGCACCGCGCACCGGGCGGAGGCGTCGACGGTAGGAGCCGGCGTGTACGCCCCGGTGGCCTGCGCCGGCATACTGCTCGCGCGGGAGCTCGAGGCGCTGGGTAAAGCGCTCGCCCATCCCGAGCGCCCGTTGGTCGCGATCGTCGCAGGATCGAAAGTATCGACGAAACTGACGGTCCTGGAAAATCTCGCGCAGGTCGTGGACCAGCTCATCGTCGGCGGCGGCATCGCCAACACCTTTATCGCCGCGGCGGGCCATAAGGTCGGCAAATCGCTGTACGAGGCCGATCTCGTCGATACCGCCAAGCGGCTCACCGCGTCCGCGAAGGCGCGCCAGGCCGAGATTCCCGTCCCGACCGACGTTGTCGTCGCCAAGGAATTCAGCGCCGCGGCCCGGGCGACGACCAAACCGGTGACCGACGTGGCCGACGACGAGCTGATTCTCGATATCGGGCCGCAAACCGCCCGACATTTCGCGAACATGATCAAGCAGGCCGGCACCATCGTGTGGAACGGACCGGTCGGGGTGTTCGAATTCGATCAGTTCGGTCACGGTACGGAAGTGCTGGCCCGGGCCATCGCCGACAGCTCGGCGTTTTCCATCGCCGGCGGCGGCGACACCCTCGCCGCCATCGAGAAATACAAGGTCGCCGAGCGCATTTCCTACATCTCGACCGGCGGCGGCGCGTTTCTCGAGTTCCTCGAAGGCAAGAAGCTGCCCGCCGTCGCCATGCTGGAAGCGCGCGCGACCGCTCGATGACGCGTCTCGCATTCGCAGCTTGCTGCGTTTTGCGCCGCAGCGGTCCATACTCTTAGAGCCATGTTTCGACGCACCAAGATCGTCGCCACGCTCGGCCCGGCCACCGACGACCCGAAGGTCATGCACAAGCTGATCGAGGCGGGCGTCGACGTGATTCGCCTCAATTTTTCCCATGGCGCGCCCGCAATCCACGCGCGGCGCGCGCAGATGGCGCGCGACGCGGCGCGCGCCCACGATCGCCAGATCGGCGTGCTGGTCGACCTGCAGGGGCCGAAGATCCGCATCGGCAAGTTCAACGACGGCAAGATCGAGCTGCTCGAAGGCGATACCTTCGTCCTCGATGCCGATTTGCCGCTCCACGCCGGCACCAAAGAGCGCGTCGGCGTTACCTACAAGGCGCTGCCGCAGGACGTCGGCCGGGGCTCGACGCTGCTGCTCGACGACGGGCGCATCGTGCTGTGGGTGGACCAAGTCGTCGGTAACGAGATCATTTGCCGGGTCGTGGTCGGCGGCGAGCTGAGCGACAACAAGGGCATCAACCGCCAGGGCGGCGGCCTTTCCGCCAAGGCGCTGACGGAAAAAGACCGCGAGGACATCAAGCACGCGGCGGCGCTCAATGCCGATTACCTCGCTATCTCCTTTCCACGCAGCGCCGCCGACGTCCATGAGGCGCGCGAGCTGTTTCGCGCGGCCGGCGGCCACGGCGGCATTGTGGCCAAGATCGAACGCGCCGAGGCGGTAACGGCGATCGCGGAGATTACCCACGCGGCGGATGTCGTGATGATCGCGCGCGGCGACCTCGCGGTGGAAATCGGCGACGCCGACGTGCCGCCGATTCAGAAGCGCATCGTGCGCGTCGCCCGGCGCATGAACAAGATCGTTATCACCGCGACGCAAATGATGGAGTCGATGATCGAGAACGCGATCCCGACGCGCGCGGAAGTCTCCGACGTCGCCAACGCCGTGCTCGACGGCACCGACGCGGTCATGCTGTCGGCGGAAACCGCGAGCGGCAGGCATCCGGTCGCGGCCGTCGCCGCCATGGATCGCGTGTGCCGCGTGGCCGAGCACGAGGACGAAATGGTGCATCCGCGCGAACGCCGCGAAGCATCGTTCAAGCGCGTCGATGAAGCGATCGCGATGGCCGTCATGTACGTCGCGAATCACCTGCCGGTGAAGGCGATCGCGGCGTTGACCGAGTCGGGCAGCACGGCGCTGTGGATGTCGCGCGTGAGCTCGGCGGTGCCGATCTACGCCATGACGCCGTCAGCGCAAACGCAATCGAAAGTCACGCTCTACCGCGGCGTGTTTCCGGTCGCGTTCGAGCAGAAGAGCAGCGATCCGCCGGTGGTCATGAAGCAGGCGGTCGATGAGTTGCGCCGCCGCGGCGCCGTACGCGACGACGATCTCGTGATCCTGACCATCGGCGAGCCGCTCGCGAAACCGGGCGGCACCAACACGATGAAAATCATCCGCGTGTCCGACCTGCGCCTCGGGTGAGTAAACGCGTCCGCCGTCCTCGAAAAGCACACTCTCATCGGTCCTATTTTGAAACGCTTCCCGCGCGGAGGATAATTCCGAGCGGTATTCCCCTGGCCCCGATACTCGTCGTGGCGAAGTCGATCTAACCTTAGGACCGGGGCGCCGAAAAGGGGGCTTTCGGCTGATCGAAAGTCGTCCGGTACTTTCCGAGTCTCGGAGGCGAGCATGGACAGAGCATTGGCCGACGCCAGTCTCGACGATAAATACGTACTCACCGGCGGCCGGGTTTACGTCAGCGGAATTCAGGCGCTGGTACGTCTGCTTATCATGCAACGCCAGCGCGATGCCGCCGCCGGACTCAACACCGCGGGCTTCGTGTCCGGCTATCGCGGTTCGCCGCTCGGCGGGCTGGACAAGGCGCTGTGGGAAGCCGAAGCGCATCTGCGCGCGCATCACGTCAAGTTCCAGCCGGGCGTGAACGAGGACCTCGCCGCCACCGCGGTGTGGGGGACGCAGCAGGTGAACCTGCTCGGCCCCTCGAAGTACGACGGCGTCTTCGCGATGTGGTACGGCAAAGGTCCCGGCGTCGATCGCTGCGGGGACGCGTTCAAGCACGCGAACCACGCCGGAAGCGCCAGGCATGGCGGCGTGCTGCTCGTCGCCGGCGATGATCATGCCGCCTATTCCTCGACGCTTCCGCACCAGAGCGATCATCTGTTCGCCGCCTGCATCATTCCGGTGCTCTATCCCAGCAACGTTCAGGAATATTTCGATCTCGGTCTGCACGGGTGGGCCATGTCGCGCTACTCCGGCTGCTTCGTCGGTTTCAAGGCGCTGTCGGATACCGTCGAATCGAGCGCCTCGGTGGAGGCCGATCCGTTCCGCTTGCGGATCAAACTGCCCGAGGACTTCGTTATGCCGCCCGGCGGCTTGAACGCGCGCCTGTACGGCGGCGCCATACGCCGGCAAGGGGTCGAGCAGGAAGCGTTGATGCAGGATTACAAGATTTACGCCGCGCTCGCCTATGCGCGCGCCAACAAGCTCAACCACACGGTTATCGATACGCCGAATGCGCGCCTCGGAATCATCGCATCGGGCAAGTCGTATCTCGACGTGCGCGAGGCGCTCGAAGAATTGGGCATCGACGAGCGGGAAGCGCGCAATATCGGAATTCGTCTTTTCAAGGTGTCGATGCCGTGGCCGCTCGAGCCCGAGAGCGTGCGCGAGTTCGCCACGGGCCTCGAGGAGATCCTCGTCGTCGAAGAGAAGCGCCAGATCGTGGAGTATCAGCTGAAGGAGCAGCTGTACAACTGGCGCGAGGACGTGCGCCCGCGGGTCGTCGGTAAGTTCGACGAAAAGGGCGAATGGGTGGCGCCGCACGGGGAATGGCTGCTGACGAGCAAGGTCGATTTCACCGTGGCGCAGATCGCCCGCGTCATTGCTTCTCGCATCGGGCGCTTTTACCAGAGCGACCTGATCAAGGCGCGCCTCGCCTTCCTCGCGGCCAAGGAGGCGGTATTGAGCAAAACGGTCAACACGCCGCCGCGTCCCGCTTATTATTGCTCGGGGTGTCCGCACAACACCTCGACGCGGACGCCGGAAGGGAGCATCGCGCTCGCCGGCATCGGTTGCCACGTGATGGCGACCGCGATCTACCCGGAGAGCAACAAGACCGTCACGCACATGGGCGCGGAAGGGGCGACGTGGATCGGGCAGGCGCCCTTCTCGAAGCTCGATCACATGTTCGTGAACCTGGGCGACGGCACGTATTACCACTCGGGATACCTCGCGATCCGCGCCGCGGTCGCCGCCAACGTCAACGTGACCTACAAAATTCTTTACAACGACGCGGTCGCGATGACCGGAGGCCAGCCGGTGGACGGGCCGCTATCGGCACCGATGATCGCGCAGCAAGTGGCGGCGGAAAACGTGAAACGCATCGCCCTCGTGACGGAAGACCTGAGCCGCTACGAAAACCGCTCGGGCTTGCCCGCGTTCGTCACGCTGCACGATCGCCGCGACCTCGACGCGGTGCAGCGGGAGCTGCGCGAATACCCGGGTGTTTCGGTATTGATCTATGACCAGATATGCGCGGCGGAGAAGCGCCGCCGCCGCAAGCGCGGCGAATATCCGCTCGCGCCGCGACGCGTCTTTATCAATCCGGCGGTATGCGAAGGTTGCGGCGATTGCGGCGCGCAGTCGAACTGCACGTCCCTCCTGCCGCTCGAAACCGAATTCGGCCGCAAGCGCGCCGTCGATCAATCCTCGTGCAATCAGGATTACTCGTGCCTGCAGGGCTTCTGCCCGAGCTTTGTCACCGTCGAGGGCGGAAAGCCGCGGCGGGCGAAGGTGCCGCCGGAACTGGACGGGCTGTTTGGGCGCTTGCCCGCGCCGACGAGCCGCTTGTCCGCACGGCCTTACAACATTTTGGTCACCGGCATCGGCGGCACCGGCGTGCTTACCGTCGGTGCGCTGGTCGGCATGGCCGCGCACCTGGAAGGCAAGGGTGTGTCGGTGCTCGACATGACCGGCGTGTCGCAAAAAAACGGTGCGGTAATGTCGCATATCCGTCTTGCTGCCGCGCCGCAAAATATCCACGCCCAGGCTATCGCCACCGGAGAAGCCGATTTGATACTCGGTTGCGACATGCTCACGGCCGGCGCCCACGACGCCATTTCGAAGACGCGGCCCGGGCGGACGGTCGCGGTTATCAATACCTACGAACAGCCCACCGGAAATTTCACCAAGGATCCGGAGTGGCAATTTCCCGCCGATGAAGTGCGCGCGCTGATCGCGGAAGCGGTGGCGAATCGCACTTATTTCCTGGATGGGACGCGTCTCGCGGCCGCGCTCCTCGGCGATGCGATCGCGACGAATCTGCTGATGCTGGGATTTGCCTACCAGCAGGGTCTCGTGCCGCTTTCGGAGGAGGCGCTGTTGCGCGCCATCGAGCTGAACGGCGTGGCGGTCGAGGCGAACAAGCAGGCGTTTCTCTGGGGGCGCCGCGCGGCGGCGGACCTGGGAAAAGTGGAGCGTGTGGCGTACGCGGATCAGGGCGTGGTGGTGCCGATGCCGTTGAGCGTGGAGGCGCTGATCCAGCGTCGCGCGGCATTTCTCACGGCCTACCAGAACGCGCGCTACGCACGGCGCTACCAGCGCTTCGTGCGGGGCGTGCAAACGGCGGAGCGGTCTCTCGACGCCGGCGAGGCGTTGACGCGGGCGGTCGCGGAAAACCTTTTCAAGCTCATGGCCTACAAGGACGAGTACGAAGTCGCGCGCCTCTACGCCCATGGCGACTTCAAGCGCCGTCTCGCGCAAACCTTCGAAGGCGACCTCAAGCTGCAATTCCATTTGGCGCCGCCGGTGTTCGGCCGCCGCGACGCGGCGGGACATCTCGTCAAGAGACGCTTCGGCTCGTGGATGGGGTTCGTCTTCAAGGCGCTCGCGAAACTGAAATTTCTGCGCGGCACCCCGCTCGATCCGTTCGGCCGCTCGGAAGAGCGCCGCCGGGAGCGCGCGCTGATCGAGGAATATCAGCGCGACGTGGCGGAGATCGTCGAGCGACTCACGCGCGAGAGGCTGGCAGCGGCCGTCGAATTCGCGCGCCTCCCGGAACATATCCGCGGATTCGGCCACATCAAGCAAGCGAGCATCAAGCAAGCCAGCGCGCGTGGGGAAGCGCTCAAGGCGGCGCTACTGCGGCCGTCCACCGAGCCGGCGGGCGACTGGCCGAAGGCGAGCGCGAAGTAGTGCGGCTCACCGGTGCTCGCGCTCCGCGGGAACGCGCTGCTTCGCCGGCGCGCTAAAAGCGAACGCTGACCTTGAGGCCTCGACCGTCGTCGCCCGGTTCGAGCCGCAGCTCGGCGCCGTGCAAATCGGCGACGCGCTTGACGATCGAGAGTCCGAGCCCCGTCCCGCGCTGCTCCGCCCCCAGCCGTCGGTGAAAGCGCTTCAGCACTTCGGCGCGATCCTCTGCCGGTATGCCCGGCCCCTGGTCGCTCACGGCAATGCCGGGTCGCCCGTCCGCGCGCGCCACCCGCACGCGCACGACGGTGTCGGCCGGGCTGTAGCGGATGGCGTTGTCGACGAGGTTGCGCAGCAGCACGTGCAGCAGCGCCGGGACGCCCTGCACGTGGACGTCCTCGCCCTCCGCCAGCTCCACGCTCACGCCGGCTTCGTACGCGGGCGCCGCCATTTCGGCGAGCACGTCGGCGGCAATCGCGCGCAAGCGGCACGGTTCCATGGTGCTCGCCGCCGTCTGGTCGAGGCGCGCGAGCGTCAGCAGTTGGTCGACCAGGTGCGCCGCGTGATCGCAGCCGAGGATAACGTTGTCGATCGCGCGGTTCTTGCCGGCGTCGCTCGACGCGTTGCGCGCGACTTGCGCCTGCGCCTTGATCGCCGCGACGGGCGTGCGCAGCTCGTGCGCCGCGTCGGCCGTGAACCGGCGTTCGTTTTCGAGCGACTGGGCGATGCGCGCGAACAGCCGGTTAAGCTGCTCGATGAGCGGGACCACCTCGGCCGGTGCTCGCGAGGAATCGAGCGGCGTGAGATTCGCCGGGTCGCGCCGCGCGACATCGCTTGTCAGCCGCACCAGCGGTTTCAGGCCGTTGCCGACGGCGAGCCACAGCAGGAGCGCGAGCACGGGAAGCGAATAGAGCAGCGGTTGCAGCAGATGCGCCGCGACCTGACGCGCGAGCTTGTCGCGCGCCGCGACGCGCTCCCCGACCTGAATTAAAAATGTTCCGGACGCATCCCAGCTGCTGAAGACGCGCCAGCGCGCATCGCCGACCGTGCGTGTGCTGAAGCCGGGTTGCGCCGGCGCCAACGGCTCGTTCGGCGCGTTGGCGGAATGCAACCGCAACTTGCGCCCCCTTTCCCACACTTGAAACGCGACGTCGCGCGAATATTTGTGCAGCGGCGGCGCGTGCTCGGTCTCGATCTCCTCGATGTCGTGGGATATCTGCGCCACGAGAAGCGATGCCGCCTGCGCGAGATGTCCGTCGAGGAGCTCGTCGATCTCCTCGCGCGCGTCGAAGTACGTGACGGCCGCGGCGGCGATCCAGACCAGCGCCACCGCGACCAGCACCAGCACCAGCAGGCGCGCCTTGATCGAGCGCATGGGAATCAGCTCCGCGGCGCGCGCGGCAGCAGATAGCCGACGCCGCGGATGGTCTGGATCGTCTCGGGGGCGAGCTTGCGCCGCAGATGGTGGATATGCACTTCGACCGCGTTGCTCTCGATCTCCTCGCCCCAGGCGTAGAGCTGCTGCTCGATCTGCGCGCGCGACAGCACCTTGCCGGCGCTCGACATCAGGGCGTGCAACACAGCGAATTCCTTGGCGGAGAGATCGACGGCGTTGCCGCGGAAACGCGCGCGGTGGGCGGCGGGGTCGAGCTCGACGTCGCCGACCCGAAGCACTGGCGCCGGCTTGCCGCTCGCGCGGCGGATCAGCGCGCGCAGGCGCGCGCCGAGCTCGCCCATGTCGAACGGTTTGATGAGGTAGTCGTCGGCGCCGGCATCGAGGCCTTGCACGCGGTCATCGACGGTGTCGCGGGCGGTTAGGATCAGTACCGGAACCGGGTCGTCGCGCTCGCGCAGCCGGCGCAGCACGTCGAGCCCGGAGAGGCGCGGCAGGCCGAGGTCGAGCACGACGGCGGCGTAGGTATCGGTTTGGAGCGCGTGCGTGGCGGCGACGCCGTCGCGCACCCAATCGACGGCGAAGCCGGCCTGGATCAGGCCGGCCTGAACGGCGTCGCCGAGTAAGGCGTCATCCTCGACGACGAGCACGCGCATGCGCTGGCGCCATTTCCGATCCGGCTCAATCCCGGTGATTGTGACCGCGTTCGGTGTGCGCCGAGGCGCTCGCGACGCCGGTTGCCGCAAGGTCCCGCGCCTGCGGATAGGCGACCCAGAACCCGAGCACCGCGGCGAGCAGCAACGCGCCGAGCCACGCGTGGCCGAAGCGAATGCCTTCCTGCGGCTCGCCTTGTTTGCGTCCGTTGATCATGGAACGCACGAGATTTTCCCCATGCATCAAGCTGCTCACGATGACGCCGGCGATATGCACGACTACGACGGCCAGCATCGCATTGGCCACGCCCTCGTGCAACTCTTCGAGCCAACCACCGTAGTCGTTGTACGTCGCGTAGCCGGTGATCGCCGTGAGCACGCCGAGCCCGAGCAAAAGATAAATCGCGAGGCTGCCGGCCGGATTGTGCCCGAGGTAGTGCCGCGGGCGGCGCGTCAGCAGCGACGCGAGATAGGCGCGGATGTCGCTCCAGCCGAACCGGAACGAGCTGAAGCGCGCGTAGCGCGTGCCGATGAATCCCCACAGCAGGCGAAACGCGATCAGCCCCCCGAACGTGTAGCCGAGGAGCACGTGAACGTCGCGGTAGCGCTCGGACTCGGCGGTCAGAAACGCGCCGGCGAAGGACAAGACCAGCAGCCAGTGGAACAGGCGCGTGGGAATATCCCAGACGAGAATTTTCTGTTTCATACATCACCTCTTATCGTGGCGCCCGCCGGGTGCGTTCGCTGAAGTCGCCTTGCGCCGCTTGCGTGTGGCAGGCCTCGCAGTCGGCGGCGCTCTTCACCGCCGGGCTCCGGCGGGTTCGAGCAGAGATTTCGTCGTGTTCTTTTTGGAACCAGCGCGTCTCGGTAATGCGCAGCACCGGCGTCGCGCTCGTTTCTTTGCGCGCGCGCCCGGCGTTCGCCTCGAGGAACGCGGTAATTTCGCGCGCGGTCTTAGCATCGATACTGGCGTCGGTGCCGAAGTGCTGATCGAGCTGCATCATGAGAGCGCGCCACGACGCGGCCGGCAACAACGCGGGCGGATACGCGACATGACAGGAACCGCATTCCGCTTTCCATGCCGGATTCGTCGCGGTGTAAACGTGTCCGTCCGCGAGCGCGACGCCGGCAACGACGAATGACGCCAAGCCGGCGACCAGCGCGCATCTTGATGTCCCAAAACGTGACGCGAAAAATTTCATCGCTGGCTCCTTAGGGACGAACGCCCAACAAGTACGTGAGCACGTCGCCCTTTTCCTGTGCCGTGCAGGCGCGGTTGAGCACGTCGCTGCAATTGCGTTTGAACCACTTCTCGACGTTGGCCGCGTCGGTGAAGCGTTCGGCGTTGGCCGCCGGCGCGAGCGGCGCAATGATTTTTCCGGTCTTCGCATGCTTGCCGGCCGCGGCGGGATTGCGCGTGTGGCAGCTGGCGCAGCTCCATTCGCCGCCGTGCGTGGCGTTGAAGAATTGCTCGCCGCGGGCCGCAGAGAAGCCGCTGAAGCCGGCGTCGGCCTGTTTGGCGGCTCGCTGCCACTGCGGAAGAAAGTCCGCCGGCCGTGCGGCATGGACGACACCGGCGACGAGCGCCGCACCCGACAGCAGCGCGGCGAGGACGAAAGGGAGAGGGCGCATCAGGGCCTCCTTAAGAGATTCGATGCGCAAAGCCTAGTCGCGCCGGCTTAAGAGATTCTTAAGCGGTCGATCGGGAATGAAGGAAGAAAATACCGAGGAGAAACGGAGGACAGCACGGGCGACCGAGAAGGTCTTGACGCGCGACCCCGGTCATTGCGAGCGCGGCGAAGCGATCTCTATTTGCAGATCGCGTCGTCGCCGGGCGCTCCCCGCCATGACGCTTGCCAGAGGTCGGCGAGAAGGTCAGGACACGGCGCCGATCGCCGTGTCCTTCCTATTCACCGAACCTCAGGCCGCTTCGCGCTCCATCTGCGGCTGGTAGGTTCCGGTGGCGGCGAGCGCGTTGAAGCGCGCGCGGCGCTGGAGCTGCTTCTGCGCTTCCGCGGCTTTCGCCGGACTGCCGCGCCACGTGTCCATCACCGGCTGCTGCAGCGCCCGCGAGTACGAGAAGCTGAGCGGCCACGGCAGCTTCGGATGGCGCGCGTTCATCGCGTTCAGATGCGCGGTTGCTTCTTCGTTTCCTTGGCCGCCCGACAGGAACACGACGCCGGGCAGCGCCGCGGGAACCGTGTTGAGCAGGCAGCGTACCGTCGCGTCGGCGACTTCATTCACGCCCGCGCGCGGCTTGGCTTCGAGCCCGGAGATCACCATGCTGGCTTTGAGTATCGTGCCTTCATAGGCAACGCGCTGTTCGGCGAGCTGGCGGAACACCGCGCGCAGCGTGGTCACGGTCGCGTCGTAGCACTGCTCGAGCGTGTGGGCGCCGTCGATCAGCACTTCCGGTTCGACGATGGGAACGATGCCCGCTTCCTGGCACAGCGCCGAGTAACGGGCGAGCGCATGCGCGTTCGCCTCGATGTTGCCGGTGCTGGGCGTGCCCGGGCCGATGGTGATCACCGCGCGCCACTTGGCGAAGCGGGCGCCCATGCCGTAGTACTCCTTCAAGCGCTCGCGTAAACCGTCGAGCCCTTCGGTCACCTTCTCGTTCGGAAAGCCGGCGTGGTCTTTCGCGCCGGCGTCAACCTTGATGCCCGGGATGATGCCGAGCTTCTGCATGTATTGCGCGAACAGTACGCCGTCCTTGGTCTTTTGACGGATGGTTTCGTCGTACAGAATGGCGCCGCTGATGTACTTGTTGAGATCGGGCGTGGCGAGGATCAGCTCGCGATAGGCGCGACGGTTCTCCTCGCTGTTGTCGATGCCGTATTGCTTGAAGCGCTTGGCGATCGTCGGACTGCTTTCATCCATCGCGATGAGGCCCTTGCCTTTGGCCACCATCGCTTTGGCGATTGCGTTGAGCTCGGATATGTTCATGTGTCTCTTACCCTCCAAGGGGAGTTGTATTTGAAATCGGACTGAATCGAAGGCGGAGAATTTTATACCGGCGCAGGAGCGGCTGCCACGCATAAGCCGTAACTTACGAGTACATAAGCCTAATGTTGTTGGAGGATCAGAATCGCAGTAACGTACCGCGCAGTGCGGGAAATCAGCGCCGTTATTGTCGCGCCGCGTTCCCGGTGCTACCTTGCCCCGGTCCCCGACTGAATTCGGAGGTTGTCATGAATGCCGTCGTCGCTCCGAGGCCCGCGCATCTCGCGAAAGATATCAGCGATGCCGAATGGGAGACGCGCGTCAACCTGGCCGCCTGCTACCGCCTGGTCGCGCGCCACGGGTGGGACGATCTTATCTACACCCATATTTCGGCCGCCGTGCCGGGGCCGAAGAAGCATTTTCTCATTAACCCGTACGGCATGCTGTTCGGCGAGATCACCGCGTCCTCGCTGGTGAAAGTGGATCTCGACGGCAACATCGTCAGCGAGAGCCCGTACAACATCAATCCGGCCGGTTTTACCATCCACAGCGCCGTGCATGCCGCGCGCGATGACGTGAAGTGCGTGTTGCATCTGCACACGAACGCCGGCGTCGCCGTATCGTCGCAGAAACGCGGCCTGCTGCCGCTCACGCAAACCGCGTTGGTGCTGTACAACGACGTTGCCTATCACGATTACGAAGGCATCGCGCTCGATCTCGACGAGCGCGAGCGCCTGGTGGCGCATCTCGGCCAGAAGAACGTTTTGATCCTGCGCAATCACGGCACGCTCACCGTCGGTCCCACGGTGTCGGCGGCTTATGTACGCATGTTTTTCCTGGAGCGCGCGTGCCAGATGCAGATCGCCGCGCAGGCGGGCGGCGCCGAGCTCAATCTGCTGCCGCAGTCGATGTGCGACCGCGTGCAGCAGCAGGTGGGAAAGGGATATTCCCAAATGGGGAGTCTCGACTGGCCGCCGCTGCTGCGCCTGCTCGACCGCGAGGATCCGTCGTATCGCAATTAATTCAAAAATTAGTGCGCCGTGCGCAGCGATCGAAAACAGGGTGCGCGTTTCGATAAAAGCGGCAACCGGAATGCTCGAGGTAATTCAGCAGGTGCGCTACTTCCGCCCGCGCCGTCGGGGATGGATCTCCCACGGCAACGAATGTCAAGGCGACGGTGGTTGCGGCCGGCGCACGGCGCGCGCGTCAACAGCGCGCGACGTCTTGCTGCAATGACCGGAGATGAAGCGCGCGGCGATTGCATCGCTCGTGCACGCTCGCACCGGGAGCTCCTGGGATTTTCCGTTCAGGCGACTACGACGCCTTTTTGGCGGAGAAGGTGTGAATGCCGCATTCGGTCTTGCCGCGGCCGGCCCACCGCCCGGCGCGTTCGTTCTCGCCTTCGGCCACGGGCCGCGTGCACGGCCGGCAGCCGATGCTCTTATAGCCGCGGTCCAGCAAGTCGTTATAGGGAACGCCTTTGCTGAGCACGTAGGCCCAGGTGTCTTGGCGCGTCCAGTTAGCCAGTGGATTCACCTTGACATACGGCCTGCCGTCGTCGTGATCGTGGCGTTCGAGAATGTCGGTGTGGGTGCGCACCACGCTTTGGTCGCGCCGCAGGCCGGCGATCCACGCGTCGAGTCCCGCAATGGCGCGCCGGTTCGGCTCGACTTTGCGTATGGCGCAGCACTGATCCGGATCGGATTCGTAAAGATTTGGTCCGTACCGCCGCTCCTGCTCCTCGACGGTCAACAGCGGCCGGATGACCTGGAGATTCAAATGGTAGCGGGCGACCAGCAGATCCTTCAGCGCCAGCGTCTCGGGGAACAGATAATCCGTATCGATCGTGTACACCGGCACGTCGGGTTTGAGGCGCACCGCCATGTCGATGAGCGCGCAACCCTCCAGGCCGAACGCGGTCGAGATGGCGACGTTCGGATAGGTCGCGAAAACGAACCGGAGGATCTCTTGCGGCGTCGCGGCCTCCAGCTCCCTGCTCTTGCGTTTCAGCGCGTCAGGCTCGTAGCGCATGGGGTTGCAGATAACCGAGCTCGGTCAGCTTGGCGACGATCTTCCGCACGCTCTCCTCGATCGTCTCGACGGACGAATCGACGACCACGTCGGGATCGGTCGGCTCTTCGTAAGGATCCGACACACCGGTGAAGTTCTTGATCTCGCCCGCCAGCGCTTTCTTGTATAGTCCCTTCACGTCGCGCTCGGCGAGCACGGCGATGGAACACTTGACGTAAATTTCGATAAAACCGGCCCCGGTTTTTTCCACCCATCCGCGCACCTCGTCGCGCACGTCGCGATAGGGCGATATCGCCGCCGTAATCGCGATAACGCCGTGCTTCGACAACGTTTTCGCCACCCACCCGATCCGGCGAATGTTGGTGTCGCGGTCGTCTTTGGAGAAGCCGAGGCCCTTGGAGAGATGCGTGCGCACTTCATCGCCGTCCAGCACCTCGACGTTGTATCCCTGTTCGGTCAAGAGCGCGGCGATCGGTGCGGACAACGTGGACTTGCCGGCGCCGGAGAGGCCCGTGAACCAGAGCGTCAAACCTTTTTTCATATGCATATAAGCAATCGGAAAAACGACGATAACCGGTTATTGGAGCCGCGCAGATTGCGGGCCGACGCCGACTAAGTCAAGAAAACAAGTGTTATGAGGATATAGCTTTCAGCGCGGCTTCACGCCGGCGCCGTCAATCGCTTCGAGGATGCCGCGCAGCAGGTCGAGAGGCGTCGGCGGGCAGCCGCGCACCACGCCGTCGACGGGAATGACGTTGGCAACCGCGCCGCACGACGCGTAATTGACGCCGAACTCGCCGCCGGTGGCGCCGCATTCGCCGACCGCCAGCACGAGCTTCGGGTTCGGCGTGCAGTCGTACGCGCGCCGCAGCGCTTCTTCCATGTGGCGCGACACCGGCCCGGTGACGAGCAGCATGTCGGCATGGCGCGGCGACGCGACAAAGTGCACGCCGAAGCGCTCGACGCCGTAGTAAGGATTCGCGAGCGCCTGGATTTCGAGCTCGCAACCGTTGCACGAGCCGGCGTCGACCTGCCGGATGGCGAGGCTGCCCGCGAAGAGCTCTCCGACCCGCGCCTTGACGCGCGCGCCGATCTGCGTCAAAGCGGGTTCGAGGTCGGTCGGCGCCGCTTCGGTGATGACGCCGATGCGCTGAATTTTTCCGAGGATGCGTAACATGTCGTCTAGAGGTCGCTACCGGAATACGAACCGTTCACCGATTTGTTGCACACCGGAAAATCGGGAACGATGTTGTCGTGAATCAGGTGTTCCAGCGCCGGCCAGTTGAAGACGCTCGGGTCGCGCGGGAAGTAACGCGCAATCCGGCCGTCGGCGTCGAAACGCACGTAGGCCATCAGTTCGCCCCGCCAACCTTCGATGATCGCGAGGCCTTCGGCGGCGGCCGGCGGGCGCCAGCTCGCGCGCACCGGGCCGTCCGGCAGGCGCTCCAGCAACTGCTCGAGCAGTTCGCACGAAACCGCTATCTCCTCGGCGCGCACGCGCAGGCGCGCGGCGACGTCGCCGTATCTGTAGACGGGCACTTTGACGGCGAGCCGATCGTACGGAGGGTAGGGCGCATCGCGGCGCACGTCGATGTCGACGCCGCTCGCGCGCGCCACGTAGCCGAGTGTGCCGAGCTCGCGCGCCCGCGTGGGATCAAGGTGCCCGGTCGTGACCAGCCGGTCCTCGACGCTCGGCGCATCGTCGTAGATCGCCATGAGGGTCTTCATCTCGCGCCGCAGCGCGTGGATATCGGCGCTCATTTGCTGCCGCTGGCTTTGGTCGATATCCACGGCGACGCCGCCGGGAACGATACGATCCATCATGAAACGATGTCCGAATACACTTTGCGACGCGCGTTGCCACTGCTCGCGCAACCGGCTGAACTGATAAAAGCCGAACGTGAACGCGACGTCGTTCAATATCGCGCCGATGTCGCCCAGATGATTCGCGACGCGCTCGCGCTCGGCCATGACGGCGCGCAGCCACACCGCGCGCGGCGGCACCGCGAGCGCCGCCGCTTTCTCCATCGCGACGCAGGCCGCGTAGGCATGGCCGACGGTCGTATCCCCCGACACGCGCGCCGCCAGCCGGGCCAGGCCGTCCGCGTCGCGTCCCTCGGCGATTTTTTCGATGCCCTTGTGCACGTACCCGAGACGCTCTTCGAGATTGAGCACGGTCTCGCCGACCGCGAGGAAGCGGAAATGACCCGGTTCGATGACGCCGGCATGAATGGGGCCGACGGGAATTTCGTAGACGCCGCTGCCGTGCGCCGCGGTGAACTTGTAGAGATGGTCGGCGGGTGTGCGATCGTGCGCGAAGCCGGCGGCGGGAAAATCCTTGCGCAGCGGGAACTCATCGTCGTCCCATCCCTGATGGCGCGTCCACCGGCGTGGATCGGGATGATCGGTGAAGACGATGCCGTAGAGATCGCGCGTATGCCGTTCCAGGCGATCGGCGCCGGGGAAGTGAACGCTCTGGGACGGCAACGAAGGCCGGCCCTTCTCGACGTCCGCCTGGGCCAGCAAGTAGCGCCCCTGTTTTTCGAAGAGCGCGCGGATCGTGAATGTCGCGCCGCCGCCGTCGTCGGCCCAGAGACCGGCGTGACGCAACTCCCGACGCTTCGCCTCGAACGCGAACTGACCCCAGTGTTCGGGATTGACCCTCAGCACCCGCGCCGGATCGAGGCCGTTCGAGGCAACTTCCTCGAAGGCGACGCCGCCCGCGGCGAGTCCTTGCTTGAAAGCGTCGAAAGCGTCGGCGGTCACAGCAGTTCGTCCGTGTCCCAGGAGCCGGTGATCAGTACCGTCGCCTGCTTGAACCAGTCGGCGAGAAAGCCCGGCATCGCGAGGCCCAGCCACAGCAGCAGCACCATGTGCGCGAGCACCGGCAGCAAGTTCACGCGCACCGGCGTTTGGCCGGGCGGCGGCTCGCCGTAAACCATCGGTTGCAGGTGACGAAACAGGCCGGCGAAGGCGATGCTCAGGCCGACGAGCAAGGGAAGCGCGAGCCAAGGCCAGCTGTTGATGGTCGCCGTCAGCACGAGAAATTCGCTGGCGAAGAGCCCGAACGGCGGAAAGCCGGCCAACGCCACGGTGCCGATCAGGAGCGACCAGCCGAGCGCGGGCTGTGTGCGGATCAGTCCGCGGATGCGCTCGATGCGCTGCGTGCCCGCCACCTGCGAGACGTGACCGGCGGTGACGAAGAGCGCGGACTTGGCGAGCGAGTGCACCGTCATGTGCAGCAGCGCGCCGAAGGTCGCGAGCGTCCCGCCGATGCCGAAGGCGAACGTCATCAATCCCATGTGCTCGATCGACGAGTAGCTGAACATGCGCTTGATATCGCGCTGGCGGTGCAGGAAGAGACCGGCGGCCATGAACGAGACCAGGCCGAATCCCATCAGCAGGTGCCCGGCGAGGTTGGTCCCGAGCGAGCCGTCGACCAGCATTTTCACGCGCACCAGCGCGTAGAGCGCGACGTTCAGCAGCAGCCCGGAGAGAATCGCCGACATCGGCGTCGGGCCTTCGGAGTGCGCGTCCGGCAGCCAGTTGTGCAGCGGCACGAGACCGACTTTGGTGCCGTAGCCGATCAGCAGGAACACGAACGCGAGCGTCAGCACGGTGGGGTCGAGGCTGCCGGCGGTGGCGTACAGCACGGTCCATAGCAGCGCGTCGTCGCGGTTGGGGATCACCTGCTCGGCGGCGAAGTAGAGCAGCACCGTGCCGAAGAGCGCCTGCGCGATGCCGACGCCGCACAGCACGAAATATTTCCACGCGGCTTCGACCGATTCGGGCGTGCGGTAGATCGAAACCAGCAATACCGTCGCGAGCGTCGCGCCCTCCATCGCCACCCACAAGATGCCCAGGTTGTTCGCCACCAGCGCCGCGAGCATGGCGAAGAGAAACGCGTGATACATCGAATGGTACAGCCGCATGCGCCGATGCCCGAGGCCGCGCACGTCGGCCTCGTGCGCCATGTAGCGGTGCGAGAAAATCGCGGTCGTGAAGCCGACGAAGGTGGTGAGCACGATCAGGTAAACGTTGAAGGCGTCGACGAAGAAGAGCTTCCCGGCGGAGAGCAGCGGTCCGTGTTCCAGCACGCCGTAGGCGAGCCATAGCGACGCCGCGACTTTGGCCGCGCTGATGATGACCGATACGCGCCCGGCGTAGGGCAGGTGCCCGATCAGCGCCAGCAGCGCGGTGCCGAAAAGCGCGATCGCGAGCAGCAGCCAGAGGCTCGTCACTCGTCGATCTCCCGCAGGCGATTCAGCCGGCTCACGTCGAGCGAGTCGATGCTCGCGCGGATCTGAAAGAAGAACACACCGAACAGCACCGCGGCGACGAGCACGTCGAAGGCGATGCCGAGCTCGACCACCATCGGCATGCCGTAAGTGGAGACCACGGCGGCGAAGAACAGGCCGTTCTCGATCGACATGAACCCGACCACCTGCGCGATCGCCTTGTCGCGCGCCACCATGACGAGCATGCCGAGGAGCACCACGGCGACGCTCACCGCGACGGTGTTGCGGATCACGAGCGTGGAAAATTGCACGATCGGCACCGAGACGTAGTAGCTGAAAATCACCAGCGCGCTGCCGATCAGCAGCAGGATGGAGGGGTTGGCGAGCGGCTCGACCTCGTGCTGCACGTTCAGGCGCACCGCCAGGCGATGCAGCATCCACGGAATCAGGAACGCCTTGAGCCCGAGCGTGAGCGCCGCCGAGATATAAAGGTGCGACTGGCCGGAGACGAGCGCGACGAGCGCCGTGATGAGCGCGAGCAGCACGCCCTGCCAGGCGAACGCGTAGATCAGCGGGCGTATGCGCGCCTGCGCCAGCATGATGAAGGAGGTGAAGAGAATCAGCGCCGCCGACGCGATCACGGCCTGGTCCGAGAGGCTGAGCTTCGCGAGGTCCATCTCAGGTGCCGGTCTCGAGGATGACCTGCGTCAGCATGCCGAGCAGCGCCAGCAGGAAGGCGAAGCCGAGGAATTGCGGCACGCGAAAGAGGCGCATCTTGGCGATCACCGTTTCCCACACCACGAGCAGGATGCCGAGCCCGGTGAGCTTGGCCGCGATCGCGACGACGCCGACGCCGAGCGCCGCGGCATCGAGCGTTTCGGCGATGCCCCAGGGCCAGAAGATATTGGCGATGAGCACCCCGTAGATCATGAGCTTGATCTGGCCGGCCCACTCGAGGAGCGCGAGATTGCGCCCGGCGTACTCGAGCACCATCGCCTCGTGCACCATGGTGAGCTCGAGATGCGTCGCCGGATTGTCGATCGGGATGCGGCCGCATTCGGCGATAGCGACCATGGTGAGCCCGAGCAGCGCGAACAGAAACGACGGCCGCAGCACCAGGCCGGCGGCGAGATTGTGCTCGATCGCCTCGGAGAGGTTGGTGGTGTGCGCCGTGAGCGCGAGCGTGAACACGGCCATCAGCATGGCCGGCTCCGAGAGCGAAGCGATGGTCATCTCGCGCGACGAGCCCATGCCGCCGAAGGCGGTGCCGATGTCGAGTCCCGCGAGCGCGAGAAAGAAGCGCGCGAGCGCGAAAAAGCCGACGAGCACGATGACGTCGGCGATCGCCGCGGTCGGCGAGCTGAGCGCGATCAGCGGCACGGTCGCGGCGGCAAGAACGAGCGCGGCGAAGACGATGTACGGCGTCGCGCGAAACAGCCACGAGGCGTTCTCGGCCAGCACCAGTTCCTTGCGAAACAGCTTGGCGAGATCCCGATACGGCTGGATGAGCGACGGCGCCGCCCGGTTCTGCATGTGGCATTTCACCCGCTTGATCCAGCCGGCCAAGAGCGGCGCCGCCCCGATGAAGAGGAGCGTTTGCACGACCGCGAGCAGCCAGGCGAGAACCGTGTCGTTCGGCATCACGTGACGATCCAGAGCAGGAACAGCAGCGTCAGGAACGAATACAGCAGGTAGGTGCGCACGCTCCCCGTCTGGATAAGCCCGATCGCGCGCGCGGCGCCGATGACGTAGTGGCCGATCGGCTCGTACAGCGCGAGCCACGTCCGGTCTTCGATGTGCAGTTGATGGCGCAGTCCCGTCGGCGGGGCGTCCGCCTCATGGCGGCGCGTTACTTCCACTTGTTCCTGCACGTGCCACACCGGAGCGAAAATCCGGCGGATCGGCATGGCGAAGGCGGTCGAGGTGTACTGCATGCGGTTCGTGAGCGGCCCGAAGCCGCAGTCCCAGGGCGGCGTGCGCCGCACCTGCCGCGCCGGCAGCAGCCGCCGCCCGATGAAGAAAGAAAGCGCGATCGCCAGCAGCACGAGCGGCGCCGAATAAGAGGCGATGTCGGGCGACACGGGCGTCAGCCACAGCCAGCCGTGCGCGGTGGCGCTCGGCAGCCGTTGCCCGATCAACAGTTGCGGTATTGCGTCGATGACGCCGATCACCGTCGTCGGCAGCACGCCGAGCAGCAGGCACAGCGCGGCGAGCAGCACCATGCCGACGCGCATGCCGCGCGGCACTTCGCGGGCGTGCGCGGCGTGGCGCGTGCGCGCTTTGCCGAGGAACGCGATGCCGTATACCTTGACGAAAGTCGCCGCCGCGAGCGCGCCGGTCAGCGCCAGCACCGCGGCCGCGATCGGCAGGAGCGTGCGCAGCACGCCGTTTTCGAGCGCGGGCGCCTGCAGCGCCGTTTGAAATATCAGCCATTCCGATACGAATCCGTTGAGCGGCGGCAACGCGGAGATGGCGACGCAGCCGACGAGGAAAACCGCGGCGGTTACCGGCATGCGGTGTATGAGCCCGCCCAGATGCTCGAGATCGCGTTCGTGGGTGCGATACAGGACCGCGCCGCTGCCGAGGAACAGCAATCCCTTGAAGACCGCGTGGTTCAGCACGTGATAAAGCGCCGCGACGAGGCCGATCGCGCCTAGCACCGGGTGGCCGCCGCCGACGAAAATGAGCGACAGCCCGAGCGCCATCAGTATGATGCCGATGTTTTCGATCGAGGAGTAAGCGAGCAGGCGCTTCAGGTCCTGCTGCACGTACGCGTACAGCACCCCGAAAAGCGCGGAACCGGCGCCGATGAGAAGCACGGCCACGCCCCATTGCCACTGCACGTCGACGAGCAGGTCGAAGGTGAAACGCATGAAACCGTAAATCGCGACTTTTAACATGACGCCGCTCATAAGCGCCGAGATATGCGAAGGCGTGACGGGGTGCGCTTCCGGGAGCCAGGCGTGCACCGGGATCATGCCCGCCTTCATGCCGAATCCGAAAAACGCCAAGGCGAAGGCCACCGAGGCCCAGGCGGCGGGGACGTTGCCGCCGCGCATGGCATCGAAGGTGAAATGCCCGCCGAAGGTGGCGAGCACGCCGAAGCCGAGCAAAATGCCGACGGCGCCGATCTGCGCCATCAATAAATAAAGAAATCCCGCGCGGCGGTTGGCTGCATGCTCGTGCTGAAACGTCACCAGCAAGTAGCTCGCGACGGACATCACCTCCCACGCCACCATGAAGCTGAACGCGTCGTCGGCGAGCAGCACGAGCAGCATACCGGCGATGAAGAAGCCGCTCGCGAGATTGAGCACGGTGGGGTCGTTCTGGCCGCTTTCGTACTCGCGCAAGTAACTCGGCCCGTAGAAGCTGGTGGCGAGCACCACCACCCCGATCACGATATGAAAGAACCCGGACAGCACGTCGAGACGCACGTGCCATTTGAGCCAGGGGAGCCCGAGCGGAAGACGCTCGGCGAGCGTGGTTTCGCCCGTCAGCGCCGAGGCGCCCGCGACGATGGCGGCGATGGCGCTGACGGCGAGCAACGCGAACGCAACACGCTGCGCGTAGCGGCGCCGGGCGACGAGCAGCGGTAAGACACCCGAAAGGGCAGCGGCGAGGACCGCGACGTACGCAATATCAAGCGCGGCCACGGTAAGAATAGAGGTGTCGAGTTAACATCGGCCGGGGATCACGCAAGGATAGCATGGTCTTTGCGCTTGCTCCTAGGCGCTTTGTCGGATGCGGCGATCCGTCTCCACGATTTTCGGTTCCGCCGCATCCGGTTAGAATGCGCGGCCACCGTCATCGAGAGCCGCCATGCCCGACGTCCTGTTCGAGTCCAATCTGCAGAGTTTGCCGCTCCTGCATCGCGGCAAGGTGCGCGACATCTACGCGGTCGGCGACGCGCACATGCTGATCGTCACCACCGATCGGCTGTCGGCGTTCGACGTGGTGCTGCCGACGCCGATCCCCGGGAAAGGCGCGGTGCTGACCGCGCTTTCCAATTTCTGGTTCGGCCGCACGCGCCACATCCTACCGAACCATCTCGCCGATCGGCCGCTCGCCGAGGTGCTCCCCGACGCCGCCGAACGCCGCGCGATCGAAGACCGCGCCGTCGTCGTGCGCAAGCTCAAGGCGCTCCCGGTCGAGGCCATCGTGCGCGGCTACCTCGTGGGTTCGGGATGGAAGGAATATCGCCAGGCGGGAACCGTTTGCGGCATCCGGTTGCCCGCCGGGTTGCGCGAAGCCGACCGCCTGCCCGAGCCGATCTTCACGCCCTCGACGAAGGCGGCCGTCGGCGAGCACGATCAGAACATCAGCTTCGCCACGGCCGGGGAATTGCTCGGCGCCGATATCGCCGAGCGCGTGCGCACGGCGGCGGTCACGCTTTATAAGGAAGCGGCCGACTACGCGCTCAAGCGCGGGATAATCATCGCGGACACCAAATTCGAGTTCGGGCTCGATTCCGACGGCCGGCTTACCCTGATCGACGAGGCGCTGACGCCCGACTCCTCGCGCTTCTGGCCGGTCGATCAATACCGCCCGGGCGCCAACCCGCCGAGTTTCGACAAGCAATACGTGCGCGATTACCTCGAGAGTCTCGGCTGGAACAAGAAGCCCCCCGCGCCCGCGCTACCCCCGGAGGTAGCCGCCAAGACGGCGGAGAAGTACCGCGAAGCGCTGGTGCGCCTGACGCGTTAACGTTCGGGTGACGGGCTGAAGCGCGCGCGTCGCTTTTCCCATTCGATGCGGCTCGGACCCGAGCGCGCGGCATGGGCCACGAGCGTCTCGGCGCGCGCGAGCAGGTGCGCCGAGTCGTCCCCCGGCGTGTAAGCGACGACCCCCGCGGAAAAAGTCGGGAGCGGACGCAGGCGCCCGGCGTAGTGATAATGCGCGGTCGTGATGCGTTCCTGCGCTTTACGCAGGGCGCGCACGCCCTGGTCGGTGTCCGCGCCCGGCAGCAGCCATACGAGCTTATGCGGATTGCAGCTCGCGACGGTATCGTACGCGCGCGCGCAGGACGCGACGTTCTCCAGGTAATAGCGCAACACCTCCCGGGCGGCGTCGGCGCCGACCAGGTGCCGTATGTCCTCGATATGATCGGGTCCCAACAACGCCAGCGAGAGCGGGTGCCGGTAGCGCTGCGCCCGACGCATTTCGGCCTCCATGCGTCGTAGCAGCGATTCCCGATCCTCGCCGAGCTTGGCGCCGGCGAGCCGCGTCGGCGTCACTTGGCGGCTCAGCTCCTTGAAGCACGCGCGCGCCTGCTGCAAGTTATCGCCGAGGGCGCGGTAGTCGTCGATGACCTCGCGCGCCGCGTCGCGCAGGATTTCGCGCCACTCCTCGATCTCGCCCGGCTGCACGCGGCGCAATGTCTGCTCGATACTGCCGAGCGCGGCGATGCTGTCGAGATTGGCGTAGATGATTTTGTCGAACTGCGCTTCGAGCGTCTGTTGCAGCGGCTTGAGTTTGTCGTCAGTGGTCTCCGCGGCGGCGCGCGCCGGCGCTCCCGATCCGTTTGGCTGGCGCACCGCCCAAAGCAGCGCGATCAGATGCTGTTCGAGCGCCGCCGCGTCGCGCAATTCCGGCGCCGGCTGCCGGACGCGCAGCGCCGTGATCACCTTTTCGAGGCGGTGATCGATCATCTTGAGTTTGAGACGCGTGGTGGGGTCCGCCGGCGCCGTGCGGGTGTAGCGGTCGAGCGCGTTCTTAATGAAGGCGACGAAGGCGCGCTCTATCAGCGCGGTCAGCGCGCCGCGGATCTTGCCGCCGCTTTCGAGCTGGGCCAGCAGCGGGCCGCCGCCCGGCGCGCAGCGCAGCGACTGCAGCATGACGAGCAGCGAGTCGAGCTCAGAAGGACCGGGCGCGCCGTTGTGCTTTTCCATTAACCGGAAGGCTGATGTGGGGCCGCAGCCTACCTCCGCCGCTGGGGAAAGACAATCTTATCGACAGGGAAATCGTCGATGGAGACACGATGGAACCAAGCGGGATCAAGAGCCGTCATTTCGATCGCCGGCATCACGAAAGGGAAAACGGCTTCAAATTCACCCAGCTTCAGCACTATTATTAACGATAGTGACAAGACATCTTTTATGGCTCGTCCTCACGTGCGCATTGTGGCTGGTCGGCTGCAGTCGTCAGGAGGCCACTCCCCCGGCGTCTTCTTCGTCCGTGACACCCTTGATGATCGACGCCGCGCCTTCGCTCGCCGCGTTGAATCGCGGGGCCCGCTTGTTTCAGGAACATTGCGCGCAGTGTCACGGACCCGAAGCGCAAGGCCATCCCGACTGGCAAACGCCCGGGGTGGTTGCCGCGCCGCCGCTCAACGGCACCGGCAACGACTGGAAGCGCTCGCACGCGGAATTGGTGAACGTCATACAGAACGGTGCCAAGCGCAACGGCGTGCCGATCATGCCCGCATGGAAAGGCCGGCTGACAGATTCGGAAATCAACGACACGGTCGCATGGTTTCAGACGCTGTGGCCGCCCGAAACCTACGCGAAGTGGCAGCGCGCCCACCC
>Ga0070741_10003002_pt1 | contig 43235 bp, 38 predicted proteins | sample Coa_R1_4_FD_66440 | JGI IMG/M metagenome (GOLD analysis project Ga0070741, IMG submission 66440) | Surface soil microbial communities from Centralia Pennsylvania, which are recovering from an underground coalmine fire - Coalmine... | ecosystem: Environmental > Terrestrial > Soil > Unclassified ... | reverse complement strand
CGCGATCCGCTGCAGGCAGTGGAGGCAAAAAGGCTTGCCATCAACCCGTCCACCATGTCCTCGTACGCCTGTCCACCATGTCTCCGTACAATACAACAGGCTCAGCACGGGGTTGGAGCGCGTCGTATCAGGCCGTCGCGAGCCGTGGGGGCTCGGCTCTGCCGCGCACGTCGAAGAACAGGGCCTGGCTGATCACCGCCTTCACGTTCTCGGGCCGGAAGGGCTTGGTGATCAGGAAGGTCGGCTCCGGGCGGGTGCCCGTGAGCAGGCGCTCGGGATAGGCCGTCACGAACACGACGGGAACCGAGAGGCTGGTGAGGATTTCGTTCACCGCCGCCAGGCCTGAGCTCCCATCTGCGAGGCGGATATCGGCCAACACCAGGCCTGGGCGGGCCTTCTTCACCATCTCGACCGCCGACTGCTGGGTTCGGGCGATGCCAAGGACCCGGTGACCGAGATCCTTCACCAGCACTTCGAGCTGCAGCGCGATCAGCGGCTCGTCCTCGATGATCACGACATCGGTCGCGATCTGGCGTGCGATCTCGCGGCCGGCCTCATCGACCAGGCGCTCCAACTCGCCGGTCGTGATGTCGAGAGCGGCCGCTGCATCGGCGGGCGAGAACTCCTCCACCGCGACAAGCAGGAAGGCCTGCCGCGCTCTCGGCGCCAGAACGCCGAGGTTGCGATTGGCCGCGCTGAGGCCGGGTTGCACGTCGACCTCGCTCTGACCGTTCAGCTTTATCGAGTTCACGATCTTGAGAAACGTGCGGTACAGGGCAACGCGGGCAGGCAGATCGGCCGGGAACACCGCGGGATCCGCAAGGATCGCCTCCAGGGTCGAGACGACATACGCGTCCCCGCTCTTCTGGCTGCCCGCGACGGCTCGCGCAAATCTCCTCAAGCACGGCAAATGAGCCGTGACCTGCTCGGAAACCGTCATGATCCCCTCCTGTGCGCAGATACTGCACGAGAAATGACAACGCCGAGGGCCCCGGTCGGTTCCACCCATCGCGGGCGCCGCCTCACGGGCGCCCTTATCAGGCTATTGCGCCCACGTGCGCACGGTCAGCGTCTCCCTTGCGGCAGCCAGGCGGCGATCCAGCTCCTCGCGGGACAGAAGACCCGTTTGCGTGTCGATGTGCCCCACCACGGAAGCCGCGTTGATGGCGGCGGCGCGCAGCGCATCCTCCGGGCTCCTCCCCAAGGCGATGTAGCTCGAGAAAGTGGAGTTGAACGCGTCCCCGGCGCCCGCCGTCCCCGCCACCTCCGTCTCGAGCGCCGGGCAGTACATGATGGCGTCGCCGCAACCCAGGAACGCGCCGTGGCGGCCGTCCGTCACCAGGACATACCGGGGACCGAGCTTGGCGAGTGCAGCGAAGAAGCCGGCAAGGCTCATCTCGTGGCCGCCGCTGGAGAGCCCGCGCGGGGCAAGCCGCGGCGGCTGCTCGCCGGCAGCAAAGCCCAGCGCGCGCCCGCCTTCGCCGAACCGGGCGACCAGGCCCGGCACCAGGATGTCGGCTTCCGTGCTGTTCACGGCGAGGATGTCGATGAGTGCCAGGTTCTCCTGGAAGGCGCCCCCGCGCGAGGACAACTGGCGCACGCCCGGGTTGGTGGCCACCAGGGCGCCATGGGCCTTGGCCCGCTTGACGATGCCCGGGAACGCGTCGGCGGATTCGTTGCTCAGCGTGGAGACGTAGACGAGATCGGCGGCGAACGCCTCGTCCCGCAGGTCTGCCTCCGCCAGGAGCGTGTTGGCACCACGGAAAGTGAAGATCGCGGCGTTGCGGTCGTGGGAGGAGACGAGCACGGAGGCGCCGGTCGGGGCACGGCCGTCGCGCTCGGCCCATCGCGTCGACACGCCCTCCTGCATGAGATGGGTGAGCACCGTCTCGGCCCTAGCATCCTTGCCGAGCTTGACGAGCGCGGCAACATCCATCCCGAGCCGGGCCATTGCCACCGCCGCGTTGACGGCACCGCCGCCGACATGCGTGGAGATCTCGAGCGCCTCGGTCTTGCGTCCCTCCTCCAGCAGCAGGAACGAGCTGTCCGCGTTGCGCAGGGTGATGCGCTCGATGCGCTCGCTCGGGATGATCGCGATGGTGTCGATCATGGCGCCGCCGACGGTGAGGACTTTCATCGCCTTGTCTCCAGGCAGGTGCATCGACCCCATCGGATCATTGCCGGCCCTGGCCGTCCATACCCGCCGAACCGAGTGCTGTTTCGGGGCGGCCGCGGCAGGCTAGCCTGGGCGCATTGCCGCCCCCTCCAAACGGCAGGCCGCAGCCGGCCGGCGGCCGGGCCACCCGGCGCGCGCGGCATTCCTCACGCCGCGGGCTGGTCGCTGAGGAGCTCCTTGGTGTCGCTCGATTGGGGCGACGTCGCTTCCCGCAGCCGCTCGAGCGCCTCCCGGATGGGGCCGGGTGTCGTCTGGCCCGAGGGATCGCCGGTGACACGCACCCGCTCCAGGCGCGACAGGAAGGCCTGGCACCACGCGGCCGTGTCGTGCCGGCGCAACACGTCGATCAGCGCCTCGTAGCGCCGGATGCGCTCGTCCAGGCTCATCTCGAGGGCGAGGCGAATGACCTCGGCAGTCTCCTCGATATTGTACGGGTTGACGATCAGCGCCTCGGTCATCTCCTCGGCCGCACCGGCAAACTGCGAAAGGACGAGCACGCCCGGATCAGCCGCATCCTGCGCGGCGATATACTCCTTGGCCACCAGGTTCATGCCGTCGCGCAACGGCGTGACCATGCATATGCGCGAGGACCGGTAGATTCCGGGCAGGCGCCGACGCGGCGTAGCGCGGTGAATGTAGTGGATCGGCACCCAGTCCAATCCGCCGAAACGGCCGTTGATGGAGCCGGCCAGCGTCTCGAGCTGGTTGCGAATGTCCGAGTAGGCTTCCACGCTCTCGCGCGTCGGCGGCGCAATCTGGGTGAGCACGACCTGGCGCTCGTACTGCGGACACTTCTCCAGGAAGCGCCCGAACGCTTTGAACTTCTGCGGCAACCCCTTGGTGTAGTCGAGCCGGTCGATGCCGATGATGCGGCGCATGGAGCTGTGGCCCTGCACGAGGCTGGGCTCGGGCTCGGCCTTGGCGAAGTAGCCGAGATCTATGCCGATCGGGAAGCTCGCAACCGACAGCAACCGTCCGAACAGCCGCACCCGTCCGTCGGGCACGATGCGCCCATAGACGCCGCTTTCGAGGTAAGCGAGCAGGTTAGCCACGTCCGCCCTGGTCTGGAGCCCGATGAGATCATAGGCGGCGAACATGCGCGCGAGCTCCTGGTGCTCGGGTATCGCCATGAACGTCTGCCAGGGGGGGAACGGAATGTGCAGGAAGAACCCGATCGGATTGTCGATCCCGAGCTTGCGCAGCTCGGCGGCGAACGGGATCAGGTGATAGTCGTGCACCCAGATGATGTCGCCGGGACGCAGCAGGGAGCGCAGCTGGGAGGCCAGCCGGCGGTTGACCTCGAGATAGCGCTCGAAATATCCGGCCTCGAACTGGGCGAGGTCCAGCCGGTTATGCAGCACCGGCCAGAGCACCGAGTTGGCATAGCCCAGATAGTAGCCCTCGTGATCGTCCGAGGTCAGAGGCACGGTGACGAGCCGGCCGGCGCGCTTCACCTCGGCTGCCTCCTCGCGCGGCCTGATCTCGCCGTTCCAGCCGAACCAGAGGGCCCGCCGCTGCTTCACCAGGTCGGCGAGCGCAACCGCGACGCCGCCGGCCTGCGGCGCATGCCGCAAGTCCATCACCCGGTTGGACACCAAGACGATCCGGCTCATGCGTGCGCCTCGATCAGACTGGTTGACGAGATGGTAAAGGCAATCCCCCGATTAACGTGAAAACCTCTGAACACCCGTAAAGTTCCCGCCATGCGGCGGCTCGGCTCGAGCTGGGCTTACGGCTGGGCCCAGGCTTCCTGCCAGCTGCGCGAGAGCACGCGGCCGGAGTTGATGATTCCCGCCATCGAATAAGTTTGAGGCAGGTTGCCCCATAGTTCGCCCGTCGCCGGATGAATATCCTCCGACAGCAGGCCGAAGTGATTGCGCCGGGACAGAACGTCGGTGAGCAGCTCGCGCGCCTCCTCCTTGCGTCCGAGCGAGGTGAGCGCATCGATGTACCAGAACTGGCACACGAGAAAGGCCGTCTCCGGCATGCCGAAGTCGTCCTCGGCCGTGTAGCGCATGATGAAGCCGTTGCGGCCGAGCTCCGTGCCGATGAGGCGGCAGGTCTTCACGAAGCGCTCGTCGTTGGCCGGCAGCAGGCCGAGTTCCGGCAGCAGGAGCACGCTGGCATCGAGCTCGTCATGATCGAGGGCGCCGGCGATGGCTTCGCGCCGCGTGCTCCAGGCCCGCCGCAGGATCTCCGCCCGCAGCGAGTCCGCCTGGGCCCGCCAGTGGGCGGCCCGGTCGGGGAAACCGAGCCTCGCGGCGATCCGGGCGAGCCGGTCGCAGGCGACCCAGCACATGGTGGCGGAGTGGGTGTGGACGCGCTGGCGGCCGCGGTATTCCCACGGCCCTGCATCGGGCTCCAGGGCGAAGCGGCGCGCATGGGCGCCGAGCGGCTCGAGGCGGTGGAACAGGTCGGCATCGCCCATGCGCGGCAGGCGCTCGTCGATGAACATCTGCGACGCGCCCAGGATGACGCTGCCATAGGCGTCGTGCTGAAGCTGCTCCGCCGCCTGATTGCCGACCCGGACCGGGCCCAGCCCGCCGAAGCCGGCAAGGTCGGGCGCGTTGCGCTCCTCGAGCGGCTCGGTGGGCACGATGCCGTAGACGGGACGCAGCGGCCGGTCGCCGTCGACGGCAATGTTGGTGATGTAGTGGATGTACTCCTCCATGGTCCGGGTCGCACCCAGCCGGTTGAGCGCCTTGATGACGAAGAAGGCGTCCCGCAGCCAGCAGTAGCGGTAGTCCCAGGTGCGCTGCGTGCCCGGCGCCTCGGGGATGGAGGTGGTGTGGGCGGCGATGATGGCGCCGGTCTCCTCGAAGCTGCACAGCTTGAGCGTGATCGCCGCGCGGATGACCTCGGCCTGGAACTCGAGGGGCACGGCGAGCGATCGCACCCAGTCGAGCCAGTAGTCCTTGGTGCGCTCCAGGAACTCGCGCGAGGCGGTAGCGATCGAGGCCTCGAAGGGCTCGTCGGGCCCGAGGATCACGGTCACCGGGTTGATGAGCGCAAAGGGCGTCTCGAGCGCCACATAGGAGAGCGCGGCATCCGTCGTCAGCCGCAGGGCATCGCTGCCGCCGAAATAGCGGATATGGTTGGAGCCGACGGCCCGCGACGAATACGGCCCGCCGTAGTTGAAGGTCGGCCGCACGCGCAGGCGGATCCGCGGCAGGCCGGCGATCGGCTCGATGCGGCGGAACAGCTGCGGGGGGTTGAACACGCGCTCGAAGCGCTTGAAGCGCGGCGTGAAATCGGTGATGCGCAGCGCGTTGCCGCGGCTGTCCTCGATGGTCGTCTGCACGATGGCGGTATTGCGCACGTACTCGGATCTGAACGAGGTCTCGCCCTCCATGCGCACATCGCAGAAACCCTTCTCCTCGCTGCCCGCCAGCAGGCGCGAGAACACGGGATCGGAGTCGAAGCGGGGGAAGCACCACCAGGGGATCGATCCGCGGGTGTCGATGAGCGCGGCCGTCCTGCAGTTGCCCACGACCGCCAGGTCGAGGGCGCTGTCTCGCTCGGGCTTTCCTGGCATGTGGCGCAGACCCCTCACACACATCGCGCATTCATTTTCAACGCGGAGAACGGCAATTCGGTTCGATCAGGTGGAGTTGCCGCGCCCCATTGACTGATGGGAAATTTCCCACGATGCTCCGCGCATGAGCAGCACGCGGCGGGAGCTGTTGAGCGACATCGAGGCCTTCCTGGGCCGGACCGGCATGACGCCGACCAAATTCGGCATCGCCGCCGTCAACGACGGCCACCTGGTCGCCAACCTGCGCAAAGGCAACAGCATCACGCTCAAGACGGCGGAGAAGGTGCGCGCCTACCTCGAAAAGCAGAGGGCTGCCGGGCCCGTCTCGGAAAGCTCCCCCGAAACGTCGAGCCAGAAACGGATCGTCCTCATCATCGGCGGCGGCATTGCGGCCTACAAGTGCCTGGAGCTGATCCGCCGGCTGCGCGAGCGGGGCATCGCCGTGCGCGCCGTGATGACGAAAGCCGCACAGGAGTTCATCACGCCCCTGTCGGTGGGCGCGCTCGCCGGCGATCGTGTCTTCATGGAGCTTTTCGACCTCGACGACGAGCGCGAGATCGGCCACATTCGCCTGTCGCGTGAGGCTTCCCTCATCGTGGTGGCGCCCGCCACCGCCGATCTGCTGGCCAAGATGGCCGGCGGGCATGCCGACGACCTCGCCTCCTGCGTCCTGATGGCGACCGACAAGCCCGTGCTCGTCGCGCCCGCCATGAACCCGCGCATGTGGCTCAATCCGGCAACCCGTCGCAACGTGGCGCTGCTGCGCGGCGACGGCGTGCATTTCGTCGGGCCGGGCGTGGGCGAGATGGCGGAGCGCGGCGAGGCGGGCCCCGGCCGCCTCGCCGAGGTGCCCGAGCTGATCGAGGCGATCCAGAGTCTGCTGACGCACCCTACCCCAGCGGGGTCCCCCTCCCCCTTGTGGGGAGGGGATAGGGGTGGGGGGAAGCCCTACATCCAAAGTCCTGCCATCCCCCCCTCCCCTACCCTCCCCCACGAGGGGGGAGGGGGCGTCGCGGGAGCCCCGGGGCCGCTCGCCGGCCGGCGCGTGCTCGTCACCAGCGGGCCCACGCACGAGCCGATCGATCCCGTGCGCTACATCGCCAACCGCTCGTCCGGCAAGCAGGGCGCGGCGATCGCCGCCGAGGCGCGCGCGCTGGGCGCCGAGGTGACGCTGGTGCTGGGCCCTAGCGCGATTGCTGATCCCCCCGGCGTGAGGGTCGTGAGGGTCGAGACGGCGCAGGAGATGCTGGCGGCCACGCGCGCGGCGCTGCCTGCCGACATCGGCGTGTTCGCCGCCGCGGTCGCCGACTGGCGCGTCGCTGCGCAATCCTCGCACAAGCTCAAGAAGGGGACCAAGACCCTTCCCCGCCTGGAACTGGTGGAGAACCCGGACATCCTCAAGACGATTGCATCCGAGCGTCCGGGCATCAGGCCGCCTCTGGTGATCGGCTTTGCCGCCGAGACCCAGAACGTGGTCGAGTACGCCAGGGGCAAGCGAAAGACAAAGGGTGCCGACTGGATAGTCGCCAACGACGTCTCGCCGCAAACCGGCATCATGGGGGGCGACCGCAACACCGTGCATCTCGTGACCGCGGAAGGAGTGGAGAGTTGGCCGGAGCTGGACAAGGGCGAGGTGGCCAGGCGGCTCATGCGGCGCGCGGCCGAGCGGCTCGCCGAGATCACGGCCAAGGCATGAGGTCTAAGAGCACGAGCGACCGCGGCGGCGACGGCCCGGTTGTCGGCGTCGTGCGGCTCCCGCACGGCCGCGGCCTCGACCTGCCCGCATACCAATCGCAGGGTGCCGCCGGCCTGGACCTCGTCGCAGCCGTGCCCGCGCGCAAGCCGATGCGTCTCGCCCCCGGCGAGCGCGGCCTCGTCCCGACCGGCCTCGTCGTGCAGCTGCCGTCAGGCTTCGAGGCGCAGGTGCGCCCCCGCTCGGGGCTGGCGCTTCGCCACGGCATCACCGTGCTCAACAGCCCCGGCACCATCGACTGCGACTACCGCGGCGAGGTGAAGGTGCTGCTCGTCAACCTGGGCCAGGAGCCGTTCACGATCGGACGGGGCGAGCGCATCGCCCAGCTCGTCGTGCAGCGCGTCGAGCGGGCGCGGCTGGTCGAGGCATCCGAGGTCGGCACGACGGCGCGAGGCGCGGGCGGCTTCGGTTCCACCGGCGTCGCACCGGCCGTGAGCCCGACCGCAGCGAAGGCTCGCAGGCGCCGCAAGGCGCCCTAACACTCAGTCTGCACATTACCGCGCGTTAATCCTGTCACGGATCGTCGCGACGCCACCCAGTGGCCGTCATCGTCCGGCCGCAGAGAGAACGCGCTTTCGTCGCCAGTTCTCCGAAGCGCCGACAAGAAGAGCGGGTAGCGAAGCGCCATTCATAATCAGGAAAGGAAAGGGACATGCGTACTTGGTCTGTTGCGCCTCTCGCCGCAGCGGCGCTGGCAGCGGCCGGCGCCTCCGGCGGAGCCGCGCTCGCCGATTCGGGGCTGAGCATCTCAGGCCCGCACGTGCATGCGAACCTCGCTGTATACTTCGTGCACGGCACCAGCGCCCCTGGCCCCGTGCCGCTCACCTTGCAGGAGGCACTCGACAAGGGCCAGGTGCAGGTCGTCGAGACCGGCCAGGTCAACGAGCTGCAGATCGAGAACACCGGCACGGAGCAGGTGTTCATCCAGGCGGGCGACATCGTCAAGGGCGGGAGGCAGGACCGCGTGCTGACGGTGAGCTTCCTGCTGCCGCCGAAGTCAGGGCGCGTGCCGATCGCCTCCTTCTGCGTGGAGCAGGGGCGCTGGTCGGCGCGGGACAAGGAGGACCAGGCGAAATTCTCCAGCGCCGGCGAGGCCATGCCGTCGCGCGAGGCTTTGCTGGCCATGGCCAAGCCGCCGGCGCCGCGCGAGCCCCAGGCCGGCGGCGACCCGGCGGCGAGCAATCCCGCGGTTGCCATGCGCATCGGGCGCGAGGCCGACGAGGTGGCGAGCAAGCAGCGGCAGGTGTGGGACCAGGTTGCCGCGACGCAGAAGAAGCTCTCGTCGGGCCTCAACGCGCCGGTCGCCTCCCCGCAATCGGCCTCCAGCCTGCAGCTCGCGCTGGAGAACGACAAGCTCAAGGAGGCGAGGGGCGCCTACGTCGGCGCGCTGCAGGCGGCCGGCGAGAAGGACGGGGACGTCATCGGCTACGTGGTCGCCATCAACGGCCGCATGAACGCCGCCAACCTCTATCCCTCGAACGCGCTGTTCCGGAAGATGTGGAGCAAGCAGCTGGCTGCCGCCGTCACCGAGGCGATCGGCGAGAAGCCCGCCGGCGCGGCCGCCGCCGCACCTGCCGCACCCCCGGCACCGGCGGCGACGGAGTTCCTGGCCGCGGCCGAGAAGGGCAAGTCGTACGAGCGGGCGGCCGCCGCCGGCGCGCGCCAGGAAGTGCGCGATGCGGACAAGGCGCTCTTCAACGAGGCGCGCAAGGCCGACGGCACCTGGATCCACCGCAGCTACCTGGCGAAGTAATCCCTCGCCAACGCGTCCGTAACGACGGCCTCTGCCTCCTCCGCGAGGCAGAGGCCGTCTTCGTCTCCGTGCCGAGCGCGTCGAAGCACGGCTGGCCGCCCTTCGACAGGCTCAGGGCGAGGGCCCGCAGTGCGGCCACACATTCCGACCCCGTGCTGAGCCTGTCGAAGCACGGCTCTGGAGTACCCGGCGGTGCCTTTGGCTCGCCCTTCGAAAGGCTCAGGGCGAGGGCCGGAGTGCAGCCCACCGAGTGCGGCTCACATCTTGCCGTCAGTGGCCCCGGTGCTTGCGCTCGCGCGTCGGCGCGGCGATGACGGCCTGGGGCACGTCATAGGCCAGCAGCGACTGCCAGTGCCGCTCGACGTCGGCCTGGAACAATCCGCGCGTGATGCCGGACACCAGCTTGGCGACCGCCGTCGTCATGGCGTTGATCGACGACCCGGACGGGCCGAAGCTCATGGTCGACCCGATGGCGAAGAGATGGATGTTGCCGATCCACGGCGTGCGGCCCTGCACCTTCTCCGTGAACGCGTAGTCGGGCGCCAGGTAGGGATAGCGACCGAGCCGCTCGTTGCGCTCCGCCTCCGGCGGCTCATAGCGGTCCGCCCACGTTGCGATGTTGTCGGCAAATCGTGCAAGCTCCGGCCGCAGGCCGAAGTCCATGCCGATGCCGGTGCCGCAGATGAGGAAGTCCGCCGGGAACAGGCCGCTCGGGGTCTCCACCACGGCCTTGTCGCCCTCGGCGCGCGCCGAGAGCCAGGGCGCGCCGGTGTGCAGGGTGAAGTTCGGATGGCGGGCACAGCGATCGTAGGTCTCCTGCGGGAAACCCTCGCGCAGCCCGAGAATGGTGCTCATGAAGCGCCAGCGCCAGGCGTCGTCGAGGTCGGACAGGTGGCGCAGGAAGCCGGCGAACGTCAGCCAGCGATAGGGCTGGATCACCTGCACATGCGGGCGCCGGCAGAAGATGTGGACCGCCGCCGCGCCGTGCTCGAGCGCCGCGGCGGCGTTGTCGAGCGCCGATGCCCCGGCACCCAGCACGGCGACGACCTTGCCGCGCAGAGCCTCGAAATCGATGTCGTCGCCCGCGTGAGCGCGCAGGTGGCGGGGAAGCTTCGCCACGAACTCCGGCATCCACCAGTCGCCCGTCCCCTCCTGCCCGGTGGCCAGCACCACCTTGCGCGCGTAGAACGTGCCGCGTGCGCCGTCCGAGGCGACGGTCGTCACGGCCAGCAGGTCGCTCCCGCAGGGCGCGATGTCGATCACCTCGGTCTCGTTGCGCACGGGAATACCGGTGACGCGGCGCACCCACAGGAGATACTCGGCCCACAGCTCTTTCGGGATGAGCTCCATCCGCTCCCAGCTCTCGGCCCCGAAACAGGCTTCATGCCATGCCCGGTAGGTGAGGTTCGGGACGTCGAGGTCGGGCCCCGTGTAATCCTTGGGGCTGCGCAAGGTGCGCATGCGCGCGTAAGTGAGCCACGGGCCTTCCCTGCCCTCGGCGGCCTTGTCGAGCACCAGGATGTTGGTCACCTGCGCGCGCATCAGGCCGAAGGCGATGGCCGCGCCGCTCTGGCCTGCGCCCACGATCAGGACGTCGAGCGCCGGCGAGCCGTCAGGCGCCTGCTTCGCCTCGAGCCACGGCGAGCGCGGATGCGCGATCAGCACCAGGTCGCGGCGGGCGCGCCCGCTCAGCGCTTCGAGTTCGTCATGCCCCATGCGGCGATGTCCTATGCCAAAGCAAATGATGCCCGTGCAGACGGACTTGTGCGCTCAATGCGCGGCCCCGCTTTCTCCCCACAGGCGTCCCCAGCCGAGCTCTGCGGCAGCCTGGGCTGCCGCGGCCACTTGCCGAAGCTCGACACGCGTCGAGCGGCCGTCGCGGATGACGATCTCGCCGTCGACGATCACCGTCTCGACGTCGCCCGCCTGCCCCCAGTGGAAGTAGGTGGCGACGGGATCGTGGACCGGCCACAGATGCGGCCGATCGAGGTCGATGATCACGAGGTCGGCGCGCTTGCCCACCTCGATGGAGCCGATCTCCTGCCCGAGGCCCAGGGCCTTGGCGCCGCCCATGGTGGCCATGCGCAACACCTGGCGCGGCGGCAGAATGGTGGACTCCTTGGCGGTGATTCTCGCCACCATCGTCGCCATCTGCGCCGCCAGCACCATGTCGCCCGTCATGTTGTCGGCCCCGAGGCTCATGTTGGCGCCCGCCGCCGCCAGCTTGGCGGCCGGCGCTGCATAGCCGCGCTTGGCGTTGATCACGGGCAGGTAGGCAAACCACGCCCCGCTCTCGGCATAGAGCGCGACGTCCTCGTCGCTCAGGAACACGCAGTGCGCCCCCACCAGCTCCGGGCCCAGCAGGCCGAGGTCGGCGAGGAAACGGGTGGTGCTCTTGCCGTGCCAGGCGCGGATGCGCTGCTCCTCGCTGCGGCTCTGCGACACGTGCATGGAGATCACGGTCCGGTGCTGGCGCGCGAGGGCCTGGATGTCCTTGAGCAGCTCCGGCGAGCAATCGTCCGGCGCGTGGGGCGCGAGCACGCAGCGGAAGCGGCCGTCGCCGCGGCCGTGCCACTTGGCGATCACCTCCTCGGCGATCCGCAACGTTTCCTGTCCCCGCCGCCGGTCGAAGGTGAAATCGCCCGCACCCACCTTGAGCAGGTTTGTCTCGCTGATGCTCTGGCCCAGAACGCCGCGCACGCCCACTTCCTCGAAGGCATGGCCGATGGCGCCCTCCTGCCAGTAGAGGTCGCCGATGGTGGTCGAGCCGAAGCGCAGCGACTCCAATGCGCCGAGCCGGGCGAGCGCGAAGGCGCCTTCCGGCGTCATGCGCGAGCGGAACGGCAGGATATGGCTGTGCAGCGACACCTCGGAGGGCGCATCCTCGGTCTTGCCGCGCAGGCCCGACAGCACCGTGTGCGCGTGCACATTGACGAAGCCCGGCAGGACGAGCTTGTTGCCGCCGTCGATGATGCGGCGCGCCAGGGGCACCGCCTCGCCGGGGCCATAGACCCCGCTGATGCGCTTTCCCGTCACGGTGACGGTGCCGGGACTGAGCACGCGGTCCTCGGCGTTCACCGTCGCCACCCAGGCGCCGGCGATGGCAAGATCTGGGGTTTCTCCGGCGCTCGCGCCGCCGACCTTCATCTCAACTGCCATGTGCTCCTCGCTGCTCCCGCCCTGTGCCGGCTATGCCATGGAGTCGAAGTCGAACGCTGCCGGATCGGCCTTGCTGACGCCGATGATCGGCTCGCCGGCCGCGGCCGCCATCGCATCGACAGCTTCCTGCATCGGCGCCAGGTTCTGCGGTCCGAAGTTGGGAACCAGCAGCTTGCGGAAGGTCGCCTTGAAGGCCTCGTTGTGCGAGGGATCGATCCGGGCGGTGGACGCGTAGGCACCCCACCCCGCGTCCTTGGTGCGCAACGTCTCGTTGAGATCCCCCAGCGCGTGCGCGAGCCGGCGCACGGCCTCTCCGCCGTGCCGCGCGCGCCATTCGTCGCTGAGCACGTAGAGCGTCATTGCCAGCTGCCAGCCGGCATCGTTGAGCACCTCGGACAGGTTGGCGACCTCGCGCATCCTGTTCTCCACCAGATCGGCGAACACCAGCGAATGCAGCGAGTAGGTAGCGTCCAGCTTGCCGGTGCGCAGCATCTCCGGCAGCAGCGAGGGCGAGGCCTCCGAGATCTTGGCGTCCGTCGTCAGGTCGAAGCCATAGGCCTTCTTGCCGCCGACCCGGTAGAGCAGCACGGGCAGGAACGTCACCTTGGTGACGCCGACCGAGGCCCCCTTGAGGTCGCCGAGCTTCCGGTAGGGCTTGGCCGCCGTGGTGACGATGGGATCGCTGTAGTTGTAGCCAAACTGGAAAGCCTTGGCCTTCAGGCCTTCCTTGTGCTGCCGCAGCACGTCGAGAAAGTTGCCCATCACGAGATCGAATCCGCCCGAGCGCAGCGCATTCCACTGTCCCGACAGGTTGCCGATCGACTCCACCTGCAGGGCGAAGCCGTATTTCTTGTCGAACCCCTCCTCCTTCCACGCCGACGTGATGAGGAAGGGAAAGCCCACGCCCAGCGCCATCAGGCGCACGGGGATCGGCTCGGCGGGCCGCGCGATGCGGCCCGAGAATGCCAGCGCCGTTGCGGCGGCGGTGCCGGCCAGCACGCGCCGCCGCGACAGGCAGGCCGGGCCATGGGGGCGGACGAGCAGGCCATTGCCTGCCGAGCCGGTGATCTTCCTCGTCATGCTCGCTTCTCCATACGCTCTCGCTTCGACACCACGGTCCTCTTCATGCCTGCGCTCCACCCGCGGCCGGCTGGGAAAGATCGAGATGCCGCATGATCTCGTGCGCCACCGCCGCCACCCTCGGATCGTCGTAGTCCCGCGGCCGCTCCATCGGCACGGGCACCTCGGCCACGATCCGCCCGGGGCGTGCGCTCATCACCAGCACGCGATCGGCCAGGAAAGCGGCCTCGGTGACGTTGTGAGTGACGAACAGCACCGTTCGCGGCGAGCGCCGGCACAGCTCCACCAGCTCGGCGCGAAGCCGCCGCGCGGTCAGCTCGTCGAGCGCCGAGAAGGGCTCATCCATCAGCATGAGGCGCGGCTCGACGGCGAGCGCACGGGCCATCGCCACCCGCTGCTGCATGCCGCCCGAGAGGTGATTGGGGTATCGGCGCTCGCTGCCGGCCAGCCCGACGAGACGCAGGTAGCCGTCGGCCGCCTTGACGGCCTCGGCGCGCCGCTCGCCCCTGGCCTCGCGCACCAGGGCGACGTTCTCGGCCGCGGTGAGCCAGGGCAGCAGCCGCGGCGCCTGGAACAGGTAGGCCTGAGGCCGCGCGCCCTCCCCGATCTCGAGGCCGCCCTCGAACCGGGTGTCGAGGCCGGCGGCGATGTGCAGCAACGTCGACTTGCCGCAGCCGCTGGGGCCCACCACGGCCGTGAAGCTGTGCACCGGGAGCGCCACGCTCACGTCCTCGAGCGCCGCGACGGTAGCCTCGCGCGTCCGGAAGGTCTTGCGCACATTGCGGAATGCCACGGCAATCCCGCTCATCAGGATGCCTCCTCGCGTGCCCAGCGGAAGAGCGCGCGCTCCGCGGTGCGCACCACCAGCACCTCGAACAGCAGCATGAGGCCGACGAACGGCAGGGCCGAGACCAGCACCCGCTCCATGTTGAACAGCTCGTACCACTGCTGGATGCGATAGCCGACGCCCGACGACCGGCCGAGCAGCTCGATGAAGATCATGATCTTCCAGGTGATCGTCAGGCCCAGGCGGGCCGCCGCGAAGAGGAAGGGCAGGGTCTGCGGGAAGAGGACGCGCCGGAACGCCATCCAGCGGGGCACGCCGAAAGCCCTCGCCATCTCGGAGAGGCCGGGGTCGAGCGACTTCATGCCCTGCCATACGTTGAAGGTGATGACCGGGGCCACGACCAGAGCGCCGCCGATGATGGCGGCCGCATCTGTGAGGCCGAGCACGAGGTAGACGATCACGATGTAGAGCAGCGAGGGTGTCGACGCCGCCAGCATGACCCACAGGTTGAAGATGTTGCGGAACCAGGCCACCGCACCGAGCGCCGAGCCGACGGCGATGCCGACCAGCATCGAGAGGGCGAAGGCCCCGAGGATGCGGGCGAACGTGATCGCGATGTCGGAGAGGATGTAGCCCTCGCGCAGGACCACGAGGAACGTGCGCACGGTCATGCCGGGCGTCGGCATGACGCGCGGCGTGACCAGGGCCGACAGCCCGTACCACAGCGCCAGCAGCAGCAGCACCGACACCAGCGGATAGATCACGGACGCCGCCTTGAGCCGGAGCGATGCCCCGCGCCCGGTGCGCCGCGGCAGGGCCGACTCCGAATAGAGGACCGTCGGTTCCGTCACGCGACAGATCCCATCGCGCTGCTTCCGCCCGTCTCGTCTCCACTGGCCATGGTCACGGCCCCTCCCAGTAGGGATAGGTCTGTGGCGAGTAGGCGTCGACGTCGCGGCCCGACCGGTCGTGCTCGCGGATCCGCCGCCACAACCTTTCGCCGGCCTCCTGCATGCGTGCGCCGAGCACCGCGTCGGGCGCCGCACCCAGCACCTTGCGCCCCTCCATGACGGTGCGGCCGTGGATGATGACACCCTCCACGTCGTGGGGCTCGGCGCTGTAGACGATGTTGCGGATCGGATCACGCAGCGGCGCCATGGTCAGCGTGTGCGCGTCCCAGAGGACGAGGTCGGCCTTTGCGCCGGGGGCGATGCGGCCGAGATCATCGCGGTTGAGCGCCTTCGCGCCGCCCAGCGTGGCGGCATCGAACACGTCGGCCGCGGTCACCGCCCGATTGTCACGCTCCACGCCCTTGCCGATGCAGGCGCCCATGCGCAGCGCGTTGATCGAGGATTGCGGCGTGAGGTCGGTGCCGAGCGACAGGGTCACGCCGGCATCCCGATAGCGGGCGAACGACTCCATCATGATGCCGCGCCGGAAGAAGCTCCACGGCGAGTGCGAGACCGACACGCCCGTCTCGGCCATGATGTCGAGGTCGCCCTTGGGATAGTTCGTCCAGGACGTGCCGCCGATGTGGATGGCATGGCCGAGGATCAGGCGCGGGCTGAGGAAGCCGAGGTCGCGCAGCCAGGCGATGGGCGTCTTGCCGTGACGGCGCAGCATCTCCTGGAACTCCCACACCGACTCCGAGCAATGGATGGTAATGGGGATGTCGAACTCCTCTGCCAGCCCGCGCGTCGCCTGCAGCAGGTCCGGGCTCATGTCGACCGAGTGCGCCGGCGCCAGCATGCAGCCGATCAGCCCGTCGCCGGCACCCTTCCACGTGCCCACGATCTCGCGCGCCTTGTCCAGGCCTGCGCGCCCCTGCGCCTCGTCCCACCGCATCACGACCTGGTGGCCGTCGGGCGTCGACCAGTGCGCCGACCGGTAGGCGCAGCCCAGATACGTGCGCAGCCCCACCTTCAAGGCCTCCCGGCCCACCGCGGCGATGCCCGGCCGGCTCGACAGGCTCGTCTGCAGCTCGCACACCGTCGTGCAGCCGGTGCGCAGAAGCTCCACCATCGATGCCTCGATGCAGACCTGGTCGCCCTCCTCGTCCTGCGAGAAGACCTGCACCGGCAGGTCCTCGTAGAGCGGCGAGTAGTAGAGCTGCGGCTGCCCGCGATCCTCGATCAGGCTCTTGCCCAGCGGATTGTAGGCGATGTGGGCATGGGTGGAGATCATGCCGGGCGTCACCACCTTGTTGGCGGCATCGATGTGGCGGTCCACGTGCCCATCGAAGCCCTTGCCGACGTGAACGATGCTGTCGCCGGCGAAGACGACGACGCCGTCCTTCAGCAACCGGTGTCGCTTTCCGTCATGGGCGATGATCCACGACGCGGAGATCTTCGTGCGGTCGGCCATCGCTCTCACTCCGCGCCGCGAGGGACCGCTGCCCCGCGCACGCCCCGAGCCGAGCCCATGCCATCGGCCGCGGCCTCCCCGCGAGCGACCTCGATCATTTTCATCTTCCGAAAATCCTTCCTGCGATTGCCCGTGCCAGTTTAGGCGGGCATGCACACCCGATGTCAATGGCGGAACATGCCCGCCATCCGCGCATTGCGCTGGAGAACTGGGCAAGGCAGGCGACGCCGTCCCGATTGACCGTACCTCCGGCCTCGGATAGACCGACTTTTCACTTTACGGAAATCGGTCATGCCGCCCACCAAGCCCCGGAGCCCGCGCACGGTCACGCCGCGCGGCGTCCTGGCCAGGCACGCCGCGATCCTCGAAGCGGTCGCTTCCAGCGACGGCGGCCTGTCGCTGACCGAGGTCATGCGCGCCACCGGACTGTCGAGCGCGACCACCTTCCGGCTGCTCGCTGCGCTCGTAGACGTCGGCTATCTGTCCGTCGACCGCGGCAGCAAGACCTACAGGGTCGCTCCGCGCCTGGTGCACCTCTTGCATCTCGCGCACTCGCGCGCGACCATCGGCGCGCTGGCCCAGCCGGCGCTGCAGGGCCTGGTGACGCGCTTCGGCGAAACGGCCTTCGTCGCCCGGCTGCACGGCGCCACCGTGGAGACGGTAGCCATTCTCGCCCCCGACAACAGCACCCAATCCTACGTGCAGCCGGGTCGGATCATGCCGATCAACGCGGCTGCATCCGCCAAGGCGATCTTCGCCTTCCAGCCCGAGAGCGTCACGTCGAAGGCGCTCGAGTGCCCCTTGCAGAGGTACACCTCCAACACCATCGTCAGCCGGCCGCGGCTGCTGCGCGAGTTCAAGGCCGTGCGGGCGCAGGGGTTTGCCGTGTGCGCCGACGAGCTCGATCACGGCGTGCTGAGCTATGCATGCCCCGTCGATCTGCCCGGCGCGGGCGTCGTCTACAGCGTCGGGGTGGTCGCCCTCTCGGAGCGGCTCAACCGTTTCACGCGCGAGGCGATCGTGGAGGCGATCCGCACGGCCGCGGCCGTCTTCGCCGCCCGGCTCGAAGGAGGCAGCGCTTCGCCGGGCCTCGTCGCACACGAGGTCCGCTAGTGCTCCGGCCGCAACACTGGCCCGGCCACGCGCCGCGCGCGCTGCAAAGCCTCAGGCTCCCCGTCTCTGCCCTCTCTCGCGGCGTCGCCACCGCGCGGAATTTGTGCCACAAAAACCTTGTAGACGACCAAGCGCTAGGGATGGAATTCACGGCAAGACGCAACTCACGGGAACGAGTGATGCAGTACGTGTGCGATGCCCCGGGCGGAACCTGGTTCCGGATCGAGACCGAAGGGGAGGCCGCCCTCGAGTCTCGGGCCATGGATCACGCCGTCGAGAAGTATTTCCACCAGGCCTACGAGCATGCTGCCAGAAGCTACGTGCCGCCCAAGTCGGGGCGCTACATCGAGCAGAACATCGGGCTCAAGGCACACATCCAGCGCGTGATGCCGCGGTTCCTGACGCTGCGCGACGCGGAGGGCGCGGCGCTCGTCACGGCGATGCTGCCCCCGGTCGGGCAGGACGAGCGCGGCTTCCGGCCGATCATTGTCGGGAAGAGTAACAGCGACCCCTATCCCGAGCACGGCGAGGCCATCGCCGAGCTTGCCAGGCACTTCGACCTGACGCTCGACCCGGCCCGCTGCTATCCCTACCGGCGCGGCTGACGCGCTTCTCCAGGATCGGCTTCGCGGGCGCCGGCTAGTGTCCTGATCGCGAAATTCGTCCACATCTGCGGCAAGCTCGGAACGAATTTCGCGATCTGAAGGACACAAGCAAAGACAATGAACTCGTGTGATCGAGATCGAGAAGTCCGCTTTCCCACCAAGCCCAGAGCGATGATGCGGACTTCTCGATCATTACACTAGGCCGCGCTCGCGGATTTCATGCATTCCCTCTGGATGAGCCGCTCGATGTCCTTGGCCGGGCTCGGCGGGCAGATGAAATAGCCCTGCATCTCCGTGCATCCTTCAGCGCGTATGCAATCGAGTTGCTCCTTCGTCTCGACGCCTTCCGCCGTCGTGGCCATGCCGAGGCTGACGCCCAGCTGAGCCACCGACCGCACGACCGCCAGTGCGTCCACGTTCGCGGCGGAAAGATCGCTGACGAAGCTGCGGTCGATCTTGATCTTGTCGAAGGGGAACTTGCGCAGGTTCGTCAGCGACGAGTAACCGGTCCCGAAATCGTCGAGTGCGATGCGCACGCCGATCTGATGCAGCTGCTTCATCGTAGTGAATGCGGTCTCCTCGTCCTCGAGCATGACCGATTCCGTGATCTCGAGCTCGAGTCTGTGCGGAGACAGCCCCGTTGCGGCCAGAGTGCGGACGACCACCTCCGCGAGGTTTCGCGCCTTGAACTGCGCCGGCGAGATATTGACGGCAATCTTGAGATGATCGGGCCAGGACGCCGCCTCGGCGCATGCCTCCCTGATCACCCATTCGCCCATAGGCACAATCAGGCCCGTTTCCTCCGCCAGCGGGATGAACTGGCTGGGCGGGACGCTGCCGCGCTCATGATGGTGCCAGCGCAGGAGAGCCTCGAAGCCGCAGATCTCGTTCCGCTCCAGGTTGACGAGCGGCTGGTAATAGAGCGCGAACTCACCTTTGGCCAGCGCGCCGCGCACATCCCGCTCCAGGCTTCGGCGCGCCTGCATGCGCTGATCCATTTCGGGCTCGAAGAACCGGTAGGTCCCGCGGCCCTCGCTCTTGGCCCTGTAGAGGGCGAGGTCGGCGTTCTTCAGGAGCTGATCGGGATCCGTGCCATCCCCGGGGCCTATGGCGATGCCGATGCTCGTGCCGATGGACATAAGATGTCCGTCGAGATCGAAGGGCTCGTTGACGACGTCCTGGATCCGTTTGGCGAGGGCGGCACTGTCGGCAACGGGGTCGGACGTCCTCTGCACGATGGCAAACTCGTCGCCGCCCAGCCGAGCGATCGTGTCCGTCTCTCTCACGCAGCTTCCCAGCCGTTGCGTCACGGTCTTCAGCAGCATGTCACCGATGGGGTGACCAAGGCAGTCGTTGACCTCCTTGAAGCGATCGAGATCGAGCATGAGGACGGCCAGCCGCCTGCCGCCCTGGTTCATGGCCGTCACCGCCTGCTCCAGCCGCTCGCGCAGCAGGGCGCGATTGGGCAGATCGGTCAGGACGTTATGGTGGGCCAGGTGGGCGATCCTGGCCTCGGCCCGCCGACGCTCGGTGATGTCCTCGTGAGTCGCGATCCAGCCCCCGCCGGCCATGGGCCTGCGGGAAATCGCGATGATGCGACCGTCCTTCAGCTCCTGAAGCATGTCGAGAGGCTGATCGATCGGCACGTCTCCATCGCGCAGGTACGCCTCCGCGTCATCTCCGGGGAGGAGATCGTTCTTCACACGCAGCACGATCATCTCGTGCAGCGGGGTCCCCGGCCTGACCTGCTCCGGCGAGAGCCCATACATCGTCCGGTACGGCTCATTAGAGATCACGAGGCGATGCGCCGAATCGTACATGCACAGGCCCTGGGGAATGTTGTTGAGCGCCGCGTCGAGCTGGACGTTCTGCGTGTGCAGCAATTGCCGCTGCTCCTTGAGCAGGGCGTTCTGCTCCTCGATCTGCGCGTTCAGCGCCTGGCGCTCGGTGATGTCCTCATGCGTGCTGACGAGGCCGCCGTCGGACATGGGCTTGCGCACGACGGAGATGAACCGCCCATCGGTAAGGCGCAGAATCTCTTTGACTTCGCGATGGAAGCTGGCGAGCCCGGCCTCGATGAACTCCTGCGCCTCGATATTGCCGTAGATGCCGCGCGCGATCCGCGCCTCGAGAATCTCGCGAAGCGTTATTCCGGGCTTCAGCAGATCCGGGTTCAGGCCGTACATCTCGGCGTAGCGGCGATTGGCGATGACCACGCGCTGATCCCGGTCGAACATGCACAAGCCTTGAGACATGTTCGAAACCGCCGTTTCGAACCGATGCGCCTGCCGCGCTAACTTCGCCTCGCCGCTCGCGATCAGCTGCTGGCGGGAGCTCTCGGCCAAAGCCGCTACGAGGCTGATCCCCAGGACGGCGACGGCGGCGCTGGCGATGGCGATGGCGAGCGCGGGGGGCGACAACGAGAGGGCCGTGATCGCTACCGCCGGATCGGGTAGGATCTCAGCAGCGCCCATGGCGGTGAAATGATGGGCGACGATGGCGAGCGTCAGCAGCAGCGCGGCAAGAAGGGACGTACGGGCCTTGTGGGATCGCACCGCGAGGCAAAGGGCACCGACCGCGAAACCGATGCCGAGGACGATGGAGGTGACAACGAGGGCTGCCGACCAGACGACGTGGCCAGCCACCTCGAATGCCCACATGCCGGTATAGTGCATCACGGCAATGCCGAGTCCGACGATGGCCCCGCCGAGCGGGGCAGCCCAGGGTACTCGGCTGGCCGCGGCCAGCCAGAAGCCGGCACCCGTAACCCCGGCCGCAGCAATGAGCGATGCCACGGTGAGGAGCAGGTCGTATCCGACCGGAAGTCCAGGCGTGTAAGCCAGCATGGCGATGAAATGCGTGGCCCAGATCCCATAGCCCGTGGCGGCGCCGGTCGTGACCAGCCAAAGCAGCCGTGCGCGGCCCACGGCAGCGCGGGCCCGGTGAAAGAGATTGACGGCGGCGAGACTGGTCAGAAAGCAGACGGCGGCAGCCAGGATGACCAGGCGCCAGTCGTGCTGGGTGGTGAGGCAAGAGACGACGCGCAACATTGGGCTCTGCACTCCGCAAGACGAGCACAGAAACTTAGCGCCCTCGGGTTTCCCCAGCTTTAATCCGCCAGAGGATAGTCCGGTATACTGTCGGTTACGCCAGCTCGCGCCAGTTAATGCTTCGTTGCCATGTGCGATGCTGGATCATCGGTTAGGACAGGCCTGCGAGCGTCAATCCGGATCGATGTCCGAATGGTCGGCGCGCAGCGAGAAGGGGATGGCTTCCGTCGCCACCACGCCGCGGCCGATGTCCTCGACGGCGCGCATCATGCGCCCGTCGCGACCGAGCGCCGCGTCGGCGAGCCGGATGATGAGGCGGTTCGGATAGGCGGTCGGCGACGCCTGGCGCAGGCGCATGGCGATCACGTCCTCCGGCACCTGCGGATTGATGGCACACAGCGCCGTGTAGGCGGCAGCGGTCGAGCGGCTGATGCCCGCCCAGCAGTGCACCACCATGGGGCCGCGGCCACCCCAGTCGTGCACGAAGTCGATGAGCTGCATCACGTGCTCCTCGGCCGGCGCGACGCAGCCCATGATCGGCACGGAGATGTCGTGGATGTGCAGCCGCAGGTGCCGGTCCGGCCTGATCGTGCGCGGCGTTTCGACGAGGATCTCGTCCTGCAGGCAGGTCAACAGGTGTGAGGCGCTGCTGCGCTCGACCGTCTCGGGCACGGCGCTCAGCGGGCAGACGTGGATGGCGCCGTCCAGCATGCGTCTCTGCGGGTCGCGGCGCAGGAGGTCGCTCTTCTTATTCTGATACATCGGTTCTCTGCATCGTCCTGTTGCGCTTGTCTCCCGATATATGGGGGCGGGCGGGAAGAAATGGCGGAGCGCGGCTAGTCCTTCGAGAGCTCGCGGAAACGCGCGAGAAAGCTCGCCTGGGCGACGGCGCTCGGCACCGCCTCGAGCGTCTCGAGGCGCCGCTGCAGCGAGGCCGGCACGCCGCGCGGCACGCCGAAATAGCGGTTCGCCTCCGGCTCGCTGAAGCCCGCGAGCTGCGTCGCCTCGTAGAAGGCGGCAACGCGGTCGGCAGCCTTGATCGCGAGCGCGATGCGCTCCGGCAGCGACGGGGGCAGGCCGAAGCGGCGATGGATGGCCTCCAGCAGCCTGGTCTCGAAGGCCTTGTAGTTGAGCCCGACGGCGGCCTTGAAGGGGCTGATGAGATCGCCCACCACGTATTCGGGCGCGTCGTGCAGCAGGGCGGCGAGCTGCCAGCGCCGCGTGAGATCTGGCTGCATCGCCGTGGCGATCTCCTCCACCAGCAGCGCGTGCTGGGCGACGGAGAAGGCATGGTCTCCCACCGTCTGGCCGTTCCAGCGCGCCACGCGGGCAAGGCCGTGGGCGATGTCCTCGATCTCGATGTCCTTCGGCGCGGGATCGAGCAGGTCGAGCCGCCGCCCCGACAGCATCCGCTGCCAGGCGCGCGGCGGACGGGCTGCCGGATCGACGCGCGGAGCCGTGCTCTTCTCGCTCATGCGCGGCCCCGCTCGACGGGCGCCTTGAAGCGCCGCTGCAGCTCGGCACAGGCCTCATGGCGGTGGCAGCTCACGAGGTGGTCGTTGACCATGCCGGTCGCCTGCATGAAGGCATAGACCGTGGTCGGACCGACGAAGCGGAAGCCCTCGGCCTTCAGCGCCTTGGAGATGGCCTTGGACGCGGGCGTCTCGGGGGGGACCGTCTTGAAGCTGCGGTGGTGGTTGATCTGCGGCCGGCCGTCGAAAAAGCCCCACAGGAACGCCGCAAGGCGCGTGCGCTGGCCGAGCTTCAGGAGCGCCCGGGCATTGTCGATCGTCGCCTCCACCTTGAGCCGGTTGCGCACGATGCCGGGGTCGGCCATCAGGCGCGCGACGTCCTTGGCCCCGTAGCGGGCGATGCGCTCGGCGTCGAAGCCGTGGAAGGCGCGGCGGAAGTTCTCGCGCTTCCTGAGGATCGTGAGCCACGACAGCCCGGCCTGGAAGCCCTCCAGCACCAGCTTCTCGAACAGCGCACGGTCGTCGGCCTTGGGCACGCCCCACTCCTCGTCGTGGTAGCGCGCATAGAGAGGATCGGCGATGCCGGCCCAGGGGCAGCGCGTCAGCTCCGCCGCAATCGTCATGGCGCCCCCGCGGCAACGGCCGGGAGGAGGTCGGAGGTCGCCCAGCGCGGCTTGCGCAGCGTGATCGCCACGCTGTCCGCCAGCAGCGCCTCGCCCTTGGCCATCGCCTCGGCCGCGCGATCGAGGCGGACGAGCGCCAGGGCCTCGTCCCCGGCCACCGAGCCCACCCTGCCGATGACCGCCGTACCTGCCGTGATCTCCGCACCTGGCGTGAGAGCCGCCTCGCCAACAACCGGGACGACCCGCTTGCGGACCGTTGCCCGGTTCTGCATGCGGCTCACGACCTCCTGGCCGACGAAGCAGCCCTTGGTGAAGGACACGCCGTTGAGCTGATCGAGGTCGGCCTCGTGCGGAAATGTGTCGCCGAACGCAAAGTCCTTGCCGCCTTCGGGCACGCCGAGAGCGATGCGGTGCGCGTGGTAGTCCTCCGCTGTCGCTTCGCGGCCATTGATGGGGGAGGCAAGCTCGGCCGCCGGCCGGGCCTCGACCAGGATGCGCGCCCCGAGCTGGGACAACCGGGGGTCTTGGTAGGAGATGATGGTGCTCTCCAGGTGGCTGACCGGTGCGCCGCCCCACACGGCGAACAGCCTATACCCGTCGCTGGCATCGAGGATAACAACCTTGGCGCGCAGCTTGTAGATGGTGAGGCGCTTGGCGAGATCGGCAGCCCGATCGCGCGCCGTCTCGAGGAGGAAGCCGTCGGCGACCTTCGCCACGAGGAAGTCGAACAGGACCTTGCCCTGCGGGCTCAGCAGCGCGGCGTAGAGGGCCGGCTGCCGCTGCAGCAGCTCCATGTCGTTGGTGATCAGGCCCTGCAGCAGCTTGCCGGCGTCCTCGCCCGTGACACGCATGACGCCGCGGTCCGGCAGCAGGGCGATCCTTGCATTCGTCGTGGCATCCGTCATGGCGCTCATGAGGGCGCCGCTGGGGCACCCCGATTCTGCTCCGCCTCGCTCAAGAGGTAAGCGCGCAGGGGCACAGAGGCAAGCGCAGCCAACCCGCGCCCAGGTTTCATCTCCGCTGAAATGAGGCCGGTCACACCCGTGCAGCCACACATTCCAACCCCGTGCTGAGCTTGTCGAAGCACGGCTGCAGAGCACCCGCCAGCATTCCCGGCCGCCCTTCGACAAGCTCAGGGCGAGGGGACTAGGTTCAGGCGACGGCCCGGAATTCCCGGCCTAGGAAGGTCGCGACCGCTTGGTGACCACGGGCTTCGGCGCCTCGGGCGGCGGCACCTGGTCGGCCACCGCCTTCTCCAGCTCCGGCGGCAGGCGGTGCACCACCTCGACAGTGGTGCCGACATCCACGCGGGCGGCGAGATCGACGATGTGGCCGTTGAGCATGCGGAAGCAGCCCGAGGACGCCGCACGCCCGATGGAGGTCGGATCGTTGGTGCCGTGAATGCGGTAGAGCGAGCTGCCGAGATAGAGCGCCATGGCGCCGAGCGGGTTCTTGATGCCGCCCGTCATCTTCTCCGGCAGGCGCGGGTCGCGCCAGCGCATCTCGGCGGGCGGATGCCAGTCCGGCCACTCGGCCTTGCGGCTGATCGCCTCCGTACCGGTCCACGAGAACCCCTCGCGCCCCACCGAGATTGGATAGTGCAGCGCCTCGGAGGGCGACTGCACCAGGAACAGCTGCCGGCCTTTGGTGTCGATGACGATGCTGCCGACGGGAAAGCTGCTGGGGAAGGAGACCTTGCGCGGCTCGAGCCGCTCTATCGCCGGACGCTCGCCGCCCGACGACACAGCAGGTCCGAAGCGCCTCGGCCGGTAATCATCCCAGGGAAAGCCGAACATGGAGTAGCCGGGCTGTTGCCGGTAGTAGTACCCGCCCCGGCCATACGGCGCCCCGCCCCAGAATTGCGCCTGCGCCGCATCGGCCGTCACCAGCGCCAGCATGCCCGCAAGTCCCGCACGCCACATCCCCGTCAACCTTCCTCTCGGCAAGCAGCAATCGAACCCGCAGTCTTGCACGCGAGCCTGTAGGAGACGTTACCGTGCATGTCCGACCGGCAACAAGGGAAGGGAACCGCCGTGTCTGCGCATTCACGGCTCCCTGCGGAAAGAATGCCACGTGCCGTCGGCGCCGATGGCGATGCGCCAGAAGGTATACTTGCCGGCCTCGCGCATGGCCTTGACGGCGGCGGGCGGCACGAGGCGGAGCAGCTCCACCTCCTGCGGGGGCGTCAATGCGCCGAGCGGCACCTCGGCAAAGTAGGGCCACACGTAGACCCGGTTGTTCTCGAGGTCGGGCCCCAGCGGCAGCGTCACGTAGCCCGCGTCCAGGATCTCGGCCAGCGCCGCCAGGATCTCGCGCCCCTCGCCGTCACCCGAGACCTGCTTCCAGTAGGCGACGGGATCGCCGACCGAAGGCACACCGAGGTCGGGCTTGAGCTCGTTGAACTCCCAGGCATGGCGCAGATCCTCGATGCGCCCCGACCTGACGGCGCTCAGGATCGCCTCGCGCATCTCCAGCACCGGGCCCGGCAATCCATCCGTGCCGTACCTGACCTGCGGAGCCGGCGCCGCTGCCGGCTGCTGCTTTTTTGTGCTGCGGGCCCCGGACTTGGCAGGCTGGGACCAAGCGGGGGACGCCGACCCGAGGCAATGGACAAGGCAGAACGGCGCCAGTAGGAATACCGCAACGAAGGGCAAAGCTGTCCGTCCACACTGCCTCATCGGGAGGTTCCTCTTGCTCCTGTGCCGGTCGCCTGCCGGCGGCGCACCTGCAGCCACGTGCTGTGCCTCAGAGCCGTCAGGGCCCACACTGCCGACGACCCGCACGACACCGCGACGCGCGCGCTGGTGACGGTTCGGCGCTGCCGTGGCTTACATCCCCAATCCATTGATCATACCAGTCGGCATCATTATGGGCCTGCTGCTCGCCATGCCGTTCGGGCCGGTCAATCTGCTGGGCATCCAGCGGGCGGTGGAGCGCGGCTTCTTCGGGGGCATGGCGGCCGGCATCGGCATCATGGCGGGCGACGGCCTGATTGCGCTCGGCGCGGCGCTCGGCGTCAACGCCATCTCCGGCGCCATTCGGCAATATCGGCCGGCGATCCAGATCATCGGCGGCATCGCGCTCCTCGGCGTCGGCATCAAGCTCTATCTCACCCGGGCGGCGGTCGTCACCGAGGCGCACGCGGAGAAGGCGTCGCTGCGCGACTACATCTGGGACATACCGCAGACGTTCTTTCTCACCATCACCAACCCCGGGGCCGTGCTGGCGCTGATCTTCATCTTCGGCGGCGTCAGCTCGTTCGTGGATGTGGGGTCCTACATCGACGCCTTCACGATGGTGGCCGCCATCATGGGCGGCAGCTTCCTCTACTGGTTCCTGGTCTCCCAGTTCATCGCCACCATCCGCCACCGCCTGGACGTGGTGCGGCTCGGCCAGATCAACCGCCTCGCGGGTCTCGTGCTCATCGGCTTCGGCTGCATCCTGATCGGGGAGATGCTGATCAAGCAGCCCTGGTGAGGGCGATGCCGACGCCTACTGGCGCGAGCGGTAGAGCGTGAACTCACCCTTCTGCACGCGCGGCACCAGGCCGTTGACGAGCGTGACGACGGAGTCCTCCCCGAACGAGGCCACGAGGTCTGTCAGCGCCGCATAGAGGGCCGCATAGGCCATCATCTCCGGCGCGATCCCGCTGCCCGTGCCTTCCTCCCAAGCCTCGAGGATGTAGTCGAGCGCCTCCATGCGCGAGTCGTCACTCTCGGCCGGCCCGAACGCCTGCATGACCGCCTCCCTTTCCCCCACGCCAGAAATGGCAACGCCGCCGCCACCCGGGCGCCGGTGCACGCGGCACAGACGCCCCGCCTAGCACGGTCGGGGCGCGGCCGTATCCTGTACAAGGGTTAACGATTAATGTGCCGGGGCGGCACAAGTTGCATAAATGCCCATGCTCACGGCACGGATTTCATCAACGTGTCGGCGATCTCCGCGCCCTCGGCCAGGAAGCGGTTGATGGCCGTCTGGGCGGACGGCGTGCAGCTGTTGTAGGTGCGGCTGTAGCTGCGGTAGCCGTTGTTGAAGCTGCGCGTGAGCTTGGCGCGCCGCAGCGCCGTGGACGCCTCTGCATCCATCAGCTCCTTCATCCGGTCCCGCCAGGCCTGCCCGTCGTTGGCCCCGCACAGCTCGCGCAGGTAGTGGACGGCGCCCAGGATCTCCGACAGGCGCATGAGGCGGTCGTCGTAGGGGCGGGAATCGGGGCTGATGATCGTGCTCTGGCCGGCGGCCTCGCAGGCCGTGGCCCCCGTGATCAGCATTGCGGCGCACAAGCGGAGCCAGGGCGACATGGCCATCCTCATGCGCTGCATTCTAGGCGGCGTCGCGGCATGGGCAAGCCGGCCCGCGATCGGCGATGGGGAAAGTGTGCCGCCTCTCACGGCGCGGCCATCATCTCCCGGGCGCGACGGATGAGCGCGGCGGCCCCGTCGGTCAGCGGATAGGCGTCGATGTCGGCGACCGGGACGAAGCGCGCGGCGGCGGCGTCGCTGCCGGCCACGGGCTCGCCCGCACGCCAGCGGCCGCAGTGGACGGCAATCATGTAGTGGGCCGACAGGCTTCCGTCCCCGGCCCGCAGGATCACCTCGTGGAGGTCGACGAGGGCGCTGATCTCGGCCTCCACGCCTGTCTCCTCGAAAACCTCACGCCGCGCGGCGGCGCTGGCGGTCTCACCGGGCTCGATATGTCCGCCGGGCAGGCTCCATCGCCCCTTGAGCGCGCCCTTCGCCCGCTCGATCAGCAGCACGGCGTCATCGCGGAAGATCGCGGCGCTCGCGCCGCACCGCGGCCACGCCTGCCGCCTCTCCGGTTGTCCTGCGTTCTCGCTCATGCTTCGGCCACGTTAGGCGCGAACCGTCCCCCGATCAAAACCTTGCACGTGCCCCCTCCCGGTTTGTGCCGGTTCGGCATAGGTTGAATGGGCAACGGCTGGCCGGCTTGCGGGCGGCCTGCTGGCGCATTTCTTGCCACACTTTTTGCCACGAGCGGGGGTTCCGGGAGAGCGAGACCATGGCGTACAAGGGAAACGACTTGGATTTGCGGCCGGCGCGCCCCGCGCCCATACGCGAGCCTGCCGCGCCTGCGGAGCGTGCCGCCGACCCGGCTCGGCCGCATCCCGCAGGCATAAACGGCCCCATAGACGTCGACGAGACCGTCCTTGCCACCTGCAACAGTGCCTACGACGTTGCGCAGTTCCATGGCGCCGATGCCGTGCGGCTGGAGCATTTGCTCCACGCCTTCACCCGCATTCCCGCGGGCGCGGAAGCCCTCGAAGGGCTTGGAATACGCGTGGACAAACTGCGGCGTCATACGGCGGCGCTGATCGCCGCCGAGATGCCGACCGGCCCCCTGGACCCCCATGGCATGCCGCGCGCCTCGCCGGCTCTGGCAGATGCGCTCCGCCAAGCCGCCGAGCACGCGGCCAGGCGCCGCGCGGCCGCCAGCCTTCACGACCTCGTTCGCACCGTGCTGTGCGTCGATCCGCAATCGCCGGCGGCCGCGCTGCTGATGGAGGCGGCGGCCGATCCGCAGCGCCTGGAGCGGTGGCGCGACGAGCCGCGCCGCGAAACCCCTGGCTCGGCCGCTCTGCTCGCCGAGCCCCAGAGCGCGCTCGCCCATGAGGCGCTGCGCGAGCATCTGGCGCAGCTGGAGGCCGCCGTGCGCAGCCTGCGCACCGAGGTCGCCGCGGACTGCAAGGCGGTGGGCGACTTCCTTCGCGAGGCCCGGTCGGACTTGCAGGCGCTGCGCGGCGAGCCCGGCCGCGCGGCCCACGTCGAGGCCGCTCTGCAGGCACTGCGCGAGGAGATTGCCGAGGATCGCCGCGCACTGCTCGATCTTTTGGGTGAGACGCGCTCGGAGCTTCAGGCCCTGCGCGCTGACGCCGGGCGCAGCGCGGGAACGGTGGGCACCGAGGCGGTCGAGGCCCTGATCGACACCAAGCTCGGCCACATCGGCACCGCGGCCGCATCGCTTGCGGAGCGTCTTCCCGCCATCGATAAGCTGGCGCAGGCGGGCGATGTGCGCGAGGAAGCGATCGCCGGCCGCATGGAGGCGCATGCCCAGGGGATTGCGGAGAAGGTTGCCGGCAGCATCGCCGCGCGCTTTGCCGAGGCGGAGGCCGCCGTGCGCCGGCTGCAGGAGGACACGGAGCGGCGGCTCAGCTCCAGCGGCGAGCGGCAGATCGCGCTCGAGGCCTCGGTGCGCGCCCAGCTCCAGAGCGCGGAGGACGCCGGCAAGACGCACGAGCGCGACCTCGCCGAGATTCATCAGGCGCTGCTGAAGCTCGGCGCCAGCCAGCAGACGCTCGGCGAGAACTTCGCGGCCTGGCGTGGCGAGAGCGCCGGCGACATCGGCATCGTCAGCAACCGGCTGCAGCAGCTCGAGCACACGATGCTGGACCTGCTGGGCCAGCTCGGCACCGAGCTGCAGACCCTGCGCCAGGAGAGCACCGACACCGAGACCCGCCGCGGCAACGGCTTCAAGCGCTGGCTTTACGGCACCAGCAGCGTGTTTGCCGGCCGCCGCGAGGAGGCCGGCGCCGCCAGCCGCGCCCCCGAGCGTCCGGAGGGCGGCCAGCCGTCCTGAAATGGCACGCAGGCGTCTGGCCTCGCCCTTGCGTGCTCGGGCCCGAGCAGCAGAGGACGAGACCCCGTGCCCGTGCCGGCCCACTCCGTTCCAACGTCGCGCGAGGCCGCCGCCCGCGACTCCCGACGCATCGCCGTCCTCATCGCCGGCGGGCCGCTGGCGAACATGCTGGTGAACGGGCTGCGCCGGCACTTCAGCGCCGTCGCGGTGCTTAAGGAGGAGCCCGAGCCCAAGCTCATGATCGTGCGCCGCCGGGCCCGGCTGATCGGCTGGCGCGAGGCCCTGGGCCAGGCTGCCTTCGGCTTCCTCCAGAAGCTGCTGGTCAGCCGCAGCGCCGGACGCCTCGCCGCCATTTGGGAGGATCATGGCCTCGATCCGCGACGCGATCCGGGGGCGGCCGTGCGCGAGATCGGCTCGGTCAACTCCCAGGCGTGCCGCGTCGCGCTGCGCGAGCTCCAGCCCGACGTCGTGGTCGTCTACGGCACGCGCATCATCAGGCGCGAGACCCTGGCTTGCGTCCGCGCGCCCTTCATCAACTACCACGCGGGCGTGAACCCCAAGTACCGCGGCCAGAACGGCGCCTACTGGGCGCGCAGCCAGGGCGATCCGGCGCACGCCGGCGTCACCGTGCACCTCGTCGACGAGGGCGTCGACACCGGCGGCGTGCTCTACCAGGCGCGCACCGAGTTCGCACCGTCCGACACCATCGCCACCTATCAGCACGTGCAGATGGCGACCGCCCTGCCGCTGCTGATCCGCGCGATCGAGGATGCCCTTGACGGCCGGCTTTCGCCGCGGCGGGTCGAGCTGCCCTCGCGCCAATGGTTCCACCCGACGCTGTGGGGCTACCTGCGCACCGGCATCGCGCGCGGCGTCTGGTGATCGGGCCGGCAACGCCTGCTGTGACACTTCGGTTACAGGCGCCGCAAGATCGACGGCCGGAGATCGGCCAAGTCGCAATTGCTTCAGAGGCTTGCCCTAGATTCCCGTTACTTGAGCCACTCGGAGAGGCGGTACGCCTCGTTCCCAAGGAGCATGGGCATGCCTACGCGAGCTTTCGCTTCGATGACGGCACTCGCTGTGGCGGGCCTGGTGGGCGTCGCCGCCCAACCGGCACGCGCCGCGGAGCCCGGTATCGTCGGCTACGTCACGGCCGACAGCCGCTACAGCGGCGCGAGCGTGCGCGGGCCCGTGCGCCGCGGACCCAAGGGCCGGCTCGAGGTGCGGCTGCCCGGCGGAACGTGGCTCGAGTGCGGCCTCAGCTGCTCCGACACGTTGCGGCGCGAGACGGTGGATTTCTGGCGCAACCATGGTCCTGGGCGGGGCTTAGGCAGCGGAGACGGCCCCGGGTACATCCAGTTCAGGTGGTAATCACGGCCTGTTGCCCAGCCACGGCAGCTCGTCCAGCGCGATGGGGCTGTCGAGGTCCATGCCGGACCGCTCGAAGCCGGCCTTCCAGTCGCGCAAGTGCCGGTCCACCCACAGCCGACCCTTGTCGCGGTCGCGGCGGCGCAGCGCGTCGAGGATGTGCCGGTGCGCCTCGATCAGGCGCGGGATGCCCTGCGGGTTCTTGCGGATGATCAGGGCCGTGGTCGGCCGCACCAGCATGCTGGTCGGCTCTTTCGCCAGCAGCAGCACGCGGTTGTGCGCCGACCTGGTGATCAGCTTGTGGAACTCTGCGTCGAGCTCGGCCACGGCGGCCGGATCGTCGGCGACCTTGCGCGTCTCCTCGACGTTGGCGGCCAGCTCGGCCAGGTCCTCCGCGGTGGCGTTGTCCATCGCCTGATCCACCGCGGCGGGCTCGAGCGCGCGCGAGGTGCGCCACAGCTCGCGGAACGTGACCTGCTGCAGGATCAGCGCGCGCGTCATGCGGGTGGCGAGGCGGTGGTAGTGCGGCACCGCGACGGACAGCCGCCGGCTCGGCTCGCGGGCGACGAGCCCGGACTGCTCCAGCAGGCGGATGCCTTCGCGCACGGTGGAGCGGTTGACGCCGAACTGCTTGACGAGCTCGGACTCCGTGCCGACCGGATCGCCCGGACGCAGGCGTCCCGAGAGAATCTTGCGCTCGATCGCCTCCGCGACCAGCTCGTAGGCCGGTCGCGGCTTGATGCGCTCGTATCTGGCGGTGACCTCTGTCATTGCCATCCGATGAAGAGTTGCGGCCGCGGGACACCAGCGCCGGCGGCCGCAACAGCATGAGCCCGCGCGTTACTGGCTTGCTGCGTCGTGCGAGATCACCTTGCCGAACAATTTCCAGGTCTCGCCTTCGAAGCGGGCCAGCTGCACCGACTGGATGGGATAGAAGTCGGTTGCGCTGGTGTTCAGCTTGATGCCCGGCAGCAGCAGCGGGATCTCCAGGTTCTTCAGGCTGGCCGCCTGCTTCATGACGTTCTCACGCGTGAGATTGTCGCCGCACTTCTTGAGCACCTCGACCAGCGTTGCCGAGACCGAGTAGCCGTAGGTGTGGAAGGAACTCTTCTTGTCCCCCTGCGGCAGATACTTGTCCATGAACTGGTTCCACGCGACCATGTCGGCGTCCTTGGCCCACTGCGGGTCCGTCGGGTCCTTGCCGTACTGGGCGGTAATGATGCCCTGTGAAGCCTCCAGCCCGGCCGGCTTCAGCACCGCGCCGACGGAGATCGACACGTTGTTGAGATAGTGCACCGGCTTCCAGCCGATCTCGGCCGCCTTCTTGATGGCCTGCGCGGCGAACTTGGGCGTGGTGATGTTGAAGAAGACGTTGGCGCCCGAGTTCTTGAGCTGGATCATCTGGCTGTCGACGGTCGGGTCGGTCACCTCGTAGGTGGCGAGCTGCACGATCAACTTCTCATTGTCCTTGCCGAGGCCGGCCTTGAAGCCGTTGAGGTAGTCCTTCCCGTAGTCGTCATTCTGCATGAGGATCCCGATCTTGGGGTCCTTCACGGTCTCCAGGATGTGCTTGGCGTAGATCGCGGCCTCCGTGGCGTAGTCGGGCTGCCAGCCCATGGTCCACGGAAACTCCTTGGGGTTGCCCCACTTCGAGGCGCCAGTGGCCACGAACAGTTGCGGCACCTTCTTCTGGTTCATGTACTTGTGGATCGCCGTGTTCGGCGGCGTCCCGAGGGTCTGGAACACGAACAGGACCTTGTCCTCCTCGACCAGCTTGCGCACCATCTCCACGGTCTTCGGCGGCGCATAGCCATCGTCGTAGGTGATGAAGTTGATCTTGCGGCCGTTGATGCCGCCATTGTCGTTGACCATCTTGAAGTAGGCCTCGATCGTCTTGCCGATCAGGCCGTAGGCCGAGGCGTTGCCCGAGTAGGGATTGGTGTTGCCGATCTTGATCTCGGTGTCGGTCGCGCCCTCATCGTATTTCTTCTGCGCGAAGGCCGGCGAGGCCGCTGCAACCGCCAGCGCGGCGGCGCCGGTGAGCAGCGTTCTGCGTGTCGTTCGTGTCATGCGATTTCTCCTTTGCTTGGTCATCCAGTCTTCCATCGCGGCGGGCCGCAGCGCGCCGTCACGATCCCCTGAGGCGCCGCCAGAGCAACGCCAATCCGCCGGCAATGCCCATCGGCATCGTGTACATGAGAGCGATCAACGCGATGCCGTAGATGGTCCAGGGCTCGAGATCGATCGGCAGGTGCACCGCGCTGGTGATCTGCTTGGTGAGCGCGTCGGCATACTTCTCGATCACCTGCACGAACACGCCCCCGACCACGGCACCCGGCAGCGAGGCAATGCCGCCTACCACCGCGCCCACCAGGATCGCGATCGACAGCTCGAAGCGGAAGCTGTCCGGCGACACGAACTCGAAGATGATGGCGTGCAGTGCGCCGGCGACACCGGTGTAGAGAGCGCTGATGCCGAACACCACGGTCTTGTAGTGAGCGACGTTGACGCCCATGGTGCTTGCCGCCATGGCGTGGTCACGGATCGCCATCATCGCGCGGCCCGTTCGGCTGTCGAGCAGGTTGCGGGCAAGCCAGAACATGAAGATGGCGACGGCAAGCACCACCAGGTACATCCACTGGTCGGCACTCAGCGGCAGTCCGAATGGCGGGTCCGGCTTGAAGATGTTGATGCCCTGCACGCCGTTCGTGAACCACTCGAAATGGCGATATTTCAGGAATTGGGGAACTGCCACCGCTAGAGCAAAGGTGGCGAGGGCCAGGTAGTGGCCTTCAAGCCGCAGCGCGGGCAGGCCGAAGAGATAACCCACGACGAAGCACACGGCCGCCGCTACCGGCAGGGTCGCCCAGTACGGCCAGCTCGCCTGGTCGATCAGCACGGCGGCCGTGTAGGCGCCGACGGCGAAGAAAGCGCCGTGGCCGAGCGAGATTTGGCCGTTGAAGCCGGTGAGCAGAATCAGGCCGAGCACAGCGATGGCGTAGACGATCATCAGCGACAACTGCAGGAAGCCGTAATTGCTGATGAGACCGGTCTTGCCGCCCACCACCGGCAGCAGGGCGAGCAGGACAATCACCCCCCAAAGCCACACCGGCGGCCCGATAGCGCGCAGGCGCTTGGCGGCGGGTATTCCGTTGGCGGTAGTCGTGGTGGCCATGGTCTACACCCGCTTGACGGTAACGTGGCCGAACAAGCCGCTCGGCTTGAGCGTCAGCACGGTGATGACGATGATCAGAGCTACGGTCAGCTTCTCGCCGTTGCCGATGATGTAGATGCCCGAAGTCTTCTCGAGCAGATTGCCGAGATAGGCGACCAGGTTCTCGAGCACGCCGACGATGAAGCCGCCGGCCACCGCGCCGCCTGGGCTCGAGATGCCGCCCACGAGCGCGCCGGCAAAGCCATAGAGCAGGATGCTCGCCATCATGTTGGGCTCGAGGTAGACGGCCGGCGCCACCAGCGTGCCTGCGACGGCGCCGATCGCGGCGGCGAGGCCCCAGCCGAGGGCCAGCATCCAGTCGACGCGGACCCCGGCGAGCCGCGCCGAAACGGGATTCTGTGCCGCGGCGCGCATGGCCAGCCCCAAGGGCGTGAAGCGGAAGAATGCGAACAGGAACACCAGTAGAAGGAGCGTCACGGCGATCATGCCGATCTGGTGCGGGCCGATGTAGCCGGAGCCCACGAAGCTGATGTTGGGAAACGGCGAAGGAAACTCCTTGATGGTATACCCCCAGATCGCCCCGGCCAGGGAATGGAAGATGGCCAAGAGGCCGATGAACACGACGACCACGGAGAGGATCGGCGCATTGTGGAGCGGCCGCAGGATGATGCGCTCGATGCCCACGCCGATCAGGAACGAGCAGAGCGCCACCGCCGGCAGCGCGATCCAGAAGCTCGCGCCCCACTCCAGCATCTGCCACACCAGGAAGGCGCTGAACATGGCGAGCTCGCCCTGGGCGAAGTTGATGTGGTCCGTGGACACGAAGATCATCACCAGCGCCAAGGCCAGGCACGCGTAGATGGCGCCGTTGGCGAGCCCCGAGGCGACCTGCTGGATGAGCTGCTCCATGCGCCGCTTCCTCAATAGCCGAGGTAGGATTTGCGGATCGCCTCGTCGTTCTTGACGTCGGAGGCCTTGCCCGACATGACGACCCGGCCCGTCTCCAGCACGTAGGCGTGATCGGCGAGCTCGAGCGCCAGCGCGGCGTTCTGCTCGACCAGCAGCATGCTCACCTTCGCCTCCTCGTTGATGCGCCGCATGATGCGGAAGATCTCGCGCACGATCAGCGGCGCCAACCCGAAGGAGGGCTCGTCGAGCAGCATGAGGCGCGGTGACAGCATGAGCGCGCGGCTGATCGCCAGCATCTGCTGCTCGCCGCCCGACAGCGTCCCCGCCTGCTGATGCACGCGCTCCTTGAGGATGGGGAAATACTCGAACACCATGTCGAGGTCGCGCCCCACCGCCTGCCGGTCCCTGCGCGTCAGCGCGGCGACGCGCAGGTTCTCCTCCACGCTCAGGTTGGTGAAGGTGCCGCGGCCCTCGGGCACGTGGCCCACGCCCTTGCGCACCACCTCCTCGGTCGCCATGCCGCCGATGGGCTGCCCGTCGAGCCTGATCGCGCCTTGGGTCCGCACCATGTTGCAGATGGCGCGCAGGGTGGTGGTCTTGCCCGCGCCGTTGGCGCCGAGCAGCGTGGTGATCCCGCCGGCTTGCAGCGAGAAGCTCACGCCGTGCAGCGCCTGCGTCTGGCCGTAGAAGGCCTTGAGACCCTCGACCTCGAGCAGCGCCGCCACGGCTCAGGCCTCCGTTCCGAGATAGGCGCGGATGACGTCGGGGTTCCGCTGCACCTCCGCCGGCGTGCCCTCGGCGATCTTGCGGCCGAAGTCGATGGCGACCACCTTGTCGGAGACCGACATGACGAGGCTCATGTGGTGCTCCACCAGCAGCACCGTCACGTGCTGCGTGTCGCGCACGCGCCGGATCTGCCCGCGCAGCACGTCGACCTCGTCGTGGTTGAGGCCCGCCGCCGGCTCGTCGAGCAGGAGCAGCTTGGGGCTCGCGGCGAGCGCCCGGGCGAGCTCGACGCGCTTGCGCACCGGAAACGGCAGCCCTCCCGCCGGCAGCCCGGCAAAGGCCTCCAGATCCATGAACGCCGCCAGCTCCTCGGCGCGATCGGTGATGCGCTGCTCCTCGGGGGCGGACCTGGGCAGGCGCAGCGCGTTGGTGACGAAGCCGGCGGAGGTGCGGCTGTGGCAGCCGACCTTGATGTTGTCGAGCACCGACATGCGGTCGAACAGCGCCACGTTCTGGAAGGTGCGGCCGATGCCGATCCTCGGGATCGCGTGGCGAGGCTGGCCGAGGATTGAGCGGCCCTCGAACAGGATGTCGCCCTCGTTGGGCACGTAGAGGCGCGACAGGCAGTTGAAGAGCGTGGTCTTGCCGGCCCCGTTCGGGCCGATGAGCCCCGCGATCTCGCCGGGGGCCACCTCGAAGGACACGCCATCGAGCGCAATGATGCCGCCGAAGCGGACCGACACGTTGCGCACGCTCAACAGCGGCGCGGTGCTGGTGTTGGCGGCGGTGCGCAAAGCGGCTTGCGCTACCATGACGGACGCGACGCTCCCTAGATCGTCACTTTATGTCGTCTTGTCGTTGTCATAATTCCGGTGGTCTGCGCCACCTGATGTCGGATTGTCGGACCGACAGCGGCCACCTTATTGAAGCCCTTGGCGCCGGTCCAGGGGAATTCGCGGCCGCTATTGTTGAGACTGCCAGCCGCGGCGCCGCTCTCGCTAATGGAAGCAAGCAACCTCGCCCTGAGCCTGTCGAAGGGCGGCCGAGAGCGCCGCGGATGCTTCACAGCCGTGCTTCGACAGGCTCAGCACGGGGCCGCAATTCGTGGGCCCCACCCCCGGCCCAGCGCGAGGCACCAATACATCGGGGCCGGCCAGAGGTCTCCCTCCGCCGACCCGGTTGCCTCGAGCAATCGTCGTGCGTTAGCCGCGGCCGTCGCAGGGCCTGGCGAGCGCGCGGCAATGCCACCGGTGGCCCGGCTCGCCCTTCCGGCAATCGACGTTCTTGTCGACAGCGGCGCCCCAGCGCGTGTAGCCGCTGCCGTAGCGCGCCCGCACGGCCGAGCGCCACTTGGAGCGCGCCGAGATCTCCGTGAACGACTGCAGCGCGCCATGCGCCATGTCGCCCCGCACGAGGGCCCGGCACCTGGCGCTGGCCGGCGCCGCGTCGAGGATCGCCGTCGCTCCGAGAACGAGGGCCGCGGCGGCGGCCCCTTGCGCTAGTTTCCTGGGTGTCATTCGCTTCTCCCTACGATAGAGCCGCTCGGCGGCGGCCGACACAGCCGAGCCATCCGTGACGGACGTGCGGGCCATTTCCGCGCCCGCCACGATCGGCCACTCCTCCTCCACCTTCCCCGCGCGGAAGCAAGCCGCACGATCCTCACACGGCAAAGTCGCACGGGCGCATGCGCGAGCGCGGGATGCCGCAAGTTGCCGGAATTTCGGCGCGCTTGCACCTGCGCCCCGCCTCCGCGCGGCCGCGCGCGGCCGGCGTTGATCCGGCGGCGATGAAGCACCAGAATGAAGCCGTTTGTGGGCACGCCGATTGCGACGTTCGCAGCCGGGCCCGCGCGGAAACGGGGAGAGCGGCGCCGGCAGATCCGCGCGGCGCCGGGACACGAAGCCAGAACACGCAGAATGAGCATCGAACGCACCGAGCCCATGGCGCCCGCGCGGCGCGCCTTCTTCCGCGACCTCACCGCCGCCAACGCGGCCAACGGGCTGGTCGCGTTCCTGTTTGCGGCCAGCGGTCCCGCCGTGCTCATCCTGGCGACGGGCATCAAGGGCGGCCTCTCCGAGGCCGACATCGCCTCCTGGCTGTTCGGCGCGTTCTTCCTCAACGGCCTCATCAGCATCGCCTTCTGCTTCGCCTGGCGGCAGCCGCTGGTGTTCTTCTGGACCATGCCCGGCACCGTGCTCATCGGTCCCGCGCTCGGGCACATGACCTTTCCCGAGGTCATCGGCGCCTCTATGGCGACCGGGCTGCTGATGCTCGCGCTCGGCGTGACGGGCTGGGTGCGGCGCGCCATGGAGGCGGTGCCGATGCCCATCGTCATGGGCATGGTGGCGGGCGTGTTCCTGCAGTTCGGCCTCGACTGGGTGCATGCCTTCGAGGGCCAGTTCTGGATCGCCGCGGCCATGACGGCGGCCTACATCCTCGCCAGCGCCGCGCCCACACTCGTCGCCCGCTGCCCGCCGCTGCTGGTGGCGCTCGCCGCCGGCGCCGCCGTGATTGCGCTCTCAGGATCGTTCGCGCCGGGCCTCGAGGAGGCGCCGATGCTGGCCGCGCCGCGCTTCCATGTCCCGCAGTTCTCGTGGACGGCGATGCTGGAGCTCGTCGTGCCGCTGGCGATCACGGTGCTGGTGGTGCAGAACGGCCAGGGCATCGCCGTGCTGACCGCGGCCGGACACACGCCGCCGATCGACGCCATCGCCGTGGCCTGCGGTGCGGGCTCGGTGGTGACCGCGCTGGTCGGCTCCGCGCCGACCTGCCTGACGGGACCCGCCAACGCCATCATCTCGGCCGGCGGGGCGCGGGAGACGCAATACACGGCCGGCGTGATCGTGGGCGTGCTGGGGCTCGGCTTCGGCCTGCTGTCGCCGCTGTTCACGCGCCTGCTGCTGGCCGCGCCGCCCGCCTTCATCGCCACGCTGGCCGGGCTCGCCATGCTGCGCGTGCTGCAGAACGCCTTCGCCGCCGCCTTCCAGGGACGCTTCGCGCTCGGCGCGCTGGTGACCTTCCTGGTGTCGGTGGCGGGCATCCCGATCTTCAACATCGGCGCGCCGTTCTGGGCGCTGCTGGCGGGCACGGGCCTGTCGCTGGCGATGGAGCGGCGGGACTGGCGGGAGCGCCAGTAACCTCGCCGGCCGCGGGCCGCGAGGATTTGCCGGAGAAGCCGGAGCGGGCGTTCGCGAGCCCTGCTGGCCAGTGATGCTTGATGGGCTCGGAACGCCCATGCTCGCCGCATCGGGGCCCGGCTCGGCGCTTCGCTGGCCTGGCGACCAACCGAGCGAGACGATCGGACTGCGGGTCCGGCCGGCACGTCGCGGACCGCGCCCCCGGAGGCGCCACCGCATTGAGCCGGACGCCGCCATTATCGGCGAGCGTTGTGGGGCGGGGATAAGTGGCGTCCGCGGGGCGCGCTTCGCGGGCCTCTGCGCTGCTCTACTCTTGTGCCGTCATCCCGGCGCCGCTCGTCGCGCGAAGCGCACGAGCGGGACCAGGCCGGGAGCCAGGTCAGCTGGCCGGGAAGGCGCGATCGAATGTCTTGCCGCCCCCTACCCCTTGGATCACGAGGCGGTTGCGCTCTGCTGGGCGTGGCTCAGCAAAGCGCCCCTCGCCGCCCCGTGTCCTAGGTTCCGGCCTGCGCGAGAGCGACGCCAGCTGAGAGTGTGTTGCCCACCCAAAGCGGCAGGCCGCTCATACGAGCCGCCCTATTCCTGGCGGCGCCCATCAAGCGGCAGTCTTTGCCTCTTTGACGTTGTAGATCGCGCTGATAGTGCTTTCCGCGAACTCGTAAGCGCTGATGGCCTTTCCCACCTTCTGGGGATCGAATACAGCCATGTCCATCACGAACCTATACTGCTTCATGATGTCGACGAGGTATTTGGCAAGAAATGCCTGTGGATTGGTCTTCCACGTCAGCAATCCGTCCTTGTCAACACTCAACAGTGCTCGCAAACCATAAAGAAGGGGCACGATGAAACCGTCGGGGCAAGTGCAGTTCACCTCACGCTTGAAGAAGGGTGTCGTTGGTCTTACGCGCAGGTACTTCTTCTTGTCAGCAGCCTTTTCAGGATCATAGAGCTTCACCGCTGAAATCTTGCCGAAACTCCCGCCAGCTTTGTTGTATGCCAGCGGGATTTCCTCGTAGAGCATGTCGTACAACTCCGGGAATGTCCCAGCGATCCTCATGGCGCTCTTGACGGCCTCGTTGTGCACGCGGACCGCATACCCGCCGTCGGCGGGCGTCGCGACTTCCTTTTCCTCGAGGAGCTTATTGAAGGCCGAGACGCACACCGCCTTGTTGCGGTAGATCTGATTCGGGTTCACGCGCCACTCGCCAGGCAATTTGAGCTTCGACAAGCCTACCCAGCAAAGCGAGATGATGTCACGAACCTTGATGCGCCCGCCATCATTGGTCTTCCATTCAACTTCCTCCGCTAGCGATGTCGGCAGATGCTCTTTGAAGATGTCGTAGAACCCCTTCTTGTTAGCCTTTGTCTCCTCGGATAGCTGCACATTGTTATTGCGTGCCGCGCCAATCTCTAGCAGGGAGCTCCGGAAAGTTTCGACGGTGTCGTCGTCCTTCATGTCAGCAGGAACCAGAACCTCGATCGGCATCTCGAAGTCCAAAACATCGACGATCTCTGCAACCGCCGATCTGTTCTCCGTCCAAACCTTCCTGAATGTGTCCCAGTCCCTTACTCGGCCGAGTTCACGATCAGTTAAACCGGCCTCCTTGAGGATATGGCGTCCCGCGGACAGAGCGTTGTGGCCACCGTCCAGGATACCTTCAGTCTCCGGATCGACGAAGCTGAGCTGATACCTATCGCGCTCAAGTGCCTTGTACGATGACGATGCAAGCAAAATGCCTTTTGTCTTGGCGGGAAAGAGCTCTACCGAGTTCCTGAGGCTATCCTCGATGTCCTCAGTCACAGTTCCCTTCTTCGCGGAGCGAGGATTGGCGGCGAGATCATCCGTGTCCAATAGTTGGACAACTGACTTGGGCGGCAGCAAGCCGTAGAGCTTCCGAACAGGCCCAACGACCTGCTCGCTGCACTGACCGATCTTGACGGTGAGAGATTTGCTCATTGGGTCCTCTATGCAGAAGAGGACCAATCCCGGAGGCGAAACGGCGGAAGGGGCAGATGCCCGCAGCAGCAGTACCGATCCGAAACCAGTCCTGGTTTCCATCCGGCTCCTATCCAGGAGCCGCGCCCTACTTATCAGCGGGGGTGAGTCGCCACAAGCACCACAGCGAAGTTCACGGCCTGTTGTGGCTGCGTCGGCGACCGTGAGCCGGCAAACAGAACGCGCTCCCAGTTGCCCCGCCCCCACCCCGCGCCATATATCTCCCCCATGCCCCGCGCCCCACGCGACACCACCCCCCGCCCGCGCCCCTCGCGCGGCAAGTCGGGCAAGCCGCCGGCGCCGCCGGCCGAGGCGGCGAGCGGCACGCCGGAGACCCGGCGCTCGTCCAGGGGCTTCGCCGAGGCGAGCGCGCCGTTCCTGCCGGCGCCCTCCACGGACGTCCCCTCCCGACGCGCGGATTCCCCTCCCCCTGGTGGGGAGGGGTTAGGGGTGGGGGGAGCCACCGCGGCTGATGTTTTGGGATCCCCCCCTCCCCTGCCCTCCCCCACGAGGGGGGAGGGGGCCAGGACCCTCCCCGCCCTGCGCGCCTCCGGCCCGCCGGCGCGCAACTTCGCCGACATGACGGCCTCCCTCAACGCGCTGCTGGCCAAGCCGGCGGAGCGCTCCGAGCGCGCGCGCGCGGTGCTGGCCCAGCAGCCGATGCTCGCCACGCATCCCCTGGTCGCCGGCGACAACCGCTTGTTCACGCCGCACCGGCCGCCGCGGCCGGACAAGAGCGAGGGCGGCATCCCGTTCGAGCTGGTGTCGGAGTACGAGCCCAAGGGCGATCAGCCGTCGGCGATCGCCGAGCTGGTCGAGGGCGTCGGCCAGCACGAGCGCAACCAGGTGCTGCTCGGCGTCACCGGCTCGGGCAAGACCTACACGGCCGCGCAGGTGATCGCGCGCACGCAGCGCCCCGCGCTGGTGCTGGCGCCCAACAAGACGCTCGCCGCCCAGCTCTACGGCGAGTTCAAGGGCTTCTTCCCGGAGAACACGGTCGAGTACTTCGTCTCCTACTACGACTACTACCAGCCCGAAGCCTACGTGCCGCGCACCGACACCTACATCGAGAAGGAATCCTCGATCAACGAGCAGATCGACCGCATGCGCCATGCTGCCACGCGCGCCCTGCTCGAACGCGACGACGTGATCATCGTGGCCTCCGTGTCGTGCATCTACGGCATCGGCTCGGTCGAGACCTACACGGCCATGACGTTCACCGTGCAAACCGGCGAGCAACTCAACCAGCGCCAGCTGCTGGCCGACCTCGTCGCCCTGCACTACCGGCGCAGCGACGCCAACTTCACGCGCGGCACCTTCCGCGTGCGCGGCGACACCGTCGAGCTGTTCCCGGCCCACTTGGAGGACCGGGCGTGGCGCATCTCGCTGTTCGGCGACGAGGTGGAGGCCATCACCGAGTTCGATCCGCTCACCGGGCAGAAGACCGACGAGCTGAAGCTCGTCAAGGTCTATGCCAACTCGCATTACGTCACGCCCAAGCCGACGCTGCAGCAGGCGCTCAAGGCCATCAAGGCCGAGCTCAAGCAGCGCCTCGACGAGCTCTACGGCGCGGGCCGCCTGCTGGAGGCGCAGCGGCTCGAGCAGCGCACCGTGTTCGACATGGAAATGATGGAGGCCACGGGCTCCTGCGCCGGCATCGAGAACTACTCGCGCTATCTCACGGGACGGCAGCCGGGCGAGCCGCCGCCCACCCTGTTCGAGTACCTGCCCGACAACGCGCTGGTGTTCGTCGACGAGAGCCACGTCACCGTGCCGCAGATCGGCGGCATGTTCCGCGGCGACTACCGGCGCAAGGCGACGCTGGCCGAATACGGCTTCCGCCTGCCCTCCTGCATGGACAAC
>Ga0070741_10003001_pt1 | contig 43265 bp, 35 predicted proteins | sample Coa_R1_4_FD_66440 | JGI IMG/M metagenome (GOLD analysis project Ga0070741, IMG submission 66440) | Surface soil microbial communities from Centralia Pennsylvania, which are recovering from an underground coalmine fire - Coalmine... | ecosystem: Environmental > Terrestrial > Soil > Unclassified ... | reverse complement strand
TGGTTTGGAACCTTCTCCTGCAAGACGGTTCCGAGGGGCCTCCCCTCATCGACTACTCAGTTACGCAAAAGAGGCGTCTGTCGCCGCCTCTTTTGCTCATGGCGCACTTAGAAGTTAAGCTTTAATCCGAGCTGGATTTGTCTCGCCGTACTGACAGTGCTGCTGACCTGGCCGAAGTTCGGGCTGGTAATCAGGGTTTGCGGAATACCAAAACTCGGATGGTTGAGGATGTTAAAAGCCTCGGCGCGAATCTGGAGCCGCAGCCTTTCGGTAATGGCGTCCTCCCGAAATAGCGAGAAATCGAGGTTCGTGTAGTTGTCGGAGCGCAATTGGTTCCGGCCTGAAGTGCCGAATGTGTATGGTTTGGGCACGGCATACGCGCTTTTATTGAACCAAAGTGTTGGGGTTGGATTGCTGAGGTGGGGATCTCCCACCAAGTCTGGCCGGTCTTGAGATCCGCCGGCGATGGCCCCGATATTTGCAATGTCGACGTTCGTGAAGAGAGTGAACGGTTGACCGGACCGAAGTTGAACGATGCTGTTGATTCTCCACGACCCGGCAACGCGGGCCGCGATTCCTTGACTCAGCCACCGCTTACCGCGGCCGAACGGCAATTCATAGACAATCGCTGCGGAGAAATAGTGAGGTATGTCGAAGCCCGAAACGCCCCTCGACTCATTCGGGTCGTAGGGGTTCTGCAAAGACTGGTTTTCGGTGTTGAACAAGCCGGATTGGGCAACATCGATAGACTTGCTCCAGGTGTAGGAGAACAGCGACGAGAAACCGCGCGAAAACCTCTTTTCGAACTTGGCCTGGAATGCGTTGTACTTGCTTTGACCGACGCTTCGATCCCAAAGGGAGACCGGATCGTTCGGCCAGAGCGCTCGCGGCTGCGTCGGGCCGGGCCCAGGCGTCAAAGCCGTGTTATAGTCACCGCCAACGGCCAAACGGAGATTGTGCGATCCGACATATCCCAGGGTCAACTGGGAAGAGCCGGGGAGCTCCTTTTGAATTTCGAGGTGCCATTGTTCGGAATAAGGATCCTTCATTCTGGGATCGTAATAGTAGTTGTACGAAGCCAGAGGCGTGGCTAGCGGAATTCTGGGGTCGTGGCCTCCGAACAGATTATTCGCGGTCGATGTAACCACGTTACGGTTCTCCGTTCCACTTAGCAGCATCGTGTTCGGCCAATTTCCGATGGGATTTTGCGCGCGCTGCGTGGTTCCGGCGAGGAGGTCGTAAAAGATTCCGAAAGAGGCGCGGACAACCATGGTCGGCGTGAGTTTATAGGCGAAGCCAAATCGCGGGCCGAACAACTTATAATCATCCGAGCGAAACTTGGAGCTGCCAGTGAACACAACGTTTTGCTGCACGTAGGCATTGTTGGGGTCGCTGAGACAGGGCGCCGGCTGCGTGCTGCTGCAAGCAGGAATGGGTTTGCTTCCGACGATATATTTGCCCGTTCCAAAATCCCACATCGAAGGAAACGCCGTCGAAAACTTTGGGTTCCGCAGCAGGTCCCAGCGCAGCCCGTAGTTCAAAGTCAATTTATCGCTTACTCGCCAACTGTCCTGAACATACAGGTCCCAGGTCTGTGCCTGCAGATCGTACTTACGGTCTCGGTATGCCCAGGAATTGACCACGCCCAGGTCAAAGGAGGCAATGTCAGAGCCGGTATTCCCGAGATTGTTCAGATCCGCAGTTTGAGACGTGGAGAAACCCATGGAGCCTTCCGTTTCATCCGTGTGGTATTGAAGAATGATCGCGCCTCCGCCGAACTTGAGGCTATGGCGGCCGACAATTCTGGACAAATCGACCGAGCCTTGATAACCCTGCTGCGGCCCGCGGTTGCGAGTATCGCTGGGAAGACCACCAAACGCACTGGATAGCCCGTTCACGCCTGGAGCGTTGAGATCAGGGTCGAGACCGGGAAACAGTCCCTGCGCAACTAACTTTTGGCTGGTAATAAACGGCGTGGTGATCTGCCGCATTCCGCTGTAGCCGAAAAGCGCATTCAAAACGGTGCTGGTCCCGAAGATGTGGGTATAGTTCGCTCCGAGATTTTGTGACGGCAAGTCCGATTCGGAATACGTCCCCGGCAGGGCGTTTGCCGAGTGAAGATTTTGTTCTCCCCACGTGTAGCGAAACCATGCAGAATCCGATTGGGAAAAGCGATGGTCCGCGCGAATGCTGTACTGATTGAATGGTGCTCTTTGCGGATCATTGTTCCTCATGTTGAAGTTCGGGAATCCCGTGTTGATGGGCGCGGGAATCACCGCCTTGGCCCACGCCTGGATGGACGGATTGAGCAATGAAGAAGGAATGATATTGCCAGGGAAAGGATCCCGCAGATACCGGTTGGGGTTCGCCGGATCAACGCGGGTGGAGAACGGATTGAAAATCGCGCGGTTCAGGCCGCTGAAGTCGCCGTTCAACTGCTGTGGTGTGGGGACATTCGTGAGGGCGGAGCTGGGATTCACTTGCCGGTATCCCTCGTAGGAAAAGAAGAAAAAGGTGCTGTCTTTTTTCACAGGTCCACCGAAAGTGGCGCCAAACTGATTCTGTCGCAACGGCGGTTTCCGCGCCGTAAAGAACCCTCGCGCATCCAGCGCATCGTTACGCAGAAATTCGTATGCCGTTCCGTGGTACTCGTTGGTGCCGCTTCTGGTGATTACATTGATCACCCCGCCGGTAACGCCGCCGAACTCAGCCTGATCGCTCTGCGATTGCACGCGAAATTCGCTCAAGGCGTCAATATTGGGCGCGACAGCATATGTTCCGCCATAGTTGCCGTTATTGTAAACGCCATCCAGCGTAAATGTATTGCTCCGGTTACTCTGCCCGTTAATCGCAGGGAAGTAGGACTGGCCCACCTTGGCGACAAACAGGGGAGAATTGTTCTCTCCCACGCTTACCGGCGTCGCCCCGGGCGTTAGCGTGATAAGCTCCGTGAAGTTCCGGGCATTCAGGGGCAGGTCGACGATCTTTTCCGGAGTGATCACGGTTCCAAGCTGCGTGGTGCTGGTTTCGAGAGTCTCGCTGCCGGCGGTAACCGAGATGGAATCCTGCACATCGCCGAGTTGAAGGGTGAAATCGAGCGTCGCTTTCTGCGCTACGTGGAGTTCGAGATCCGTGCGGACGAATTTCTTGAAGCCGCCTGCGACGATTTCGAGTTCGTAGCGGCCGGGCTGGAGCGATTGCAGAACATACAACCCGGAATCATTGGTTCTGGTTGACCGGCTAATGCCGGTTCCCTTATTCAGCGCGCGCACCGCTGCATTCGGAACTACCGCTCCGGAAGTATCGCGCACGCTTCCATTGAGTTCGGCCTCTTGCGCCCACGCGAGCGGCGCTATAAGCAGGGCGGTCAAACAGCAGTGCCATCCTGGTTGCTTCACGTTCCCATCCTCCTTCGGGATCCGAAACAGTACGGCCGTGCAGGCAGGAGCTTCCGAGTGGGCACACACCGGAACGCCGATGCGATGTACCGGTCTATTTCGGATGCAATGTTGGTTCAGTTTAGCGAATTTTGCCGGCGCCGCGGCGCGCGACTTTGATAGCCTATCTGGTTTCTGGAATCCTCAGATGAACCGTCGCACCTTTCTCGCTTCTTCCACTGCTCTGCTCGCGGCGCCCGCCGCAGCCGCGCCGCCAAAAAGAATCGCCGCCATCATCACCGAATATTGGCTTGGCTCTCACGCTGACGTTGTAATCGGCAAATACTTGGAGGGCTATAACCAGGACGATCAACCCCCTTACCCGCGCTCGAAGATTGTAGCCATGTTTACTGAGCATGTGCCCAAAAACGATATGAGCCGGCCCATGGCGAAGAAGTACGGGGTGCCGATCTTCCGTACAGTGCAGGAAGCCCTCATGCTCGGCGGCGACAAGCTTGCGGTCGATGGTGTGATCCTGATTGGAGAGCACGGCGACTATCCGGTGAACGACAAGGGGCAGACGCTCTATCCACGCTTCGAGATGTTCCTTAAGATCACCGATGTGTTCCGCCAGAGCGGGCGTTCAGTGCCGGTGTTCAACGACAAGCATCTTTCCTACAGTTGGCGACAGGCGCGGCGCATGGTGGAGATCTCGAAGGAGCTGAAGTTCTCCATGCTGGCAGGCTCGTCTGTGCCGGTGGCATACCGCGTGCCGGCGATTGATACGCCGTTCGGCGCGGCGCAGAAATACGCCGTCGCCATCTCCTATAGCGGACTCGATATCTACGGCTTCCACGTGCTCGAAGCTCTCCAATGCCTGGTCGAACGCCGCCGCGGCGGGGAATCGGGCGTCCGCTCCGTGCAATGTCTGGAAGAGCAGGCTTGCTGGAACTTCATCGAGCACAACGGCTGGGTGAAGCGCCTGTTCGAGGAGGCCCTGACACATAGCAAGACACGCAAGCCCGGCGCGCCGCGGGACCTGGTGAAAGAGCCCGCAGTGTTTGTCCTTGAGTACAATGACGGCCTGCGCGCGGCTGCATTTCTAATGACCGGCCTGGTGGAGGACTTTACCGCCGCAGTTGACGTGGAAGGGCAATCGAAACCCGTCTCCCTGCTGATGTATCTCCAGGAGCGGCGGCCCCACCACCACTTCGGCTGCCTCGTCAAGAAGATCGAGACGATGTTCGAAACTGGTAAGGCGCCTTACCCGGTGGAGCGAACCATGCTCACCAGCGGCATTCTCGATTTCGCGCTCGAGTCCCGGATTCAAGGGCACAGGAAACTCGACACAGTGGAACTCGCCAGGGTTCGCTACCAGACTCCCGACACCTCGCAGTTTTGCACCAAGGGCTGGGGCCCGGACGGCAAGCGCCTGGATATGTGAAAGCTGCGCGACGAAGCACGCGTTCCACTGTCCATCACTAATCCGCCCAGATCTTCGAGGGTCGTAGAATTTTGCGGCGGGCCGATATGCCGATTGCATTTTCGCGCACCGTGTGGCATAAGGTACTGACGAGGCGAACCATGATTCCATCCGCTGAAGAGAAGCGTGTTCGGCCGCCGATTCCGGGCACTGTGCTGCTGAGAGCGTACCGGACAATGAGGACGATTCGCGAGTTCGAGGAACGCCTGCACGTGCAATTTGCGGCGGGCGAAATTCCGGGTTTCGTTCATTTATATGCCGGCGAGGAAGCCATCGCCACCGGAGTGTGCATGCATCTTCGCGACGGAGACCGCATCGCCAGCACGCACCGGGGCCACGGCCATTGCATCGCGAAGGGTTGCGACCTCAGGGCCATGGCAGCCGAAATCTACGGCAAAAAGAGCGGAATCTGCGGAGGTAAAGGCGGCTCCATGCATATCGCGGATTTGAGCAAGGGCATGATGGGCGCCAACGGGATCGTGGGAGGCGGGCCGCCGCTTGTATGCGGAGCCGGGCTTGCCGCCAAAAAACTCGGAACTAAGAACGTTGCGGTCGGCTTCGTCGGAGATGGGGGCGCCAACCAGGGCACCACGCTGGAAAGTCTGAATCTCGCGGCAATTTGGAAACTGCCGTGTATTTTCGTTGTCGAGAACAACGGCTACGCGGAAGCGACGTCCTGCCGGTACTCCGTCGCAGTCGCTGATATCGCTGAGCGCGCCAAGGGCTTCAACATGCCGGGTGTCAAGGTTGACGGACACGATTTCCTGGGGGTGTACAAAGCCGCGGCGGAGGCGGTCGCGCGCGCCCGCGATGGAGAAGGCCCGAGTCTCCTCGAGTGCAAGGTAGCGCGCTACTTCGGCCATTATGAGGGCGATAGCCAGACCTATCGCGGGCCCGATGAAGTAACGAAAATCAAGGAAAGCAGGGATTGCATCGCCGGACTGACGCGAGTGATCACTGATTCCGGAATTGCGAGCGATCCTGAGTTAGCCGAAATTGACCGGGAGATATCCGCGGAAGTGGACGACGCAATCGCTTATGCCCGGGCGGAGGCATATCCGGAGGCCTCCGACCTTCTCTCCGATGTGTACGTTTCCTACTGATGGAGCATTTCGATGGACAGGAAGATCAGCTTTCAGCAGGCTATTAACGAAGCGCTTTGCCAGGAGATGGAGCGGGACCCGAGAATTGTCCTGATGGGCGAGGATGTCGCCGGCGGCTGCGGAGGCGAAGGCAAGATGGATGCCTGGGGCGGAGTAATGGGTGTTACTAAGGGCCTGTGGGACAAGTTCGGCGATCGCGTCATGGACACGCCGATTAGCGAGTCCGCGTTCATAGGGGCCGGCTTTGGCGCTGCGATGTCGGGCTTACGCCCCGTGGTCGAGTTGATGTTCGTGGATTTCATGGGAGTGTGCTTCGACCAGATCTTCAATCAGGGAGCAAAGTTTCGGTATATGTTCGGCGGGCGTGCGGTCACCCCGATCGTGATCCGCACTATGATCGGAGCAGGTTTGCGCGCGGCCGCGCAGCACTCGCAAAGCCTGTATCCGATCTTCACGCATATTCCCGGTCTCAAATGTGTGATTCCTTCAACGCCGTATGATGCGAAAGGCCTTCTGATCCAGGCCATTCGCGATGACGATCCGGTAATGTTCTTCGAGCACAAGGCCCTTTACAATGTGCAGGGCAACGTCCCCCAGGAGTCCTACACGATTCCCTTCGGGGAAGCGAATTACGTGCGCGAGGGGGAGGATGTCACGATTGTTGCACTTGGCCGGATGGTCGGAATCGCGCTGGATGCCGCTGCGAACCTTTCCCGGGACGGAGTGGAATGCGAGATTATCGATCCGCGAACAATCTCTCCGCTTGACGAGGATACGATTCTCGAAAGCGTGGAAAAGACGGGGCGCCTGGTGGTGGTGGATGAAGCTTCGCCGCGTTGCAACATGGCCACCGATATCGCAGCGATGGTGGCGCAAAAAGGCTTTGCATTTTTGCGGGCGCCAGTCCGGATGGTGACGCCGCCGCATACGCCTGTGCCGTTCAGCCCTGTTTTGGAAGACCTCTACATTCCTGATGCCGCCAAAGTAAGCGAGGCGGTTCAGGCAGTGTTGCACTACACCCAATGGACAGCGCCCGTATCCACGCGTTGACCATGCCCAAATGGGGCCTGGCGATGACGGAGGGGCGCATCGCCGCGTGGCTGGTCGAGGAAGGCGCGGAGGTCGGTCCCGGTGTGGAAGTGGTCGACATCGAAACCGACAAGATCACGAGCGGGCTCGAGCCCTCGGTCAATGGCGTTCTGCGGCGCCGCGTTGCCCGGCCAAATGAGACCGTGCCCGTCGGCGGACTGGTCGCCGTGATTGCCGGCGCCTCCGTTCCCGATCCGGAAATCGACTCATTCGTGGCGGATTTTCAATCTGCTTTTGTTCCCGCCGCGGCGATCGAGGATTCCGCCGGGCCTGCGCCCGAAACTGTGCAGGTCAATGGTGTCCGGCTGCGATACCTCAAGCGCAACGAAGGCGGAGTTCCCGGGTTGCTGCTGCACGGGTTCGGCGGCGATCTGAATAACTGGCTGTTCAATCACGAAGCGCTGGCTTCAAATCGAGCCGTTTATGCACTTGACCTGCCCGGCCATGGTGGATCCGAAAAGCTCCCGCAACATCACAGTCTTCAGGATTTTGCCGATACGGTAGCAGCCTTCCTGGACGCCGCCGGCTTCGAGCGCGTGCACCTCGCCGGCCATTCCATAGGCGGCGCAATTGCTTTGCGCACCGCGGCGGCCCATCCGGACCGGGTTGCCTCGCTCACGCTGATCGCGCCTGCCGGACTTGGCAAAGAGATCGACGCCGAGTATATCGAAGGATTCATCGCGGCGAACCGCCGCAAGGACATCAAGCCGATTCTCGACAGACTGTTTGCCGATCCGTCTTTGGCCGGCCGGCAACTTGTCGATGACGTACTGAAATATAAACGCATGGACGGCGTAGTTTCGAACCTGCGAGACATCGCAGGCACCTTTTGTCTGCATGGAGAGCAAGCGGAAAGTGTTCGCGATCTGCTCGCACGAATTGCCGCGCCCGTGATGGTGATATGGGGACGCGACGACCGGATTATTCCGTGCGCACATGCGGTCGGCTTGCCGGCCGGCGTTATCACACACATTCTGCCCGGAAGCGGTCACATGGTCCAGATGGAAGCAGCTTCAAAGGTCAACCGGCTGCTCGAATCATTTTGGAGCCAATTTTGATGCGCTGCGGCGATGGTGTGCCGGCACCAAGCAAAAGCTCTACTCCAGCAGCTTCATATAAGCTACTATGTCGGCCTGGTCCTGCGGCGTGAGCACAATGGGCGATATCGCCGCGAAGAATCTGGCGTAGTGCGCCGCCACCTGCTCCAGCGTCTCTGCCGAGTTGTCGTGGAAATATGGCGCGGTGCGCCGCACACCCCACAACGTCGGAATTTTGAACGCGTTCAGGTTCTGGCCTGTCGGATCGTTCGCAATCCCAGTAATCAGGGCGCGTCCCGGATCCGGACTCTTGATCCGCGTCGTGGTGCCGTCGCTATTATGGAAAATAAACTCGCGCACAGGGTTGCCCGCGGCGTTGAACTCCGAAACGCCTATTGACTGGAAACGGGCTCCGCCGGGTATCGGAGGCGGCAGAAAGTGGTTTGTCGTGTTGAGCATCGGGCCGCCGTGGCACGCCGTGCACAACCCATTCTTCAAATCCGGTCCGGGTGGGATTTCGTCGAAGAAACGTTTGCCCCGCTTCTCGGATTCCGTCCGTCCCTGTGGCAGCTTCGGCGCCGGTCCGCCCCGCGCGTATTTCCACAATACCTCGGAGCTGAAAAACTGTTTCGTCAACTCGAATTCGGTAAGCCGCGACAGATCCACCGGACTCAACACGGCTGTACTCTGCCCATGGTTGCGAATCGCATTCGCTGCCTGCTCTATGAGGTTTGGTTCGCGCCCGTCGATCATCAGAACGGGATCGAGAGCGGGCGTGTTCAGTGTAGATGGGATGCCGCGCCGCAGCACTACCGATCGCGCGTTCGGGTCATCGGCGAGGCTTACATTGACCGGCAATGGGATCTCCACCAGTACGGTCGCATTCTTCAGCATTCGGGTAGCGCCGTTGCCCTTCCCGTCATCGCTGCCGTCGTGCAGGAACAGCGGATCGTAACGGTTCTCGTCGTAGCGCCGCCGCGCATCCTGCGGCGAAACCGTTCCGGTCTCGAACGTGTGGCAGGTCAGACACGTGCGACCATTGCCGCCGAACGTCTCGCGCGTAAACAGGCGCCTTCCATCCTGCGATAATCCTACGCTGTTTCCCTGTGCCCAAGCGTTCGGTACACCCGCTAAGACGGCCAACGCGATTACGCCAAAACTGTAGCGGCGTGTTGCCATGATCGTTATGCCTTCTCCTCGATCTCTTACGCGAAAATTTGTGCCCGAACGGCTCTGCACTCTCGTTACGGGCTTTGTGGGTGTACTCGCAGACGACATGCCAGACGGCCTTTTCGTCAGCCGTAACCCAGGCCTTTGCCAAGGTCACTCCCGCGCTCCGGACCGGAGCCGCGTAGAGCTTCGGCTGAGCCTCGCCGTTTTTGTCCGGGGCCGATCCGCTGGGCGGCGCACTCCTGTACACGCCGGACCCGAATGAGCCGGGCTCTTCGGTGAGCCATTGGGTCCTGATTGCGTCACCCTATCAGTTGATGGAGGCATTCAGCACCGGCGACGAAAAGCATGCAGTCGATGTGCCGACCGATCTGACACTTTCGTTTTTGAAAGACATTGGGTGGCCGTGACGCATATCCAGCCGCGCTATGCTGTGACAGGATGCCGATCAGCCCGAACCATCCGCTTCGGCGGCTCTTCGCCAACCTGGTTATAAGAGACCTGCCGGTGGATTCCGAAATTGCCGCCTATGTGGCGGACCTTCTGATTGACTTCGTGCACGTAGACCGCCTATACAGGATCCGAAACGCGCGTGGCAAGCGACTGGAGGAAGTCGGGGAGATGCTGGTGGAATCCAACCCGCTCCTCGCGGCCCAATCGTTCGAGCGCGAGCGGGAGGTGCGGAAGCATATCGGCGATTACACGCTGTTTCTCACCGGGATGTTTCCGGAGTACGTCGCCGCGCTGCCTCACCGCGGGCTGCGGTTGGACAGCATGATCGATTATGTAAAGGCGGGTAAGGAATCCTACCGCATCGTCGGTGCATTCGATCAATTCGAGTACCGGCGGATGGCTCCGTTATTCCGAAGACTTGCAGAAAACTTCGAGTACTGTGTGTATGGCTTAAATCGCGTCAAGGGCGAATTAGAAGCGATGCGGGAGCAGCACTATCAAGTATGGAAGAGAAATCTTCCGAACTCCTGACCGCGAGCTCTCTCTGGATAGGCTGTTGCGGATGGGCCGAAGGCCGCGCGAGCTATTTCAAACGATTCCGAACCGTCGAAGTACAGAGCACGTTCTATCAGCCCCCTGCCGTGGATTTGGCCCGGGCGTGGCGACAGAACGCTCCGGCGGGCTTCCGCTTCTGCCTGAAAGCCTGGCAATTGATCACGCACCCAGCGTCCAGTCCTACATATCGAAGGCTTAGAACCCCGCTCATGGAAAAAATCAGACCCACTGTAGGCGCGTTTCAGCCTACCGGCGAGGTCTGGTGCGCCTGGCAAACAACTCTTAAAATTGCAGACGCGCTCGATGCAGCGATCGTTCTCTTTCAGTGTCCCGCCTCCTTTCGGCCCACGCCACAGAACGTCCGGAATCTGGAAACATTCTTCCGCAGACTCGCTGTATGCAGGCATTCGTTGGCGTGGGAGCCGCGCGGGGACTGGCCTCAGCACTTGATCCGGGAACTTTGCACAGAACTAAATCTGATTCACTGCGTGGACCCGTTCGCAGGCGAGCCGGTAGCCGAGGGTATCCGTTACTTCCGCCTGCATGGACGCGGCGGTTATCGCTACCAGTACACTCAGGCGGAACTCGAAGAACTCCGCGTCAAGGTCACGAGCGGCGCTCAAGACGAAACCTACGTCATGTTCAATAACACTTGGATGAAAGACGATGCAGCAAGATTTCAGGCCCTGCTTGGCAGGCTGCGATAACTGCCCGGCTTGAGTGCGGCTATCCCGCTTTAACCCTGTACCGAAGGACTGCCAGTCCGGCTAAGGCGGCGCTGATCAGCGTGAGCGTAGTTGGCTCAGGCACAATGTTTCCGCGAATTTCGCCGGCAGGAAACAGGGTCGTATGAATGTTGATATACGACTGGAACGATTCAATTTGGGAAACTTGCATCGCCGTAAGGTCAAATGTACTTGTGAACGAGCCCGATGTAGCGCCCGTTACAAACGGCGGCACGAAGGGAATAATCACGGGCGCACTCGATCCCGGAGGCGCGCAGCAGTGAATATGCGCATTCGTCGTCGGCGCCAGCAAACCGGAATAGGTAAGGTCGACAAGCAGCGTCTGCGCCACATTGTCCAGGACCACAATAGCGGCTCCCGTTCCAGGCGAAGGAGTTCCAGCCTGGGCTCCATCCAGGAAGACGTTGAACGTGAGAATGGATGCCTGCGTGGGAATAGCGCAGGCAAGAGCTATAGCCAGAGACAGCGCAAGAGCGAGCGTTCGCATAGGCAGAGTATGATCCGACTCAGATCCGGAGGCAATAGGGCCAGCCGCGAACGGCGGGAAGAATCGCACAGTTCTGCAAGGAATTTACAAGTTGCCCGGGCCGTGATACAAAACGCGGTCCTTCGACTCAAGCTGTAATCGATGCGTTATAGTAAGCCGGCTCGTTCCCCTGCTTCCACTTAATATTGCAGCCGAGGCTTGGCTTCTGGTTCGGATTGACCGCCCGCCCAGCCAGCAGCGCATCAATTGCGGATCTCAAGTCTGCACCCGTGACCGGCTTGTCGTTTCCAGGACGGCTGTCATCGAGCTGTCCACGATATGCAAGCCGCCGCTCCGGGTCAAATACATAAAAATCGGGTGTGCAGGCCGCGGCATAGCTCTTGGCGACTGCCTGGCTTGCGTCGTAGCAGACCGGGAATTGTAGGCCCCACTCTGCGGCCATCCGCTTCAAGCCTTCGGGCGAGTCATCGGAGGAGACCGCAGGATCGTTCGAGCTAATGCCTACTATGCCGACGCTTTTGGCTGCATAATCCTGGCCTAAGCGCGCCAATTCCGATTTGACGTGCTGCACAAACGGACAATGGTGGCAGATAAACATAACCACCAATACCTTCTTATCCTGAAACGCGGCGAGCGATACGGTACGCCCGGAGACAACATCAGGAAGCGCAAAATCCGGGGCCTTGGTACCCAAATCGAGCATTGTCGAAGCAGTTGCTGGCATAGCGACGATTCCTCCAATTCAAAAATAAAAACGCTTCTTCGACGAAGTTAGCACAACCCTTCACCGCAGCTCAGTTCACAACGGTACAACCGAAAGCGCCAGGTGCATTGCCGGCCCGGTGATCTGCCGCATCCAATCCAGCTTCGTTTTCGGAACTTCGCAATAGAGACTTCCGCCACCGGGGGTGATCGCTACCGGAAGCGCCTCCGCGAAGGATCGGTTTGTTTGCGCGAGGCCGCTGACCAGGTCCCGGAACTGTGAGACGCCATAACCCGCCACCACTCCTCGCCAGCCCAGTTGCGGAGCCACCGAAAAGCCCGAAAGAAATCCTTGACCCGGGAGAATTGGCCGATGGACCATCAGCATCCGCGCGAAACGGTGCCGTGGCAGCCAGGGAAGCAAGCCAGCCATGGACTTCGGGAAGAGCACCACGTTGGCGGAGATGGTCCAGGTCGAGAGATCAACCATGCCCTGCCCCCAACCAGGCAGGCGCGTGCCGACCGCCGCCTGCAGCAGCCCCGCGATACCTATCGGACCAACCGGCCCGGACACGAACCAGCTCCGCATTTTCTTCTCCCGAACGCAGATCGTTAAGTCCGCGCGGTCGGAGCCGGGTGGGGTATTCACCAGGACGCTCGTTTCCGCTAATGGCTCAAACAGCCCTGTCTGATTCAATCGCGCGATTGTTCTGCGCAGGAGCATAGGGTCGAGCGGATCGCCCTCATTAAGCAGCAGCATGCGGCGGATAGTAGCGTCGCTGAATGCATGATTTCCGCGGAATTCGATCCGGCCGGCACGATAGGAAGGACCCGGGCGCACGACGGCCAGCGCATCCGCCCATTTGTGTGGATTTCCCGGACCGCCATGCGTTTGGTGCAATTCGATGTGCGCCGAAAAATCCAGAACTCCGGCTCGTTCGGCTTTTCGGCGCTCCTCCAGTAACACCGCGCACGCCGTTGCCATCGGAAACCGGGCATCCCCCGGCGCCTGGATGCGTCGCTCGCCATCCGGGCCGAGCAAATGGAAATTCCGGATCGTGTAACGTGGACCGGGCTGCACGGCAAAGCCGATTCGCGCCTTCCCCTCATGGATGCTCAACACCTGCCCGCGAATTTCCGCATCAAAGTATCCCCGCTTGTAGTAGTACGATCGCAAATTAGCGGCATCGATCTGAACGGCCTCACGGCTGTAACCGCGATGCAAGCGAATACCCCTCCAGATTCCCGGAACGCCAGGCAGCAGCGTTTTGCTCTTCGTTACACGTAATACGCGGCTCAAGTCGGATGCTTTCATTCCGAGTTCTCCCGAAAAATCCACGGCCGCGATATCGATCCTCGGCCCTCGATCAATCTGGATCTCCAGATCAGCCCGGCCTCCTGCGCAAGGAACGAGCCTGGCGCTTACTCTGGCTTCCGGATAACCGGAGCTCTCCAATTGTTTTTGGATGCGCTTGGCGGCTTGTTGCGCCAGCAGCGGTTCGATATCTGCGCCAGGCTCAACGCCCGAGCTGATGCCGGGCATCGGAGGATTCATACGTACTTCGCGCAGGCTAAAGCTTCGATGGCCACGGCGGCCTGTCTCAGAGCCGGGCGGTTGCGCGCCGGCCACAAAAACAATCGAGATCGTCAGGATGCATCGGGCAAGTGCCGCGCGTGCGGATTGCATAAGACCAACTCGAAAGCAGGTCCACTGCCATCAAAGCGGACGCCCAGCATCAGCAGTTAGCCTTCGATTGACTCCACAATCATGTGAATAGCTATCGCAAGCTGTGCCGTTCCGGCACGTTTTCGCATTCCCCGAGCTTCCGTAACAGAAAGCGGCGTTCGGGCTCAGAACAACGGCATTCCAGCGCGGCGCGAAAGCAGGCAGCAGCTTCGTTTTGCCGCCCCAGCTCCAGCAGCAGGTGGCCGCGCACGGCAAGTAAGAGATAGTAATGCCGCAGCTTAGCGTTCTGTTCCAGCGGTTCGATCGCCGCCAGCCCCGCGGCCGGACCGCGCACCTTTGCTACGGCCACAGCCCGGTTCAGCGCCACAACGGGCGAACCGGTTATCTCGAGCAATTGATCATACAAGCTGAGAATCACGGGCCAGTCTGTAGGTTTAGAGCCGTAAGCGCGTGCATGGGTGGCGGCGATCGCTGCCTGGACGTGATATTCGGAGACGCGGTCGCCCGCCATAGACCGGTCGAAGTGATGAAACCCGAGAGCAATCAACTGCTGGTCCCAGCGGCTCCTGTCCTGCGATTCAAGCAACACCAGCTCTCCGGCTTCATCCACACGCGCGGGCAGACGCGCCGTTTGAAGCGCCATGACCGCGACGAGGGCATGCACCGATGGCGTAGCGATTGAGGATGAGGCGACCAACCGGCCCAGCCGCAGCGCTTCAAAGCAGAGGTCACGCCGGATCAGCTCCTCTCCTTCATGCGCCGCATAGCCCTCGTTGAAAATGAAATAGATCACATCCATCACGGAATCCAGGCGCCGCTGCAGCTCCGGTCCGTGGGGCATATCGAGCGTGAGCCCGCGGTTCCGGATCTGCGCTTTCGCGCGAACAAGCCGCTGCGCGATCGCGGCATCGTCCGCCAGAAAAGCGCTGGCGATCTCCCGGACGCTAAAGCCGCCAACTATCTTCAGACTTAGTGCGACACTGGCATCTCGCGGCAGGTCCGGATGGCAGCACATGAAAATCATGCGCAGCTCGTCGTCGCGAAGCTCCTCTTCGAAATCCGGATTGCCCGGCTGGGCCGGCGCGGCGCGGGACAGCTCCGCGACCAGTACTTCTTGATTGTGGTGAATGAACCGGCTGCGGCGGACCGCATCAATTGCCGCATTATGCGCGACACGAAAGAGCCATGCTGCCGCGTTCTCCGGTACGCCCTGGTAGGGCCACGTCTGAAGCGCGCGCAGCATGGCTTCTTGTACGGTTTCTTCGGCAAGGTCTAGATGAGCAGGCCCCAACAGCCGCGCTAGATGCGCCACGATGCGGCCTGCCTGGTGCCGGAACAGGTGTTCCAGCAGGACTCCGGTCGTGTTAGAGGCGTCAAGTTCCGTAGACGTGCCTCACCTCGATCGTGCCCCCATACTCCAGGTGCGGATGATCCATCGACCGCTGAACGGCTTCCTCGTAATTGGCGGCTTCAATGGTATAGTACCCGCCCAGCACCTCTTTGGTTTCGCTGTACGGCCCATCAGTGACGCGCGGCTTACCTCCTTCGGAGCGAATCACTCGGCCGAAATCCTCGCCCAGTCGCTTCGTATCCACGGTGAACGGTTTCTTGGTCCATGCAAAGTATTTTTCAATGGCTTTCTGCATCTCCTCAGGACTGAGATTGTGCCATCCTGAAGGATCGTCATAGAGAAGAAGCATGTATTGAGGCATTCAGGCTTTCTCCTTATCGTACACGTGTGTACTGGGCCGCCTCGGCAGACTTGAGCCGGCCGTTCTCATAGAATTCCCAGGAGCTCGAAAAGTGATCCTTGTCTACAAGGTGCAACGTGGCATTGTGCATATGCCCGGCGCCGGCAGGCAGATTGGTGGCGTCCACGAACCGGAAGTCCAGCTCCCCGGTTTCCGGATTGAAGCTTCGGGCCTCCATTCGCGGCTGGTTTCCGGCCATACAGTAATGCGTCAACAGCAAGCGGCCGCCATCCAGGTGATAGACGGTCAGCATTGTATGCATTTTGCCGATGTCTTCGCGTTCGACCAGGGCGGTATCGGCGGCGATCAGCTCATAGCTCAGCCGGGCTTTACCCATTTTGGTGTCGGCCTCCCATTCGCCGACCAGGGTTTTGAGCCGGGTGAAGGCCGCTCGGGTGTCGATCGCGGTGTTCGGAGCTGTGTCGGCGCCAAGAAGTGCCGACCAGGCCCATAGCACGTTTGCAATCAGAAGAATCTGCGTTTTCATCGATTTCTCCTTTCGGCGTTCGGTCATCCGATGCAATGACGAACCACACGGCTCGAAATCGACATATCGTAACAGGAAATTCTTGGGATGCAGTGCGGGAACTCAGTAAACCGGACCTCCACCAGGGAGAGCGGTGTTGACCCAGTGTGGCTAGGGAGATGCCCCGCGTTGCTGCCGGATGCGATTTTCGGCCTCCGCCAGAAAGCGTCGCGCCATGGCATTGTTCGGATTGATTTCGAGCGCGCGGCGGAAGTCTCGAACGGCCGCATCAAACTGATCCGCTGATTGGTACCACTCACCGCGGTAGAGATAATTTACGTCCGAGTTGGGATCAAGCTGAATGGCCTTTTCAAAAGCCTCCAGCGACTCCTTGACCTTGCCCTGCTTCTGGCGCACGGAGCCCAGCAAAACATATGCGTGCGCGTCGGGCTGAATGGCGACAGCCTTCTCAAGTAATGCCCCAGCTTCGTCGTAACGTGCCAGGCACTGCTCTGCCGCGCCCCACGTAATCAGGAAGTATTGACCCGTCGCCACCCGGCCAGCCACACTACGCAGTAGGCTGGCGGCTTGTTGGCAGCGGCCTTCACGAAGGTAGACCGAGGCCAGATTTTCATAAGGGCGGGCTTTGGCCGGGGCTTTTGCGATAGCGTCTTGCCACACGAGCGTGGGACTGCTCCACACCTGGCTCCGCCGATAGGTCAATACACAGCTCAGCAGCAGGACGGCGCTGGTGGCCCATATCAAAGTCTGCTGACTCAACCGTAAGCGCCGCGCCGGCTCCACAACCACCAAGATCAGCCCGAGCATCGGAAGATACATCCGATGCTCGACGATCGGGTCGCGAATCGGCACGAAGGATGAGGTTGGAGCAAGCAGCACGAGGAATGTCAGAAAACCGAAACTGGCAATTGGGAACCTCCGCCGTAGCGCGAACGCGGCCCCAACCATGCAAATGATCACGATGAGAGCCATGAGGCTGCCATGCTGGAAAATCGTCGTGGAAATCGGAACGTCGTAATCGACGGTCTGTCCCACCGGCACGAAGAAGAGCCGCAGGTAGATGAAGAACATCCGGCACTCAGTGAAGAAATACTGGTACCAGGTAACGTTTTTCATTTCGAAGCCGGCGCTTCCCGCACCGGCGATCACATGCCACGCTACGACTCCTGCGAGCGCGGCGCCGGCTGCCAACGGCACGTATAAGCGCCAATTGCGCCGAATGCCTTCCAATGAGAATCCCGGATTAAAGAAGTAATCGGTCAGCAGCAGCACCGGAACGAGCGCAACCGCGTGCTCTTTGGTCGCGCAGGCGCAGCCGAACAGAACAAGTACCGCAGCCGCTCTTCCCCAGGAAATGGCCTGAGAGCTCCGGTAAAGAAAGACAGCCCACGCGGCTAAGGCAAACATTGCGCTCAGGCTTTCGGAGCGGCCGGCCACATACGCCACCGACTCCGTCTGTATCGGATGCAGTAAAAATACTCCTGCCGCAGCACCCGCCAGCAGGCGCCTGCGCCGCTCCTCCACGGCGCAGAGGCCGAGGATGCGCAGCACCACGAAGAATACCAACCCCGCACTCACCGCGTGAATGAGAACATTCACCACGTGGAAGCCCGCCGGGGCATCGCCGATCAATGCATGATTCAGCCAGAAACTGAAGTAGAGCACGGGCCGCACACCATTCACCCACGCGAAAAACGGGCGGCTTGCCGTGCTCTTTAACGCGAACGGAAACGAAAGGTCGTCAAAAACAAACGGTCCGGCCAGCGATGGGCCGTAGACATAAAACGCCACAATCAGCGCGGACGCAAACAGCAGTAGAAAGCGGCGGGCTGCAGGAGAGAGCAAACGGCGCTTGGGAGCTTCAATAGTTGCAGCAGACGCGCGGGGACGTTTGGCGGCCCTCATATCGCAAATGAATGTTGAAGCGCAGCTTGGACCAATGCCTCACTGACAAAGTATCGTCTAAACATGATCGCACGCCGCTTGGCAGACCGGACAGAGGCGCCGCCTCTGCACGTGAGAAAGGCCACAATCTTTCGTCTCAGCCCAGATTCAGCGAGCGATAAAACGCAGCCACCTCTCTCATTTGCGCGTCGTTGAACGATTCGGCGGGCGGACGCACGAACCGCCGCGCCAGGCCGAAGTGCTCTAGTGTGGCCGCCCAGAAAGGAAAGCTCCAGCGCTCGAAAAACGGAACGTCGTAGCGCAGTACAATTTCCTTCGCAGCATTCATGTCATTGGCTTCGACAGCACCCCAGAAACGCATCGCGATCTGTGGCGCGAAAGTCGAAAAGGCGCTGTAATAGGCCTGCATTCCATATGGCCGGTACGTCAGAAGCCGTGCCTTGCTGCCTCCCGCAAAAATGGCGAATCTCTGGCCGAATGCCTGATAGATCTGTAGCGTGTACTCCGGCGTGAATTCTTCTTTAAATCCGACTACGTTCTCAATCTTCGCCAGGGCGGTCAAAAGCTCGAGTGAGGGCTTTCCGTGGATCACGATGGGACAGGATACGCTGCGCGCGACCGCCTCGAAATGCGCCCGGTAACCCGAGGTTGAACCCTCGGGCGGCATCAGCACCTGCACGGCGTCAGCGCCCGCCCGCGACGCGTATTGAGCGTATTCAACCGCCGGCCTGGTCCACCACGGACCGGTGGCCGCGATGACAAGCGCTCGTCCCCGAACAGCATCGACCGTTGCGCGCGTGAGCTGCCGAATCTCGTCCAGGCTCAGCGAAGCGTAGTGGCTATTCCCATTCGTCAGCGCGACCACCTTCACTCCCGCTTTCACGCCTTGCTCAATGATCTTGCCGATCGCTTCGAAGTCGACGTCGTACTTGTCGGTGTAAACGGTCGGGAAGGAGAGAATGGGACCTTTGAGCCGGCGCGCGAACTCAGCAGGCGTCAGCGGCTGCGGCGCCGCACGGAGGCTCCTGGCGAGCAGTCCTCCGGTGATGGCCCGCACTGCGTTGCGGCGATTCATCGGATTCCAATCGTGTCCGACCCGGTCATAACTCGTCCAGGCTGAGCCGAGGCGACCAGGGCGGGATCGCCATAACCCACAACCAGCCCGCGCACGTTCTCTTCAGGCGGCGGCTCCATCAGGAAGCTGGCGCCATATCCGACGGCCAGGGTGACCGCGACTCCGATCGGGCCAAAATAGAAAAAGCTCCACGCCGTGGTCATCGAGGCCACCCAAACGGCACACCCACCTGCAATTGCGCCGAGTATCGCGCCCAGCGCAGTGGTCCGCCGCGTCAAGGTTGCAAGCAGAAAAATTCCCAGCATCGGCCCCGTTACCACGCTGCTCACCCGGTTGTAAGCTAGGGCCAGCTCGCCCAACCGGCCAACGAACAGAGCCAGGCAAGTAACCAGAACACCCCAGCATAAAGCACCCACGCGACCGACCGATCCATAATGCGTCGAGGGCGCGTTACGCCGCAACAACCGTTGATAAAAGTCAATGGTCGTGGCCGTGGTAAGCGAATTGATGCCCGCCGACATCACGGCCATGGACGCCGAAAAAATCGATGCCAGCACCAGGCCCGAAACTCCCGCAGGCATTTCACGAACGGCAAACAACGGGAGGATCGCGTCCGTGGTAGGCAGCCCAGCCAGCCGATTGGGATGTAACCGGTAAAACGCGTAAAGTGCCGTGCCGGCCAGGTAGAGGAGCAGCGAAAGCGGCATCACGACGGCCGCCTGTACGATGATGGATCGCCGGCAGTCCTCGCTCGATTTCGTGGTGAACAGCCTCTGGAGCACGGCCTGATCGGTAGTCAGCGGCCCCATGGACAACACCATGCCCCCCAGCACTGCCGGCCAGAATGCCGTCAATTCGGTCGGATCGAAGGAGAAGTTGAAAAGCTTCAGCCGGCCGGCCGCGCTCGCCGTCTCCCAGGCGGCAGTTAGGCCTCCAGGCACCTGGGCAAGCGAAATCGCAAACACAAGCAGCATTCCTACTACAACCACGGTAAACTGAATCACGTCCGTCCAGATCACCGCTTTCACTCCGCCGAGCGTCGTATAGATTGTCGTAAACGCGCCCATTAATGCGATGCATTGCCACACGGGCATGCCGGTCACAAGCTGAATCACCAGCGCTGGAGCGTAGATTACGAGCGCAATGTGTACCCCGCGTAAGATGAGGAAGAGCAGGCTTGCGATCAGCCTCACCCGCAAATCAAAGCGTCTCTCCAGGTACTCATAGGCCGTGTACAGATTCAACCTGGAGTAGAAAGGTACGAAGACCAGAATCACGGCCGCCGCAACCAAGGGATATCCCAACGTGTTCCACAGCAGCTCCAGGTTATGCGAGTATGCCCACGCGGGAGTTCCCATCACCGTGATGGCGCTAAGGTCGGCCGCAATGATCGAGATTCCCACCGGGAGCCAGGACATCGAGCGTCCGCCCAAGAAATACTCCCGCGCCGTGCTGCGGCGACGGTAAAACGAGCTCCCAAATATCGCGATACCGAGCAGGTATGCCGACAACACGAGAAAATCAAGCGACGTAAAGTCTTTCATAGCGTGCAGCCGGCTTGTCTTCTGTCAACAGTACCCAGCCCGCGCGCACTTGTCAATTATCGAGAAACCGGTACCATGGTCTGTGCACGCCGAACCGAAGCTGTTCGATCATCAGTTCCTGTATCTAACCACAACAGGCCGAAAGACCGGACTGCCGCGCGAGATTGAAATCTGGTTCGTGGAGACGGGCGGCAGGCTTTACGTGCTAGCGGAACACTTTTTTCGCGCGCAATGGGTGCAAAACATTCTCGCCGACAGCCGTGTGCGGGTGAGAATCGGCGACCGGCATTGGAAGGGAACGGCGCGGGCGCTTGATGAGCGCCGCGACGCAGCACTTTGGAAGCGCGTCTGCGAGCTGGAGCGCGCCAAGTATGGTTGGGGCGATGGCCTGCCCGTCGAAATCGAGATCGAGGCAGACCAATAGATCAATCTCTCAGGAGGTCACAGTGTTCGCCCACGCTGATCGGCCAGGGTTCTTTCATCCCGAGGAGGGCTAGGGCGGCGCCCAGCAGCGGATCCGATCACAGCCAGAGCCCGCAGCGGAACGTGTTTCAAAGCCGCATACTGCGTCATCGCAGGCATCGAATGTTGCACCGGTTTGCATCCCGGGCCTACTGCACGAGACAGATTCGCCCGGTGTTTGTTGATATGCTCACCCGCGCCACAGTCCGTGTCTACTCGAAAAACAGTGGAATCTCAGAATCGAGGGGCGGGTCAGGCGGTTCTCCAAACGCGACGATCACTCCCAGCTCTCGCATTTCAGAACCAGACGGCCGAAGTGGAGGGTCGATCGTGAAACTGAGGTGGATATCTCCACGGACGTAATGCTCCAGCTCCTGACAATATGTCTGGCGCCCAGCGTCGTCGAAGCGTTGCGGCGGAAGTGGAACTCCGTTCAGAATTGCCCGCACCGTGATGGCTTCAGCCGTATTGAAAACCTCAGGGAGATTGAATTCAAACCTCAACCGCTTTCGCCACATGGGAAGAAAGCAGCTCAGGCTGAACTCCGCGGCGGTCCAGCGCCAGCGATTTGCTTCCAAGGCGAACCACCCGGTTCGCAGCTCCACTCGTTCAAAAGGACGAAACTTGCGGCTTTGCAACAGACACGCGATACGCTCATCGCCTTCGCTTCGCACGGGATCGGAATTCTCGCGGGCCCCGGTGCTCAAAACCGACAACGCAGACCAGCCACTGCGTGACAGGAGCCGCATTAGTGAAGTCTCTGAAAAAATCCAGTAGTTTGTCGGATCGCCGTTGGCTTCGGCAGGATCAAGAAGATATGCCACCGGCTCGCCCGCCATCCGAACCCCTGAAGGCGTAACCTGCGCCACTCGAGTGCTCAACAGACAGTACTGCGAATGCCTGGCCAGTTTTTCGAGAACATAGAACGGATTCTTCAAGTGATACAGCAGGCCGAGCAACAGCGCCAGCCCGACCTTTGCCTTCGGCAACTCGAAGGCGGAATCGAGATTCATGTCTCGGATCTCCACCCTGGAGCCCAGGGCGGCCTTCAGCGCGTGAACCCCGCGCATCCGGTTGAAGTTGGTCGGAGCGAAATCGATGGCGGTGACGTCGCAGCCCATCTCCTCCCAGAAGAAGGCCAGCGCTCCATCCGCGCAGCCGATATCCAGAACCCTGCCGCCGCCGGAAAGACGCAATGGGAACCGGAAATCATCCTTCAGCAAGTCACGGAGTAGTTCGAGGAAGCCGAAGGAATCATATGGGTACCATTCCCAACCCTCGCGGGGAATTGATGCCTGGATGGCCTCAAGGCGCTCTCGGAAAGCTACGGCCAGTTCGAAGAACCGATAAGCATCGATCGTCAGACTCTCTTCACGAGGTTCGATAGCCTGGCCCGGCATCTCATCTGTGTAGCGCAATGCCCGGAGGAAATCAAACAGCGCCGCGCGGCGTGCTGGGTTCTCTACCGCACGACTTCAAATTCGGCGCGGCAGCCGTGATCCACCCAAATACCGCGATTACTAGTACCCCAACTGTAGCCCTCCCGGCATGCTGCATCACTGTGCTGTTTGAAAACCCGCACGCGCGCACCGCGAGTATCGGCGTTGCAGTAATGCCGGCGCATATCGTCGGACGAGCAGCTGATCACATAATTATCGCCGCGCGATCCCTGGGAATAGCGGTCATACCGCCGGCCGCGGCTGCCGTCATACCGGCCGCCGGCCTGTCCACCCACTTCGAAATCGGCACGGCAGCCGTGGTCCACCCAGATGCCGCGGCGCGTTGTACCCCAACTGTACCCTTCGCGGCATGCGGCATCGCTACGCTGGCGGACCATGCGTACCCCACCCCGCGTGTCGGCCGAGCAGACGTGGCGACGCATGTCATCGGATGAGCACGTAACAACGGATTGGGCAAAAAGTGCTTGGCTTGTCACAAAGAGAGCAGCGGCAATCAGCAACCTGGCGAGCATACTTATCCTCCTGTCGGCCTTTCTCGTCTCCAACTTTCTTAAAGCTAGCCGAACCGACTTTGCAGTGGCAAGAAAGATGCCAATTGAGCAATCCCTGGACAATGCCGTGGTTGAATCCGAACATCAGGGCCAAGGACGCCTTTTACATACGGAAAGCCCACTACTACACGCGCGTGATTCTCAAAGCTATTGAGCGGCTCTCGGAGCAGGGCCGTGAAATTAGGCGATGATGCCTGCGAGCTTGCGGTCTGCCGTGGGGAAGCGTTCTAAATTTGCGCCCAGCGCCTCGTTGGCGAGTGTCAGGTAGAGATCGCCCATGGTGCCTGTGGTCTTGGTGTGCATGCCGTGTACGAGCTTACCCGTGCCGCCTGCCACAATTGCGGCAAGGCCATTGTTCTTGTGATCATTGGCCTCGGCGTGCTCATGGACGAACAACAGCACCGTGTGATCCAGCAGCGTGCCGTCGCCCTCCGGAATCGATTTCAGACGCGCCAGGAGATAGGCGAACTCTTCCACGTGCCAGCGGCAGATGTCGCGCATAATGCGCTGCCCGTCAGGCCCATCGGCGCCCGGAGCCTTACCGTCCCGATGCGTGTAGTCATGGTGCCGTGCAGCGGTATATCCGAGCCACGGAAATCGCGAAAGGCCCTGGCATTTGGTCAACATGTAGGAGGCCACACGGGTCTGCCGCGTGATCAAAGCATAGGCCAGCAGATCGGATTGCAGCTTGGCGATTCGCGGCCAGTCTTTCAGGTCGCCGCCAGTCTCTGGTTCCTCGACCTGCGCATATTGCGGCGGCAGCGTCGCGATCGCCCGCTCCATGTCCCGGATTGATGCGAGATGCTCGTCGAGCCGTAATTGATCCTGTTTGCCGAGCACCTTCTTAAGCCCGGCCGAGTCCTCCTGCACGGCATCCAGAATGCTCTTCTTGCGATTCACCCACGCCTGGTCCCGTACGCCGAATATGCGGTCGAAGAGTTTGTGAGGAATCATTTCCGGTGGGAGCGCGCGATTGCTGCCGGCCCAGCTCAGGTTGCGCTGGATGCTTTCACCGAATGATTCCTGTGTGACGCCGATCTGCAAAGAACGGAACCGTGATTCGCGGCCCACCTTGGACGCGATCAACTGGTCGATCGAGGCGCCGCCCGCGCCATGTCCGGTAAAGGAAGTCCCCGTCACCAGCGCGCTCATCGAGCGATGATGATCGTTGCCCGGCCCGGGCAGCCGCGCCGCCGGATTATCCAGCCCCGTGATGACGTGCATCTCGCGCCGAAATGGCGCAAGCGGCGAAAGGCAAGGCGTCAATTCGTAATCCGGCCCGGTCTGGCGGGGGATCCAATAGCGCTCGACAATTCCATTGCCGTTGAACCAGAGCACGAAGCGCATTTCCGGCGCCTGTCCCGAGATTCGGGTGGCGGCCGACAGCGGCGCTGCGTACAGCGTGCCGTTGCCGTTGAACATGGCTTCGAGCGGCGGCAGCCCGATGACGGTCGCCGCGCTCTTCAGCAGCTTTCGTCTTGAGATCCGGATCTTCCTAGTGACCATGCCGTAGCCTATTTTACCCTAGCGCGATGATAGCAATGTCGGCTGCGCTCGCTTCTCGCCGGCGTATGCGCCCGCAAGAGCAACCATGAGTTCTCGAAAGCGGAACTCGGACTCTCGAAAGCGTTTGAGCGCCGCTTCAATCACCGGCCGGTCCGCAGCGGTCTCCTGCCTCCCGTACGTGTACCGGAAGAACTGTTTGACAATGCACTCGGCGCATTGAGGCGTTTGGACCAGGACTCTGCCAAGCTCGCGCGGAGAGGAGAAATCGGAGTTCGCAATTCCGGCTATGGTCCCTGCGGTATCCAGTTCGAGCTCCACCGTTCTGGGTTTCTTTTTCTCCTCCTCGTGCCGGCCGGGGAAAAAAGTCAGCTTCAGCTTGTCGCGGTGCCCGCCGATCGCGTCGAACTTTTCAAAGCCGAAGCCAATCGGGTCCATCAGGCTATGGCAGCCGGCACAGGGCTCGTGATTGCGATGAGCGGCAAGGCGCTCGCGATTTGTGAGAGGTTTGGACTCGCTTACGGGGGGCAGGTTGCTGTTGGTGCCGGGCGGCGGATCGGGCACGTGCTGGCACAAAAACTGTTCCCGCACAAACAGGCCACGTGCGGTTGGCGACGTATCGCCCGGCTTGCTTGTCAGTGCAAGGAAGGTGGCCTGACCCAGAATTCCCGCGCGCTCAGAATCGGGCGGGAAGCTGACACGGCCGAACTCGGCCGAGGGAGCCGGCAGCTTGTACAGCGCCGCGAGGTCCGAGCTGAGAAACGTGTAATCGGCGTCGAACAGATGCAGGAAATTGCGGTCGTTCCAGACCAGATCGGCCACCAGCCGGCGCGTTTCCTCGGCCATTGCAAGGGCCAACTCCGGCGTGAAAGCAGGATAGAGGCGGCGGTCTTTCACGGTGCTGAGGAGTCTGTCAAAGCGCAGCCACTCGGAAGCAAACTCGTCTACTGCCTGCTTGGCGCGCGCGTCCGCGAGCATTTCTCGCGCAGTCTGCTCGATCTGCTCTGGAGTCCCCAGCGCTCCCGTTGCAGCCTTCCGGAAAAGCGCATCGTCCGGCATACTGTCCCACAGCAGGTAGGAAAGGCGGCTTGCGGTTTCGTACTGCTTGAATTGGGGTTCACTGCCCTCAATCCGAAAGAGAAACTTCGGAGATTGGAGCATGGCTTCCACAACAAGTTGGGCGCCGGAATTAAACTTGCCTGTGCGCCGGGCTTCTTGCGTGAACAGTAACGAATAGCGTTCGAACTCGTCGTCTAAGAGCGGACGCCGCAACGCCTTCAGCCCGAAGCCGCGCAGGAATTTGTCCCGGCATACGCTATCGACCGGCGAGCGAGGTGCACAAGGCAGCAGGGGATTCTTTCCTGCTACCCGGAACGCATTCCGAGCCAGGCGCTCCGCTGCTGCACTGTATGCCTCAGCGAGCAGCGGCGGAATACCCTGCGCCTCCACCTGGTTTTTAAACCCGTTTACGAAATCCTCCTGCGGAAACTGGTTAGCAGGATTGGTCTGGTCGCCCAACAGATCGCGCACGGTGTGGTTGTATTGGCTGTGCGTCAGACGGCGCATGAGTACAGGGGCGGCATTCCGCGAAGCGGCGGTCTGCAGACTCGTTTCCGCAGACGCCAGCCGGCTCACGCGGCTGGCCCATTCCCGCAGCAGAGCTTCCTGAGTGCTGCCCGGAAGAATCAGCTTGCCGCCGGTGTGCTGAATTCGGCCGGTGGGCTTGTTGAGCAGCAGCGATTGTTCCACATGATCCTTGTCAACCAGGGGAGCCAGGCTACGGCCGAACGCTTCGATCTCAGCCATCGATGCCGAAGGCTCCGGGAAGTGCAGCCGCGTGGCAGAGGCGATCCCATTCTCGACATGGCACCCACGGCAGTTCGCCTTCTGAAGAACCGGATATACTTGCTTCGAAAAAAATGAAGCGTCGGTCGCGGCGGCGCCGATCGGAAACGCCACAAACAGAGCGGTGACAGGCAATAAGAACGATTGCAACGTTGGTTTCCCCCGCTTCTTCAGCATCTAATGCACGAAGCCTAACTTCTTCAATGTAGCCTCGGGCTCGCTGCCTTCGAACTGCGTGAGCGAGGCCACCTGGCGGCCGTTTCGCAAGGCCACACCGGCCGGCGCGCTAACGAATGGAAACACCTTGCGCAGTTTGGCCGCATCACTAGAGACCGGCGCCCGCAGCCCCGTTTCCTGCATGAACTCAGCGGAAAATTGGGGCTGCTGGATCGGCACGCCAACCACTTTGGTTCCCGCCCAATTCAGTTTCGCCATACGTTTGGCGGCATCAATGCAGTGCGGGCATTCGGGGTCGAAATAATAAAGAAATATCTGGCCGTGCTCGAGCGAATACGGCTGGCCGTTGACGCTAATCGTTTCCGGCGCCTTCGTCCCGGTCTGCCGGGCAGCCGCCACGCCGTAGGAAACCAAGGCGAACACCGCGACTGCTGCCAGCACCAGCGTGGCGCTGCGCCGCCCCGCCGAAGGCCTGGCCCACCAGCCGGCAAGAATTGCAAAAGCCAGCATGACGGCATCGCCGATAAAGAAACCCGGCCCGACCACGCGTTTGACCCAGGGAAAGCAACTGCATTCCTCTCCGCGGAGCGCCTGGTAGTTGATCGCGAAGTACACCAGAAAAGAAATCAACAGGAGCGCGGCAAGCCATGCCCCCCAACGCCGGAACCGGGGCACCAGCACAAGCACGCCGGCAAACGTTTCCGCAATTCCGAATCCCAGCGCGGTCCACAAGCTGAGGAACTCCGGAACGCGTGCATTCGCCATCCGCACTGCGGCCCCCTGAGGATCCGTGATCTTCCACAAGCCCGCAGCCAGAAGTACCAACGCTGTTGCTATGGCCCCCACCCAGTTGAGGGTACTCTTCCAGCCGGGCAACTCAAACCGGGTCAGCGCATTACCCGGCTGTGCCATACTGTGGTCCATGGTTTTCATTGTAGCGCCGAGGGCCGCATTTCCACGGGGATCGGCCACAGAGCGCGGCCCGATCGGCATCTCCGGATGATCCTGGCGGTATTTCTGCTGTTGCAGACTGTTCCGACGCGTGTCGAACTGGTCGATGAAGTATATCAGGTTCCATCCGCCGAATGGCGTTATTTGGCGATTTCAGTTCCGCGCCAGCCGGCCATAATCCGCTGTCACTTTGATGCGGAATCGGCGAAAACGGTCGTCCGCCTGGCGCTGCTGCGGAAAGCCGAGCTGGAACGCTTCCGCCAGGGGCAGCCGCACGGGTTTCTGGCGGTGACCGAAGCCTCTTCCTCCGGTTCGCTCGAACGGCGCGTGGATGCGCCCGGCGAATATGCGTTAGTAATTCAGAATCGTGGCCAGGGCGGGCGCATAGCACATGTGCATCTGCGCGTCTCGCTGGATTTGGTGCGCGCATCCGAGCCCGCCGTTCGCACCCTGCCGCCTCGCCGCCGGCTCGTAGTCGTCACTATCAGCCTGGTGGTTTTCTTCGCCATTGTTCTGATCTCGGGCGCCCGGCTGCTCCGCTTTATTAGAACTGTGCGTTGAGCTATTGCCTTCCGGCTCCAGACGCGAGATCATGCACCTGGAAACTTCTTCTCTTGAGGAAGTGGAGGAGGCCGCGGCGGCGGCCGCTTTGGTCGCCGCCGCGCTCGATCTGCTCGGGCCTTCGCCCGCATGTTTGGGAAGCGCTGTGAACATCAATCAGCGCCCTCAAATGCAGTCTGCTAAGTGGCGAACAGCCTCAACATCCGGTCGCGCGCGCACTCAATGTGCTGGGCCATCATCTTTTGCGCCTCGCTTGACTTTCGGCACTGCATGGCATTGAGGATTTCCCCGTGGGGTATCCAGCTCCCGTCCTGCTGAGTCGAAAGGATATCGAGACGGTGCACATACTCTAACGTCAGTTTGAGCTGGTTGATGACACGCTGATTCCCCGCAATCTCGGCGATCGCGAGATGAAACCGGTCACTGGCCGAGACGATGTCCCGGACGTCTGCGCCCGGCTGTTGTTCAATTCCGATGATGCCGGCCAGGGCATCCAACTGCTCGGCAGTTCCGATCTGCGTAGCTTTCTCAACGGCGAAACATTCCAGCATCTTTCTGTATTCATAGATCTGCAACAGATCGCGGATCGAAACGGGTTTGACAATATAGCCTTTGTGCCGCACGCGCGAGATCCACCCGTCCTGGGCCAGGCGGCTGCAAGCCTCGCGAATCGGCGTTCGGCTCGTCTGGCATTGCCGCGCCAGCTCCACCTCGGAAAGGCATTCGCCCGGCGGAAGCTTGCAATGAATCAGCCAGTCTTTGATCAGCCGGTAGACCCGTTCGACCTCACCTTCCTTGGCGCCCTTTACGCGCGGCTGGGTCGTTGCATCCATATCGATTCAAGCATTTTATTTTAGCGAGTTCCGCGCCGGGGGAGCCTTTGGAAGCCGCATTCCGCCTGGACTGCAACTTTTCTTGATGTCAAGCATCTTGATATCAAGAGAATCAAAATAACAAGACTGGAACGGCAGAATGAAAGCGAGATTAGCATGGCTGAGCTGAAGAAAGTCCTGGGCATTCACGGCGCCGGATCGACCCACTGGGTGGGCGACGGCTTCCATGTACGAAACCTGTTCCCCTCTAATGGAGTGGAGAACGAAATCAACCCGTTTTTGATGCTGGACTATGCGGGCCCGACATACTTCCGCCCCACGCAGCCGCCGCGCGGCGTCGGCGAGCACCCGCACCGCGGCTTCGAGACCGTTACAATTGCCTACCAGGGCGCTGTCGAACACAGAGATTCAGGCGGCAACTCCGGCACAATCGGCCCCGGAGACGTGCAGTGGATGACCGCCGCTGCAGGCGTCGTTCATGAAGAAAAGCACGAGCGTGAGTTCGCCAGGCAAGGCGGTATTTTCGAGATGATTCAGCTCTGGGTGAATCTCCCCAAGGCGCACAAAATGTCCCCGCCGCGATATCAAAGCATATCGAAAGAACAGATTCCCTCAGTGGATCTCGGGTCCGGCGGACATGCCCGAGTGATCGCAGGCACATTCCAAGACGTCCCAGGGCCTGCCCGGACGTTCACGCCGCTCAATGTAGTAGATCTTCGATTGAAAGCCGGGCAGCACACCGAATTCAACGTTCCGGAGGGTCATAATACCGGGCTTGTGCTGCTACATGGCAATGTGACGGTGAATGGGTCCGAGACGGTCCAGGGAGAAGCCCGGCTGGTTCTCCTCAGCGCCGCTGGGGAACGGGTGCCGCTCGATGCGAAAGAGGACACGACGTTACTTCTCTTGAGCGGCCAACCGATCCACGAGCCTGTCGCCAGCTACGGTCCCTTTGTTATGAACACGCGGGAAGAGCTCAGGCAGGCAATCGAAGATTACCAGGCGGGTAGGATGGGGCATCTGCCCGAGCGGGCGCGAGCCTGAGCACCGAACGCATTGCTCACTTCGCCTGCCGCGCCTGTATGAGCAGGCGAGTGGCCGATTCGACCATCATTTCCCCGGAACCAGGACCCACACGGGCGCTGACGACCTCGTAAGCGCCCTGTGGGTAAGCCTTCCGGTCAGGCACGTAGCCGATTGACGCATTGGCAAGCTCGGCAATGATCGTCTGCGGAAAAGGCGAAGCTGCTTTAATCGCCATGCCGTGCTCCACGAAGATTTCTCCGGGCAGACCTACCCAGGCAAGCTGATCGCCCATAGTGATGGCCTGGACTTCCACTTCGATCGGCATTCCACGGCGTTCCTCAAGCTCCAGAACCTTGAACGCATGCACTTGCTCAAGAAACGGCCGGGAGTTCGGTTTTCCATATGCCGCGACGACCTCGCGCGCTTTCGATACATCGGCCGGATTGTATGGAGCGAGCGGCAGCTTCACCATTTCGCTGGAAACACGCAGAGGACCGGGCTCCACTTCGCTGAGGCGGCGCATCGCTTTCAGTACGTCGCCTGCAAGAATCGTCCCGATCCGTGCTGCCTCTGCCGGTCCTTTCTGCGGTACCGAACTGGTAACGTCAATGTGGTTGATGTTACCGGCCGTGCCGATGGTGAAAATCGTCAGCACCTTCGGGCCCAGCACGTCGGCCATTTCTTTCGCGATCGTATACGGATAATCGGCAGAAAATTGCAACCCCCCGACCGTATCGAGATGACAGGCGAAATTCAGGTACAGCGCCAGCGGCTCTCCGGACGGTGTTTCGAACAAAACGATCGGCAGAGCGGGATCGATTGCGCCTGTGGGCCGAACGATGTTCGGATTGCGCTTGCCGGGATTCCAGCCCACGCTGCCGTCTTTCATGTAGTAGCGCCGGATGAAGCTTACCGAATTCTCATGAGCTAAAGCCATACGCACGCGGACCGGTTGGAGATCGGCATCAGCCTTCGCAATACTCTCGGCAATGAGGCCCGGCAGCGAGCTCAGATACTCCCGCGCCAGTTTTTCGGTTTGCGGATCTACCCCCTTGAGCCGCCCGCCCATCTCCGGGCCCGTGTGGGTATGCGTAGCGCTCACCATCACATTGGCGCCGCGGAGCGACCCATCCTTAGTGATGATTTCGCGGGCAGCATCCACGATGCCGCGCGGAATGTTCACGAGATCGAGCGCGACCATGCCGGCTTTGGCGCCGTCCTTCTCCAGCACGATCGCCTTGGCATAGAGGTCATCGTGAACGCCTTCGTTCAGGCGGACGTAGTAGTACCCGGCCATGGGCATACCCTTGGGAGGGGTGATTTTAACCGCCGCTCTCCCCGCGCGGAGCTCGCTGCCTTGTGCGGGAAGAAGTGCGAGCAGCGGAACTGCAACGATTATTGTTCGGACGTTCATAATTCAGCGCGGACGCCTGACTGGTTGAAAGTTGCGAGCCGGCCGGCGAATCGCCGGTCTGCGCCTCACCTTCGCGCTAGTTGCCGCCGTGCCCGATTTGATCGGGATCACCGCTTGCGAGTTGTAGGAGTCGGGTCCGGAAATATCGAAATAAACGTCGCCGGAACGCACGCCGCTTGGGACCTGCACGTTCACCTGGTAGAGTCCGGCAAGAGTGGGAGCCAGCCCCGCGTACGTCACAACCGCAGGCTGTCCGTCGATGTAAGCCGAGATCTGGCTGGTGATTACGCTCAACGGATTGGACGGACCGGCCGATCCATCCGGCACGCTGGGACTCACATCTCCGAGTCCGGTAAGATACACGGCCAAAGTTTCGCCGACCTGCGCCGGATTCGATGTCGTTACAAGCGAAAAATCGGAATGGAGCACAGCTCCATAGCCGAGGCCGCCGGGCGGAACGGTGAAAACCCCGGGCGCGGTGAGGTTCACGAAGTACGTCACCGTATTCGATGCGGTGCCGTTATTGATTACCTGGATCTGCGCGATCGGCGCCTCCGTAGCATAGGGGACAATCGCGGAGATCTGCGTCGGGCTTACGGCATAAACGGGCGCTGCGCGATTGTTGATCATCACTTGCACGCTGTTGAGCGTTGTGGGAAAGGGAGTGGCTGAGGCGACTGCCGATCCCGACGCCAGGTTCGTGCCATACAGCGTGATCAGCTCCCCGGGCCCGATTCCCGCTGTGAAAGGCGCTGAACTGGCGGCATTCACAACTCCCGCAGGATTCAAAAACACGCCCGAACCGCTGAACGGCGCTGCTTTGAACGCGACGCTCACGCCGAGGTAAGGGCCGATGCCGCTGCTGATGCGTACCGCTCCTCCCTTGCCCACGAAGTACTTCTGCAATTGGTTCGGATCGTCGTAGGTTCCGTTGGAGTTCAGCGAGTACGAGTCGCGGAACGTGTAGTCGTAGGGATAATCGCTGAACGGCGTAGAAGTTCGCTGGTGATCCACGATCAGGCCCGCGCTGGCGCTCAGAGCTCCGTAATACGTATCAATGTATTTCTGCCCGCTCGAAACTTGCGATAGGTCCTCGTGGAGGCCAACCTGAAAATAGAGGCCGCTAAACGAATCATTCGACACCGTCCCCGGGCCCGCGCGCACCCCGACAAACATATCCCAGCCCGCCGGCGAGCCTCCAAAAACAAAACTGCCGTCCTGGGAGACATAAAAAATCTTGCGGCCCGCAATCAGCGTCTGATTCGACAGGGTGCCTTCAGGAAACAACAGCGCGCCCACGCCGCTCTCAAACGTGTACTTCAGGCCTTGAACGGTCTGAGTGACAGCGGTACTGCCCGAAACACCGACGTAGCCGTTCAACTGCACCGTTCCGGCAATATTTCCCTGTCCATCCGCCGCCAATTGGAACAGCGAATTCCGCGCCAACACCGGATCATTGCCGGGAAAATCCATGTGCGCCAGCCAATACGTGCCCTGAAGACTTGCCACAGTGGACGGAGACGATGGTACGCGCGTGGCGATGAACAGATCGTTGAAGCCGCTTTCCGTGCTGCTTCCCACGAAAATACCATTCGAGACCAAACCGTAAATCGAATCGTCACCCGAAATCGGGCTCGTGAGAAATCCCATGCCGCTTGCTGCGATCGTGTACGTGCCGGTTGTGGAGAACGATTGAGGCGAACTGGAGGACGAGTTTGAATCCCGCGTCATGCCCTGAAGGCTGTACTTTCCCTGGCCGTCGAAATGAATCATGCCGTAAATAACAATGGCGCGGCTCAAATTGCCAACCTGATCGCCGACAACGTAGACCACGTTCCGAACGAAATAGTCTCCCTGGAGCAATCCATTGCCGCTTGAGTCCCAGGAGGGTGAATTCTGAGCGTGTGCCTGGCTAAAGATTCCCGCTGTGAAAAAGAACAGAACCCATGGTCGAAGTCCCATCCAACTATCTTGCCACCTCTGAGACACAGCTCAGCCGGGACAGGAAACCTTTCTGAAAGATGGCGGGACCTCCAGCCATATCGAGCTCGAAGCGGACCGTCAGAGGGTTGCCGTTGGGCAGCTTCACTGCGTCCCTGCCGATGCGGATTACCCACTCCAGAGCGTAACCTGAGCCCGCCGGCTGCCATCGCTCGGCTTTATCGAAGAAATGAAACACAGCCCAGAGGCCATCATTATTGGACCAGGCCAGATCGGGCCCGCCACCGAACTTCACCGTGGCTTTCGCTTCATGCGGACCCGTGCCTTGCCAGACGAACTGCTTGGGCGCCGGCGTACCGCCCGAATACGCGAGCGTTTGTCCGTCGATCTGAAGCCCTACGCTCTGTATGCCCTCAGACGGTACTGGTTTCAGTGTGTACGAAAAATGGGGAGCAGCAGCATTATTGGGATAGAGCGCTTCCGCGAATCGAGCCGCGCGGTTGAAGAAATCGACGAACCAGGGATTGAGCTTCAGTGTGATATTTGGCGCGGGCACAAACTGCGCACCTTCCCGCACAAGCAGCTTTTGCAGATTGGCGTCATAGAATGCCCAGAGCGCACCGTCAGGCTTGTGAAAAACAGAATTGAACTCAGCCAGCGTGGCTTCGGTAGTAGCGTTTGCATTGAACGGGTACTTGCTCCACAGCGGCCGCAGTTGCGCACAGAGGGCTCTTCCCTTGGCGTTCAGATCGGCAGGCCCGAGCGTACGCAGCAGGGCTTCAGCGTGCGTAATCGGGTCTTCCAGCAGTTTCTCCACGATGGCATCGACGCGGGCTTGCGGATCGGGGCGAAAAGCCTGCGCGAGCTGCCGCGTGACAATCCTCGCATTGCCCGCCTGAGTCATGGTCTGGGCGGCGGCTGCGTCATTGACCTGCCCGGGCTGTGCCGCCACCTGATCGAGCGAGGCCTGCAGGTTCAACAATGCGCTCATGTAGTTCTGATTGGAGGGCGCGATGAATTTGTCCCCGTTTGCCGCCGGCACGACCGCCTGCACCGGCTGGAACGCATTCGCTACCGTGGGCTCGTCCACAGCCGTATTCTGCGAGGCCAACCATAACAGCGCCAACAACGGCGACTGGTTCCCTGACAGCGCGTTCAGCTTCTTCGATGCATCCTGGAGACTGGCATACTTCACGACGTTCGCATTCTTCAGATATGCACGCCATTGGGTAATAAAATCCAAAAAATAGCGCTCGCGCAGTTGCTGCTCCAGCTTGCTAGTGTCGATCGCAGCAGCCACCTGGTCCCCCAGCACCCACTGCTCTCCCGCAAAGTAGCGATCGGGACTCTTGATCGCATTCTTCATGAAATCCCAGCCGCTCTTGGTAAAAGGTCCGGCGACCTCGTAGCTGTCCAGCACGGTTTCAGCCGATCCGGGAAAGCGTTTGTTGAAGTTGACTCCGGGGTTCATTTTGCCCGCATCGGCCAGCATCGCCTGGTAGACGCGCTCGACCCCGGCGAACTGGGACAGGTAGCGCCGGGCCCGAGTCACAGTGGCGCTATCATTCTCGCTCGAAAACGGATTGGCGGTCTTCAGCTCCTCGCTGTAGAAGTCAAATTGCTTTTGCGCCAGCTCCCGCCTCTCCGGGTCCACTTCGCGCCCGGCGCTCCAGCGGGCGTAGAGCAGCGGCGAAAGGAACATCTGCGTGCTCTTTTCGTGATGCGAAGTCGTAATGAGGTAACCCTTCAGAGCGTCGTAGGTCGGGCCGTAGTCCGGGCCCGGCGTGGCCGGGAGTCCGCGCAGAAAATCAAGTAATCGCGTCTGTGCCTGGCCGAAGAGCAACTGATGAAATTTCTGATAGTAAACGCGGTAGACGTGCGGATAGAGTGTTTCGCCGGTGTAAAGGCCCCAGCGGTAGCTCCAGGGCGGTCCCTCCCGGCGGTACGTGGTGAGCGTGGCGAGCGACTGCCTGAGCGTTTCGAGTTTCCGCAGCGCATCGGCGCCGGCCAGCGCGACGCCATTCGATTCAGTTGCAGAAATTCCACGCGCAGCAGACACAGCCTGAGATTCGAGCGCCCGATTGTTTGCCCAGGAGACCAGGAACCCGATACCGAGGATGAGGCAAAGGGCCATCGTTCCGATGAACAGCACCCGGCGAAAGAAAGCGGTTTTGGTGCTGGCACCGCTGGCGCCCATCGCAATCCGGTCGGCAAGCAGCACTTCTGCAAACAGTCTGCCCAGGAACATCCATTGCGGAACCTTGCGCGTGACCGCTGCCTGCGGCGCGGCCGCTTGAGCCACCGGCTCTGCGGCCTGAATGCCGCCTTGAAACATCCCGGTGGCGCCGCTCGCGGGATCGTAGGAGTGCCTGCCGCGAGCGGCTGGCGCGGCCGGTGCAGGCGTCATGTCCCGGATCACTACCGGGCGCACTCCGGAAAAATAGAAGCCGCGCAGGAATGGTCCGATCGTGAGCTGGCTCGGACGGCAGATCTCCAACAGGAATCTCACCACCAGCCCGCGCAGCTTGCGGAATTCGCGCGGAAACTCGTACGTGCCCGGAAGGCGTGCGGGATCGTTTTCACGGGCCAGGAGGTCGGTACGCCTGGATGCGAGAGAGCGGTACAGCTCATCGAACGCTCCGTTCAGACGCGCAGTTTCGCGTTCGGCCCAGGCTCCTTCAACGGCCCCGGCATCGAGGGCGAGCGTTGCTCCGACCGGCTGCGCAGCCTCATCGTTGCTGAGATTGCGCATGTAGTCGGCGAAAAAGGGCACGCGGTCCGCTCGGGTAAACAACACGTAAACCGGCAGCGGAATTCCGAGCGCCTGAGAAATCTCCGCCAGCCGGGAATGCAGATTGCGGGCCGCCGCCGCAGCCGATTCCGAGGCCCCCGGACGGAGGAACTGTTCGGTGTCGAAGCAGACCAGCGCCGCGCGTGGAGCGCCACCGGCGGAGCTAAGATTTCCAAGACGGGCCGGCGCCACGCGCCGCAGTACCTGCTTCCACTGCGCAGCGTCCGTAAGCAGCCGGCCGCCGGCTTCGAGGAGCACCGTCCGGCGCGTGAACCACAGATTCGCCAGCGCCGTCGGCACCACTTTTGCATCCTCGTGGACCTGCCCCGCCAGCAGTTCCGGATCTAATCCGGAATGAATGGCGGTGCTGGTCTTGGCGCTTCCGGCCTCACCAACGATCAGCACCACGGGCAGGCTGCGGAGCCGCCCGCCGCCTTCCACGCGCGCAGCAGCAAGCCGTGTTTCGGCTTGCCGGAACAGCCATTCGATATCGCTGTCGCCCCCGGTACTTCCCTGCCCGGCGGGAGCACGCTGCTTCTGGATCTTGCGATCAAACCACAGGAACGCGGCGGCAGCCGCAAGCCCCACCAGGGCCAGAGAGCCGCGCAGAATCCACGCCGGGGCGCCCTGGAGCTTCAACCAGCTTGCCGTCATGGCAGCCAACACCAGGTAAACGAGCAAAGCTCCGCCGACAATCAGAAGCTTTTTCTGCGAAGTGCTCATCAGTTTCGTCCATGAATGGCAATCGCTGCCAGATCTCCGGCGCCTGAAGCGAGCGCAAATTTCAAGCCCGTGAAGAGCAGGATCAGAGCGATGACACAGCCCAGCGCGGCGAACATGAGTGGCCGCGTCCAGCGATCGCGGGCAGGGAGCGCCGCTTCGGCGGGCAGCATCCACGAAGGGGAAAGCTCGCCGCTGTGGCCTCGAATGCGGCGAATCTTTTCCGCAATCGCGGCCATGATTCCGGTAAGCTCCCCGCGGCTGCCGGCGCTGTATCGGCCCACGTATCCGAGCAGCAGGCACAAATAGTGCACTTCGAGCACATCAGCCAAATCTTCGGAGTCGGCGCGCGCAAGCAACTGCTGAACATTTTGAAAAAAGACTTCGCCTGCCATATGGGTTCCGAACAGCTCTTCCTGCAGCGGCTTACGCGGCCAATCGGCAAACAGCGGGTTGCGCGAGTTCAGAATGGATTCATCCAAAAAGCCCACAATGGCGAAAGTAGCCAGCCTGACGTCTTCGCCGGAATAGCCGCCCCGGCCGCGGGCATCCTGCGCCGCCGTCTTCAGCGCCTCGCGGATGTGCAGCCGGAAGGACTCGGCATCCGATACCGCCTGCCGGTTCGAACGCAGCCGCACAATTGCCGTCAACACCTCCTGAAAGGCGAGCGCCAGATTGTCCAAACGCCTGGGTGTGGCAGATAGGCCGCTCTGCGGCATGTTCACTCCTTCAATCGAGCACCACCAGAAGTTCGAGCTCCGGATGCGGTAGCTCACCGGGAACGTAGACCCCTACGCGTCGCGTCTGTTGAATGTGATCCCAGCAGCCTCCCGATTTCGTGACTCCGAAGTACTGATTTTCAACACGCGCCGGGATGGCCGCGGGCGGCAGAGGCAGGTGCGTTAGAGCCATGCCCGGCAGCGCGCGTTTTACCAGCTCTCCCACAAATCGCGCCGAACAGATCTTCACCAGTTGCGGGGTACGCGCGATCAATTCCGCTTCACCAACCGGCGAGCGTATGGCAAATACCCACTGTGAGCGGCCGAAGCAGCGGGCATCGGCGACATCACCCTCATAGAAGTAAGTTCCCACAGGCTGTAGCGGAATCGAAAGGCAGTTGGTGGGAAGGATGGTTTCCAAGTGCTGCCGAATGTGGCGGTCCAGCGCTTCGAAACACTCGCTGAGCCGTTCATGGTCATAGAGCGGCAGGGAACGCGGATGCGAATCGAAGGCAAAGGTGCATAGCGCGCCGGCCAGGCGCGAAAGCTCCAGAAAACTCTCTTCGGGATGGCTGCGCTTCGACAGCCAAAGGTGGCGCAAGGGCGATATGCCGGAATTTACGGCATGCAAAAGCCAGAAATTCGCAATCTCGCGCGGCGAATAATCCCGCGCCAGGCGGCCATCTTGCCTGCCGCCTGCAAGCGCGGCGCTTTTCTCTTCCAGGACCTCGAGAAGTCTTCTTATAAGCAGCATCAGGCGCTCGCTCGCATCGATCTGCAAGCAAGGCGGAATATAGTTGGGGTCAATCCCGAAATGGCCCCGGCCATCTCTGACAACTCTGGCGATCGGAAGCCGGACCATCCCGTCCTGCTCTTCGGTGTCGAGCATCAGGCTTACGTTTTTGCGCGCCACACGAATATTGCGTTCATCGCGCCCGCTATTTTCGTCCGAGAAGGAACGGGCGACGGCCTGGTACCGAACATGGTCCACCGGTTCTTCGGAGAGATTACAGTTGAGGCCATCGGCCTTTTGTAGCGGAATTGCGAGCTCGACCGTCACATAGTCGCGAGACGGGGGGAACAGATCGGCGATATTGCGAGCGGCCGGGAGCTGGTCCGGTTCGGGCATTTGAAACGGCAAGCCATCCGGGAAGACGCCGCGCGCATGGACCAGCGACAATGTGCCGTTGTTCAGAGCATCGGCATCGAGCTGGCACCCGAGCACGCCCCAGGGGCGGAACCACAATGCAGAGACGGCAAATCGGATCGAATCTTCAAAGTAACGGCTCTGGGCTTGAAAATGCTGTGGTCCCAGATGCATTCCCTCGGACCACACCACTCTCGAAAGCAGTTTCATAGCCACAAATTCGCGAGAAACACGGACTGTGCCTGCTCGGCAAACGCTACTTTAGCATAGCGGCCCGCGAACGAGCCCCCGTTGATCTTGAATGCGATGCAGGCAAATGACATGATGATCTGGAAGGAAAGCGGCGGTCGCGCGGCCATGGATTTCCGGAAAAAATACGAGCTTTTGGAGGCGCTGCCCGGCCAGGAGATCAAGAGCTTCAAGGCGCGCGAGATCGCCTCCGGCCGATCTGTGCTGGTACATCTGCTCTCGCCCGCGCAGAGCACGGCGATGGAGAGCATCCTGCGGCACCTGGCCGACCTGCCAGCGGAACGCCGGAAAGAGATTGTCGAAGTCGGAAATTCCGCCGGCACGCCCTACGTGGTAACCGATATGCAATCGGGATGCCTCCCGCTCGGAGAATGGTTGAACCTCGATAAGCCGGTTGAAGCCGAGCAGTTCGGCCGACCCGGCGCCGGAAAAATTCCCGCGAAGCCCGATTCAGAAGCACCCGCTCGCGTCGAAACCGAAGCTGGGGAGTTCACGCGAATGTTCCTCTCGCCTCCCTTTGTGGACGAAAGACCGGCTTCTACGCCGTCGCCGCCGCCGGCCGAAGAACCAGGGGAATTCACGCGAATGTTTTTCGGACCGGGCCGCGCTCCCGAACCGATAGCTGAAGCTGCTGCTCCACCGGCCAAAGTTCCACCCGAGCACCAGCCGCCCACGGGAGAATTCACCCGAGTTTTCCGTCCGCCTGCGCCTTTTAGGCAATCCGATCCTGAGGAAGAGCCTACGGTAGAGATCCCGATCGCACGGCCGGCGCCGATTTCGGAAACGCCCGCTTCGGCTCCCGCGCTTCCTGCCCAGCCTGCGGCAAGAGGTGAATTCACGGAGGCCTTTGAAGTGCCTCCACAGGCAGCGCCGGCTCCTTCCCACCCGGCGCCCTTATCGCTACCCTTGGCAGCGTCCGATACTTCCAGTGAGTTCGCGAAGGTATTTGACACGCCGCTCCAGGCCGGCACTTTTCCTCCGCCTCCCGCGCCTGCGCCGGCAGGACGGACCAGCGAATTCAGCGAAATGCTGCGGTCTCCAACCCCTCCCGCTCCTTCCGTGGGTCCTTTGTCGCCGCCGCTGGCTTCCGTCGATTCCGGTGAGTTCGCCAGCTTATTCAAGAGCGAGGCGCGAACTCCCGTACCCGGCTGGACGCCTCCGCAGCCACGCTCCACGCCGATTTCCGGCGCAACGGAAGCCTTCTCGGTACGGGAAGCAGCAGCGGCATCGCATGGTCCGAGCGAGTTCACGCAGATGTTTAGTGTGCCGGCGAATGTGATGCCCCCTGTGCGGGAAGCGCCCAAGCCCGCCCCACCGGCGCCGAGGAGCGCAGCGAGCGGATTATCCGCCTATCTGCCTCTGATCCTGATTCTGAATTTCCTTGCTCTCATTGCAATCAGCCTGATTCTGTATTTCGCGCTCCGCCATTAAGACCCCTACGACGCTGGTAGAAGAATTGCGAGCTCCAGCTGGGGATTCGGAAAATCGCCGGGTACATAGGCCGCCAGCGTCCGCGCCTTCGCGATGGCTTCCCAGGCAGGCCCGCTCTGATTCAAACTGAAGTACTCGTAGTGTAGTTTTACAGGAATCGCCGCAGGCGGCGCCGGGAGATGTGTGAGCGGCACCCCCGGAAGCGCCCGTGTCACCAGCCGTTCAATCTCATTTGCCGAGCCGATCTTCACCAACTGCGGCGCTCTGCCAATCAAATCCGCCTGGCTCGTCTCCGCGCTCATGGCCAGATACATGCGCGTATTCACCAGATACTTCTCGTCATCGAGTGAAGTTGCATATATGGAGGGGCTCACAAGCTTGAGCGGCAGGGAAACGAAATTGCTAGGGACGACCGTTTCGAGCAGCAGCCTCAGTTTTTCATCGAGATCCGTAAAGCACGCGCCTAAGTCGTCGTGATCGTAAAGAGGAAGATCACGCGGGCGGAGACTGGCGGAAAACGTAGTCAGGGATCCGGCAATACCGAGCATTGCATTATACAAGCTTTCGGGATGGCCGTGGCGCGCTTCGAATAAATGACGAAATACGGGCAGCCAGGTGTTCACGGTGTAAAGCAGCCAGAAACTGGCTACCTCCGAAGCGGTGAATTCAGCAAGGCTCTGATTCTTCTGCCGCCGGGCGCCGGAGAGCAGACTGCTTTTGACCGAAAGAAGTTCGAAGATGCGCCGGGCAATTGAAATGAGATAGTCGTTCGCCGCAAAGTCCAGAAGAGGCGGCGCAAAGTGGGGATCTAGCTTGAAAAGTCCTGCCGGAGACCGGAGTATTCGGCCAATGCGCAGGCTGGACATGCCCTCCCGGTTCTCGATATCGGTGAGCAGGCGAAGGTTTTTGCGGGCGATCTGCACGGGACGCTCCGCTGAGCCCGTGTTCTCGTCTGAAAACTTCGCGATTTCGGCGCGATAGCGGGCGCCCGGATCCCGCTGCCCGGTCGTGACGTTCACGCCGCCTTCGCGATAGTACGGGACGGCCAGGTAGATGTCGAGCTGCTCGCGTCCATCTTCGAAGCCCTCGGCCACGGGTTTAGGGGGTGGTGCAGAATCAGCCTCCGGAATGTCAAACAGCATGCCGTCCGGGAAAATGCCCGCCGCCTGAGTAACCACAAAGGATCCGCCGGCCAATGCTTCCGGATCCACTCTCAGGCGTGCGAACCCCCACGGCCGAAAGTTCAGCGCGCGAAGCCGGAACTGGAGGGAACTTTCCAGAAAACGGTCCTGTATCTGAAGATGTTGCGGGTTAAGAAATGTTCCCTTCGTCCAAATCACATGTTCCAGTTGAGGCATTTGGTGTCCACAGTAGCAGAGTCATTTGAAACGGGGCAAAGGTGGCCTGGAGGGCTTGTGAGCGGCAATTCCGCGAATTCGGGTGGAATTCCGGCGAATTCTCACTTGCGGTACGCGATCTCTTGACTGCCCAAGACCGGCAGCCGTATAGTGAGGGTCGCGGAAAGAAACACGTGAAGGAGAGTTGCGACTATGGCACGAGAAAGCACACAGCATAAGCTGGACCGCGTGCGGTCTCCGCGCGTCCACATCACCTATGACGTCGAGGTGGGTGGCGCGATCGAGGTCAAAGAATTGCCCTTTGTTGTAGGGGTTCTTGGAGATTTCACCGGCCAGCCGGAGGAACCTCTACCGAAATTGAAGGAACGCAAGTTCGTCGAGGTGAACCCCGATAACTTCGACAGCGTGCTCGAGGCAATGAAACCTCACCTTTCCTTCGCGGTGGAAAACAAATTGAGTGAAGACCCGAATGCGCCAAATTTAAAGGTCGATCTGCGGTTCAAGAGCATGGAGGATTTCGAGCCTGAGAATGTGGCCCGCCAGGTTAAGCCGCTGAAAGAGCTGCTGGACTTGCGAACGCGCCTGTCGGATCTGCGTGGCAGCCTGCAAGGCAACGACAAGCTGGAGGAATTACTCCTCGACGCTGTCAGCAATACGGAAAAGCTCGAAAAGCTAAAGGGCGAGATCGGTCCGGCTAAGCCGCAAGGAGATTCCAATGCCTGATCCACAATCCACCGCCGCCGCGGTCCCTGCCGCCTCCGACCAGGTTCTGGAAAAGGGGCTGCTCGACGAGATCGTTGAAGAAGGACGGCTCGGAGCCGATACTGCCGCGAAAGAGCGGGGCAAGAACCTTGTCAAAGAGTTTGTAGCCCAAGTTCTCGACGGCTCCATGACGATCGCCAAGGATGCCGAGATGATGATCAATGCGCGCATCGCGCAAATCGATCATCTTCTCTCAATCCAGCTCAACGAGATTCTGCATCACCCTTCTTTTCAGAAGCTGGAAGGCTCCTGGCGTGGTCTCAAGCACCTGGTGGACCAGAGTGAAACCGGCACCATGCTCAAGATCCGGGTACTCAACACCACGAAGAAGGAGCTGCTGCGCGACCTGCAGCGCGCCCCGGAATTCGACCAGAGTGCTTTGTTCAAGAAGGTCTACGAAGAAGAGTATGGCGTCTTCGGCGGAGCGCCATTCGCCGCCTTAATCGGTGATTACGAGTTCGGCAAGCACCCGGAAGACGTCGAACTGCTGGAGAAGGTTTCGAATGTGGCTGCCGCGGCGCACGCGCCGTTCATCAGCGCGGCTGCCCCGGACCTATTCAACCTGACTTCCTGGACGAATCTCGACGCGCCGCGCGATCTCGCCAAGATCTTCGACACCACCGAATACGCCAAGTGGAAGAGCTTCCGCCAGAGCGAAGACTCCCGCTACGTAGCCATGTGCCTGCCCCGCGTCCTGGGCCGCCTGCCCTATG
>Ga0070741_10003000_pt1 | contig 43280 bp, 46 predicted proteins | sample Coa_R1_4_FD_66440 | JGI IMG/M metagenome (GOLD analysis project Ga0070741, IMG submission 66440) | Surface soil microbial communities from Centralia Pennsylvania, which are recovering from an underground coalmine fire - Coalmine... | ecosystem: Environmental > Terrestrial > Soil > Unclassified ... | reverse complement strand
CTCCAGCTCAAGCTCTCGCAGCACCTCACGCTGACCCCGCAGCTGCAGCAGTCGATACGGCTGCTGCAGCTGTCCACGATGGAGCTGAACCAGGAGCTCGAGAAATTCCTCGCCGACAATCCGCTGCTCGAGCGCGAGGAGCCCGCCACGGAAACGCCGATCGTACGCATGAACGGAGAGACGGCGCCCGTCGAGGTCACCGCGGAAGAGGCGCGCGCCGAGCCCGCGCAGGCGGAGAGTGCGCCCTCCGAGCTCGACTGGCTCGCCGATGCCGCACCGTCGGGCGGAGCACGCGACGATGGAGAAGAAGGCGATTTCCCGCAGCTCGCAGCCGACTCGCCGACGCTGCGCGAGCACCTGCTGTCGCAGATCAGTCTCACCAACCTGGAGCCGCGCGATCGCAGCATCGTGGCGGTCCTCATCGAGGCGCTCGACGAGGACGGCTATCTGACGCAGCCGCTCGAGGAGCTGGTCGAGTTGCTGCCCGCCGAGCTCGAGGTCGGGCTCGACGAGCTGCAGATCGGCCTGAGGCATCTCCAGAACCTGGATCCGACCGGCATCGGCGCGCGCGATTGCGCCGAATGCCTGGAGCTGCAGCTTCTCGCGCTGCCGGAGTCGACGCCGGACCGCGCGATCGCGCTCGCCGTCGTTCGCAAGCATCTGCAGCTCCTCGCCACCCGCGATTTCGCGAAGCTGCGCAAGACGCTGCAATGCTCGGAGGACGAGCTGCGCCAGGCGCAGCATCTCATCCAGAGCCTCAACCCGCGGCCGGGCGCGGCATTCACCGCCGTGGAGACGCGCTACGTCGTTTCCGACGTCGTCGTGAAGAAGGTCAAGGGCGTGTGGGTCGCCAGCTTGAATCCGGAGGCGGTGCCGAAGCTGCGCATCAACCGGATGTACGCCGACATCCTCCAGAGCAACCGGAACAATTCCGGCAGCCAGCTGTCCCAACAGCTGCAGGAGGCACGCTGGTTGATCAAGAACGTACAACAGCGCTTCGAGACCATCTTGCGCGTTTCGCAGGCGATCGTCGACCGCCAGCGGCACTTCTTCGAGCACGGCGAAGTCGCGATGCGGCCTCTGGTCCTGCGTGAGATCGCGGACACCCTGGGCCTGCACGAGTCGACGGTGTCGCGCGTCACGACCCAGAAATTCATGCTGACGCCGCGAGGCATCTTCGAGCTCAAGTATTTCTTCGGCAGCCACGTCGCGACGGAGACCGGCGGCGCCTGCTCCGCCACGGCCATCCGCGCGCTCATCAAGCAGCTGGTCGCAGCCGAGGACGCGAAGCGGCCGCTCTCGGACAGCAAAATCGCCGAGATCCTCGGACAGCAGGGGATCGTGGTCGCCCGGCGCACGATCGCGAAGTACCGGGAGTCGTTGCACATTCCGCCCGTCAATCTGCGCAAGTCGCTCTGATCCACGCGCCTTGCCGGGCGGGCCGGAACGGAGCACGAGCGCCCGAGAAGGAGTCGCCATGAACGTCACGGTAAGCGGTCACCATGTCGCAGTCACGGCCGCCATCCGAAGTTATGTCGAGACCAAGCTCTCGCGCATCAGTCGTCACTTCGATCACGTGATCGACGTCAACGTGATTCTCAGCGTGGACAAGACCGGCCAGAAGGCCGAGGCGAGCTGCCACGTGCGCGGCAAGGAGATCTTCGTCGAGAGCGACGATCAGGATCTCTATGCGGCGATCGACCTCCTGGTCGACAAGCTCGACCGCCAGATCATCAAGTACAAGGACCGCGTCCGCTCGCACCCTCATGATGCCCTGAAGCACCGGGACTCTGCCGGCTGACGCATGGGGCCGCCAGACTGGCGGCCGGCCCCCATGCGGGTGTAACATGCGTCGTTTTTCGGCTGGACGAGACTCAAGCGGGCGACACGGGCCGGACGGCGGCTAGCGCAATGAACCTCATAGCGAAACTCCTCCCTCCCTCCAACATCGTTCTCGATCTCGACGTCACCAGCAAGAAGCGCATGTTCGAGCAGGCGGGTCTGCTGTTCGAGAACAACCAGGGAGTCGCGCGCGCCCTCGTCTTCGACAGCCTGTTTGCGCGCGAGCGCCTCGGTTCCACCGGGCTCGGTCACGGCGTCGCCATCCCCCACGGACGCATCAAGGGACTGAAAGAGGCTGTCGGCGCCTTCGTGCGACTCGCCCAGCCGGTGCCCTTCGACGCGCCCGACGCCAAGCCGGTCACGCTCGTCTTCGTGCTGCTCGTTCCCGAGCACGCCACCGAGCGCCATCTACAGATTCTCTCGGAGCTCGCGCAGATGTTCGCGGACCGAGAATTGCGGGAGCGGCTCGCCTCGGACGACAATCCGGGCCTGCTGCATCAGCACATCACCGAGTGGAGCCCGCATGTTCCAGATCAGCGTCACGCGGCTGTATGAGGAGAACCGCGAGAAGCTCCAGCTCGCCTGGGCGGCGGGCAAGCCGGGCGGCGAAACGCCGCTACAGCGGGATTCGAGCGATGCTCCGGCGCTCGTAGGCCACCTCAACCTCATCCATCCCAACCGCATCCAGGTCTTCGGCGCGCACGAGGCGTCGTACCTGCGCTCGCTCGACGCACCGCGCCTGCAGCAGGTGCTCGAGGAGCTGTTCGCGGCGCGGCCCGCGGCGCTGCTGTTCGCCGACGGAGTCGCGCCCGACGCACGCCTCGTCGGCAGGGCCGAGCGCTCGGGCACGCCCGTGCTCGCCTCGTCGGCTCCGGGCGCCCAGGTCATCGATCGCCTGCGGCGCTATCTCGGCAAGGCGCTCGCCGACGGCACGCAGCGCCACGGCGTCTTCATGGACGTGCTCGGCCTGGGCGTGCTGATCACGGGCGATTCGGGCGTCGGCAAGAGCGAGCTCGCGCTCGAGCTGGTGAGCCGCGGTCACGGCCTCGTGGCCGACGACGTGGTCGATATCTCGCGCATCGCGATCGGCACGCTCGAAGGGCGCTGTCCGCCCATGCTGCGGGACTTCATCGAGGTGCGCGGGCTGGGCGTGCTCAACATCCGCACCATCTTCGGCGAGACCGCGGTCAGGCCGAAGATGAACCTGAAGCTGATCGTGCAGCTTCAGCGTCCGCCCCAGGCCGGCGCCGAGCCCGAGCGCCTGCCACTGCACGAGCTTTCCGAGGACATCCTGGGCGTCACGGTGCGCAAGGTCGTCATTCCCGTCGCGGCCGGGCGCAACCTCGCCGTGCTGATCGAGGCCGCGGTCCGCAACTACATCCTGCAGCTGCGCGGCATCCAGTCGGCCGCGGAGCTCATCGAGCGCCAGAACGCCGAGATGCGGCGCCAGCCGCCTCCCGGCGATGCCGGGCGCTGAGGCCCGGGGCGGCGTCGCTCTGCGGCTATAATTCCGCCGTATGCAGCTGGTGCTGATCAGCGGCTTGTCGGGCTCGGGCAAGAGCATCGCGCTCAAGGTGCTCGAGGACAGCGGCTACTACTGCGTCGACAATCTGCCGGCACAGCTGCTCGAGCAGACCGTCGATCTCCTCCGGCGCGCGGGGCATGCCACCGTCGCGGTCAGCATCGACGCGCGCACCGGCGGCGCGCTCGACCTGCTGCCCGGCTATCTCGCGGCGCTTCGGCGCCAGGGCGTGGACGTGCGCGTGCTGTTCCTCGACGCGAAGACCGAGACGCTGATCAAGCGTTTCGCGGAGACGCGTCGCCGGCATCCGCTCGCGAAGGGCGATCTCACGCTCGAGGAAGCCCTCGCGCGCGAGCGCGAGCTGCTGTCGGTCATCGCCGAGACAGGACAACCGATCGACACGAGCGGAATGGTCCCCAACGCGCTGCGAAAATGGATCAAGGAGCTGCTCGCCATCCCGAGCGAGACGACGACGCTGCTGTTCGAGTCCTTCGCGTACAAGCAGGGCATTCCGCTCGACGCGGACCTGGTGTTCGACGTGCGCTGCGTGCCCAACCCGTTCTACGAGCCGCGTCTGCAGCCGCAGACCGGCCTCGACGCCGACGTCGCGCAGTTCCTCGAGAGCGAGCCCCAGGTCGGCGCGCTCGCCGACGACATCGGCAGGTTCGTCGAATCGTGGCTTCCCGCTTTTCACCGCGAGCACCGCAACTCCCTCACGATCGCCATCGGCTGCACGGGAGGCCGTCACCGCTCGCCCTACTTCGCCGAGCGCCTGGGACGGCGCTTTCGCGACCGCGCCTCGGTGCTGATCCGCCATCGCGACCTCGCGAGCTGAGCCATGGACGCCACCAAGACGGTCGTCGTCGCGCTCACCGGGGCTTCCGGGATGGCATACGGCATGCGCCTCGTCGAGTCGCTGGTGCGCGCCGACGCCCGCGTGTTCCTGCTCTACTCGCAGGCGGCCCACGTGGTCGCGAAGCAGGAGCTCGGGTTCGTGCTGCCGCCGCGCCCCGCCGAGGCCGAGCGCCACTTCAGCGAGCGCTACGGCGCGAAAGAAGGCCAGATCCGCGCCTTCGGCCGCGACGACTGGTTCGCGCCGGTCGCCTCGGGCTCGAACCCGGCCGATGCGATGGTCATCTGCCCGTGCACGACGGGAACGCTGGCGGCGGTCGCGATGGGGCTTTCGGACAATCTCATCGAGCGCGCGGCGGACGTCATGCTGAAGGAAGGGCGCAAGCTCGTGCTGGTGCCGCGCGAGACGCCGTTCTCCACCGTGCACCTCGAGAACATGCTGACGCTCGCGCGCGCGGGCGCGGTCATCCTGCCGGCCAACCCCGGCTTCTACCACCGCCCGACGCGCGTCGAGGAGCTCGTCGATTTCATCGTCGCGCGCATCCTCGACCACATCGGCGTGCCCAACCGGCTGGCCGGGCGCTGGGGCGAAGAGCACTAGGACGCGGCCCCGCGACGGGGTCCGGGATTCCGCGGTGAAACTTCCGATCTTCCCCCTGAACACGGTTCTCTTCCCCGACGGCCTGCTGCCGTTACGGGTGTTCGAGACGCGCTACATGGACATGACGCGCGACTGCCTCAAGCAGGACCGGCCCTTCGGCGTATGCCTGATCCGCGAGGGCGCCGAGGTCGGCGCGCCCGCGGTTCCGGAGACGGTCGGCTGCCTCGCGCGCATCACCGACTGGGACATGCAGCAGCAGGGCGTGCTCGGCCTGAAGACGCGCGGCGGACAGCGCTTTCGCATCGTCTCGAGCAGCGTCGGCAGCCAGGGCCTGATCTCGGCCGAGACCGAGCTGATTCCGCCCGAGCCGAAAATCCGCGTCCCGCGCGAATACGACGGCTGCACGCAGCTGCTGCGGATGCTGGTCTCCGACCAGGGAAACGCGATCTTCGCCGAGCCGCACGCGTTCGACGACGCCGCGTGGGTGGGCTACCGGCTCGCCGACATCCTGCCCGTGCCGCTCGTCGCCAAGCAGAAGCTGCTCGAGCTCACCGACAGCCTGCAGCGGCTCGCCATCCTGCAGCGCTTCCTCGAGCAGCGCGGTCTCGCTCAGCCCAAGCGCTGAGCGCTCAGCGGCGCGCCTCGAGCAGCAGGCGCCGCACCGGCGCCGGCACGGCGCCGCTTGCGGCTTCGGCGGGCTCGAGCCACGTGTATCCGGGCTCGGCGGCGCGCGGCTCGAGGGTCCCGACCTGGCACCGCACCGGCCGGATGCGCAGCGAGAAGTGTGTAAACCCGTGGGTGAGCGGCCGCAGCTTTTCGACCGAGGCGAGGCGGGCACCGTAGCGCATCTCGCAGTACGCCGCCGGGTCAACGCCCGATCGCATTTCCGGCAAGCTCCAGAGCCCGCCCCAGATCCCGCTCGGCGGTCGCTTCTCGAGCAGAACCCGGCCGTGGTGCACGAGCAGCAGCATCGCCGTGCGCTTCACCGGTAGCGCCTTGCGCGCTTTGCGACCGGGATAGCGCTCGATCGCGTCGTCGCGTCGCGCGGCGCAGGTCAGGGCGACCGGGCAGCGGCCGCACTCGGGCGCTCTGGGCCGGCACACGGTGGCGCCGAGGTCCATCAGCGCCTGGGTGTAGCGCGCGTTGTCGCGCTCGGGGAGCAGCGACTCGGCGAGCGCCCAGAGCTCGCGCGCGACCTTGGGCTCGCCCGGCTCACCCGCCACCGCGAAGTGGCGCGCGAGCACGCGCTTGACGTTGCCGTCGAGGATCGCCTCGCGCGCCCCGTAGGCGAGCGAGGCGATCGCCGCGGCGGTGGAGCGCCCGACGCCCGGCAAGTCCTCGAGCGCCGCGCGCGTGCGCGGAAAGCGTCCGCCCTGGGCGCCGACCGCGCGCGCGGCCGCGTGCAGGCTGCGGGCGCGCGAGTAGTAGCCGAGCCCGCTCCACAGGCGCATCACCTCGTCGAGCGGCGCGCGGGCGAGGCTCGCCGCGTCGGGAAAGCGCTCGAGGAAGCGCTCGTAATAGGGGATCACCGTCGCGACCTGCGTCTGCTGCAGCATGATCTCCGACAGCCAGATCCGGTACGGATCGCGGCTCGCCTGCCACGGCAGGCCGCGGCGGCCGTGCGTCCTCTGCCAGCGGAGGAGCCTCCCGGCGAATCCCGTCCGCTTCACTGGTTCGCGATGCCGAACGGGACGTGGCCCGTCGCGACGTGCTGCCGTGCCGAGTCGCAATGCCCGCGCTGGTCGTCGAAGAAGATATCGGCGCCGAACGCCTTCAGGAACGGCCCCTTGTCCAGGCCGCCCAGGAACAGCGCCTCGTCGATGCGGATGTCCCAGGCGCGCAGCGTGCGGACGACGCGCTCGTGCGCGGGCGCGCTGCGCGCGGTGACCAGCGCCGTGCGTATCGGCGAGAGCTCGGCCGGGAACTCCGACTGGATGCGGTGCAGAGCCGCGAGGAAGCCCTTGAACGGACCGCCGGAGAGCGGCTCGCGCGCCGCCGTCACCTCGGAGAGCGTGAACGCCTGCAGCCCGTCGCGCTTGTAGACGCGCTCGGCCTCGTCGGAGAAGAGCACCGCGTCGCCGTCGAAGGCGATGCGCAGGCCCTCGCTCGGCGCCGGGTTCTGTCCCACGTTCGACGGCAGGATGGTCGCGGCGGCGTGCCCCGCGTCGAGCGCCTTGCGCACGTCGTCGGGATTGGCCGAGAGGAACAGGTGCGCGTCGAAGGCCGGCACGTAGGGATAGGTGCTCTCGCCGCCCGTGAAGGCCGCCCGCGAGATGTCCAGCCCGTAGTGCTCGATCGAATGCATGACGCGCAGCCCGGTGTCGGCGGTGTTGCGCGACAGCAGGATGACCTCGACCCGCGGGCGCACCGGGGGCAGCACGTTCAGCGCGAGCAGCTTGCGCACCAGCGGGAACGCGATGCCGGGCGCGAGCACCTCGTTCTCGTGCTGCAGCTGGTATTCGTAATAGGCCTCGACCCCCTGCTCCTCGAACACGCGGTTGCTCTCTTCGAGGTCGAACAAGGCGCGCGAGGAGATCGCAGCGATCAGCTTGCCGTCGATGGAAGCGGGCATCGGTCGGAGTGGTTCTTTCCTCCCCGACAGTGTACCGCCTCGCGCCGCGCCGCGGGGCGCGCGCGGCGCTATTCCGCGCGCGGCAGCGGCTGGGTGAGGCCGGGCTCGGTGCGCGGCGCCCCGCGCTCGATCTCGGCGGGCGTGGGCGCTCGCGTGCCGGGCGCGGCGGCGTCGTGCGGAACGCGGCCCGTCTCGATCGCGGTCTTCATTCGCATGAGGTCCTGGTCCATGTCGCTCTTCGGATCGGAGTGAAACAGCGCAGCGAGCGCGTGGCCGAGCACGCCGCCCGGCGGCATGTAGAACAGACGGATGCTCACGCGCGTACCGCCGTAGCCGTTCGCGTCGAAGCGCACCGCTCCCCAATGCTGGACCGGGCAGCCCGCGATACAGCGCCATTCGATCAGCGCATTCGGCACCACGCGCGTCACCTCGGCGGTCCATTCGATCGGCGCCCCGGCGGGACCGCTGACGACCCAGCGCGAGCGGTTCTCGTCGAGCGCCTCGACGCGGCGCACGCGCGACATGCACCGGGGGAAGTTCCGGTAGTCCGCCCAGAACTCGAAGACTTTCTTCACCGGCGCGTCGATGTGGATGGCCTTGTGCGCCTCGGTCGCGCGACCGGCGCCGTCGAGCCCGAGCACCTCGAGCACCGGGCGGTTGGTCGCCGCGCGCACCGCGAACCCGGCGCCCGCGATCGTGGCGAGCAGGCCGAGCGGGCCGCGCGAGCGCGTGCCGAAGGCGAGGAGCGCCGCGCCCGCCGCGCCGGTCAGGACGCGCGCCGTGGGCGACCAGTTCTCCTGGAAAAGCTCGAAGCGGTTGCCGTGCCGCGGATGCCCGCCCTGCAAGGCCGAGATGCCCTCGCCGCTCTGGTACGCCGTCAGCCGATCGTGCACCTCGCGCACGCCCGGCACGCCGCGGACGCATTCGATCAACGCGTCGACCTCGCTCGCGAGGATCGGACCCGTCAGCTCCACGCAGCCCTCGCTCACCGACGCGCGCACCGCGTGCGGGTGGGACACGACGCGGCCGAGCCTCGCGCGCACGCGCTCGACGAGCTCGGCGTCGGAGCCCGGCTGCGCGCGCAACAGTCGGCGCGTCGCCTCGGCCCACAGGCCCTGCGCGCGGTTGACGAAGTCGCGCGCGGTGACGCGACGCCCCTGCCGCAGCAGCCGCCCGCCGTGAACGAGCTGATCGCGCAGCAGCGCGCGCCTGCGGCCACCCGCCTGGGGATCGAGGTAGTACATCAGCGTGGCTCCGAGCGCGAGGCTGGTGAGCCAGCCTCGCGACCCTCGTTGTGAATCACCGGTTTGCGTGCGCATTTCGACCTCCTGTGACCGTACAGGGTACGACCGTACCCCGGCAGGCCGGTTCGGCGCTATGCGCCGCAAAGACCGTCGTGCGGGCGACAGCGATCAGACAGGAGGCTGGAGCGGGTGATGGGGATCGAACCCACGTCTAAAGCTTGGGAAGCTTTCGTTCTGCCATTGAACTACACCCGCGCGCCCGAGTATTGTAAGGCATTGATGCGCGTGGGCGAAGCCGCCACGGCCTCGCGAGGTTTCAGCGCGGCTCGCCGCGCCGGATGTAGGTCTGCAGGTTCTGCGTGGTTTCGAGCTTCTTGCGCTCGGTGATGTCCTTGCCGACGATGAACACGACCTGCTCGGCGGGCACCGAACGTTGCGTCCAGGCGAAGCAGCGGTAGGTGCCGTCCTTGCAGCGCAGCGAGAACTCGATGCTTTCGTTCGGAGCGGCTGGGCGGTTCGGATTGAGCAATCGGTGCACCGGGATCTGTTCGTCCGAATCGACGAACGCCGACAGCGAGCGCCCGATCATCTCGCCGCGCCCGTAGCCGAGCGCGCGTTCCCAGGCCACGTTGAGGACCTTCAGCTTGAAGTCCAGCGACACCACGCCGAGGAGATCGGGCGACTGGTCGAACTGCACGTCCGACTGCCGACGGCCGATGGCGCCCCCGTCGGAACGTCCGGAAAAATCGCCCTGTCTACGACCGAAATCAGCCATGATTTTCTTCTTCCTACGGCGTCGCCCACCGACCAACGGACCTGCGAAGCGCCGCCCTCCCTGCCGCCGTTTTCGCATATCCGGACACCCGATGCAATCGGATTGATGCATCGGGTGTGGAGGCTTACCCCTGTAGGAAATGACAGGTACGAAGCCGCGTATGTATTGATTTTCATGGACTTAACTCGCCGCGGCGCAGCGCGACGCGACGCCCCGTGCTAACATCGCTTTTCCGCTCGGCTCTCTTGCAATGATCCAGCTTTCCGTCAACGGTGAACCCCGGCGCCTCGCCGCCAACGCGCGCGTGAGCGAGCTGCTCGCCGCGCTCGAGCTCGCGGGAAAACGGGTCGCGGTCGAGCGCAACGGCGAGATCGTGCCGCGCAGCCGCTACGAGCACACCGCGCTCGCGGACGGCGATCGCCTCGAGATCGTGGTCGCGGTGGGCGGGGGCTGAGTCATGAACGCTCCGCGCGCGCCGCAGAGCGCCGCCGATCCGCTCGTCATCGCCGGCAGGTCGTACGCCTCGCGGCTCCTGATCGGCACCGGCAAGTACCGCGATTTCGACGAGACGCGGCGCGCCGTCGAGGCGAGCGGCGCGGAGATCGTGACCGTCGCGATCCGCCGCACCAACATCGGGCAGAACGCGGGCGAGCCGTCGCTGATCGACGCGCTGCCGCCCTCGCGCTTCACGTACCTCCCGAACACCGCCGGCTGCTACAACGCCGACGACGCGGTGCGCACGCTGCGCCTCGCGCGCGAGCTGCTCGACGGCCACGACCTGGTCAAGCTCGAGGTGCTCGGCGACCCGAAGACGCTGTACCCGAACGTCACCGAGACGCTCGCGGCCGCCGAGACGCTGGTGCGCGACGGCTTCAAGGTCATGGTGTACACGAGCGACGACCCCATTATCGCGAAGCGCCTGGAGCAGATCGGCTGCGTCGCCATCATGCCCCTCGCCTCGCTGATCGGATCGGGCATGGGTATCCTCAATCCGTGGAACCTGCAGCTCATCCTCGAGTCGGCGCGCGTCCCGGTCATCGTCGACGCGGGCGTCGGCACGGCCTCCGACGCCGCGATCGCGATGGAGCTCGGCTGCGACGCCGTGCTGATGAACACCGCGGTCGCCGCGGCCAGGGACCCGGTGCTCATGGCGCAGGCGATGCGCAAGGCGGTCGAGGCGGGGCGCGAGGCCTTCCTCGCGGGACGCATGCCGAAGAAGCTCTACACCGCCTCGCCCAGCTCGCCCACGTCCGGACTCATCTCGCCGAAGTCGGCCTGAAGCGCCGCGCCCGCATCCGGGACAGGAGGCGCCCGCGGTGAACGAACGGCTCTCCCGACGCCCGATCCGCAGCTTCGTCCTGCGTCAGGGACGCGTCTCGAACGCGCAGCGGCGCGCCTTCGAAGCGCTGCTGCCGCGCTACGGGGTGCCCTACGCCGCGCGCGTGCACGATCTCGCCGCCGTGTTCGGCCGCCGCGCGCCGAGGATCCTCGAGGTCGGCTCCGGGATGGGCGAGACCACCGCGACGATCGCGCTCGAGCACCCCGAAAACGACTATCTCGCCGTGGAGGTCCACACGCCCGGCGTCGGCAGCCTGCTCAAGCGCATCGCCGACCTCGGCCTCGGCAACGTACGCGTCGTGCAGCACGACGCGGTCGAGGTGCTGCAGGACATGATCGCGCCGGGATCCCTCGACGCCGTGCACCTCTTTTTTCCCGACCCGTGGCCGAAGAAGCGCCACCACAAGCGCCGGCTCGTGCAGCCGCCTTTCGCGGCGCTGCTCGCGTCGCGCCTGCGCCCCGGCGGCTACGTGCACGCCGCGACCGACTGGGAGAACTACGCACTCCAGATGCTCGAGGTGCTCTCGGCGGTGCCGGCGCTCGAGAATACCGCGCGCGGCTTCGCCGAACGCCCCGAGACGCGTCCGGTCACGAAGTTCGAGCAGCGCGGGATCGCGCTCGGCCACCGCGTCTGGGACGTCGTGTTCCGCCGGCGCGCCTAGCGCTCGGGCAGGAAGAGCTCGAGCAGGTCGTTCAGGAAGCGCCGCCCGAGCGCGGTGGGACGGATGCGCTCGCTATCGCGCTCGATCAGGCCGCGCTGCTCGGCGCGCACGAGCGGCTTCTCGGCGGCGGCGATCTGAAGCCCCGTGCGCTCGACGAAGCTCGAGACGGCGAAGCCCTCGGCGAGCCGCAGCGCGTTCATCATGAACTCGAAGACGAGGTCCGCACGTGAGAGCTCGCGGCTTTCCTGGACCGCCTGCCCCGCGCTCGCGCGCTTCAGGTACTCGCGCGGCTGCTTCACGCGCATGCTGCGCACGACCCGCTCGGGGAAGCTGACCTTGCTGTGCGCGCCCGCACCGATCCCGACGTAGTCGCCGAAGCTCCAGTAGTTGAGGTTGTGGCGGCACTCGCGGCCGGGCAGCGCCCACGCGGAGGTCTCGTAGTTGACGTAGCCCGCCGCGGCGAGCCGCTCCGCGATCAGGTCCTGCATCAGCGCCGCGCTGTCGTCGTCGGGGAGCGGGGGCGGACGCCGGTGGAAGACGGTGTTCGGCTCGAGCGTCAGGTGATAGAACGAGAGGTGCGCCGTGCGCGCCGCGATCGCCTCTCCGACGTCGGCGCTCGCGCGCTCGGGCGTCTGCTCCGGCAGCGCGTACATCAGGTCGAGATTGACGTTCTCGAACGAGGCGCGCGCGATGTCGATGGCGCGGCGCGCCTCTTCCGCGCCGTGGATGCGGCCGAGCGCGCGCAGCGCCCCGGGATCGAAGCTCTGCACCCCGATCGAGAGCCGGTTCACCCCGGCGTCGCGGTAGCCGCGGAACTTGGCCGCCTCGAACGTGCCGGGATTCGCCTCGAGCGTGACCTCGCACCCCGGCGCGAGCGCCAGGCGCGCGCGGAACGCGGAGAGCAGCGCGTCGATCGACTCGGCCGAGAACAGGCTCGGCGTGCCGCCGCCGAAGAACACGCTGTGCACGCGGCGTCCCCACACCTCGGGCAACGCGCTCTCCAGGTCCTGCACCAGGGCGCGCACATACTCGGACTCGAGCTCGGCCGGAAGCGCGGGCGAGGCCGGCGAAGCGCCCGTACCGGGCATCGCGATCGGCATCGCCCCGCGCCCGGGCTCGTGCGAATTGAAGTCGCAATAGGGGCATTTGCGCACGCACCAGGGCAGATGCACGTAGAGCGCGAGCGGCGGAAGAGCCTGCAGGCGGATGCCGGCGGGCGACGCGACCGCGGCGACCGTGGTCACTCGACCTCCCGCAGCCGCGCAATCAGCCGGCGCAGCGCCTTCCCGCGGTGGCTGAGCAGGTTCTTCTGCGCCGGTTCGAGCTCGGCGGCCGTCTTGCCGAGGTCGCGCAGCCAGAAATGCGGATCGTAGCCGAAGCCGTTCGCGCCGCGCGGGGCCTCGACGATCTCGCCGGCCCAGCGGCCTTCGCCGATCAGCGGCTCGGGGTCGTCGGGATGGCGCACGAGCGCGACCACGCAGGTGTAGTGCGCGCGGCGGTCGCCGTGCTCGGCGAGCAGGCGTACGAGCTTCGCGTTGTTGCGCGCGTCCATGCCCGCGCGGTCGACGCCCGCCGGGGCGCCGTCCGCGGCGAAGCGCGCCGAATGCACCCCGGGCTCGCCGTCGAGCGCGCTCGCGCAGATGCCCGAGTCGTCGGCGAGCGCGGGCAGCCGGGACTTGCGGCTCGCGTGCCGCGCCTTGGCGAGGGCGTTCTCGACGAACGTCGCGTGCGGCTCCTCGGCGTCGCCGATGCCCAGCCGCGATTGCGGGACCACTTCGATGCCGAGCGGCGCGAGCAGCGCCTCGATCTCGCGCAGCTTCCCGGGGTTGGACGAGGCCAGGACGAGCTTCTTCACCGCGGCATTTTATCGCGGCCGCGGGAGCCGCCCGCTCAGACGCCGAGCGACTGCTTCTGCCGCCCGACGAGCTCGGCGATACCGCCGCGCGCGAGCTCGAGCAGCGCGTCGAGCTGCGCGCGCGTGAAGGGCGCACCCTCGGCGGTGCCCTGCACCTCGACGAAGCCGCCCGAGGCGGTCATCACGACGTTCATGTCGGTGTCGCAAGCCGAGTCCTCGGCGTAGTCGAGGTCGAGCACCGGCACGCCGTCGTAGACGCCGACCGACACCGCTGCGACGAAATCGCGCGCCGGGTGGGTCTTGACCAGGCCGCGCTGCTCCAGCGTCGAGAGCGCGTCGTAGAGCGCGACGCAGCCGCCCGTGATCGCGGCCGTGCGCGTGCCGCCGTCGGCCTGGATCACGTCGCAGTCGATCGTGACGGTCCGCTCGCCGAGGAGCTCGAGGTCCGTCACCGCGCGCAAGCTGCGGCCGATCAGCCGCTGGATCTCGAGCGTGCGGCCCGACTGCCTGCCGCGCGCCGCCTCGCGGTCGGTGCGCGTGTGCGTCGAGCGCGGCAGCATGCCGTATTCGGCGGTGACCCAGCCCTGCCCGCGGTCGCGCAGGAACGGCGGGACCTTCTCCTCCACGCTCGCCGTGCACAGCACGCGCGTGTCGCCGAACTCGACGAGCACCGAGCCCTCGGCGTGGCGCGTGTAGCCGCGCCGGAGCGACACGGCGCGCAGCTCGTCGGGACGGCGCTTGGAGGGTCGCGTGCTCACGGCTTCTGCGGGCTGTGCTTGCGGATCGCGTCGCGGATCTCGCCGATCGCGCGCTCGATCTCCTCGTCGGTGAGGTCGCTGTGGTCTTCCTTCTTGAAGTCCTCGACCTGGGTAATGACGGCGTCGAGCTCGAGCGTCTGCGTCGAGACCTCGCCGGGCGACTGCACCTGCACGCTATCGGTCCAGTTCATCGCGACGACCGAGAGGTTGTCCGCGTCCTTGCCGGCCCGCTGCTCGGCCTGCGTCAGCAGCTCGGGCACGGCGTGCAGGACGTCCCCGGTGAGCAGCGCGCCGGCGATGATCTTGCCCGAGAGCGGCCCCCACAAGCCGTCGCTGCACAGGAGCAGCGTGTCGCCCCTGCGCAGCACGGTCTTGTGCGAGAGCTCGACCTGCGGCGGGGTGTGCGCGCCCAGGCAGTTGAAGATCTTGTTGCGGTCGGGGTGGGCGGCGACCGCCTCCTCGCGGATCCGGCCCGAGTCGACCAGCATCTGCACGCGCGAGTGGTCGCGCGTCTGCGCCTGGATCTTGCCCTCGCGCAGGTGGTACAGGCGCGAGTCGCCGACGTGCGCCCAGTAGGCGATGCCCTCCTGCACGACGCACGCGACGCAGGTCGTGCGCGGCGTGTCGGTGAGCTGGCGCACCTTGGCATAGTCGACGAGCGCGTGGTGCGCGTTGACGATGCTCTTCGACAGGAACTGCAGGGGATCGGCGAGTCGCGGGCGCGCCTCGCGCTGGAACGCCTCGGTGAGGAACTGCACCGCGATCTGCGACGCGACCTCGCCGTGGAGGTGGCCGCCCATGCCGTCGGCGAGCATCATGAGCAGCGAATCGCGCGTGTAGCTGTAGCCGATGCGGTCCTGGTTCGCCTTTCGCCCGCCTTTGCGGCTTTCCTGGTAGATGGAGAACTTCATCGCCGGGCGATCTTCAGGAATGCGCCGCGCACGTGGTCGACGAGCGAGCGCTTGCGCCTGACCTCGGGCTCCTTCTCGCGCAGCAGCACCTTCTGCAGCGCGAACACGCTCTGCGGCCGATTGAGGTGGTCGAGCTCCAGGCACCAGTCGATCGTCTCGAGCAGGTGGCGCGAGTACTTGCCGGGCCACGTCTTCGTCGCAGACACGTAGCGGTCCTTCTCCAGGCGGTGGTCCGCGGCCTGCGGGGCCACGCCGGCGAGGCACGCGAACATGCTCGCGCCGATGGCGTACACGTCGCTCCAGGGCCCGAGCAGCTCGCGGTTGCGGTACTGCTCGGGCGGCGCGAAGCCCGGCGTATACATGGGGTTCAGCTTCAAGCCTTCCTCGGCGAGCGTCTGGCGCGCCGCCCCGAAATCGATGAGAACGGGGCTGCCGTCGTTCCGGATGTAGATGTTGGCCGGCTTGATGTCAAGGTGCAGCAGCTTGTTCGAGTGCACCTCGCGCAGCCCGTTCAGCAGCAGCGCGAACACGTGGCGGATGAAGTTTTCCTTGATCGAGCCGCGGCGCGCCTGGATGTGCTCCTGCAGCGTGCGGCCGCGCTCGTAGCGCATCACCATGTACACGGTCTCGTTCGCGCGGAAAAAGTTCAGCACTCGCACGACGTTCGGGTGCGACAGGCGGGCGAGCGAGCGCCCCTCCTCGAAGAAGCACTTCATGCCGTAGCGGAAGGTCGCGAGGTTGTCGTCCGAGATGGACGGCAGCGCGTCGCCCTCCTTCCTCAGCGCGAGCTGACTCGGCAGGTATTCCTTGATCGCGACCGGCTGATCGTTCTCGTCATAGGCCAGGTAGACGATCGAGAAGCCCCCGCACGAGAGCACACTGGCGATGCGATAGTTCTGGAGCAGGTAACCGTTCGGCAGCGGCTGGTTGGCTTGTTGAGGCATCCCTGGTTTGCCGAGGCGACGTCTCCCCCCGGTTCCGTCGTCACTTTAGTTCGCCGCAGACAAGGCGACCCGCTATCATAGGCGCTTTGCGTGCGGGCGCCGGTGATTGTAGCAAGGCCGTCGCCCAATTGATCACGATTCCCCGTCCTCAGTCATGATCCACAGCATGACCGGCTATGCCTCGTCGGCGCGCGACCTGCCGCAGTGCTCGCTCGCGGCCGAGCTGAAGAGCGTCAACAGCCGCTACCTCGACGTCCAGTTCCGGCTGCCCGACGAGCTGCGCGCGCTCGAGCCCGCCCTGCGCGAGATGATCGCCGGCCGGGTGAGCCGCGGCAAGGTCGAGTGCCGCGTGGCGGTGACCGCCGCCGCGGCCGCCGCGCCGAGGCTGGCGCTGAACGAGACGCTGCTCTCGGCGCTCGCCGAGGCCTCGCGCCGGGTGCGCGCCGCGATCCCCGACGCGGCCGCGCTGCGGGTCGGCGAGGTGCTGCACTGGCCCGGCGTGGTCGGCGACGACCGCAGCGCGCTGGTCCGCGACACGGCGCTCGCGCTGGTCGAGCAGCTGCTCGACGAGTTCGCCGCGACCCGCGCGCGCGAGGGCGGAAAGCTCGCCGGCATGCTGCTCGATCGCGTCGAGCGCATGGAGCGCCTGCTCGCCGAGGTCCAGCCGCTCCTGCCCGCGGCGGTGGCGGCGTACGAGGAGCGCCTCGCGGGCCGCCTGCGCGAGGCGCTCGGCGCCTCGGACGAGGAGCGCATCCGCCAGGAGATCGCGCTCTTCGGCGTGAAGATCGACGTCGCCGAGGAGCTCACGCGGCTCGCCGCCCATCTGCACGAGGTGCGCCGCGTCGTGAACGCGGGCGGTGTGGTCGGCAAGCGCCTCGACTTCCTGATGCAGGAGCTGAACCGCGAGGCGAACACCCTCGCCTCGAAGTCGGTCTCGAAGGAAGTGTCCGACGCGAGCCTCGAGTTCAAGCTGCTCATCGAGCAGATGCGCGAGCAGATCCAGAACATCGAGTAGGCCTCGCGACGATGAGCGGCGATCTCTTCATCATCTCGGCCCCGTCGGGCGCCGGAAAATCCTCGCTCGTGAGCGCGCTGCTCGCGCAGGACAAGAACCTCGCGCTGTCGGTCTCGTACACGACCCGCGCGCCGCGGCCGACCGAAAAGGAAGGCCGCGAATACCACTTCGTCGACGCCAGGGCCTTCGCGGCGATGCTCGAGCGCGGCGAGTTCCTCGAGAGCGCCGAGGTGCACGGCAACCGCTACGGCACATCGCGAAAGTGGATCGCCGACGCGCGCGGGCGCGGCCTCGACATCATCCTCGAGATCGACTGGCAGGGCGCGCGCCAGGTTCGCAAGGCCTTCCCCGAGGCGGTCAGCGTGTTCGTGCTGCCGCCCTCGCCCGCGCTCGCCGAGCTCGAGCGCCGGCTGCGCAAACGGGGTCAGGACAACGAGGAGGCGATCGCGCGCCGGCTCGCGAACGCGCGCGAGGAAATGGCTCACGCCGCCGAGTTCGAATATGTTATTATCAACAAGGACTTCGAAGAGGCGAAGCGGGACCTGAGCGCGATCGTGCGCGCCTCCCGGCTGAGCGCCGAGCGCCAGCGCGCGCGATACCCCGAAGCGTTCCAGCGGCCCGATTGACGAGAGGTTTCACATGGCACGGATCACCGTCGAGGATTGCCTGAAGAGGATCCCCAACCGCTTCCAGCTGACGCTGGCGGCGACTTACCGCGCGCGTCAGCTCGCCCAGGGCGGCACGCCGCTCATCGAGGCGAACCGCGACAAGCCCACCGTCATCGCGCTGCGCGAGGTCGCGACCGGCAAGGTGGGCATCGAGTATCTCAACAAGGTGAATACCGCCTGACGGGCGGCTGAACGCGGCCGACCCCTGCGGCCAAAGGGGTAAAGTAACGACATGGCCGCCGTCGCCATCACCGACCTCCGGCAGCATCTCGGCTATCTCAAGCCGAGCGACGTATCGCGCATCGAGGAGGCGTACCAGTTCTCGAGCGCCGCGCACGAGGGCCAGTTCAGGAAGAGCGGCCACCCCTACATCTCGCACCCGATCGCGGTCGCCGAGATCATCGCCGACTGGCAGCTCGACGCGCAGGCCGTCATGGCCGCGCTCCTCCACGACGTGATGGAGGACACCGAGGTCTCCAAGGGCGAGATCAGCCAGCGCTTCGGCAAGCCGGTCGCCGAGCTGGTCGACGGCGTCTCCAAGCTCGACCGCATCGAGTTCCAGTCGCAGCAGGACGCGCAGGCCGAGAACTTCCGGAAGATGCTGCTCGCCATGGCGCGCGACGTGCGCGTCATGCTGATCAAGCTTGCCGACCGGCTGCACAACATGCGCACGCTCGAGGCGGTCGACGCGGCGAAGCGCCGGCGCGTCGCGCGCGAGACGCTCGAGATCTACGCGCCGATCGCGAACCGCCTCGGCCTCGACAGCCTGTACCGCGAGATGCAGGAGCTCGCGTTCTCGCACCTCTACCCGCTGCGCTACAAGACGCTCGCCAAGGCGGTGAAGGCCGCGCGCGGCAACCGCCGCCAGGTCGTCAACAAGATCCTGGAGGCGGTCAAGGAGCGGCTGCCCGCGGCAGGCATCGAGGCGAACGTCACCGGCCGCGAGAAGCACATCTACGGCATCTACAAGAAGATGCTGGAGAAGCACCTGTCGTTCTCGCAGGTGCTCGACATCTACGGCTTCCGCGTGATCGTCAAGGACGTGCCGGCATGCTATGTCGCGCTCGGCGCGCTGCACGGGCTATTCAAGCCGGTGCCGGGGAAGTTCAAGGACTACATCGCGATCCCCAAGTTCAACGGCTACCAGTCGCTGCACACGACGCTGATCGGGCCGTACGGAACGCCGGTCGAGATCCAGATCCGCACGCAGCAGATGCACCGCATCGCCGAGACCGGCGTCGCCTCGCACTGGCTGTACAAGAGCACCGACGCCGAGATCAACGAGGTGCAGAAGCGCACGCACAAGTGGCTGCAGTCGCTGCTCGACATCGACCACGCCGCGCCCGACGCGGCCGAGTTCCTCGAGCACATCAAGGTCGACCTCTTCCCCGACGAGGTCTACGTATTCACGCCCAAGGGCAAGATCATGGCGCTGCCGCGCGGCGCCACCGCGGTCGACTTCGCCTACATGGTGCACACCGACATCGGCAACCGCTGCGTCGCGGCGCGCATCAACTACGAGCTCGCGCCCCTGCGCACCGAGCTCAAGAACGGCGACCGGGTCGAGATCATCACCGCCGCGCACGCGCACCCCAACCCGGCGTGGCTCTCGTACGTGAAGACCGCGAAGGCGCGCTTCCAGATTCGGCACTTCCTGAAGACCATGCAGCTCGAGGAGGCGGCGATGCTCGGCGAGCGCATGCTCGCGCAGGCGGTGCGCGCGCTCGGGACGCCGCACGCGGAGCCCACGCCCGAGCGCTGGGACAAGCTCGTCCGCGAGCTCGGCGCGCGCTCGCGCCAGGAGATCGTCGCCGATATCGGGCTCGGCAAGCGTCTCGCCGCGATCGTCGCCCGCAAGCTCCTGGCGCTCTCCGACGCGCACCCGTCGGAGGGGAAGTTCGCCGCCGGGTCGATCGTCATCCACGGCTCCGAGGGCATGGCCGTGCAGTTCGCGAAGTGCTGCCGGCCGGTCCCGGGGGATTCCATCATCGGCTTCATCAAGAAAGGCCAGGGCCTGGTCGTGCACACGCACGACTGCACGACGGCGGCGAAGGCCCGCGGCGACCCCGACAAGTGGCTCGACGTCGAGTGGGCGCCGCACACCGACAAGCTGTTCGATGTCGCCGTGCGCGTCGTCGTCGTGAACCAGCCCGGGGTGCTCGCCAAGGTCGCCGCGGCCATCGCCGAGGCCGGCTCGAACATCGACAACGTCAGCATGGACGAGGAGCGCAACCTCTACACGACCATGCACTTCACGCTGCAGGTCGCGAACCGCATGCACCTCGCGCGCGTGATGCGGTCGCTGCGCCGGATCCAGGAGGTGGTGCGGATCGCGCGGGTGAAGGAATAGGCAGCCCTGGGGCTGCGCCTCGTGCGCGGCTTACAATCCGCGAATCTCCATCGTCCCTGCCCGCGCATGGCCCACGCCAGAAATCTCGACGTCGCCGCCTGGATCCTCGCCGGCGTGCTGCTGCTGCTCACGCTGCTCCTCCACCTGCTTCCGGCGCTCCTCGCCGGCCTGCTCGTGTTCGAGCTCGTGCACGTGATCGCGCCGCGCCTGCGGCTCGGCAAGCGCGGCAAGGTCGCCGCGGTCGCGATCCTCGCGACCGCGATCGTCGCGGCGCTGTCGCTCGCGCTCTTCGGAGCAGTGAGCTTCTTCCGCAGCGACGCCGGCAGTCTGACCGCGCTCCTGCAGAAGATGGCCGAGATCATCGACGGGTCGCGCTCGCACCTGCCCGACTGGGTGCTGCAGTACCTGCCCGCGGACGCCGAGGAGCTGCGCCGGGCGCTCACCGACTGGCTGCGCGAGCACGCGGGCGAGGTGCAGCTCCTCGGCAAGGAAGCGGGCCGCCTCAGCGCCCACCTCCTGATCGGGATGATCATCGGCGCGATGGTCTCGCTGCGCGAGGCGCACCCGTCGCGTAACGGCGCGCCGCTCGCGCACGCGCTCGCGCAGCGCGCCGCGCTGCTCGGCGACGGGTTCCGGCGCATCGTGTTCGCGCAGGTGCGCATCGCCGCCATCAATACCGCGTTCACCGCGATCTACATCGGCGTCGCGCTGCCGCTGCTCGGCGTGCACCTGCCATTGACGAAGTCGCTGATCGCGATCACCTTCGTCGCCGGGCTGCTGCCCGTGATCGGCAACCTCCTCTCCAACACGATCATCGTCGTCGTGAGCCTGTCGGCCTCGCTCGTGGTGGCGATCGTGTCGCTCGCCTTTCTCATCGTGATCCACAAGCTCGAGTACTTCCTCAACGCGCGCATCGTCGGCTCGCAGATCCGCGCGAGCGCGTGGGAGCTGCTGCTCGCGATGCTCGTCATGGAGTCGGCGTTCGGGCTCGCGGGCCTCGTCGCCGCGCCCATCTACTACGCTTACCTCAAGGAAGAGCTCGCCGCCCGCGGCCTGATCTGAGGCCGTCCGCGGAGTAGAATTTCCCGCGACCCGTACCGCACCGGAAGGATCCCAGATGAGAGTGAAGGCGAACGGCATCCAGATCAATTACAGCGTCGAGGGCGAGGGCCCGTGGGTCATCATGAGCCACTCGCTCGCGTGCAACCTCTCGATGTGGGACGAGCAGGCCGCCGCGCTCTCGAAGCGCTACAAGGTGCTGCGCTACGATCTGCGCGGGCACGGCGGCACCGACGCCCCGGCCGGGGACTACACCTTCGACATGCTCGCATACGACGCGCACGCGCTGCTCGAGGCCCTCGGGGTCAAATCCTGCCACTGGGTCGGTCTGTCGATCGGCGGCATGATCGGGCAGGCGTTCGCGCTCAAGTTCCCGGGCGTGTTCAAGACGCTGGTGCTCGCCGACACCTCGAGCCGCAACCCGCCGGAGGCGAAGCCGGTCTGGGAGGCGCGGGTAAAGACCGCGCGCGAGAAGGGCATGGAAGGCGTGGTCGAGCCGACGCTGCAGCGCTGGCTGACCGAGCCCTATCGCAAGTCGCACCCCGAGACCGCCGCGAGGCTGGCCGCGATGATCCGCTCGACGCCGGTCGCGGGCTATGCCGGCTGCTGCGCGGCGATCCCGACGCTGAATTTCACCGACCGGCTGAAGTCGATCAAGGTGCCGACGCTCGTCATCGTCGGAGAGCAGGACCCGGGCGCGCCGCCCGAGGTCGCCAAGGTGATCCACCAGAACATCCAGGGATCGGAGCTGGTCGTCATTCCCTCCGCTGCGCACATCGCGAACCTGGAGCAGACCGCCGCCTTCAACCGGGCGCTCGTGTCGTTCCTCGACAAGCACCGCGCCTGAGGGCGCGCGGGCGCCGAGACTTCGCGCGCCTGGGGCTTCGCGGTAAAATCGCCGGATGAAAGTCGAGATCTGCAAGCTCAGCGAAGTGGCTCCCGGCGAGTCGCGCAAGATCGAGCTGGAGGGCCGCGCGCCGATCGCCCTGTTCAACGTCGAGGGCAGCCTCTACTGCACCGACGACACCTGCACGCACGGCGGCGCGTCGCTCACCGAGGACGGCTACCTGCTCGACGAGACGGTAGAATGCAGCTGGCACGGCGGCACCTTCGACGTGCGCACCGGCGAGCCGACCGGAGCGCCGTGCACCGAGCGCCTGAAGACCTACAAGGTCGAGATCGAGAACGACACGGTCTACGCCGTGCTCGAGTGATGCGGGCCCGCCGCGTACTCACCGTGGTGGCGCTGGCGCTGGCGCCGCTCGGCGCCCACGCGCAGGCGGTCCCTTCGGCGAGCCCGGGACCGGCTCAGGGGCGCGTTCTGCACATGATCGTACCGTTCCCCGCGGGAAGCTCGCCCGACTTGATCGCCCGCATCCTCACCGAGAGGCTCGCCCCCGCGCTGAAGCACCCCGTGATCGTCGAGAACCGCCCGGGCGCGGGCGGCAACGTCGGCACCGCGGCAGTCGCGCACGCGGCGCCCGACGGCTACACCGTCGGGCTCTCGATCCAGGGTCCGCTCGCCGTCAACAAGGTGCTCTACAAGAAGCTCGCGTACGACCCGTTCCAGGACCTCGTGCCGGTGACGCTGGTGGCGACCAGCCCGAACCTGCTCGTCGTCGACCCCAGGCTCGGCGTCGCCTCCGTGAAGGACCTGGTGGCGCTCGCGAAGAAGCAGCCCGGGAAGTTGAACTACGGCTCGGTCGGGAACGGCAGCGCCTCGCACCTCACGATGGAGATGTTCAAGGAAGCCGCGGGCATCGACCTCGTGCACGTGCCGTACCCGGGCAGCCCGCAGGTCAACGCCGCCATCGTCGCCGGGGACGTCGCGGCCGCGTTCGTGGTGCCGGCCACGGCCATGCCGCTCGTACAGTCCGGGCGCCTGAAGGCGCTCGCCGTCTCCACCGACCACCCGAGCGCCGCGCTGCCCGCGTATCCCAGCGTGGCCGACTCCGGGTTTCCCGGCGTCGTGTCGGTCGCGTGGAACGCGGTCGTCGCGCCCGCGGGCACGCCCCAGCCCACCGTCGAGCGCCTCAGCCGCGAGCTGCGGGCGATCATCCACAGCGACGACGTGCGCGAGAAATTCCTGCGACTGTACTTCGAGCCCGCGGGCAGCACGCCCGAGGAGCTCGGGGCGCTGATGCGCTCGGAGCTCGAGCGCTGGCGGAGCATCATCGAGGAGACCGGCGCCAGCGCCGACTGACTCAGGCCGCGCGCAGCGAATCGACGATCTTCATCCTGGCGGCGCGCGCCGCGGGCAGCACGCCGCCGACCAGTCCCATGATCGCCGCGAAGGCGACCGACTTCGCCACGATCGCCCCGTTCAGGGTGAAGCCGAAGGCGAGCTCGGCGAACGACTGGAAATTCATGGTCGAGAAGGTCACGAGCTGCATGAACGAAGCGAAGAACAGTCCCACGCCGCCGCCGACCAGCCCCAGCAGCATCGACTCCATGAGGAAGGCGGCGAGGATCGCGCGGCGCCGGAACCCGAGCGCGCGCAAGGTGCCGATCTCGGCGACGCGGTTCGCGACCGAGGCGTACATGGTGATCATGGCGCCGATCATGGCGCCGACCGAGAAGATGATCGACAGCGTCAGCCCCAGGATGCTGATGAAGGTGGAGAGCGCCTTGGACTGGTCCGCGTAGTAGACCTGCTCGCGCTTCGCCTCGAGCGTGAGGCGCGGGTCCGACTCGATGTCGTGCTTGAACGCGTCGAACCGGCGCGTGTCCGCCAGGCGCACGATGACCGCCGAGTAGGTGGTGCGCCGGAACGCCTGCGCGAGCTGCTCGACGTCGCCCCAGATTTCCGAGTCGAACCCGCTGTTGCCGGCGTCGAACAGGCCGACGACGGTCCAGTCGCGCTGCCCGAAGCGCAGCCGCTCGCCGACGCCCGCGCCGGCGAAGCGCCGCGTGATGCCGCTGCCGGCGATGATCTCCGATTTCCCGGCATCGAACATCCGGCCTTCGACCATCTTCACCTGCGGCCGCAGCGTGAGCGCCCGGGAGGACACGCCGCGGATGGCGATGTTCGACGGCTTCTCCGAGCCGCGCTTGTTGAGCGAGATCAGCACCACCAGCTCGCGCGACACGAGCCGCGTGCCGTCGCGATCGAGCGCGACCGCGGGGTGCGTCTCGACGACCGGCACCTGCTCGCGCGCGATCAGGCTCTGGATCTCGGTCTCGGACGCGCGGCGCGTGACGACGACGTTGTCGTACTCGCCCGTGGTGACCAGCGTGCGCCTCAGGCCCTCGTCGAGCATCAGGACCACCGCGAAGACGAAGACCACGAGCGCCATGCCGCCCGCGGTCAACCCCGTCGTGAGGCGCCGGGTCCACAGGTTGCGCGCGACGTAGTAGACGGGGATGCCGGACGCCATCGCCTCATCCCGCGTGGCGCAGGCCGTTCACGATCGAGATCCGCGCCGAGCGCAGCGAAGGCACGACCGCCGCCGCCAGCCCCACCACGAGCGCCGCGGCCGCCTGCATGACGAGCGTCGCCAACTCGACGTGGAAAACCGGGAAGAGCGTGCCCATCTTGGCCGAGAACGCGGCCGCGACCGGGAAAGTCAGGGCGATGCCGGCGGCGGCGCCCGCCGCGCAGATCGCCACCGACTCGCCCAGGATCAGCGTCGCGAGGAACCCCGGCCCGAAGCCGAGCGCCTTGAGCGTCGCGTATTCCGCGAGGCGCTCGCGCGCGCTCATCGCCATCGTGTTCGCCATCACGGCGAGGATGATCACGATCACGACGAAGGAGACGACGCGGATCGCGACCACGATCGCCTCGGACATCGACACGAATCCGAGCTGGAACGCCTTCTCGGTCTCGGTGACGGTCTCGGCGATCGAGTTCTTGAACTGCTCGTCGATCGCGCGCGAGACGGCCGCGGCGTCGTCCGGGTTCTCGATGCGAACGACGTAGAAGCCGACCTGGTTCGCGCGGCGCGGGAAGGTCTTCAGCATCGATTCGTTCAGGTAGTCCCACTGGAACAGCATCTGCGAGGTGTCGGTGGTCGGCTTGCCCCCGTCGTAGATGCCGCGGACCACGAACTCCCACTGGCCCGGGAAGATGGTGCCGCGCAGCGGGATCGAGTCGCCGACCTTGAAACCGTACTGGTTCGCGAGCTTGCGCCCGACGATCGCGCCCTTGCGGTCGCGCAGAAAGGCCGTGCGCTCCGCCTCGCTCAGCCTGAATTCCGGGAAGAGGTCGAGGTAGGTGCGCGCGTCGACCGCGAATTGCGCGAAGAAGTTCTTCGGATCCTGGTAGACGCCGCCGAACCAGTTGGCGTGCGTCACGGCCGCCACGCCGTCGACCGCGCGGATGCGCGATGCGTAGCTGAGCGGCATGGGGAACGCGAGCGAGATCGCGTTGCGCGTCACGAGGCGCGCGTCGGAGGCGGCGTTCGCGCCCGCGTACCAGGCCCCGATCACGGTCTGCAGCAGGCCGAACGACAGGATCGCGACGACGATGCCGGCCGCGGTGAGCGCCGTGCGCAGCTTGTGGCGCAGGGCGTTCTTGACGATGAGCTTGAGGACGTGCGCGGTCACGGCTCGGCGACCAGCTCGCCCTTGTCCAGGTGGATCACCGCGCGCGCGGCGCTCGCGGCGTTGGCGTCGTGGGTCACCATGATCACGGTCTTGCCGAGCTCGCGGTTGAGCCGCTGCAGCAGGTGCAGGATCTCGGCGGCCGAGACCCGGTCGAGGTCGCCCGTCGGCTCGTCGGCGACGATGAGCCGCGGATCGCCGACGATCGCGCGCGCGATGGCGACGCGCTGCTGCTGGCCGCCCGACAGCTCGGAGGGGTAGTGGCTCGCGCGCCCGGCGAGCCCGACCAGGGACAGCATCATGTCCACGCGCTCGCGCCGCTCGCGGCGCGCGAGGCGCGTGAGCATCAGCGGCAGCTCGACGTTCTCGAACGCCGTGAGCACCGGCATCAGGTTGTAGAACTGGAAGACGAAGCCGACGTTCGCCGCGCGCCAGTCGGCGAGCTCGGCCTCGGACAGGCGCGTGATGTCCTCGCCCGCGACGCGCAGCTCGCCCGCGTCGGGCTTGTCGATGCCGGCGATCAGGTTGAGCAGCGTGCTCTTGCCCGAGCCCGACGGGCCCATCAGCGCGAGGAAATCGCCCTCGGCGATCTCGAGGTTGATGTCGGAAAGCACGGGCACCGGCTGGCCGCCGCGCCAGTACGACTTCGCGAGCCTGCGGATCTCGACCAGCGGCGCCCGCGCTTCGCCCATGCGCTCAGGATTTGGTCGCGCGGACGCGCTCCCCGTCACGCAAGTGCTCGTCCGGCCGCAGCACGACCCGGTCGCCCGCGGCGACGCCCTTCACCTCGAGCAGGTCGCCCAGCGTGCGGCCGGTCTCCACCGGGACCTCCGACGCCCGTCCGTCGCGCACGGCGAAGACCACGTTGCGGCCGCCGCGCGCGACGATCGCCGAGCGCTGCAGCGCGTCCACGGCGTATCGCTCCCCGGGCGTCACGGCGCGCGACAGGAACGCGACCTTGGCGCTCATGTCGGGCAGCACGCGCGCGTCGGGCTGCGTGAAGCGGACCTTGACGAGCAGCGTGGCCTTGGTGCGGTCCACCGTCGGCACCATGCGGCTGACGACGCCCGGGAAGCGCACGTCGGGGAACGCCTCGAGCTGGATCTCGCACGCCTGGTCGACGCGGATCTTGCCGAGGCTCGCCTCCGAGACGTCGGCCTCGACCTCGAGCGTCTCCATGTCCGCCATGGTGACCACGACGCCTTTGGTGTCGACGGCGGCGGAGAACGGCGTGACGATGTCGCCGACGTTCGCGTTCTTCGTCAGAACCACGCCGTCGAAGGGCGCGCGGATGAGCGTCTGCTCGAACGCCACCTGCGCCGCGCGCCGGTTGGCGCTCGCCGCGGCGATGGCCGCGCGCAGGCCGACGATCGCGGCGCTCGCCTTGTGGTAGCGCGCGATCGCCGAGTCGTGGGCCGACGGCGAGATGTACTTCTGCGCGAGCAGCTCCTCGGAGCGCTTGAACGCGCTCTCGGCGTCGGCGAGCTCGGCGAGGCCCTGCTCGAGATTCGCCTGCGCCACCCCGACGTTGGCCGACGCCTGATCGACCGCGGCCGCCACGTCGCGGCTCTCGACGCGCGCGATGATCTCGCCCTTCTTCACGCGCGATCCCTCGAGGACGCCGAGCCACTCCAGGCGCCCGGTCGCCTTCGACGACACGGCAGCCTTGCGCTGGGCGACGACGTAGCCGGTCGCGTTGAGGACGGCGAGCGATTGCGACGGGAACACCCGCGCCACGGCGACCGTCTCGACCTCGGCCGGGGCGCCGAAGCGCGCATAGCCGAACCCGCCGAGCACCGCCGCGATCGCGACGAGCGCCGCGATCCACGGGCCGCGGCCGCGCCGCCGCGGGGGCGCCGCGGCGCGATCGATCCGGAGACGGGAAAGGTCCTGCTGTTCCAAGATGGGCCTCGAGCGTGTGCTCGGCAGACGCGCGCCGGCGGCCGATGGCGAATTATAGCTCCGCGCCCGCGCGCGCCCTCAGAACGTGCGGTTCAAGCGCGCGTAGAGGGCCTCGATGCTGCCTTTGAACCCGATGTAATCGGCGACCGCGCCGTTCGACTGGATCGCGCTGCGATCGCCGAGCCGCAGCTCGTAGTGGTCGTACTCGACGCCGAAGCTCCAGCGGTCGGCGAGGAGATATTCGACGCCGACGCCGCCCGTCCAGCCGTAGGCCCGGCCGTGGGTCGACGAGACCACCCCGCTCAGCACGTTGGCCGTGGCGAGGTAGACGTAGGATCCGGCGACGCCGGCCTTTCCGTACAGGAACCACCCGTCCTCGTGGGCGTATCCCGCCTGGGCGGTGACGGCGTACAGGTTCCGGAAGTCGGTCTCGCGCGAGCGTCCCGGCAGCCCGCGCTCGGCGAGCTCCTGCGACTGCGCGACCGTGCGCAGGCGCGCGAGCGAGTACGAGCCCTCGGCGCCGACCAGCCAGTGGCGCGAGACGCGAAAGCGCGCGCCGAGCTGCACGCCGAGCGCGGGGCTGCTCGCTCGCTGGTTCACGCTGTCGCCGTCGGCGACGGTCGCATCGGTCTTCCAGCGCGCGTCCGAGGTGCCGCCGCCGAACTGCGCGCCCAGGTACAAGCCAGGCCAGGCCGATGCCGGCGCCTCGTCGGCCGGTGCGGCCGCGGCCGCGACCGGCGCGAGCAGGAGCAGCGCGGCCCGGACCGCTGTTCTCGTTCTCGCGTCTCCCATGGATCCTATTGTGCAGGAAACGGCGCTGCTTGACTTCCCGCCGCGGGGCCCATAAGGTTTTCGCCTGATCCGGGAGGGATTCCATGAACAAGACGACGGTGTTCTGCGCCGCGGCGCTCGCTTTCGCCGCGCTTCCGGCCGCGCCCGCGCGCGCGGCCGACAAGGTGACCATAGGCTTCATCAGCACGCTCTCGGGCCCGAGCGCCGCGCTCGGGATCGACATCCGCGACGCCTTCGTGCTGGCGGTGAAGATGAACGGCGGCAAGCTGGGCGGCCTGCCCGCCGACGTGATCATCGGCGACGACCAGTTCAAGCCCGAGGTCGGTCGCCAGCTCGCCGAGAAGAACGTCAAGCTCGACAAGGTCGACGTCCTCACCGGCTTCGTGTTCTCGAACATCATGCTCGCCTCGGCGCCGATCGCGTTCGAGAACAAGGTGGTGTACGTGAGCCCGAACGCGGCGCCCTCGCCGCTCGCGGGCAGGCAGTGCAACCCGTGGTTCTTCGCGGCCTCCTGGCCCAACGACGCCTACCACGAGGCGGCCGGCCAGTACGCGACCACCCGGGGCTACAAGGCGGTCTACATGCTCGCGCCCAACTACCAGGCCGGCAAGGACTCGCTCGCGGGCTTCAAGCGCTTCTACAAGGGCAAGGTCGTCGGCGAGGTCTATACGCAGCTCGGCCAGCTCGACTACTCGGCGGAGCTCGCGCAGGTGCGCGCGGCCAAGCCCCAGGCGGTGTACATCTTCCTCCCCGGCGGCATGGGCATCAACTTCATCAAGCAGTTCGTCGCGGCCGGCCTGTCGCGCGACATCCAGCTGATCACGCCGGGGTTCTCGTCGGACCAGGACATCATCCGCGCCGTCGGCGAGCCGATGCTCGGCATCCACGACGCCGCGCACTGGGCGCTCGACCTCGACAACGCCGCCAACCGGAAATTCGTGGCGGCGTTCGAGAAGGAGTATGGGCGCCTGCCGACGGTGTACGCCTCCCAGGGCTACGACACCGCGCTCCTCATCGACGCGGCCGTGCGCGACGTGAAGGGCCGGGTCGAGGACCGCGAGGCGCTGCGACGCGCGCTGAAGGCGGCGAAGTTCGACTCGGTGCGCGGCGCCTTCAGGTTCAACCGCAACCAGTACCCGATCCAGAACTACTACCTGCGCGTGGTCGCGAAGGACGCGCAGGGACGCCTCGTCAACAGGACGGCGGGCACGATCTTCAAGGACCGCGGCGACGCGTACGTCGACGAATGTCCGATGAAGTAGCGTGTCCGGGATCCTGATCCTCGAGCAGACGCTGAACGGCCTGCAGTTCGGCCTGATGCTGTTCCTGCTCGCCGCGGGGCTGACGCTCGTGTTCGGCATCATGGACATGATCAACCTCGCGCACGGGTCGCTCTACATGCTGGGCGCGTTCTTGGCGGCGACCTTCGTATCGCTCACGGGCTCGTTCGCGCTCGGCGTGCTCATCGCCGTGCCGGCGACCGCGGCGCTCGGGATGCTGCTCGAGGTGTCGCTGCTGCGGCGGCTGTACGCGCGCGACCACCTGTCGCAGGTGCTCGCGACCTTCGCGCTGATCCTGGTGCTCAACGAGGCGGTGCGCATCGTCTGGGGCACCGACCTGCCGCTCGCCGCGCCCGCGGCGCTCTCGGGCCCGGTCGAGATCTTCCCGGGCATGCTGTATTCGTCGTACCGGCTGGTCATCATCGCGGTCGGCGCCGCGGCCGCCGGGCTGCTCTACTTCGGGGTCGCGAAGACGCGCGTCGGAATGCGGGTGCGCGCCGGCGCGTCGAACCGCGAGATGGCGCTCGCGATGGGCGCCGACATCCCGCGCCTGTTCACGATCGTTTTCGGCATCGCGGCAGGGCTATGCGCCGTCGCCGGCGCGCTCCTCGGGCCTATCCTCGCGGTACAGGTCGGCATGGGCGAGAACATCCTGATCGTCGCCTTCGTCGTGATCGTGATCGGCGGCATCGGCTCGGTGCGCGGCGCGCTGGTCGGATCGCTCATCGTCGGCATGGTCGATACCATCGGGCGCGCCTTCCTCCCGATCGCCTTCGGCGCCTTCCTGCCTCCACAGCTCGCGAGCGCGGCCGGGCCCGCGGCCGCCTCGGTGCTCGTCTACCTGCTCATGGCGGTCATCCTTTACGTGAGGCCGCAGGGCCTCTTCCCGGCGAGGGGCTAGCGTGCCGCGCGTGCTGCGAAGGGCGGCGCTCGGCCTGGCGATTGCCGCGGCGCTCGCGTTCCCGTTCGTGATGGGCGCGGAGGGCGACGCATACTACGTCTCGTTCGCGAGCCGCATCCTGGTCTACGCGCTCGCGGCGACCAGCCTCAACCTCATCCTCGGCTACGGCGGCATGATCTCGTTCGGGCACGCGGCCTTCGTCGGCACGGGCGCCTACGTCTCGTCGATCCTGCTGGCCGAGGGCATCGCGAGCGCCTGGATCGGCTGGCCGGCCGCGATCGCCGCCTCGGCGCTCGCGGCGCTCGCGATCGGCGCGGTGTCGCTGCGCACGCGCGGCGCCTACTTCATCATGATCACGCTCGCGTTCGCGCAGATGATGTACTTCCTCGTCAACTCGATGAAGGCTTACGGCGGCGACGAGGGCCTGACGCTGCCCGCTCGCGCCCGCGTCGGCTTGGGCATCGACCTCGACGACGCGCAGACCTTCTACTACGTGGCGCTCGCGGCTCTCGCCGCTGCGCTCGTCGGCCTGCACCGCCTGTCGCATTCGCGCTTCGGCCGGGTGATCCAGGCGATCCGCGAGAACGAGGTGCGCGCCGAGGCGATCGGATTCCCGGTCTACCGTTACAAGCTCGTGTGCTTCGTGATCGCGGGCGCCGCGGCCGGGCTCGCCGGCGCGCTGCTCGCGAGCCACGGCAAGTACGTCAACCCGAGCGTGCTGCACTGGACGCAGTCGGGCACGCTCATGGTCATGGCGATCCTCGGCGGCGTGGGCTGCCTCTGGGGCGGCGCGCTCGGGGCGCTCGCGCTGCTCGGCCTCGAGGACCTGATCGCGAACCACCGCATCGCGTGGGTTGCGGCGCTGCTGCCGAACTACCAGCAGCACGCGAGCCTGGGCGTCGGCCTCACGCTCCTCGCCGTGGTGCTGTTCGCGCCGCAGGGCATTGCCGGGCTGCTCGCTCGGCGCGGCTCGCGCGTGCACGATCGCGGCTCGCGATGAGCGCGCCGCTGCTCGCCGCGATCGAGCTGCGCAAGCGCTTCGGCGGCGTTCCCGCGAGCGACGGCGTGTCGCTCACGGTCTCGGCCGGCGAGATCCACGCCTTCATCGGCCCGAACGGCGCCGGGAAGACCACGCTCGTCGCGCAGCTCGCCGGCGCGCTCCGACCGGACTCCGGGCGCATCGAGCTCGCGGGACGCGACGTCACGTCGCTCGGGCCGAGCGAGCGCGTGCGCCTCGGCCTCGCGCGCTCGTACCAGGTGACGACGCTCTTCGGCGGGTTCGGCGTCCTCGACAACGTCGCGCTCGCGGTGCAGGCCCGCTCGGGCTCGAGCATGTCGTTCTGGCGGCCGGTCGCGCGCGAGCAGGCCCTCTACGAGGAGGCGGCCGCGATCCTCGCCCGCATCGGGCTCGCCGGGCGCGAATCGGTCGCCGCGGCGCACCTCGCGCACGGCGAGCAGCGCGCGCTCGAGGTCGGGCTCGCGCTCGCGACGCGGCCGCGACTGCTGCTCCTCGACGAGCCGATGGCCGGGATGGGACCCGAGGAATCGGCGCGCATGCTGACGCTCGTCCAGCGTCTGCGCGAGGCCGACCCGGCGCTCGCCGTGCTCCTGATCGAGCACGACATGGACGCGGTGTTCCGGCTCGCCGACCGCATCTCGGTGCTCGTCTCCGGACGGGTGCTCGCGACCGGCACCCCCGCCGAGATCCGCGCCGACGCCCAGGTACGCAGGGCCTATCTCGGCGAGGAGTCGGCGTGAGCGCGATGCTCGAGATCGAGGGCCTGGAGACCGCGTACGGCGCGAGCCCGGTGCTGTTCGGCGTCGACCTCGCCGTGCGCGCCGGCGAGGCGGCGACGCTGCTCGGCCGCAACGGCATGGGCAAGACGACGATCGTGCGCTCGATCCTCGGGCTCACGCCCGCGCGGCGCGGCTCGATCCGCTTCCGCGGCGAGCGCATCGAGCGCCTGTCGCCCGACCGCGTCGCCCGCTCGGGCGTCGCCGTCGTGCCCGAGGGGCGGCAGATCTTTCCCAATCTCACGGTGCGCGAGAACCTGGTCGCATTCGCGGCGAACCGCAGCGGCGCGCGCGATCCCTGGACGATCGAGCGCGCGCTCGATCTCTTCCCCGGGATCGCGGCCCGGCTGGGGCACCTGGGGAGCCAGCTCTCCGGCGGCGAGCAGCAGATGCTCGCCATCGGGCGCGCGCTGATGACGAACCCGCACCTGCTCATCCTCGACGAGGCGACCGAGGGCCTCGCGCCGCTCGTGCGCGCGGAGATCTGGCGCTGCCTCGCGTCGCTCAAGGCGGGCGGCCAGACGCTGCTCGTCATCGACAAGTACGTCGAGCGCCTGGTGCAGATCGCCGACCACCACACCGTGATCGAGCGCGGACGGGTGGCGTGGCGCGGCTCCTCCGCGGAGCTCGGAGCGAACCCGGGCCTATGGCATCGTTACCTCGGGGTCTGACGCGGGTTTGTCAGGAACACGCAAGGCCGGTCTCCCTAGACTGGTGACCTGGGAAAACCGGGAGCCGTCATGTACGCCAAATACGTCCAGAACTACCTCATGCTCACGCTCGCCATCGGACTCATCTGCGTGATGATCTTCCCGATCGTCTTCTTCTATGGGCTGTCCCTCCTCATCGAGGGCTTCGTCGGCAAGAGAATCGCGGCGAAGATCGAGGCCTTCTGGGACGCGCTCGGCAAGCCCTACAACTACCTGATCCGGCACGTCGAGTAAGCGCCGCGCCCGCGCGCGAGCCGCCCCGGGCGCGCCCTCGCCCGGGGGGTCGTTCGCCTTGAAAATCCGTCCCCCGGACGGTATCGTTCCCTTCCCCGGCGCCCCGGACGAAGGAATCCCCTCCATGCTTCACGAACGCGTCCCCAGCCTCGGCAAATACGTGGAGCCCGACCGGGTGCGGCGCGAGGTCTACACCGATCCCGCGATCTTCGATCTCGAGATGGAGCGCATCCACGAGCGCTTCTGGATCTACTGCGGCCACGAGTCCCAGGTGCCGAAGGCCGGCGACTACTACGCGGTGCAGATCGGCCGCCAGCCGATGCTGATGGTGCGCGCGAACGACGGCCGCGTGAACGTGCTCTACAACCGATGCCCGCACCGCGGCAACATGATGTGCGGCGACCGCAGCGGCAACGCGGGCGACTTCTTCCGCTGCTCCTACCACGCCTGGACCTTCCACCACGACGGCAGGCTGCGCTCGATCCCGATGCAGGAGTCGGGCTACGCCGGCACGCGCTGGGGCAAGGACAATCCCGACTGCAGCATGAAGCGCGCGGCGCGCGTCGAGAACTACCGCGGCTTCGTGTTCGCGAGCCTCGCGCCGGACGGACCGACGCTCGCGGAGTTCCTCGGCGAGTCGCGCGTGGCCTTCGACGACATGTGCGACCGCGCCCCCGAGGGCGAGGTCGAGATCGTGCCCAACTGCTTCCGCGTCATCCAGCGCTCGAACTGGAAGATCTTCCTCGAGAACCAGCTCGACGCGCTGCACCCCTCGGTCACGCACCAGTCCACGGGGCGAGCCGCGCACGAGGTCGAGAAGATCATCGCCGCCAAGGCCAAAAAGGGCGAGGCGCCGCTCTCCTACCACATGCTCTCGGCCTTCGCGACCGTGACCATCGACAAATGGGACGGTTTCCAGACGCTCAACTACCCGAACGGGCACTGCGTCCTCACCGGCTACATGGGGCTGCGGCCGCAGGACCCCGACACGCTCGCCTACGACAAGATCATGATCGAGGCGTACGGCAGGAAGCGCTTCGAGGAGATCATCGGCGTCAACATCCACCACGTGCTCATCTACCCCGGACTGTCGGTGCAGTCGCCGCTGCAGCAGCTGCGCGCCGTGCGTCCGCTCGGCGTCGACCGCACGCTCACCGAGATCTGGCACTTCCGGCTGAAGGGAGCGCCCGAGGCGATCTACCGCCGCTCGCTCGCGTACTACAACCTGGTCAACTCGCCTTCGACGCTGGTCAACGCGGACGACCTCGAGAACTTCTGGAAATGCCACCAGGGGCTCGCCTCCGACGGCGGCGACTGGGTGAGCTTCGGCCGCCACATGGGCCGCGACCTCGAGCGCGACGGCCGCGTCGAGACCGCGCCGAACTGCGGCACGTCGGAGGCGCCGATGCGCAACCAGATGAAGGCCTGGGCGCAGTACATGACCGCGGAGCGATGATGGCGAAGACCGCCAGGCGGTCCCGCGCGAAGCCCGCGGCGCGCCGGCGCGCCACGGGTCGGGCGCGCGCGCCGAACGGCCGCGACACCCAGCACGCGGTCGAGCAGTTCCTCTACCGCCAGGCCGAGCTGCTCGACGAGAAGCGCTGGGACGAGTACGTCGATCTCTTCACCGACGACGGCATGTACTGGATGCCGCCCGAGCCCTCGCACGCGACCTGGGAAGGCATGCCCGCCATCTTCGCCGAGGACAAGAACCTGATGACCGTGCGCATGAAGCGCGTGCTGCACCCCGACGCCTGGTCGCAGCGGCCGCTCTGGGGCACGAACCACGTGGTCGGCAACGTCGTCGTCGAGCGCGAGCTGCCGAACGGCGACGTCTGCGTGCGCTCGCGCTTCCACATGATGGAGCTGCGCCGCGACGACGTGCGCCACTTCGCGGGCGCGTATACGCACCACCTCACGCGGACCCGGGACGGCTTCCGCATCAAGCTGCAGCGCGTCGACATGACGAACGCCCAGGCGGCGTACGACTACGTGCTGCAGGTCTGGGTCTAGCGATGAGCCCCGGCCGACTCGCCGGTCTGCTCGCGCTCGCCGCGTGCTTGTGCGGCGATGCGCTCGCGGAGCAGGCGAAGCGCGACTACGACGCCGAGGTCGACGCCGCGATCCGGTCGGCAAAGGGCGCCGCGGGCTTCGAGTTCCTCGGCACGCTCGTGCGCACCTGCCTGCTGCCCCAGAGCGGCGGCGAGGACACGAGCGACAACGTGCCCCAGTACGTCGCCGATCCCGGGAAGGCGCCGCCGCGGGAGACCTGGTACGCCGAGCCGAGCAAGGTCTTCGACGAGCTGTACTTCGTCGGCGGGAAGATCCATTCCTCCTGGGCGCTGCGTACGCGCGCGGGCATCATCCTCATCGACACGATCTACCCGTACAACTCGGAGGAGCTGGTCCTCGGCGGGATGGAGAAGCTCGGGCTCGACCCGAAGGACATCAAGTATCTCCTGATCTCGCACGCGCACGCCGACCACATCGGCGGGGCCGAGATGATCCAGCGCCGCTACCACCCGCGCGTCGTCATGGGCGGGCCCGACTGGGACCTCGTCGAGCGGCACCCGAACCGGTACAAGACCATGGCGCCCAAGCGCGATATCGTCGCGACCGACGGCATGAAGATCACGCTCGCCGGCACCACGGTCACCGTGTGGCTCACCCCCGGACACACGCCCGGAACGCTGTCCTACACCTTCACGGTGCACGACCGCGGCCGGCCCGTGAACGTCGCCTACTCGGGCGGCACCGCGTTCAACTTCGTGAACAACACTCCCGATCCGGGCATCAAGAACTTCCAGATCTACATCGACTCGCAGCAGCGCATGGCGGCGAAGGCCGCGGACGCGGGCGCGACCGTGCTGCTCTCGAACCACTCCGAGTTCGACAGAGCCTACGACAAGAACCGCATGCTCGCCGGCCGCGGCAAAGGGCCGCACCCGTACGAGATCGGCGCCGACTGGGTACAGCGCTACTTCCAGGTCATGCAGGGCTGCGCCCGCGCGGCGCAGATACGGCTCGAGAAGAAAGCCGCGGAGCGCTAGCGCGCCATCAGCTGCTTCTTCAGGAAGTCGAGCGTGCGCTTGTTCGCGAGCTCGGCCGCGTTCGCGTCGAAGTGGTCGCCGTTGATGCGGGCGAACGCGTGATCGACGCCCGGGTAGCTGTGGATCTCCACGTTCTTCATGTCCTCCAGGCCCGCCTTGATCTTCGCCTGCGCCTCGGGCGGCACGAACTTGTCCTTCTCAGCGATGTGCATCATCAGGGGCTTGCCGATCTTGCCCTTCTCGTTCAAGTTCTGGTCGAGGCCCACGCCGTAATACGCGACCGCGCAGTCGACGTCGGTACGCGCGGCGGTCAGGTACGCGAGCTTGCCGCCGAGGCAGTAGCCGATCGCGCCGACCTTGCCGGTGCATTCCTTCATCGCGCGCAGCTGCTTGACGGTCGCGCCGACGTCCTCGATCCCCTTGTCGATGTCGAAGCGCTTCATGAAGTCGAACGCCTTCTGCCATTCCTCGGGCGAGTAGCCCAGGTCCACGTTGGGCTGCAAGCGCCAGAAGAGATCGGGCGCGAGCGCGACGAAGCCCTGGTTCGCGTAGTGCTCGCACACGAGCCGCACGTTCTCGTTGATGCCGAAGATCTCCTGCTCCACGACCAGCCCCGGGCCCTTGCCCGATCGGGGCAGGCACAGGTAACCGCGGAACTTGCCGCCGTCCGCGGCGCGGATGTCGATGTGGGTGCCGGCCATTCTTTGCTCCTTTCCGGTGGGTGCCGTTGTGCTTAGTCCGGAGAAACGCGGCGGGGTTCGATTCTATTCCCGCCGCGGCACCAGGGCCCCGGCGACGCGGACGGCGCCAGGCCGGCTCAGGCGCTGCGCGCCACGCGCTCGGGCGCGGCCGGGTCGGTGATGACCCAGACGTAGTGCGTCGAGGCGCCTTCCTTGTCGCGCACGGCGGAGACGACGACCGAGGCCGCGAAGAACTTGCCGTCGCGCCGCTGCTCCATGAAGCGACCGCGCCACGCCCCGGTCCGCTGCACCGAGCGCCAGATCTCGTGGTACAGCTCGTCGCCCTTCAGTCCCGAGCGCACGTCGTCGGTCGTGCGCCCGACCAGGTCGCGCGGCTCGTAGCCCGTCATCGCGCAATACGCGCCGTTCACGTACTCGATCCTGCCGGAGCCGTCGCTGATCAGCACGCCGTCGGAGACCCGGTCGAACGCGTGCGCCGCGAGCCGAAGGTCCATCTCCGTGCGCACGCGCGTCGTGATGTCGCGCATCACCAGGATGATCATGCCCATGCCGTCGCTGTCGTCGGCCGCGGGGTTGCCCTCGCAATCGACCACGCGCGACGGCCCGTCCATCGGCACCAGGCGCAGGCTCATGCGCTCCATCTGGCGCGACATCACCAGGTACTGCAGGAAGTTGCGCGCGCGCTCGCGGTCGTCGGGGTGCACCAGCTTCACCCAGTCCTGCCCGGGGGCTACGAGCGCCGCCTCGAAGTGCTCGAGGTGCGAGGCGCTCGTATAGCGGATGCGCCCGCGCGGGTCGAGCACCGCCACCAGGTCGCCCGCGTGCTCGGCGATGAAGCGGAACTGCGTCTCGCTCGAGTGCAGCGCGCCGCGGGTGCGAATGAGCGCGCGGTTCTGCACGCGCATGATGGTGCCGATCCAGGAGACGTAGACGATGAGGCCCGCGACGCACAGTCCCGTCACCAGCGGCCCGGTATCGGGCGAGAAGTAAAAGCCCGAAACCGCGCCCCACAGCGCCGCGCCAGCGGCGAACAGCGCCCACGCGAGGCCGAGGTACCGCAGCCCGCCGTTCGCGGCGCTGTTCAGGCTGATCGCCGACAGCAGGCCCGCGCTCCACCACAGCGCGAACTGCGCCTGCGCGGTCCAGGCCCCTAGCGTGAAGGCGTCGAAGGCGAGATTGATCAGCTCGGCGCGCTTCGACCCCGGCATCAGCCGCGCGTGCAGGTAGGCGAGGTGCGGGTAGACGAGGAACTGCAGGGCGCCCAACGCGAGCATCCAGCCGCTCGACCCGCGCTCGAGCATGAGCGCCTCGAGGACCAGGAAGGTGTAGGCGAACGCGAGCGCGCGCGGCGCGTAATTGATGCGCGCGAGCCTGTGCGCCGGCGCCAACGCCAGAGCCATCCGGTCCCCCCCGGGACGAGCGAAACGCAGCCGGAATGCAATGCCCGGGTGGATTCCCGAGCCTGTTCTGGCTCAACGGCGGAGGATAGCACGGGGCGCCGGCGCCTCCGGAAGGCGAAAAAAAAGCGGGGGAAACCCCCGCTTTTTCGGGACGTGGCCCCGCCGGGTTACTGGATCTTGCGGTAGACGATGTCGCTGCGGCGGTTCTGCGACCACGCGTCTTCGCTGTGGCCATGAGCCTTCGGCTTCTCTTCGCCGTAGCTCACCGTGTCGACCTGCCGGTCCGGCACGCCGAGCACCGTCATCATGCTCTTCACGCCGTCCGCGCGACGCTGGCCGAGGGCCAGGTTGTACTCGCGGCTCCCGCGCTCGTCGCAATTGCCTTCGATGGTGATGGTCGCGCCGGGATGATCGCGCAGATAGCGCGCGTGCGCCTCGACGAGTGAGCGGTAGTCGGTCTTCACGTTTGACTGGTCGAACTCGTAGTAGACGCTGCGCTTGAACAGCATGCTCTTCGGATCGTTGAGCGCGTTGCCGGTCACGCCCGACGGCTGCGCCGAGCCTGCCGAGGGCGCGGCACCGGGCGACGAAGGCGACGCCGCCGCGGGCGACCCGGGCGCCGCTGCGTCCTTCTTTGCCTCGCTCGCGCAGCCCGCGACCAACGCCAGCGCTAGCAGCGAAGCGGCGATGCTCAGCTGAGACTGGAGCTTCATGTTCTCCTCCTGTGTTGTTACGGGCGCGGCCGGCGGATCGGTCCGCGATCCCTTCCGATGAACTCCCGGGAAATCATATCTCGACCCAATAGTTTTGTGTAAACATATGGCTCGCCCGCCCCCGCCGGCCGAGACGGGCGAGCGTGTAAAAATGCTCGCGCGCCGCGCTCCGGGCATCAGGCCCGGAAGTCGCCGAGCTTGAGCGCACCCGCGTCGAACGCGGTCCGCGCGAAGTGCAGATAGCGCTCGGCGAGCGCGTCTTCCCATCCGCCGTGGCGGGCGTTGCCGCGGAACTTGCGCTCCAGGTCCTCGCGCGTGAGCGGCTCCTGCACGCCGCCGCGGATATGCGGCTGGCGCTCCTCGAAGACGCGGCCGTCCCCGAGCGTCATGCGCACGTGACCGGTGTAAGCCTTCGGATAGGGGTTGTGCGGGTCCACGACGTAGCGCACCTTGGACGCGAGCGCGAGGATCCGCGGATCGCGCACAGTGCTCTCGGTGAAGGCCTCGAACCCCGCCCCGCCCGTCACGAACGCGACCGCGATGTTGAACGGCGTGCTGAACTTCGCGGCGTAGTCGTTCGCGGGGCGGTGCTTGCCGGCGAGCGGCTCCCACAGGCGGTGGACGTATCCTTCCGCCGTTTCGCACAGCACCTCGGCGACGTCCTCCGCGGCGAAGCCCTTGCGCGCGAGCCGCAGCGCGCAGTCGATGTAGGGCTGATTCATGGTGCCGGTGGCGTACGGCTTGAAGGTGATGCCCGTCATCACCCAGTCGCGGCCGAAGCCGCGCACGAGCGCTTCGTAGTCCCCTTCCGCGGAATGCGAGAACCCGAAGAACAGGCCGTGCGTGCCTTCGAACACCGTGCGCGGGCCGAGGAAGCCCTCGCGTCCGATGCGCGCCGCGTGCAGGCCGACGCGCGCCGCCCAGCCGGCGTGCAGGCGCTTGGTCCAAGCGCCCTCGGCGAGATACTCGATGATCCCGCCCGCCATGCTGCCGGCGATGCCGAGCGCGTCGACCGTCTGCCGGTGGTCGAGCCCGAGCGCCGCGCTCACGCCGGCGGTGGCAGCCATGGCGCCGAGCACGCTGGTCGGGTGGAACCCGGCCTTGTGGATGCGCTTGGGAGCGACCAGGCTCAGGCGGCACAGCGTCTCCACGCCCGCTGCGATGCCGACAAGCGCCGCGGCGCCGTCGCCGCCGAAGCGCTCGCACGCCGCGAGCACCGCGGGAACGACGACCGCCCCGCTGTGGACCGGCCCCCCTTCGAAAGTGTCGTCGAAATCCTCGCCGTGCGCGGCGGTGCCGTTGATCATCGCCGCGTCCTCGGGGGCGAAGCCGCCGCCGTGGCCGATGGCGGTGCACGGTCCGCCGCGGTCGACCGCGGCGGCGAGGCTACGCACGTAGTCGCTCGAGCGCGCGGCCACGCACAGGCCGCCGACGTCGAGGAGCAGGGCGGCGCAGGTCTCGCGCACGCCCCGCGGGATCCCGGACGCGGACAGCCCGGCGACGCCGGCGGCGAGCCGCTCGGCGACGGAGTCGGCCGCGGCGCCCATCAACGCACGGTCTTGACCCCGGCGTCCTTCAGGATCGAGCGCATCTGGTCGAAGTAGCTGTCCATGAACTTCACCAGGCCGGCGCCGTCGAGGTAGCCCATCTCGAACTGGTTTTCCTCGACGTACTTCCTGAACGACGCGGTCTGGGTCAGGCGCTTGAACACGTCCTCCCAGTAGCGCACGTTCGCCTCCGGGATGCCGGGCGGCGCGACGACGCCGCGCACCTGCGGCACGACCGGCACGTCGAAGCCCGCCTCCTTGAGCGTCGGCACGTTCGGGAAGCGCGCGAGGCGCTTCTCCGAGACCTGCGCGAGCACGCGCATGTTGCCCGCGCGGATGTGCTCACCCGCCTCCTCGGGCTCGATCACCATCATGTTGACGTGACCCCCGAGCAGCGCCGCGATGCGCTCGCCGCCGCCCGGGAACGAGATGTAGGCCCAGCGCGCGCCCGACGCCTTCTGCAGCAGCTCGCGCACGACGTTGTCGCGGCTCGTGATCGACCCGCCCGACTGCTTGAGCTGGCCGGGGTTCTTCTTCGCCGCGTCGACGAACTCGCGCAGCGTCTTGTACGGCGAGTCGGCTTTCACCGCGATCACCGCCGGCTCGAGCACCAGGCGCGCGATCGGCGTCAGGTCGCGTATCGTGACCTGCGCCTCCTTGCTGACCAGGTAGCCGGTCAGCTGCGCGCCCGTGAAGAAGCCGATGGTGTTCTGATCGCCCTTCTTCTCGGCCAGATACGCGATCGCGACGTTGCCGTTGCCGCCGGTCTTGTTGACGACGTTCACGCGCACCGGGAGCAGCTTCTCGCGCTCGAACATCACGGCGACCGCGCGCGCGAGCACGTCGCTGCCGCCGCCCGGGCCGGTGTGCACCACCAGCTCCACCGGCCGCGTCGGCTTGTAGCCCTGCGCGTGCACGGTGCCGGCGCAGGCGAGCGCCGCCGCTATCCCGTAGCACCAGTACTTTCTCATCGCTTTTTCCTCCTTCTCCTCAAACCTGTTCCTGCTCGATCGCCCGCACGCGCCAGGCGTTCGCCTTGCCGACGAGCGGGACGAGCAGCACCACCAATGCCAGCGCCAGCATCACGGCCGAGATCGGCCGCGACACGAGAATCGAGAGCTCGCCGCCCGACATCATCAGCGACTGCCGGAGCGCCCGCTCCATGCCCGCGCCGAGCGCGAGCCCGAGGATCAGCGGCGCCGCCGGAAAATCGAGCTTGCGCATGAGGTAGCCGAGCAGCCCGAAGAAGCACAGGAGCAGCAGGTCGAACATGCTTCCCGAGACGCTGTAGACGCCCACGAGCGAAACGCCGAGGATGATCGGGAACAGGATGTACGTCGGCGTCCTCAGCACCTGCGCGAACACCGGAACGAGCGGCAGGTTGAGCACGAGCAGCATGGCATTGCCGATGTACATGCTCGCGACCAGCCCCCAGAAGAGCGCCGGGTTCTCCGGGATGAACAGCGGCCCGGGCTTGAAGCCCCAGAGCACGAGCGCCGCGAGCAGGATGGCGGTGGTCCCCGAGCCGGGAATGCCGAGCGTCAGCAGGGGCACCAGCGCGCCGCCCGTCTCCGAGTTGTTCGCGCCCTCGGGCGCGGCCACGCCTTCGACCACGCCGGTCCCGAACTGCTCGCGCCGCCGCGACACCGCCTTCTCCAGCCCGTAGGACAGGAACGAGGCGATGGTCGAGCCGCCGCCCGGGAGCGCCCCCACGAGGAAGCCGACCACCGAGCCGTTCAGGAACGCGAAGCGGCAGTCCTTCATGTCCTGCATCGTCGGCAGCAGGTTCCTCAGCCCCTTCGGCACGGGCAGGAGCTGCGCCTCGTCCTCCTTCTCCATGTTCGCGAAGACCTCGCCGAGCGCGAACACGCCGATCGCGACGACGATGAAGTCGACGCCGGAGAGCAGCTCGACGCGGCCGAACGTGAAGCGGGACGTGGCGCTGAAGAGGTCGGTCCCGATCGACGCGATCCACAGTCCGAGGAGCGCCGCGAGCAGCGCCTTCACCAGCGAGCGCCCGGCGAGCAGGACGACCAGCGCCAGGCCGAGCGACATCAGCCCGAAATACTCGGGCGAGCTGAACGCGAGCGCGAAGCGCGCGACCGGAGGCGCGACCAGCATCAGCGCGACCACGCCGACCGTGCCCGCGATGAAGGACGCGATGGCCGCGATGCCGAGCGCCGCGCCGGCGCGGCCCTTGCGCGCCATCTGGTAGCCGTCGAGGCAGGTGACGACCGACGCCGACTCCCCGGGCACGTTCATCAGGATGGACGTCGTCGAGCCGCCGTACTTCGCGCCGTAGTAGATGCCGGCGAGCATGATGATCGCGCCCGCCGGGTTCATGTGGAAGGTCAGCGGAAGCAGCATGGCGACGGTCGCCGGCGGCCCGAGCCCGGGCAGCACGCCGACCACCGTGCCGAGGAGCACCCCGACGAAGCACCAGAGCAGGTTGGTCGGCTCGAGCGCGACGCCGAAGCCGTGGGCGAGGCTCGCGAGGATCTCCACGCTAGAACCCGACCCAACCCGTGGGCAGCGATACGCCGAGCGCCAGCGGAAACACCGCGTAGAAGCCGAGCGCGCTCGCGACCGCCGCCGCCGCGGCGACCTTGAGCGGCCGCCGGTACATCACGGCGACGATGAAGAAGCAGAGCAGCCCGAAGCTCAGCGTGAAGCCGAGGACGTCCGACAGCGCGACGGACACGGCGAACGCGAGCCACACGAGCAGCGCGCGCCCGATGCGGGCCCA
>Ga0070741_10002999_pt1 | contig 43287 bp, 45 predicted proteins | sample Coa_R1_4_FD_66440 | JGI IMG/M metagenome (GOLD analysis project Ga0070741, IMG submission 66440) | Surface soil microbial communities from Centralia Pennsylvania, which are recovering from an underground coalmine fire - Coalmine... | ecosystem: Environmental > Terrestrial > Soil > Unclassified ... | reverse complement strand
AGTCTTTGCAAAATGGATCAGCCGTTCTACTTCCTCGTATCCCATCCTCATATGCGCCGCAATACTGACTTCATTGTCCAGCCAGGTGTCCGACGCCATCTCCCGCAGTCCCTGCCCGCGCGCCCAGTCTTCCGCCGCGTGGATCAGCATCCTGCCCACGCCTTGGCCGCGCAGATCCTCGTCCACGTACCAGCCCTCGATATAGCCAACGGGCGTGGTTGAACAGCCATCGGCATATTTACGGGTGCCGGCCTCAATGAACCCACCCAGGCCGCCATCTAGGCGTTCCATCACGAAGACCGGTGTCATCCTGTCTTCGAGTATCCTCTCCATTTCACACCGCAGGTCCTCCAGTTCGACCTCCGGCCACAGAAGGTGACGCATTCTCAGCCACTCCGTCTGGTCTGAACTGGAGGCCGGACGGATAATGGTGGGATGGACATCGAGGGTCATATTTTCTCCCTGAATAATAAGCGGATGAATAATGCGAGGGCGCTTATTATAGTCAATATCCAGATTAAGGCAATGATTCCCGCGCCGATGAATCCGACGCGTCTTTCCGCCCTCTGGCTGGCCGCCGTTACACGCGCCTCCGCCATCACCTGAGGCGGAATCAATTTCAATGCCAGCGCGATCCCCGCGGGGACGATGATCAAATCATCGAGATAACCCAACACCGGAACAAAATCCGGGATCAAATCAATCGGGCTGAGCGCATACGCGACGACTACCGCAACAAATGCACGCGCATACCACGGCGTGCGCGGATCGCGAAGAGCAAAATAAAGCGTCAGCGACTCTTGTTTCAATGCGCGGGCGCGGGATTTAAATTTATCCAACATATATTTGGGGGCACAACGTCGCTGTGCCCTACTGTGATCTTATTTTAATCTGGGAACCCAACGCGGCACGGACCTCCAATATTCTTCATATGCCGCGCCAAATGTTTTTCTCAGATGCGGTTCTTCGTACAGCGTCACGAACAAATGCGCCGCAACAAAAAACGAAAGAGATGCAAGTATCAGCGATAGCGATGGCGACCAAATCAGCCAGCCGAGCAAAGCGATCACTCCGCTCATATACATCGGGTTACGGACATAACGATACAATCCGCTAATCACCAACTCTTTCGGTGGGTCAATCGGCGCGGGCGTGCCTTTTCCTTTAAACGTGAAATCCCAGAAGCACCATGCCATACCCGCCGCGCCGACCAGCCAGAATGGAAGAGCCAGATAACGAAAGACTCCAATGTCGAGAAGCGAAGTATTGGTGGAGGCGATGTAAGATGGAATAAAACCCAGTAATAAGACAGGGACAAAAATAAAGAACAAAAGAGATTTGAGGGCGGTCATTTCATTCCTCTCAGCGCGATAAGGTGTAAACGGCTACTGTTGTGCCGGCAACGAGCATAATCCCACCAATCAAAATGATTATGATGGATGGGATGCCAATCTTGACGGGAACGAAGCCCAAGCCAGCAAGCAAGAAAGCCGTGCCGATCAACGTATCGGCAACACCGCTGATGAGCAGAGCAAGCCGTCGGTCTTTGTTGTTCATTTCCCACGCTTCTTCAACCACCTCAACAACTTATCCGTTGACCAGCAATTGATCACATCTTCCTTGGTCAGCCAGGCGCGGCGGGCGATTGCCACGCCGTAGAACAGCATATCGAGATCGGCCTCGGAGTGCGCGTCGGTGTTGATGCTGATCGGGATTCCCATTTCCTTTGCGCGGCGGGCATACACATCGTCCAGATCGAGGCGGGCGGGATGTGCGTTGATCTCCAACGCCACGCCCGTCTCCGCCGCGGCCTTGAGCACCGCGTCCATGTCCAGGTCCGCGCCTTCGCGATCCGGCATCAGCAGTCGTCCGGTTGGATGTCCGATGATGTCCACATGTGGATTGCGAATGGCGTTAATGACGCGCTCCGTGACTTTCTCACGCGGCTGTCGCAATGAAGTGTGCAGTGAAGCCAGCACGAGATCGAGGCCCGCCAAAAATTTATCGGGATAATCCAGCGTGCCGTCGGCTTTGATCTCGACCTCGGTGGCGTGCAAAATCAAAATGCTGTCGCCGAGTTTGTCCTGCGCCTTCTTGATCTCAGCGGCCTGCTTCTTGTGATCGCCCATGCTGAGGCCGCCTGTGACACCGAGACTTTGCGAGTGATCAGTGAATGCAACGACTTTGATGCCGCGCCTGGCCTCGGCCTGCGCCATCTCGAGCATGGATAATTTTCCGTCGCTCCATGTGGAATGGACTTGTAAATCGGCTTTGATATCTTTGACTTCGATCAACTTGGGAAGTTTGTTTTGCTTGGCGGCCTGCACCTCGCCTCGGTCTTCGCGCAGTTCGGGCGGAATCCATGGCAGGCCGAGGGTTTTATAAACTTCTTCTTCGGTCGAGCAAAGGATTTCACCTTTGCCGTTTGTTTTTTCAAATGAATGATCCGAGAGCGACAAGCCTTTGTCGAGCGCCATTTGCCGCAACTGCACGTTGTGATCTTTCGACCCGGTCGCATATTGCAGTGCGGTGCCGAACTCTTCCGGCGGATGAACCCAGACCTGCGCGCGCACGCCGTCGCCAAATTCAATGGATGACTTCGTCTCGCCTTTGCCCAGCACGCGCACAACGCCCGGCAACTTCGTGAAGGCTTCCATGACCGGCTTGGAATCTTTGGCCGCGACCAGAATGTCGAGGTCGCCGATGGTCGAACGCATCCTTCTTAGACTTCCAGCGGGTTCTGCGGCGACGACTCCCTTCACCTTTTTGAGTTGCGCGATGATCTCCTGCGCGAGCGGCCAGGCGCGTCCGAGTGGAATGCGGCCTGAACGGCGCGACAAGGATTCCAGTCCCGCGAGAATCGCTGATTCTGATTTGGCGCCCATGCCGGGCAGGTCGCGCAGTTTTCCTTTTTTGGCGGCCGCTTCCAGTTGCGCGAGAGTCGTGATGTGAAGAGTCTTCCAAATCAGGCCGACCTTCTTCGGTCCGAGACCTGGCACTTTCAACCACTCAGCGAGACTCGGCGGCACCTCCTTTTTGAGTTTTTCCAGAAATTCGAGTTTGCCCGTGCGGAGCAGTTCATCTATTTTTTCAGCGATGGCTTCCCCCACGCCGGGGATGTCGCGCAGTTTTCCCTCTTTCCAATATTCGTTTACGTCGCGGCCCAGCCCGGCGAGGTTTTCCGCGGCTTTGCGATAGGCAAGGGTTTTGTAAATAATCTCGCCTTTGATTTCCAGCAGATCGGCGATGAGGGTAAAAGTATCGGCCAGTTCGCGGTTATTCATGGGGCACCTCTAAAGGAAATTATACGTGGTTATGATACCATCAGCGAAGCGAGATTTGATGCGCGAGAAAACATTTTCTGCTGTGCTGAAAGTCGCATTAGAATCGTGATGAATTTGATGCAAGGAGGTCACCATGACGGAATCAGAATCGTGCTTTTATCACATCACCCAGGCGGGGAAGCCCGCGCGCCTGCCGACGATTCCCGCGGCTCTGTCCGCGGCCAACGACGGCGGTTTTATTTGGCTGGATTTTGTCCGCTCGTCGCCGGAGAGAGACCGCAGGCTCAAGCAGGAACTTACCCTGCTGGTCGAGCCGTTGGGTCTGCACCCACTGGCGATTGAAGATTGCACGGATGAGAATCAGATTCCCAAGATCGAGGATTTTCCAACCAATACGTTTGTGCTCTTCAATAGTTTCCGTTATTCGGAAAAGCAGCTAACCATCGGCGAGGTGGATTTTTTCATCGGCAGGAATTTTCTGGTGACCGTTAGCAGCGGGGAAGCGGATGGGGCGCGTCCGTTCGGAAGTGTGGAACGCATGTTGGATCTCGACCTTGAAGAGGTCCGGCCCGGACCGGCTTTTCTCATGCACGTCATCCTTGACCGGATTGTGGATCGGAAGTTCCTGGCCATCGAGGCCCTCGAGGATGAACTGGACGCCGCCGAAGAAAAGATGCTGGCGGACGTATCCGGGTTCAGCCCGGTCTCTCTATTGCACCTGCGCCGCGATTTGCTGGCGCTTCGCAAGAGTCTCTTTCATGAGCGCGAGATTCTGGTGAAGATCTGCCGCAAGGATTGTCCGTTCATTGGAGAAAGTGTCATCTTCCCATATCGCGACATCTATGATCATCTCGCCAAGTCCTTTGAGTTGACCGAAACCTTCCGCGAGATCGTCACAAGTCTGGTGGAGATGTATCTCTCCATAATCAACAACCGTATGACGCGCTTTGCCAACGAAATGAATTCGACCGTCAGACGATTGACCTTCATCACGACCATCTTCATGCCGCTCACGCTTCTGGCAGGAATCGGCGGCATGTCTGAGTGGACGATGATGACCGGCGCGTCCAACTGGCGAATTGCATACCCGGCTTTCATCGCTGGGCTGGTGGTGCTTGGCATCGTCAGTTACTACTTCTTAAAATGGCTGGAAGAGCGAGGGCGGAAGGACGACAAGGAGATTGTTGGATAATCGAAGGTAGAAACGCAACCGGTGCTGATAAATCAAAATGGATGCTGAACCGCGTCCGTTGGTTTACTATGTCATAAGCCTTGTGCGTTGATTTAACCACGCAATAATCCGGGATGTTTTTCAGGAAGCCATTTGACCAGAAAATCAAAGCCGCGCACGCGGCTTTTCGAGCGGATTCGCCCCCGCCAGCGCGGCCAGTTTTGGACTAGCCGTTTGAAGCCAATCATGTGGATAATTTCTTCATAAGAGGCATATTCGATCAGGCGGCGCACGGCCCAATCCTGATTGAGCCGTCCCAGTACGCGGCGGCCATTGAGAATTTCAAGAAATTGATCCTGGTCAAGGTCATAATCCCAGACGTAAGGCAGGTATTGTCTTGCATCCATGATTTGATTATACACTGCCCTTATTTCACCGTCAGCCATACGCCGACCAGCACCACAATCAAGCCAATGACGCGTGTCGGGTCCAACAATCTTTCAGCCGCGCCCAACAAACCGAAGTGATCAAGAAGCGTGCCAACCAACAACTGCCCCGCCACGATGGTCGTGATGGAAGCGGCAACGCCGACGCGCGGAATCATGTAACTGATCGCGCCGATCACAATCAGACCGAACACGCCCGCGCCCAGCGCGTACCACGGGACATTCCGCCATTGGCCCAGTTTCCCGCCGCCATACATCAAAAGCGGAATCAAGGCCACGATTGCTCCGCCGATGTGGACGATGAACACACTCTCCAACGTTCCCAGCCGCTGACTAATCATGCTCGCCAGCGGACTTTGCAACCCCACCGCCACACCGCCCGCGAGACCAATCAAAATGATGAGCAGAATGGATTCCATGAGTTTCCTTTCGTTTTTATGGATGATACTTGATTTTCAAAACAAAACCCTCTCCGAAAAGGAGAGGGCCGCAACTTGTACCTGGTGCTCTTCCAAGTGAGCGGGGTGAGGTCTTTACCGGCGCTTGAAGAACTTCACCTCGCGCTCGTGCTTTAGCGCCGCGGGGTAACAGATTTTACGAATCACTTAAATATCCCATTCATTTCAAAATCCCAACTCCTTCAAGTTCTGTTCTTTGCTCCTCTTCCCCGCTCCAAGCAAGTCCTTCCAGAACTCATCGTCATACCTGCGCGACTTAACCGGCAGTGGCATCGGCACGCCCCAGCCCAACAGCAATACTTCTTCCTTGGGTTGCAGGCGTGCCAACATGCCGCGCAGAGCCTCGCGGCCTGCCAGCCCCGAAAGCACGGCATGGATGTCATCTTCGTCACCCAGCCAGCCGGAGATGCGCGTGCCGAGTTGCGACATGACCTCATCATAGATTTGCGACGGGCGCTGGTCAATGACCAGCAGGGTCACGTAATATTTGCGTAACTCTCGCGCGATGGTGGCGAAGGTGGTCTGCGCGGCCATCTCGCGGTTCAACAGTTTGTGTGCCTCCTCGATCACGATCACCAGTTGGCGCGGCTCCTCTTTGCCCGATGTTCTAAACGCGTTGGTCTTCTTCTCCCAGGCTTCGCGGATACGCCGCGTCAGCAAATTGGAAACCAGCAGATAATCCAGGTCGGTCTCGAATTCGCCGAACGAGAGCACGATATGCTGTCCGTTCTCGAGGGCGCTGATGATTTCCTTGATTGAGTCCGCGGCGGGCTTGGCGACGATGTATTCCTTGTTGAACAGCCGCCGCAGTTTGTTGTGCAAAGCCTCGGCAGCCATTATGTTGACGCCATTGGCGTTGGCCCATGCGGCCACACTTCCATTCGCCGGGACTCGCTTGCCCTCCTCGGTCGTGATTTGTTCCTGAGTCATGTTCTTGAATTCGCTGAACCAATCACGCTTGAACGAGTTCCACAACGCGTCGAGCGTCGTGGCAGTCGTCTCTTTCAAATCGAGTTCGCGCGTCAGCAGTTCGATGTCAGATGTAGTAATGTCACTTTCCGCGATCTCAAGGTTGAAGTCCGGGGCCGAGCCGCGGATTTTCGCGCCGGGGCCCAGTCCCACCACGCGCACCTTCGAGGCAAACTTGGTCTTCAAGCCCGTCACGCGCAGGCCCGTGTCGGAGGCCGTGTCGTCGTACCCATATTCGTTGTGCATGTCGAACACCAGCACCGACGCCTTGTTGTAGTGCATCAACCCGGCCAGCACGACGCGCGTCAAAAACGATTTGCCCGTTCCGGTCGCGCCGAAAATTCCCGATGATCGTTGGACGAACTTTTCCAAATCAATACAAACCGGATGTCCTTGTTCGCGAGTTTTACCGATGACGAAGTTGCCGCCCTCGCCCGCCTTGCCGAAGATCTCGGCGATGTCGCCTTCGCCTGCCATGCGCACCGCGGCATGATGCGGCGGCACGGTCTTTACCGGACCCGGCCGCGGCTGCTGACCATTTAAGTTTTTCAACCACTGATCATATTCACGCGAGCCCGGCTCCGGTCCGCGCTCCAACATCAACGCGGGCAGGACTTCGAGATTGGTGTACAGCGTCTGTCCGTGCAAAGCCTTCGCCAGCGCGGGCGGCAGACGTGTTTCCGATTGCTCGTCCGCAAAACGCGGATCCGTCGCGCCGAGTTGCAGGTCCGTGACGAGGCCGTAGAACTGGTAATTTCCGCTCTCGATGACCACGAACGCGCCCTCCTGCACCGTGAGCGGATCAACTGTCAGCCGCACGTTGAACGATTCCTTCAGCCCGCCGCCGACGAGATAGCCGATTTGATGATTGATTTCAACCATACTATTCTCCATAGCTGTATATCAATATGGTGGACCAAAGACCTGGATGCCGTAGTATTGCGAATAACATTTGGTGGCCCAAAACTTTTGATTGTCGCTTGGACGTTCGACCATGGCCCAGTTGTCCATACTGGGGATTGTTACAGATTGAAGATGCTGAGCACGCGCTTGAAGGATCTGCGCATCGGTGATATCCCATTTTTGCGCAAAGGCGATATATGCGTCTTGGTTTTGATGCACATAAGATAAAGTCAACACTGACGCTAGCGCGATGCTCAGACTGGCTAAGACAAGCAGCCCCGTTTGCAACTTTGACTTAAAACGAACGTATTTCCCCAACCAACCACCAATTAGAAAACTTGCATTCATCCATAATGCTGTCAGAGCAAAGACAGCAATGCTCAGTGTGCGCGGCGGCGGCGCTTCAACATATCCATAGACAGAAGGAAGAATGCAAATAAATGACAGGAATATGCCACCGAGCACCTGTACAGGGATGGACCAGCGTTTCAAATTAATTTGTCCCTCATGCCCGATTCCAGCCCATATGCTGGCCAATAACGCACCTGCCATTGCGCTGATCTTTTGCGGAGTCAACAAAAGGTTCTGCAGAAAGGACTGATACGATTCAGCTGAAATTTCCATCCACTGGAAGAGACTTGGCGGAGGTGGAGCAGTCAGTTGGCGAACAGCATTGCCTGGCGCGAGGATCATGATAATCACGGAAGCCAGCGCACCTAGAGATGCAGAGGCAAGAATTTTCGCGACCGCGTCAGATTTCCTGCCACCATATAGCCAGTGCAGGCAAACCAGAAAAGCAAGTAGCATTAATTGCATTACAGCATATGTCTCGCTGAAACCACCGTTGAAGAAGGTGAGTAAAATAGCAAGAGCGCACAGCCACCAAACGGCTTTCTCTGGTCTCAAGCGCGGGACAATCCCCTGGAAGAGGCAGACACAAATGCTTGCAATGACCAGTGGTAATGAATACGAACGCACCCCATTCAGCCAGAAAAAGGACTGGGCAATATCAGGGCTGAGCACGATAGCCATCAACGTGAAAGAGGTTCCTAGCATAGCGGCCAAGCTCCAAGTCGAGGAGGAGAGCGAGAGGCGTTTAAGGCTAAGATAAATAGCGACCACGTTGGCTATTGTCCATGTCCCGATTGCCAGCGGTGGGAAGAGATGCGCGCCATAGGGCCCGAGAGTCTGAACCAACACCAGCCAGTCGAACGCAAAGGCAGTGTAACGTCCGCTCCAGTTGATGTACCAGTACCAAATCGAACGTAGAAGGCCGAAGTGCTGGGCATAATAAGCGGAGCAATAGTCGTCGGCCATGAAGCGTGTGTAACTGCCGAGATAGGCTAGACCTCCTAGTCCGAGGATGCTAAATAGCAGGATAGAGAGCGAACCCCAGAAATGCTTTTGTTTAGCCATGGGCGATTTCACTCAGCGACCCCAATACGGATATCAGAGTCGGATAATCATCTCTAAGTAATGTGATCAATTCCTGCATGGCTTCTTCCTTCCAGCGTTCAGCGTTCTTGCCATATGCCTTGCTCACCTGTTGAACATGAGCCGCCAAAACCTCGCCGATGGGAATATCCTCGTTTTGCAGGATGTGCCGGAAGTAACCAAATCTGCCAGCACTTGTGAATTTCACCAAGTCTTTGTCATCGCATAAATAAATCACATCCAGACTAAGCGGCGGACGCGGCGGAAGCAGGTGATATATTTTTCCGTCCTGTTCATAACCAACCGTTAACACGGACATCTCCACCGGCACGATGCGCCGCTCGCGGTTGTCCTTCATCACTTCCTCGCTGACATTATCCGCGGTGACGAGTTGACGCACGAGCCCGTCATCATCAATGTGAATGTCGTGAATCAAACCATATACCTGGTAGCCTTCGCTCAGCGGTGCGCGTACCAATGCGCCGAAGGCAGGCGCATTCAGTTGATTGACGCGGCATCCGGCGATGAAGCCCGTTGTGCCTGCGCGCAGTAACCGTCCGATTTCGATTGATTGAGTCATGGTTTGTACCTCGTCTTGCCCGGCAAGTTTTTAGCTGACTGTTTACCGGAAATTTCTCCAATCTCACCACCACTGTTTCTAATTGCAAGTGTAAGCATTCGATCAATTTCTTCTTTTTCTCGATGGGTCACGACAGCTATCTCGTGAGCTCTGTGTAGCAAGTAGGGGAAAGGCTCGTTAGCCATTATTTTGGACTGTTCAATCAATACACCATGCAAATTATCTAATGTTACTTTGTCACTTGCTACCCACAATGGAATATCAACCCTGGCAATCTTCGGCTTTTTCTTGTCGCCTACATTTATGTAGAAAAAATGTATCGAAAGCGAATCGGTGTATTTTTCTGCCGATTTAGCCTGAAGTTTAAAGATAGCAGACCTTTCATGCTCACCTAGTACCTGACTAAAGAGCCATAAGTCTGTTACTCCGAGCAAAGGACGATATTTCCTCAAGTTATTCAGTTCGTTTTTTGAGATAGTGGCTATCTCCAGCAAACGCGTTACCCAGTTTGCACCTGGCTTATCCACATATCCTGATGTAATTGCTTTTCGTTTTTCCAACTCTTTCAACACATCAAGATAATCTTGCAAGTTTTTCTCGAAGTCTCTGGCGTTTTCAGGATCAACCGCGCCCCAAAGTTCCAGTTGCCCCTCAGTGAGAGAGATGATTGTCCCAGAGTATTTTTTGGAAATTTCTAAAAGACTCTTTCGTTCGGCGACATCGCGTTGTAGCGCGATCTGGCTATCGCTGAAGAAGGTGTCATCAAATTCATCAAGCACGCGAAGTTGTGTTTCGGTAAATACCTCTGGTGTATTGCCCGAACCAATCTGCATGGCAATTGCGCCTACATTGATTACATAATACTGGATTGCATCATGCCGGCTCGGAACAATCTGCGAGCCGTCCGCGGCGATCAGGGTCGCTTCTTTAACGGAGGCCGGCGGCGGGTAGGATGAAGCGAGCGGCTCACTTACCGGAAGAGCGCATCTGAGGTTCGCGTCGACCTGTTTGGCGGAATCCACTTTGGCGCGTAGAGCATCCAATTCGGACGCGTAGGCGCCCAAGAGCTCGCGCGCTTTCTTCCGTCTCTCCTCGAGCGTCTTTTTCCGCTCCTGCGCGCCTTGGCCGATCTCTTTGATGCGAACGTAGATTTGCTGGTAGTTTATTGGCATATCTCTCAACATGTCGCTCTGAGCGAAGCGAAGGGTCTCGTTTTTTGCGGCTCCGAGTGACACATCCCTTTTAGAACATTTGTGCAAAATTGTAGCGTCAAATCGGCTAAAATACAAGGGAAGTCCGCTGTTCTTTGCGGGAACTTTTCTTTTACCGCTTCGTCTTGAAATAGACAACTTACAAAGGAGATTTCCATGAAACGAACTTCACTTATTTTATCCATCGTTGTATTAGCGGCTGTGGCTTTGAGCGCTTGCGGCCCGACGACCCTCGTTGCCAACCCCGCCCCGCCTCAGCGCACGATGATCGTGACCGGCACCGGCATGGTTAACCTGACGCCCGACATCGCTTACATCAACATCGGCGTCCACACAGAAAAGGATACTGCCGCAGATGCCGTGGCCGAGAACAACGCCCAGACTCAGCAAGTGGTTGATGCATTGAAGAAAGCCGGCGTGGATGCGAAAGATATTCAAACCACCAACTTCAGCATCTGGCCGAACACGCAATACGATCCGCAAACCGGCGAGAAGATTGGCACGACCTATGTCGTAGATAACACCGTGTACGTGAAGGTCCGCAAACTGGATCAGCTCGGCGACATGCTTGACGCCACGGTCAAGGCCGGAGCGAACAGCATCAACAGCATTCAGTTCGATGTGGCCGACAAGACCGACGCCCTCAAACAGGCGCGCGATGCGGCCGTGAAAGATGCCACCGCTCAAGCGCAGGAACTAGCCGCCGCGGCCAGTGTCTCACTTGGCGATGTGCAAAACATCAGTTTCTACAACAGCATCCCGACGCCGTACGTTGATACATATGGCAAGGGTGGTGGTGGAGTGGCGGCCGCGGCCTCTGTGCCTGTGACTCCCGGTCAATTGACTCTGACCGTCACGGTCAATATCACCTACGAGATTAAATAACCGCTTCTTTCTTTGACCCTGAACCGGCTTCCGCTAAAGAGGCCGGTTCTTCGTTTTTGGATTCTCCTCGCCCATTTTTGGAGAGGGGTTAGGGGTGAGGGCGGATTGGTATAATCCTTTTAACCTTTTCCAAGGAGTCATCTCATGCTCAAAGTCGGATACATCGGCCTCGGACTGATGGGCAAGTCCATTGCCCGCAACATCCTCAAAGCGGGATTCCCTCTCGTAGTGCATAATCGCTCGCGCGCCGCAGTGGATGAACTCGTCGCGGAAGGCGCGACTGCCGCGAACTCTCCGGCGGAAGTTGCAAAACAAGTAGATGTAGCATTCACCAATCTTCCCGATTCTCCCGATGTAGAGCTCGTAGCTTTGGGAAAAAACGGAATCATCGAGGGAGCGCATGAAGGGCTGATCTTCGTTGATAACTCCACGATCAAACCGGCTTCGGCGCGCAAGATCGCCGAAAAACTATCAGCCAAAGGTGTGTTGTCGCTGGACGCGCCCGTTTCCGGCGGAGACATCGGTGCGAAGAACGGCACACTGACCATCATGGTCGGCGGCGAGGCATCCGCGTTGGAAAAGGTCATGCCGGTGTTCATGGCGATGGGCAAGACAGTCACACACGTGGGCGGACCCGGCGCGGGCCAAGTCGCGAAGGCGGCTAATCAGATCATGGTTGCGGCGCAGATGGTGGCGATGGGTGAACTACTGATCTTTGCGCGCAAGGCAGGCGTTGATCCGCAGAAAGTGGTGAACGCGATCAAAGCCGGCGCGGCGCAATGCTGGACTTTGGATGTGAAGCCGCCGCGCTTGTTCGCGGGCAATCGCAACCCGGGCTTCAAGGCGCGTATGCAATTGAAGGATTTGAAAATTGTCATGGAGACCGCGCGCGAAGTTGGAATGCCGCTTTCATCAGCAGGTGAACATACCAAATTCTTCGAGCAGATGATTCAATTGGGCATGGGCGAGTTGGATAACTCTGCGGTGGTCGGTGTGATCGAAAAACTGGCAGGCGTGAATTTGATGGATTGATGTCGTTGCGAGGAGGGTCGCTGGTTGAGTAGCCGCGAAGCGGTGTATCGAAACCCGACCCGACGAAGCAATCTCATCTTTATGAATCATTGCCAAATTCAACGAGACTGCTTCGCTTCGCTCGCAATGATGTGAGATTATGATGAATTCTGCAAAACGCCTCCTGCCCCAATTCCTCGATTATCTATTGATCGTGCTCGGCGCGGCGATTCAGGCTGTCGCATTGCGTCTGTTTCTCGTCCCCGCGAATCTCGCCAGCGGCGGCGTGAGCGGGATTTCGCAACTCATCAATCATTACACTCACTGGCCGATTGGCCTGATGGTGTTGATCGGAAACATTCCGTTGTTTCTGCTTGGCTGGCGTTTCCTCGGGGGGCGGCGCTTCGCGCTTCGTACTGCGCTGGCGATTGTGATTTATTCCCTCGTCACCGATTTGCTTCCGCGCCTCAACATTTTTCCAGCCAACGGTATCACCGATGACATCTTCCTCAATTCGCTGTACGGCGCGGTGATCAGCGGCGTGGGCTATGGCTTGGTCTATCGAGCGCGCGGCACCAGCGGCGGCTCGGACATCCTGGCGCGCATCCTCAATCATTATCGAGGCATCCCGATGACGCAAAGTTATTTGATGGTTGATTCGGCGGTCATTCTAGCCGCGGGGTTTGTCTTCGGTTGGAAGCAGGCATTGTATGCAATTATTACTTTGTACGTGAGCGGGATTGTTTCAGAAACAACTCTCGAAGGAGCGGGGACAGTCCGCACGGCGTTGATTATCACCTCAAAGGCGGACCAGGTCTCTCAACGCGTGCTGGATGAACTGGAACGCGGCGTGACGATTTTGCAGGGGACGGGCGCGTTCACCGGCGAGGACCGCCCTGTGTTGTATTGCGTCATCACGCGCGCCGAGGTGTCGCAACTCAAGGCGATTGTGCGTGAAATTGACGATCAGGCGTTCATTGTGATCGGTCAGGCGCACGAGGCGCTGGGGGAAGGATTCAAACCGTTACAGAAATCGTAGGTGCGGGGTATCGTGCGCCTATCGTTTGATTTTGTATCCCAATCGTTTCAACACATTCTCGTTATTGCGCCAGTCTTTTTCCACCTTGACGCGCAGTTCGAGGAACGCCTTGTGTCCGCCCATGGACTCAATCTCTTTACGCGCCGCGCTCCCAATGGCCTTCAGCATCTTTCCGCCTTCGCCGATGACAATTCCTTTTTGCGAATCGCGTTCGACGAAGATTGTAGCCGCGATGTAGACCATGCCATTATCGCGCTCCTTGAATTCGTCCACGCGCACGGCGATGCTATGCGGCACTTCATCGCGTAGTTTCAACAATGCGGCCTCGCGGATCAAGTCCGCCGCGATCTCGCGTTCGTATAAATCCGTGATTTGGTCTTCTTCATATTCGGGCGGGCGGATGGGACAAAGTGAAGTCAGCAGGTTGACCAATTCGCTGAGACCGTCGCCGCGCGAGGCGGAGATGGCAATCGTCTTCGCTTCGCGCTTGACCAAAGCCTGATACGCGGCGAGACGCGGAGTCAAGGCCTCAGCAGGGATCAGGTCAATTTTGTTGGCGGCCAGCACGAGCGGAGTCCGACGCGGGAGGTCTTCGAGCAGGGAGGCGATGCGGGTGTCGTCTTCGGTCGGTTTGGTGGATACGTCCACCATGTAGAGAATCACATCCACGCCATCGAGAGCTTCTTCCGCTTCTTGATTTAAATATTCGCCGAGTTTGTGGCGCGGATTGTGGATGCCGGGCGTGTCCACAAAAATGAGTTGCGCATCGGCGCGCGTGAGAATGCCGAGTTGACGTCGGCGCGTGGTCTGCGGGCGGGGCGAGACCGCCGCGACTTTTTGACCCAGCAGTGCATTGACCAGTGTGGACTTGCCCGCGTTGGGCCGCCCGACGATGGCGATAAAACCTGAACGGAATTCAGTCATCAGTGAGAAGTGACCGGTGAATCAGTCGGCGGAGAGAGTCTCTGTTGAGGTGGACTTTGATTGCATATTGGCAACGACGAGACTGCCAACGATCAACGCGCCTCCCGCCAGCAATTGCCAGGAGAGTTGTTCATGGAGGAAGAGCACACCGAGGAGAACGCCGCCTAACGGGAAAAGATATGTGACCATGGTGGTACGCGTCGGGCCGATTTCATGAATCAGATAGTATGCCATGACGAACGCCAGCCCCGAGCCGAGCACGCCGAGCCACACCAAAGCGATCCAGGTGATGGGTAGTTGTGGAATCTTGACTGGCTGTTCGACCAGAACAGTCGCCAGCCACATTACCGCCGTGGATGAAATGAGAGGGCCGGCGCTGCGCATGATGCTGGGCGCGTCTTCGGTCGTTTTGCGCGCATAGATCGAACTGCCCGCGTAAAACACGGAGGCCAGCACCACCGCCAATTGTCCGAGAACGGAACTTGTCGACGCGCCGATGTCTTTGCTCATCAATACGACCACGCCTGCAAAGCCGATTAACAGCCCCGCTACTTTCGGGACCGTCATTTTGTCATCGCGCAACAAGTAGTGCGCGGCAAGGATGGTAAACAGCGGCACGGTCGCATCGAGGATGGAAGCGACGGCGGAGTCAATTGACTTTTCTCCCCATGAGATGAGGAAGAACGGAATCGCTACGTTGCTGATTCCTAAAATGAGGACAGGCATCCAGCTTTTTAAGTCGCGCGGCAACAGCGGGCGTTGGATCAAGATGACCGCGAGACCGAATAAAAGTCCGAACAGGACGCGGAATGCGACCAATGTGATCGGGCCGACTTCCTGCACTGCGATCTTGATCCACATAAACGATGAACTCCAGATTGCTCCCAGCAGAATAAAGACGAGCCAGTGTTTGGGTTTCAAGTCATTCTCCTTGGCAAAGTGAGGTGATTGTAACATAGAACGGATGTGCGAAGCCGTTCTTACATGAGATCACAGAGCGATTCACCGCTAAGAACGCAAAGAGCGCGAAGATTTTTCTTGGCGAACTTCGCGTCGTTAGCGGTCCAAGTGCGTTCCTCTTTCCATCCTGTATAATCGGCGTGACACCATGACAAACAATCCCCCATCCATCATCGCAATTGACGGCCCGGCGGCGTCGGGCAAATCCACGCTCGGACGGCGGCTGGCCGACGCACTGGGCTATTTATTTTTCGACACAGGTGTGATGTATCGCGCTGTGACCTGGCTCGCGCTTCAACGCGGCATGGACTTGCGCGATGAAGCCGCAGTAACTATGCTGGCCGAGACAACGCAAATTGATGTATTGCCCGCCTCCAAACCGGACGGGCGGGCTTGTGACGTGATCGTCGAAGGTCGCGACATCACCTGGGAAACGCGCCGCCCCGAGGTGGACGCGAACGTTTCCGTCGTGGCCGCCTATCCCGGTGTGCGTCATGCGATGAGCGAACAGCAACGGCGCATCGGTCAGCGCGGCAAAGTGGTGATGGTGGGACGCGACATCGGCACGGTCGTTTTGCCCGAAGCGGATTTGAAAATCTATCTGGATGCCTCGGCGCACGAACGCGCCCGCCGCCGTCACGAGGAGAATCGGTCGCGCGGCGCGGCCTCCGATTACGACGAGATTCTCTCGAAGGTTCGCGAGCGCGATTACATTGATTCGACGCGGGATGTTGCGCCGCTCAAAGTCGCGGACGATGCGGTGGTGATCGACTCGGATAAACTCAGCGCGGACGAAGTCTTCGAGCAGGTGCGGAGGCTGTGTGAGTAAAAAGGAATATCATGTTTCCTTTGCTCTGCGCGTGCGGCGCGCCGTTTTGAGAACCGTTGTTCGTTTTCTATTTCATATTTTGGGGCGCGTCAAAGTCACCGGACTCGAAAACATTCCGCGCGGCACATCGTATGTTGTAGCGGCCAATCATGTTTCCATTTACGACCCGCCGTTGATTCTATGTTTCTGGCCTGAAATGCTGGAAGCCATCGGCGCGGTGGACGTGTTCGACAAACCGATTCAAGGCGAACTGCTCAAATTGTATGAAACCATTCCGGTGCATCGCGGCGAATATGATCGCGCGTTGATCGAAAAGATGCTGGCGATCCTGCGCTCCGGTTATCGCCTGATGATCGCGCCCGAAGGCGGACGCTCCCACGTCACGGCCATGCGGCGCGCCAAGCCCGGCGTTGGATACATCCTCGATGAAGCGCGCGTGCCGGTCATTCCCATCGGCATCGTCGGCACCACCGATGATTTTTTGAAGAACGGTCTAAAAGGAAAGCGTCCGTTGCTTGAAATGCGCGTGGGCCAACCCATCACGCTTCCGCCGATTGAAGGCCGCGGCGAAGAACGACGCGCGGCGCGTCAGCGCAATGCGGATTTAGTCATGCAACATATCGCCGGACTTTTGCCTCCCGAATATCGCGGCGTGTATGCCGACTCTGCCATCGAACCCGCCTAAACCGATCACGAACATTTGGCGCCCGGATTTGACGCGCCTGCCGCGACTCCACTTTGCGCGGCGACTCTTTCGCGGCTTCGCCCGCCTCCTCGCGCGGACCTTGATCCGGCTCCTGACGAAAGCAGAGATGCGCGGCCTCGAGCATTTTCCGCGCAAAGGCCCGGCCTTGATCGTCATCAATCACCTCGGCGACACGGACATCGCGCTTCTGCTCGCCGCGCTTCCGACCGCGTTGGACGGCTTGGGCAAGATCGAACTGCATGGTTTTCCGATTCTCGGAACGTTGATGGACTGGTACGGAGTCATCTGGCTTCATCGCGGCCAGCCCGACCGCCGCGCGATTCGTTGCGCGCTGGATGGCTTCGGTGAAGGCCGCATGATCGCCATCGCGCCGGAGGGACGCTACACGTTAACCCGCGGCCTCGAAGAAGGCGGCGCGGGCGCGGCGTATTTGGCGATGAAAGCCAACGTGCCCATAGTTCCCATTGCCTTGACTGGGACGGAGAACAATCGTGTTTATGCAAGCCTGCGTCGTTTACGGCGACCGCGAATCACATTGACAGTTGGTCAGCCGTTTCATTTAACGGAGGCCGCTGACAGTCTGGATAAGATACGTGATGGAACTCTTCAGATCATGCAGGTATTGGCAAGTCTGCTTCCGCCGGAATATCGCGGTGCTTATCAAGTTGTAAGTCCGTTACAGCGATAACCTGTGAAGTGGGTTCGGCTATAATCGAAGTGCGCGCATGTCTTTTCTCTTCACACTTTTGGCGGGTCTTCGCATTTTCCCAACGCTGGCCGGGTGGGTCATCTCGTTCCTGTTGATGGGCCTCTCGCACAATCCACAGAAGGTCCATCGGCTTAAGCGAAGTAGTATATAATCCGCCTTCGCCAGTGGCGGAGGCTTCCTGCCATTATGTTGACTCCTGACAACAAGAACTCCCCCTACATTCATCGCACAGCGGAATACACTCCGCCGCGCAGTTTCGGCCATTTTCTGATCGGCCGCCCGCTGACGACCGCGGATGCGCCGCATCAAACCATCGGCAAAGCCATCGGCCTGGCGGTCTTTGCCTCGGACGCGCTCTCGTCCACCGCGTATGCCACGCAGGAGATTCTGGTCATCCTGGCCGCGGCGGGGACGATCGCGTTCGGCTACGTTTTTCCGATCTCCCTCGCCATTGTCGTTCTACTGGCAATTGTGGCGCTTTCGTACGAACAGACGATTCACGCCTACCCCGATGGCGGCGGCGCATACATTGTGGCGCGCGATAATCTCGGTGAACTTCCGGCGCTGTCCGCGGCGGCGGCTCTCCTCACTGATTACATTTTGACTGTATCCGTTTCGGTTTCGTCCGGTGTGGCGCAGATCGTTTCGGCGTATGAAAATCTCTTCCCGTATCGCGTTGTGATCGCCGTCGCCTGTGTGGTGTTTATCATGCTGGTGAACTTGCGCGGCGTGAAAGAATCCGGCGTGGCTTTTGCTATCCCGACTTATTTCTTTATCCTCATGATGTACGGCACAATCGGGTTTGGAATTATCCGTTATTTTCTCGGAACGCTGGGCACGGTCGTTGATCCGCCGTCGCTTGAATCGCTGAGCGAGTCTGTCGGCTCCGTCACGCCGTTTTTGCTGTTACACGCTTTCTCGTCCGGCACCGCCGCGCTGACCGGGATCGAAGCCATCTCGAATGGCATCACCGCGTTCAAAGAACCCCGCAGTCGCAATGCTGGAATTACTTTGATTTGGATGGCCTTCATCCTCGGCTCGCTATTTCTTGGCATCTCTTTTCTGACCAAGGTCATCGGCGCTGTTCCTTCCGAAACAGAAACGGTCATCTCTCAATTGGTGCGTACCGTCTTTGCAGGACGAGACCTGCTGTACCTGGCGGCGATTGCAGCCACCACTGTCATCCTGATCCTGGCGGCCAACACAGCCTTTGCGGATTTTCCGCGCTTGAGCGCGCTGGTTGCCAAAGATGGATTCCTGCCGCGTCAGTTGACCTATCGCGGCAGTCGCCTCGTGTACTCGTACGGCATTGTCACACTGGCAGTGATTGCTTCGCTTCTCATCATCAACTTTCAGGCCAGCGTGACGCGCCTGATTCCGCTTTATGCCATCGGTGTTTTTCTTTCATTTACCTTGTCGCAGGCAGGCATGGCGCGTCGCTGGTGGAAGATTGGGCATCTGCCTGAAGGCGTGAAGATTCAGGAACGCGGCTCGACTCTCCGCTACGAAAAAGATTGGCAACACAAAATGCTGGTGAACGGTTTTGGCTCTGTTTGCACGGCCATCGTCATGTTCGTGTTTGCCATCACCAAATTTCGCGATGGAGCCTGGATCATTCTTATTCTGATTCCCGTGCTCATCGGTTTGTTTGGTTTAATCCATCGTCATTATTCCAATGTGGCCCAGCGCCTCTCCCTCGAGAACTACGGTGAGCCGCCTCCTTATCTGGGACGTCATCGCGTGATCGTCCCGATCAGCAGTGTCCATCAGGGAACGCTGGCGGCTCTGCGCTACGCGCGCATGTTGTCCGACGACGTCACGGCGGTCCATGTTTCCACCGATCAGGCGGAGACGGAAAAGGTGCAATCCAAATGGGATAAATGGGGAGGCGGGACGCGCCTCGTCATCCTGGATTCTCCCTACCGCCTCTTTCTGGAACCTTTGCTGGGCTACGTTGAAGAGATCATTGCCACCCGACAGCCCAACGAGACGGTCACGATTGTGGTGCCTCAGTTTATTCCAACCAAACAGGTTTTCAACGCTCTGCACATGCGCACAGCGGACATGCTCCGCCGAGAACTGCTTACCAAACCGGGCGTGGTCATTACGGATGTGCCTTACCAAATTCCATGACGACTTCCGCGAAAAGGGATTTGTAATATAATTTCCTCGCTCCTCGCCTGTCAACGCGGGCGGGGGTGTCTTTTTGTAAGTGGAAAGAAAAGCCCATGTTTAGTTCCGAGCACAATCAAATGGAAATCATGCGCCGGGAGAGCGATTATCATCCGCCGCGCGCCCTCAGCCATTGGCTCATTGGCCGCCCGCTGATGACCGCGGATGCTCCGCATCAAACCATCGGCAAGATGATTGGTCTGGCGGTCTTCGCCTCGGACGCGTTATCATCCACCGCCTATGCCACGCAGGAAATCCTCGGCGTGCTGGCCGCGGCAGGCACTATTGCTTTTGGATATGTTTTTCCGATTTCTCTCGCAATCGTTGCGCTGTTGGCGGTCGTGACCATTTCCTATCAACAAACCATCCATGCCTATCCGGGCGGCGGCGGCGCATACATTGTGGCGCGCGATAACCTCGGCGAACTCCCCGCGCAAACCGCGGGCGCGGCGTTGCTCACAGATTACATCCTGACGGTTGCGGTTTCCGTTTCATCCGGCGTGGCACAGATCATTTCAGCGTATCCAAACCTATTTCCGTATCGCGTGGAGATCGCCGTCGGCGCGGTGTTATTGATTATGCTGATCAACTTGCGCGGCGTAAAAGAATCCGGCGCGATGTTTGCTATCCCCACTTATTTCTTCGTGATTATGATGTTTGCCACGGTTGGGTTCGGACTATTCCGCTATCTGACCGGCTCGCTGGGCAAAGTCGTTGATCCGCCCGAGCTCACTGTCATTCAGACTGTGGGCGCGATCACGCCATTCCTGATACTTCACGCTTTTTCAAACGGGACGACCGCACTCACAGGCGTGGAGGCCATCTCCAACGGCATCACTGCGTTCAAGGAACCGCGCAGTCGAAACGCAGGCATCACGTTGATTTGGATGTCGGTGATTCTCGGCTCGCTGTTTCTCGCCATTTCGTATCTCACCGGACGAATTGGCGGAGTCTTCTCCGAGCAGGAGACCATCATCTCGCAGTTGGCGCGTACAGTCTTTGACGGCCGCGGCCTGCTTTATATGGCAACCATTTGGGCGACCACGGTCATCCTGATCATGGCGGCCAACACGGCCTTTGCAGATTTTCCGCGCCTCGGCGCGCTTCACGCAGGTGATGGATTTCTACCGCGGCAATTGACCTGGCGCGGTAGCCGTCTCGTTTATTCAAATGGGATCATCACACTTTCGATCATCGCTTCCGCGTTGATCGTCATCTTCAAGGCCAGCGTGACGCGTCTTATCCCGCTGTATGCAATTGGCGTGTTCCTTTCCTTTACACTTTCACAGGCAGGCATGGCGCGCCGCTGGTGGAAGATCGGACATTTAAAAGAGGGCCAGGAAATCGTTGAGCCGGGTTCTGTGTTGCGTTACGAGAACAACTGGCAGTTCAAGATGTTCGTGAATGGGTTTGGCTCGTTATGCACTGCCATCGTGATGGTCGTCTTCGCGGTCACCAAGTTCCGCGAAGGCGCCTGGATTGTTTTGATCCTTACGCCCCTGCTCGTCACGATTTTTTTCTCCATTCATCGTCATTATCATAATCTTGCCAGGAGCCTCTCGCTGGAAGATTTTTGCGGTCTTCCGGCGCGGCAGACTCGTCATCGCGTGATCATGCCGGTCAGCGGGGTGCATCAGGGAACGCTTGAGGCTCTGCGATATGCGCGCCTGCTTTCGGATGATGTGACCGCTGTCCACGTCTCGATTGACGCGCGCGAGACCGAAAAGGTGCAGAAGAAATGGATCACCTGGGGCGAGGGGACGCGGCTGGTCATTCTCGATTCGCCGTTTCGACTGTTTGTCGAACCGTTGTTAAAATATCTGGAAGATATTATTGATCATCGCCAGCCTAACGAAACAATCACGGTCGTTGTGCCGGAGTTCATTCCCTCCAAACCCTGGCACAATGCCCTGCACATGCGCACAGCAGAAGTGCTGCGCGCCGAATTATTAGCGAAAGCCGGGGTCGTCGTTACCGACGTGCCCTATCATGTAACGGACGGAAAGAAGAAGGAGTAATCTCATGCAATTCATTATTGTTGGATGTGGACGCGTCGGCGCGGAACTCGCCTACCACATGTTCAAAAGCGGACATCAGATCGTGATCGTAGACAGCAACCGCGAAGCCTTCAATCGGTTGCACCCTGATTTCCGGGGACGCACCCTCGAGGGCGAGGGGCTGGCCGAGAACGTGCTTGAGCGCGCGGGTATCAAGGAGGCCAACGGCCTGGCGGCTGTCACCAACTCAGACACGTTGAACGCGGTTGTCGCGCACACGGCTCGAACGTTTTATCATGTGCCGACCGTTGTGGCTCGCAACTATGATCCAACCCTTCGCCCATTGATTGAAGCGTTCGGCCTGCAAATGGTTGGCTCTACGTTTTGGGGCGCCCAGCGTGTGGAGGAGTTATTGACCAATCCATCGCAGAAGATGGTTTACTCGGCAGGCAACGGGGAAGTGGAGGTCTACGAAGTGATCATCCCCGAGACGTGGAATGGGCGCACGCTTGGCGAATTGCTGAAGTCGCTCGCACAGTGCTACCCGGTCGCTTTAACGAGGGCCGGCCGTTCGTCCCTGCCGGAAGCGGGCACCGAATTGAAGACGGGCGATGTGCTCGATGTCAGTTCCACGTTCGAGGGCATCGGGGCGTTGACGTCGCGTCTGATGGAAAGCGTAAAGGAGAGCTGACATGTTTGTATTGATTACCGGCGGCGGACGGACGGGCGCGCGACTTGCAAACTTGTTGATCAATCAGGGCTATAAAGTTCGGTTGATCGAAAACCGCCGAGCAGTACTGGCGCATTTGCATCAGGAACTTCCGACCGAGGTGATTTACGAAGGGAATCCTGTTGACCCCAGCATCCTCGAGCAGGCGGGCCTGCGCGAAGCGCACGTGCTGGCGGCTGTGACCAGCGATGACTCAACCAACCTGGCTTTGTGTTTTGTGGGCAAGACGATGTTCGATGTGCCGCGCACGATTGCGCGCGTCAACAATCCGAACAACGCCTGGCTTTTCGATGAGAAATTCAAGGTGGATGTGGCTTTGAATCAAGCTGATGTGCTGGCGCATCTCATTCAGGAGGAGATGTCGCTCGGCGACATGATGACTCTGTTCAAGATTCGGCGCGGGCGTTACTCGGTGGTGGAGGAGAAGGTCGCGCCTGGGGCCAAGGGCATCGGCATCCAACTCAAGGATTTGGGTTTGGCTGAACATTGCCTGATCGCGGCCATCATCCGGGATGGAAAGATGACTCTGCCGCGCGGCGACAGTACGCTAAAAGCCGACGATGAAATCATCGCGGTGGCCAGCCCGGAGGGCGCACAAAAGCTGTCTGCATTGCTGGCGCACCCGATCTACCCCACGCGTGAAACGAAGAAAAAAGCCGAGCCATCGGCCCGAAATTGACCGAATCGGAATCTTTACGGTATAATACCGTGCTTCTCCAATTTGAAAGCCGGTTCCCAAAATGGTTTTGGGACTTGCAATTATCATCAGTAAGTGAGGAACGTAGATCATGACCAAGCGAACATATCAACCGAAGATTCGCCGCCGCGTGCGCGTGCATGGCTTCCGCGCCCGCATGGCCACCGCGGATGGACGCGCCGTGCTTAAACGCCGCCGCCTGCGCGGCCGCTACAAACTGACCACGAAGTCCAACGAACACGTCAAGCGGACTCGCTGGTAAATCAGACGCGTGACGGCAAGGTACGCAATTTTTACGTTCAAACGAGGCGCGGGTGCAGAGCAAATTTCGCCTGACCCGGTCGGAAGATTTCAAGCGGGTGCGGCGATTCGGCAAATCGGTTTCCCACCCGCTTGTTGTGCTGGTCATGCAGAAGAATGGTGAATCGAAAGTGCGCGTGGGTGTGGCCGCCGGTCGAACGGTGGGAACGGCTGTGAAACGGAATCGGGCCAAACGTCTACTGCGCGAAGCGATGCGGGGTTTAATCCCCTCTCTCGCATCAGGCTGGGACCTGATCCTGATTGCCCGCCCCGCGCTTGCATCTTCTACGTTGGCCGAAATCCGCCAAGCCCTGCTGACTGTTTTACAACGCGCAGAATTAATCTCTCCCTCGAATGCAATCTGAATTTTATCTGCCGCATGAATATCCCAATGAACCGCGTCTGCGGGACTTGCCGCGCACGCCGCGTAACTGGGCGCGCATCCCATTGTTGGGATTGATTCGTTTGTATCAAAAAACGGTCTCGCCTTCTTTGCCCGAAGGGACGTGCCGGTTTTATCCATCCTGTTCCCATTATGGGTATCAGGCCATTTATAAATACGGCGCGCTAAAAGGCTCTGCCATGGCGGCCTGGCGCGTGCTTCGTTGTAATCCGTTCAATCCCGGGGGCTATGACCCCGTTCCGTAAGGAGTTGGAATTTTTCAGATGAAACGTTTGACGATAATCACTTTTGTATTACTGGGTGCGGTTTTGTTGAGCGCCTGCGCCACGTCCGGCGGGCGCGGAGCGAGTTGGCCGGGCCTCAGCGCCGATGCGAACAACGCGTATCTGGCGGATGGCTCGCTGGTTTATGCAATTCGTCTGAGCGATGGCGCCAAAGTTTGGCAATATCCCGAAAAGAGCGCGGGGCAGATTTTCTATTCCGCGCCGGTCATCACACCGGATGGACAATTGCTGGTTGGCAGTGCGGGGAATGATCATGGTTTGTACAGTCTTGATCTGGCCACAGGCAAAGAGAAATGGGCCGCGCCCTTCAAGGCTGAGGACCACTTCTTTGCCTCACCATTAGTCATCGGCGACGCGATTTATGCCCCCAACAATGACGGGACGTTGTACGTTCTCAAACTCAGCACGGGCGAGAAGTTGTGGTCGTTGCATATCAGCCATTCTTTGTGGGGCGCGCCGGTCACGAATGGAAAATTGATTTTTGTGACCTCGCTTGATCATTTCGTCTATGCGGTGGACCCGCAGACTCGACAGATCGCGTGGAAGACCGATGTTGGCGGATCAGTGCCTGATTCTCCCGCGTTGAGCACGGACGGCTCGACACTTTACGTGGGCTCATTCCAAAATAAGTTGACGGCGCTGAACGCCGCGGACGGTCAAATCCGCTGGACGGCGGACACCAAAGGCTGGGTGTGGGGCGCGCCCGCGGTGGAAGGCGATACTGTTTATACCGCGGACATCAACGGAGACGTTTATTCCTTTGGCGCACCGAACGGCAAAAATGCCTGGCCGGATATTCAACCGGACGGTCCGATCACGGGAAGTCCTCTCGTGCTCGGAGACGGTGTCTTTGTTGTAACCGAGTCTGGCACAGGCTTTGCTTATGACCGCAACGGGACGCCACTGTGGCCGAACGGAACCACGATCGGCGGCAAGATTTATTCGACGCCTGTTCTGGCGGGTGATAAGATTCTCGTCACGCCGATGAACACGGATTTTCTGCTCGTGGCTCTGAACAGCCAATCCGGAAGCATTCTCTGGAAGTTTACAGGCAAATAGAAGGATGTAACCATGTGGGATACTCTTATTATCAATCCCTTTACCAATGTGCTGGTGTTGATTTATACCGCCATCGGACATAACTTTGGCATTGCGATCATTCTCTTTACCATTCTGATCCGCCTCGTGACCTGGCCGCTCAACGGTCAGCAATTGAAAGCGACCAAGGTCATGCAGGATTTGCAGAATGACAAGGAATGGCAGGACATTCAAAAGAAATACGCCAAGGATCGGGAGAAGCTGGCGCAGGAACAGATGCGCATTTATCGGGAGCGCGGCATTAATCCGTTTGCCTCCTGTCTGCCAATGTTGATTCAATTCCCGATCATCATCGGTTTATATCAAAGCATCATCCGCGCGCTGGCAACCAACCCGCTGGGACTGCTTCAATTGGCGCGCAGCCTTTATCCATTCCTGAACTCTGCTTTGCTCATTCCGCTCAACAGTAAATTCTTATGGATGGACCTCGGACGCCCCGAAGGAATTCCCTTCCCCGGCGGCTTCACGCTTTCCTTCCTTCCATATGGGTTCCCCACTTTGGCGATCATCGTTGCAGTGACCACATATCTGCAAACCAAACTGACCATGCCGCCGCCCTCCGCCGGCAATCCCAACGATCAGACGGCGGCAATGAACAGCATGATGAGTCTCTACATGCCTCTGTTCCTCGGCTGGCTCGTGCTCAATTACGCGTCAGGGTTGGCGGTTTATTTTGTCACCAGCAATGTGCTGGGCATCGTGCAATACGCCATGATGGGACGCGTCAACTGGCGCAACCTTTTGCCGGGCGGCAGTAAGCCCACTCCATCGAAGGGAAAATAGAACAGGGAGGTCAGCATGGCAGAGCGAACCACACTTGAAATCATTGCTCCGACTGTTGAAGAGGCGCTCGCGCAGGGACTCGCTCAATTGGGCTTGCCCGCCGATGCGGTCTCTGTCGAGGTGCTGGATTCAGGAACGAAAGGTTTGTTTGGGTTGGGCGGTCGTCAGGTGCGCGTGCGCTTGACGGTGAATCCTCCGACGGGATCGGAACCGAAGACCGTCGGAGCCGCGAAGGAAGAAAAACCCAGGGCCAGGCGTGAGACAAAAAAAGCCGCGCCCGCTTCGGGTCCGGACAATGAAGCGGCTCCCGTTTCAAAAGCCAAACCTGAGCCGAAAGCGGAGTCGGCGCCCGTGGAGCATGATCCCATCCTCGACAAAACCGAAGCCGTCATCTCGAAATTGTTGTTCCAAATGGGAATGCAGGCGCAGGTCTCCGCGCATTATGGCGAGGCCCGCGATGACCGCAGGCCGATCATGGTGGATATTCGCGGCGGCGACCTGGGTGTGTTGATCGGACGGCGCGGCGAAACGCTGGAGGCTTTTCAATACATCGCGGCGTTGATGATTGGCAAAGAGACCGGACAGTTCATTCATCTGGTCGTGGACATCGAAGGCCACCGCGATCGCCGCGAACGCCAACTGCGACAGTTGGCGCGGCGCATGGCGGAACAGGTCATCAAGTCTGGTCGCAAACTGACCCTCGAGCCGATGCCTGCCGCGGAACGCCGCATCATCCACATGGAATTGCGCGATCATCCTGCGGTGACCACGCAGAGCGCGGGCGAAGAGCCTCATCGCAAGATCACGATTTTGCCAAAAGACTAAAAGACATACAAAAATTAAACAAAACGGGCACAAAGTGCACAAAGGAAAGAGCATTCCGCCTTCTTCTTAGTGACCTTCGTGTCCTTTGTGTTTAAAAGATTACCGCGTTTTATCACGGTATAATTTGTTCATGTCCTTCCTCGCGCCGCTCGAGCCAGTGGATTATCTTGTCATCGGTCATGTCACCGAAGATCTTGCATCCGAAGGCCCGCGGCTCGGCGGCACGGCGACTTTCTCTGCGCTGACGGCACACGCGCTGGGCTTGCGCGTCGGCATTGTGACGGCGGCGAGTGAGCGGACTCCTTTACAAGCGTTGGATGGCATCCCGATTGTTCGCGCCCCTTCCTCACATACAACGACGTTTGAAAATATTTATCTGGATGGCGCGCGAAAACAGATTGTCCATCATCCCGCCGCGCGTATCTTGTTTGATGTCGTGCCGGATGCCTGGCGTACTTCGTCCATCATTCATCTCGGCCCGGTGGCGCAGGAATTGGTTTCTCAACTGCCCAAATACTTTTCTTCTTCGATGATCGGCGTCACGCCGCAAGGCTGGATGCGAACTTGGAATGATGCAGGAGAAGTTGTTCCATGCAAATGGGAATCGGCTGAAACTCTTTTACCGCAGGCTGGCGCGGTGGTCATCAGCCGCGACGATGTAAACGGCGATGAAGAGTTGATCGAATCCATGGCGCACCAAACCCGCGTTCTCGCGGTCACCGAAGGCCCGGCAGGCTCGGTGTTGTATTGGAACGGCGACCGACGTCGCTTTCACGCTCCGCAATTGGAAGAAGTGGACGCGACCGGCGCGGGCGATATTTACGCCGCCGCGTTTTTCATCCGACTCTACAAAACGCACGATCCATGGGAAGCGGCGCGCTTCGCGACTCAACTCGCGGCGCGCTCGGTCACGCGTGTGGGGTTGGAGAGCATCCCTACTCAAAAAGAAATCAACGAATGCCTCATGGAGGTTTTCTAGTGGCCCGCATTTATACCCTCGTCAATCAAAAAGGCGGCGTGGGAAAAACCACCACCGCCATCAATCTCGGCGCGTACCTGGCGCAGTTCGGTCAGCGCGTCCTCGTTGTGGACCTCGACCCGCAGGCCAACGCCACCTCCTGCCTCGGCGTGGACAAATCCCTGGTTAACGGCGGCACGTATGAGGCCCTGCTCGGAAGCGCCGCCGCCCCGTTCATCCTTTTGAATGAACGCCTCAAACTCGCCTTGCTTCCGTCCTCTCCCGCGCTGGCTGGCGCGGAAGTCGAACTCGTTGAAGAATTGGCGCGCGAAACGCGCCTCAGGAAAGCCATTGATCCGCTTGCCTCGCGTTACGATTACATTTTGATTGATTGCCCACCTTCACTTGGACTTCTCACGGTCAATGGATTGGTGGCCGCGAAGGACGGTGTGCTGGTTCCCGTTCAATGCGAATATCTCGCGCTGGAGGGACTCGGCCAACTGACGCAGACGATTCAACGCGTCCGCTCGGCTCTTTTCCCGGACCTGAAAGTGCGCGGCGTGATCCTGACGATGTTCGACCCTCGAACGAATCTTGCGACCGATGTGGTGAAGGAAGTCAACAAACACTTTCCGAATCAGGTTTTCAAATCGGTCGTGCCGCGCAGTATTCGCCTCGCCGAAGCGCCCTCGTATGGACTTCCCATCTCGGCCTACGCGCCGACCTCCGCTGGCGCGCAGGCCTACGAGGCGCTGGCGAAAGAAGTGCTGAAGGGCGATGGGGTGAAGGCTCATAATTGATAAACGCGTAGAGGCACAGCGCCGCTGTGCCCAGGGTGGAGCAACGCTCCGCCCTTACGAGGAACGATGAAGGAGACATAATGCCTCAACGTACCGGTCTCGGCAAAGGACTCGATGCCCTCATCCCCGTGGGATCCTCCGCGGTGAGCGAAGCGGGCGTGGCGCAGGTCGCGCTGGATTCGATTCAGCGCAATCCTCGTCAGCCGCGCCAGAACTTCAAAGAAAGCGAACTCGAAGAACTGGTCGCCTCGATCCGCGAACACGGTGTCATCCAACCCTTGATCGTCGCGCCCGCCGCTGGAGGCAGGTACACCCTGATCGCCGGTGAACGTCGCTGGCAGGCCGCCCGTCGCGCCGGGTTGCGGACCGTGCCGGTCGTTGTCCGCAACGCAAGCGATCAGCAATTGCTCGAACTGGCCTTAATCGAAAACGTCCAACGCGCGGACTTGAACGCCATCGAAGAAGCCGAGGCGTATCATAGTCTCGTCAAAGAGTTTGGGCTTTCCCATGAAGCAGTTGCATCGCGTGTGGGCAAAAGCCGTGTGGCTGTGACCAACACACTTCGCCTGCTGGATGCTTCATCTGCGGTGAAGCAGGCTTTGGTGGACGGCAAGATCACCGAGGGTCACGCGCGCGCGTTGCTCGCTTTGAATTCTGCGAAGGCGCAGGAAGCCGCGTTGCGCACCGTCGTCAACATTGATATGAGCGTCCGTCAGACCGAAGCATTGGCGCGAAAACTTGGGGGGCAGAAACCTGCGTCGAAAAAGAAACCCGCTCGAAGTCCGAACGTGAACGACATTGAACGTCGTCTGCGTTCGAGTCTCGGAACCAAAGTCGCGTTGAAACACGGCAAGAAGGGCGGCGCGCTCACCATCTATTATTATTCAGATGAAGAATTGGACGGCATCCTGGAAAAGCTGTTATGAAGATTCTTCACAACGCAAAAATTTATACGTTCGATAAATCGAGACCAAATGCAACAGCCATCGCCATTGATCACGGTGAAATTATCGCGGTCGGCGGCGATGAACTTCTGCGCGAATTTGATCGCGCCGAAAAGGAAGATTTGCGCGGCCGCGCTGTCCTGCCCGGGCTTACTGATGCACATCTGCATTTTCAATATTATTCGCTTGGCTTGCAAAAGATTGATTGCGAAACCGACACGCTCGAAGAATGTCTGCGGCGCGTGAAAGCGCGCGTCGAAAAAGCAAAGGCGGGTGAATGGATTTTGGGTCACGGTTGGAATCAAAACGCGTGGCCTCTCTCTCCCAATCGGAGAGAGACTGGGAGTGAGGGCAACTGGCCGACCGCCTCGGACCTCGATCAAATCTCGCCGAGCAATCCTGTTTATCTGACTGCCAAATCACTGCACGCGGGATGGGCTAACAGCGCGGCGATGAAACTGGCTGGCATCACCGCCTCTTTACCGGACCCGGTCAATGGCCAGCTTCAACGCGATTCGCGCGGCGCCCTGACCGGAATCCTGTTGGAATCTGCGATGGAACTGATCCATCAGGCTCTCCCCGCGCCGACGATTGATGAAATCGCACACGCCATGGAAAAAGCTCAGCCCATTTTGTGGAAGATGGGACTGACGGGCGTGCATGATTTTGATCGCCGCGATTCGTTCATGGCGTTACAACAATTGCACGCGCAGGGCAAGTTGAAATTGCGCGTCACGAAAAATATTCCTGTCGAATTGCTCAATCAAGCATTTGACCTTGGCCTGCGCACCGGCTTCGGCGATGACTGGCTTCGCATCGGATCGGTCAAGGCCTTCATGGACGGCGCGCTCGGTCCGCGCACCGCGGCTATGTTCCAGGCGTATGAAGGCGAGCCGGATAACAAAGGCATTCTCAATATGGATGGCGAACAACTCTTTGAATATGGTCGTCATGCCGCAGATGTGGGCCTCGGCATGACCGTTCATGCCATTGGCGATCGCGCCAATCACGAAGTGTTGAACGCGTATGAGCAATTGCGAAAATACGAATCTGAAAAAGGCTTGCCGCATCTTCGTCACCGCATTGAACATGTGCAGGTACTTCATCCTGATGATGTCACGCGGCTCGCAACGTTGAATGTTGTGGCTTCCATGCAACCCATCCATGCCACGTCTGACATGTTGATGGCGGATAAATATTGGGGCGCGCGTACTTCGCTCGCGTATGCCCTGCGGACTCAACTGGATGCGGGCGCGCACGTGGCCTTCGGCTCGGATGCACCGGTCGAATCGCCAAATCCGTTCTGGGGAATCCACGCGGCGGTCACGCGTCGACGGGCGGACGGTTCGCCCGGACCCAATGGCTGGCATCTCGAACAACGCCTGACTCTGCAGGAGGCTATCGAAGGTTTTACGCTCGGGGCGGCATACGCGGCGTACGCGGAAAACCGTCAGGGCAAATTGGCTCCGGGTTTCGTCGCCGATCTTATTGTCCCGAACAAAGACCCGTTTATTCTCGATCCGCACGAAGTGAAAGATTGTTATTCTTCTGCTACAATGGTCAACGGCGAATGGGTTTATAAAGAGTAATAGTCAATCGTTGGCTCGCTTGGAGAATGCTGATCGTGAAGACCAAACCACTGCCGTTATTGACTCCTGAAATGCTTGTGCCAAAACTTGGGGAGGCTTTGGTGCGTAGCGGGCACATCAGCGAACTGGATCTGCAAAAGGCCCTGGCTTATCAGGAAGAGCAAATGGCTCAGGGCACGCCCTATCTGCTTGGTCAGGCTTTGCTTGACCTTAAATTGATCGAGCGTCCTGTGCTCGACCAGGCCGTGACAGAACAGATCATCCAATTGCGCTCGGCCCTGCAGGCGGCGAATCGCAACCTGGAACGCCGTGTCGAAGAACGCACCGCGGAATTGCAACAGGCTTTGGAACGTCTCTCCGAGTTGAGCCAGATGAAAGCCAACTTTGTAGCGAACATTTCACATGAATTGCGCACCCCATTGACTCACATCAAAGGTTATCTTGAGTTGATGGTAACCGAGTCGCTTGGCCCGCTGTCCGATGAACAACGCCATGCGATGCAAGTTAGCCAGAGAGCGTCAGACCGTTTGGAAAATTTGATTGAAGACCTGATCATGTTCTCACTAGCCACGCATGGTGAGATGAGTGTGAAACAGGAATCCATTGATGTTCAACGCCTGGCGAGTGTGGCGGTCAAGACGGCTTTGCAAAAAGCGGAAGAGCGCGGGGTGGAGGTCGGCATTGTGGCCGATGAAAAAGTACCCCTCGTCCAGGGCGACCCGGAAAAGATCAGCTGGGTGCTGAATCAACTTCTGGATAACGCAGTCAAGTTCACGCCATCCGGTGGACGCGTGATCGTGAGTCTGAAAGAAGAAGGCGCCAATCTGGTGATGATCTCCATTACAGATACCGGCATTGGAATCCCGGCCAATCGTCTCGGCGAAATCTTCGAGCCGTTTCATCAATTGGACGGTTCGTCCACGCGCAAAGCAGGCGGGACCGGGCTGGGTCTTTCACTGGTTCGGCAGATTGTGGAAGCGCACGGTTCGATGCTTGATGTAAACTCAACGGAGGGCCGCGGTACGACGTTCAAGTTTCCGCTTTTGGCTGTGACGGAAGACAAAAAGAAAAAACAAAGGGGTTAGTTATGTCGGTTGATGCCAGGACTCTCGACCTTGTTTATTCCATCCTGCAAAATGTTAATGGCAAAACAGATTGGAAAGCCGCGCTGGATACGCTCCTCGCTTCTTTGCGCGAGGAGTTTGTTTACGATAACGTCGCGGTGTATATGATCGATTCGGGCGGTGTCGGCCTCGATGTGGTCTACGCGCGCGCGGTGGGGCGCGGTAAACATGGTGAAGCGGATGTAAGCTGGGGCGAGGGCTTCGCGGGGGAGGTCATCAACAAAAAGGAAATGGTCATCTATGAGCCGGGGTCGCACCTCGATACAGATCGCCTTGACCTGCCTTTTTTGGTCGGACTGCCGCTTTTCATCGCCGGCCGCTTGAGCGGCGCGTTGATCTTTGTCCGTTTTGGCGGGCCGCACTATTCGCCGGTTCACATCCGCATGGCCGCGATCATTGCGGCGGTTACGGCCTCCCTGCTTGAATCGAAAGCGTTGCAGGAGGCGCGCATTGACCTCGAGTCGGTGCAACGCCAGATGCGCCTGCAGGACGACTTCGTGTCCACTATTTCGCATGAACTGCGCACGCCTCTCGGTTTTATCAAAGGTTACAGCACCAGTCTTCTTCGCGAAGACACCAAATGGGATGAAAAAACCCAGCGCGAATTCCTGGCGATCATTGACGATGAAGCCGACCGCCTCACACACCTGATCGAGAATATGCTGGAGTCCGCGCGTTTGCAGAGCAAGACCTTGCAATTTAAATTCCAGCCTCTGCGACTCGACGCGCTGATTCGCGACGTAGCCACGCGCGTCCACACGCATCACACTGCCCTGAAAGTGACGTTCGATTTCGACGTCGTCCCCCCCATCCTCGGCGATACCGTGCGGCTTTCACAGGTCTTTGAAAATTTGTTCAGTAACGCCATAAAATATGCGCCGGACTCGCCCCTGATGATTTCCATCCGTCGCGGCGCCAAAAGTTTGCGTGTGGCCTTCTCCGACCGCGGGCCTGGCATCCCGGAAGATTACCTGCCTTTCGTCTTCGAACGTTTTTATCGCGTTCCCGGCGAGCGGACCGTCACCGGCACCGGCCTCGGCCTCTATATTTGCAAGCAGATAATTTTGGCGCATCATGGTAAGATTTGGGCAGAGTCTATTCTGGATCAGGGCACTACTTTTTTCATTGAACTGCCTGCAGATCCAAAAATTTGATTCGGATTTCTCAAAAGGAGGAGTCATGTCCAAGCGCATCTTGATCGTTGACGATGAACCTCGCTACCTGCGCTTGCTGGAGGCCAACCTGAAAACGGAAGGCTACATGGTCGTCTCTGCCGCGGACGGTCTTCAAGCGATTGATGTCTTTTCCGGCCAGCCCGTTGACCTCGTTTTGCTGGATGTGATGATGCCTCGCCTCGACGGCTTCGGGACCTGTCAGCGCATTCGCGAATTCTCCAATGTGCCGATCATCATGTTGACAGCCAAAGGCGAGGAACAAGACCGCGTCAAAGGCCTGGACCTCGGAGCGGATGACTATCTCGTCAAGCCTTTTTCTGCCACCGAACTTTTGGCGCGCGTACGCGCCGTCCTGCGCCGCGCTCAGACCCCCGCCGATCACGGACAGGAACGCTTCTTCTCCCACGAAAACCTCAAGATAGATTTTGCCCGCGCCGAAGTATGGAAAGATGACCAGCCCGTTTCGCTTTCTGCCACCGAATATCGTTTGCTTTTGCAATTTGCTCATAACATCGGCAAGATACTCACCTCGGAAGAATTATTGACCAGCGTGTGGGGTCCTGAATATAAAGGCGATAAAGAAATTCTATGGGTCAGCATTGCCCGTCTGAGACAAAAATTGGAGAACGACGCGCATAATCCGCACCACATTGTCACGCGTTCAGGGTTGGGCTATCTGATGCCGCCTATTGAATCAGCGTAGGAGACCTGATGGCCGGGAATAAAATTCTCGTCGTTGATGCAGATACAGCCAGCCGCAACTTTGTCGCGGCGGCTCTGCAGAAAGCGGGATATCAAATTCTTCAGGCCGCCTCGGGGAAAGAGGGGTTGATCGTTGCCTGGCGCGACCGGCCCGAGGTCATAGTGGTTGATCCGGTCATCGCGGACTTAAAAGGGGAAGACCTGGCTGCCCGTCTGCGTTCCGATGTACGCACATCCAAAATACCTCTCATCGCATTGAGCAGTGATGCGCAACCCGCGCGTTCGCGTTCCTGCATGGACGCGGGGTTCAATGAATATCTGATCAAGACCGCGCAGGCCGTCCCTGCACTGATTGAGACCGTGGGCCGCCTGCTCGGAAATACCGCGGCCGCGGCCAAAGAGGGCGGCTTGCAGATTGCTTTCCTCAGCGCCAAAGGCGGGACAGGTACATCTTCTCTGTGCGCCAACATTGCCATGAACATCGCGCATAACCAGCCGGAGGCCCGCGTTGTCGTGGTGGACCTTGTCCTGCCCATCGGCTCCATCGCCGAAATCGTCGGCTATGAAGGCAATCAAAATCTCGTCACGATTTGCGATTTGCCGGCCACTGAAACAGGGCCTGATTTTTTTCGCGATAGCCTGACCGAGATGGCGGCCTGGAAATTTCATTTGATTGCCGGCTCGCCAGACCCCGAACGCGGGAATGAACTCAAAGTTGGGCGAATCGGTGACATCATCCGTGCTCTCAAAGAAGCATATGATTTCGTATTGATTGATCTCGGACGTTCGCTCTCGCGCATCAGCCTGCCGTTGATCGAACACGCCGATCTGATCGCCATGATCGTCAGCACAGATTTGAGCACGGTTCGCCTCACAAAGACCGTTTGGGATTATTTGCAGTCGAAAGGCGTGCATTCCACCGCGGTGTATACAATTTTGAATCGCGCTGTTGGCCTTGAAGGATTGACCAAGGTGGAAGCGGAAAAAATCATCGGGATCGAGATCAAGACCGCTGTGCCTTATTTGGGCGGGAACTTTGCCCTTGCCAACAATCAGCATCAACCGCTCACATTCAAATTCCCCAACGATACTGCCTCGATTATCCTAAAAGAAACTGCCCAGCAAATGGTGGCGCTGGCGCGGCATTTGCGCGCAGATTAAACGGAGACATTCATGACGATTGAATATGATGAAAAGGGAAAATTCTTTACCGATGTTGTGAGCAAGGTCGCGGTTCATGCCGCGGTTCAAACGACCGCTCAGTTGATCAGCGGCAATGTTCACGTAAGGCGCGGCGAACGCTTGAAAGATGAATTGGACCGCGATGAACTTTTCCTCGCCATCACCGACGCCTCGATTCTTGGGCCGGATGGCAAGGTTCTCTTTGCGGCTCCATTCCTTGCCGTGCAGCGTTCGCAGATTGTGTGGGTCATGCCTGATAAAGAGCCGCAAGAATAGATCTCATGACCCAGCCTTCTTCGGATACCTCGCGGGTCTCTGCCGCGGACCTCGCAAAACTAAAACAGTTTTTGGTAGATAGCCTCTCGCGCGGCATTGAAAGTGAGGGCGTCTCGTTCGACCGCCGCGCTGAGTTCATCAAGCAACACTTCCATAGCGTTTATAAACACGCGCCAGTCCGCGTCCCCGACGATCTTGAACAATCCATCTTTCAGGATGTGTTGAATGACATGCTCGGCTATGGTCCGATTCAGCCTCTGTTGGATGATCCCGACGTCAGCGAAGTGATGGTCAACGGGCCGAAAAAGGTGTACGTCGAAAAGAAGGGACAATTGACGCGCACGGACGTAACCTTCGATGACGACGCGCATGTTCTGCGGATCATTGAGCGCATCATTCTGCCCCTCGGCCGGCGCGTGGACCCGGACAGTCCCACCGTTGACGCGCGCCTGCCCGACGGTTCACGCGTGAACGCGGTCGTGCCTCCGGTTGCGCTCGATGGGCCGTCCATCACCATCCGCAAATTTCATAAAGATAAACTCAAGGTCGCCGATCTGATTCGATATGGCTCTTTGACTCAGAATATGGCCGACTTCCTCAAAGCCTGCGTGTTGGCGCGCTTGAACATCGTCATTTCGGGCGGAACGGGTTCGGGCAAGACAACGCTCCTGAATGTGCTCTCCGGCTTCATTCCGGAGAATGAACGCATCATCACCATCGAAGACGCCGCGGAATTGCAACTCCAGCAGGATCACGTTCTGCGCATGGAAACCAAGCCGCGCAACGTCGAAGGCCGCGGCGAGACGACCATCCGCGACCTGGTCCGCAACTCATTGCGGATGCGCCCCGACCGCATTGTAGTAGGCGAATGCCGCGGCGGCGAAGCCCTCGATATGTTGCAGGCCATGAACACCGGTCATGATGGCTCGCTGACCACCGTCCATGCCAACTCGCCGCGCGATGCCATCTCACGCCTTGAAACGCTGGTGTTGATGGCAGGGATGGAACTGCCGCTCAAAGTGGTGCGTCAGCAAATCTCATCCGCGGTGGATTTGATCGTGCAACAAACGCGTCTGAAAGATGGCGCGCGCAAAGTGACCGCGGTAACTGAAGTGGCAGGCATGGAAGGCGACACGGTCGTATTGACGGACATCTTCAAGTTTGAACAAACTGGAATCGCCGAAGGCGGCAAAGTGCTGGGCGACTTGAAAGCCACCGGCATTCGTCCGCTGTTCTCACCTCGCCTCGAGGCCGCAGGATTTAAATTAGGAGCAGAGATTTTCGGCAACACGATTGCCGAAATGCTTGCCAACCGTCAGCGGCGCTGAGAAGTATCGCATCTTCTTCTGCTATAATCGGTTCTCGAGGCCAGCATGGACACTCGCTCACAAATCACCCTGCGTACAAAAAAATTAGGCGTCCTGATTCGCGATGCCCGCCTGGCGGCGCGCCGAAACGTTGATGAATGCGCCAGGGCTATTGGCGTGACCAAAGGCGTCTTTCGCGCCTATGAAGAAGGCCGCCGCGCCCCGTCGCTCCCTGAACTGGAAACCCTTGTTTATTATCTTCATCTTGCCATTGACCACTTCTGGGGCAAAGAATCCATTTCCAACGATACCTCGCCAACGGAACCGATTGACCTGCCGCGCCTCGTCGAAGTGCGACAGCGCATGATCGGCGCACTGCTCCGTCAGGAACGTAACAATGCCAGTCTTTCGATCAAAGCCCTCGCGCGCGAGACCGGGATCCCCGGTGCGCGCATCACCGCCTATGAGCTTGGCGAACGCCCGATCCCTCTGCCGGAACTCGAAGCCCTGCTCACTGCGCTCGGAAGCCGCATCGAAATCTTTTTCGATCAAAGCGGTCCCATCGGTCAATGGATGACCGATCAAAAAGCCATGCGGGAATTCCTCGAACTCCCAAAGGAATTGCAGACCTTTGTGTGCCAGCCTGTCAATCGTCCCTACCTGGAACTGGCGATGAAACTCAGTTCCATGTCCACTGAAAAGTTACGCTCCGTCGCTGAAGGCCTGCTTGATATAACGCTCTAGCACGTCATACAGCGAAGGGTCTGGTTTGAATAAAAGGAATAACATTTATTATGCCCACTCCATCTGAACTCCAACAACTTGCTGAAACCGGAAAACTGGCTTTTGAATCAGGCAATTATGAATCTGCGGCCGCCGACTTTGAAAACGCCGCGAAAGGTTACGCCGCGTTGAATGATGAAGCCAATGCCGCCGAAATGAAGAATAATCTGAGCGTTGCTCTGCTTAAATCAGGCAGGGCGGGAGAAGCGTTGACTGCCTGCCTCGGCACGGATGAAATTTTCGCGCGCGCCAAAGACCTCAAGCGACAGGGCATGGCAATTGGGAATCAAGCCGCGGCGCTCGAGGCCCTCAAACGTTTCGATGAGGCCGTCGCCGCGTATGAACGCTCCGCGCAGATCTTCGCCGACGCGGGCGAAGGCGATTTGCGTTCCATGGTCTTGAAATCTGCGGCGGGCATCAAACTCAAGCGCGGCAAGATCGGCGAGTCCGCTTTCAGGATGATTGGCTCGCTCGAAGCCAAAGAGAAGCCATCCTTCTTCGACCGAATTCTCAAGTTCCTCCTCCGCCTCGTACAAAGATGATCGCGGTCAATCCTTCGGCATCCCTGCGGGCCGGCCTGCGGGTCCGCCCGGCGGTTCTTGCTGACCAACAGCAAATTGCCGATTTGACCTTCTTTGAGTCGCATGTTCATCGTCACCTCGATTGGCGCGCGCCAATCGAGTGGCTTGGCCATCCTCCCTATTGGATTTTGGAAGAACGCGGACGAATCACGGCCGCGCTGGCTTGCCCGCCTGATCCGGATTCCATCGCATGGATTCGACTCTTCGCGTTCGCCTCGCATCTTTCCGGACCTGAGGCCTGGTTGCCATTATGGACAGCCGCGCGGCACGAACTTGCAGAGCGCGGCAACGCGATTGTGGCGGCGATTTCCGTGCAACGCTGGTTCGATCCGATTCTCACCGAGAGCGGATTTAAACTTTCTCAACATATTGTCCTGCTCGAATGGATTGACCACCCCGCGAAACAAGTTGCGACTTCCCAAAGCATCACCATCCGCGCCATGAAACCCGAAGACCTGCCGCGCGTGGTGAACACGGACGCCGCGGCTTTTGCGCCTCTCTGGCGAAACTCATTGAGCGCGTTGAGCAAAGCCTATTCGCAGGCAGTCTATGCCTCGGTCGCGGAAAACGCCTCGGGCGTGATCGGGTATCAGATTTCGACGGGAAACAGCATCGGGGCGCACCTCGCCCGCCTCGCGGTCCGGCCTGAGGCGCAGGGGCAGAATGTAGGTGCGGCGCTGGTCGGTGATCTGATTTGTCAAATGCAGGCGCGCGGCATCGTGCGCATCTCGGTCAACACACAGGCGGATAATGCCGCCTCGCTCGCGTTGTATCATAAACTTGGTTTTCATCGAACTGGTGAACAGTATCCCGTTTATACGTATCGAGTGGAGTGAATATGACACATACGCCGGATGAAGTCATTGTGAACGCGTTGGTGCGTCAGGCATTGACCTCGGCGCAGGAAGTGATGGGTGAGAATGGATTGAATGCCGTCCTGCGCGCGAGCGGGTTGGAAAAATTTATCGGCAACTTTCCGCCCAATGATCTGACGCCGGGCATTCAGGCCGCGCAATATGCAAAGTTGAATCAATCCATCGAAGATTTTTACGGGCGCGGCGGGCGCGGCATGTTGAAGCGTATCGGACGCGCCTCGTTTCAGTATGCCGTGCGTGAACAGGCCGCTCTGCTCGGCATCGCGGGTGTGGCGTTGAAGTTATTGCCGGAAAAACAGCGCATCAAATTCATCTTGAACAGCACCGCGGACGCATTGAAGAAATCCAACTCGCAGGTGGAGGCGTGGGTGGAGGAGAGCGGAGACAAGATCGCGTACTTTGAATCTACCTGCGCGATCTGTCATAGCCGCTCCAGCGCCGAACCGATTTGCCATCTTTATGTTGGGTCCCTCTCTGAGGCTGTGCAGTGGGCGACTGGCAAGGCGCACGAAGTGATCGAAACACACTGCATGGCAAAGGGTGATCCGTATTGCCGCTTTGAGGTCGGGGCCGCGAGTGATTGATATTTTTTAACCGCAGATGAACGCCGATAAAATTGATTTTGGGTAATTCAGAGTTCATTCGCGTTTGTGTGCGTTGAATTCACGAGGAGGCTGAAATGAAAACATTTGAATCGGGCTGGGAGAGCAAGAACGGAATCAAGTTCTTTCTGCGCGGCTGGGAGCCGGATAAAACGCCGAAGGCCGTCGTTTGTCTCGTTCACGGACTCGGCGAGCACACCGGCAGATATGCCCATGTGGGTGAAGCCTTCGCGCAGGCAGGCTATGTCTTGACCGGATTCGACTTGCGCGGGCATGGCAAGTCAGGGGGTCCGCGCGGACACGTGCCTTCATTCGAAGCCCTCATGCAGGATATTGATCGTTTCATAGAAATAACAGCGAAACGTTACCCGAACTTGCCCCGTTTTCTCTACGGTCATAGTTTGGGAGGAATTTTAGTTCTCAACTATGCGTTGCGCCGCAAGCCCGATGTGGTCGGCGTGATTTCCACAGCCGCCGGGTTGCGCACTGCATTGGAAGAACAGAAGTTTAAAGTCCTGATGGCCCGCGTTTTGGGAACCTTGATGCCCAGCGTTGCACTTGCCAGCGGCCTCGACCCGAAAACCCTCAGCCGTGACCCTAAAGTGGTCCAGGCTTATGTTGACGACCCGCTCAACCACGACCGGCTGACGCTGGGATTTGGAAAAACGATGCTATCCGTCCTGCCATGGACTTTCGAGCATGCTCACGAGTTTCCAGTGCCCTTGCTGATCATGCACGGCGGTGGTGATATGCTGGGCTACCCAAAGGGAAGCCAGGAGTTTGCCAGCCGCGTGCCGCAAAACTGCACATTGAAGATTTGGGATGGGTTGTACCATGAAATTCATAATGAACCTGAAAAGGCAACAGTGTTGAAGACCATGGTGGAGTGGATGGATGGGCAGTTAAGCAGGAAATAAATTTTTTCGGGAGAGGAATCAATGAGTAAAAACGATAGAGATGGAATGAGCAAGCGCGAGCAGATGCGTGCGAGACGTCGTCAGCAGGAGGCGCAAGGACGCGCCTTCATGATCGCGGGGATTGTCCTGGTTGCGGTGGTGGTAGCCTTTTTTGTGATTTACCCGCAACTGAAGCCAATCGCCGCCATTCAACCTGCCGAACCTCATGCGCGTCCACAGGTGGATCGCAACTCCACCGGCGACCCCAATGCGCCGGTGAAGCTGGTGGAATTTTCCGATTACCAGTGTCCGTTCTGCAAACGTTTTTGGCAGGACACCGAACCGCAAATCATTGAAACATATGTGAAGGCCGGAAAAGTCCAGTTCACGTATCGGTCTGCGGGCAACTGGGTCAGCGACAACGTCAACAGCCAACTCGGTGGAAACGATACCGAGTCGCGCGATTCTGCGATGGCCGCCTATTGCGCCGCCGATCAAAATAAATTCTGGGAGATGCACGACGCGCTGTTTACCAATGTCCTCGGGGAGGCCGATGGCATTTCGTTTGTCAAACGCCGTCTGCAAGCCATCGCGAAAGACATCGGTCTGGACATGACCGTTTTCAATTCGTGTTATTCCAGCAACAAGTATCTTGATCTGGTTAATCAGGACCTCAAGGATGCGCGCGCTGCGGGCATTCGCGGAACGCCGTACTTCCTCATCAGCTACAAGGCAAATGGTCAGACTCAAATTGTTCCAATTGACGGAGCCCAGCCGTTCTCGGTCTTCCAGCAGGAGATTGATAAAGCTCTTGCCGCGGCGGATAAGTGACGCGCAAATTGAAACATGCTACTAAAGACGCGGCAACTGCCGCGTCTTTTTTTTTGACCCTTGGGCCGGGCGCGCCCAAATCGAGCGTGAGTCTCTTCTGCGAATTCTGGACAAAACACCTCGAACATGGGAAAATTCCCCGCACACTGATATTTGAGGTGAATAAGATGAGCAAAAAAGATCGAGAAGGAATGAGTAAACGCGATATGATTCGCGCCAGGCGCCGTGCAGACGAAGCGCGTGCCCGTATCTTTTGGATCGTCGGCACCGTTTTGATTGTGGCCGCCGCGGCCTTTTTCTTCATATATCCGCAATTGAAACCGGTCGCGGCCGTTCAGCCCGCGCCGACGATTGACGCGCGTCCGCGGGTGGATCGCAACTCCACCGGCGACCCGAACGCGCCGGTCAAAATGGTCGAGTTTTCTGATTTCCAGTGCCCATATTGCAAACGCTTCTGGCAGGATACAGAGGCGCAGGTCATTGACGCGTATGTGAAGACCGGCAAGGTCTTGTTCACGTATCGGTCTGCGGGCAACTGGGTCAGCAACAACATCGGGCAGGGCGGAGTCGAATCGCAGAACGCGGCGATGGCCGCATATTGCGCGGCGGATCAGAACAAGTTTTGGGAAATGCACGACGCGTTGTTCACCAATGCCATCGGCGAAGATGCCGGCTCGTTCACGTCGCGCCGCCTGCAGTTGATCGCGCAGGGTATCGGTCTGGATGTGGACGCGTTCAAATCCTGCTTTTCGAGCAACAAATACAAGGATCAAGTCACCAAGGATTTCAATGATGCCATGGCCGCAGGCATTCAGGGCACGCCGTTCTTCGTGATCACCTACACGGTCAATGGCCAGACGCAGACCGCCACTGTGAACGGAGCGCAACCGTTCAGCGCCTTTCAAACGGAACTGGACAAAGCCCTCGCGGCAGTCGGAAAGTAAGTGCAAAACATAAACAAAAAAAGGACTCGCAACAAGTCCTTTTTTTGTTGGAGTTATTTCTGCATCAACGATAAAATCCAGACGATCAGCGGCGCCATAGCCAGCGCCGGCAGAAAATTTCCGACGCGAATCTTTTTGATCTCCAGCAAGCTGCTGACTGCAAGCCCGATCAGAATCACGCCTCCGGCGGCGGTCATCTCGTTCATCATGGACGGGGCGACGATGCTGTTCAATTGAGCTGCCAGCAAACTAATGCCTCCTTGATAGATGAGGATGACCAGCGTGGAGAACAACACGCCTGCGCCCAGCGTGGACGCAAAAGCCAGTGAGGCGAATCCATCCAACACGGATTTGACGGCCAGCAGACTGTAATCGCCGGTCAAACCGTCCTGGATCGAGCCGAGGATGGTCATCGGGCCGACGCAAAATAGCAGGGAGGCCGTCAGGAAGCCGCGCACGAATTTGCTGGAGGCGTCTTCGGAATCTGATTTTGCAAAACGCTTCTCCAGCGTTTGCCCCACGGATTGCAAACCGTCCTCGATTTTCCACCATTCGCCAAGCAACGCGCCGATTAATAATGACCCCAGAACAATCAAAGGATTTTCTGTTTTCAAAAACATTTGAATTCCCATCGCGGCGGTAAATAATCCCATGCCGGCCACGACGGTGGACTTCAGCCGTTCGGGGACGCGCGCCCCAAAGATCAAACCGAGTGCGCCGCCGACGAGCACGGTGGCGATATTGAGAAAAGTGCCGGTCATAATGATTTTCCAAAGATTCACCACAAAGACACAGAGCGCACCAAGTTTTCTTTGTGTTCTTTGCGTCTTCGCGGTGAGACTATTCCTTTGCCTTCGTTGTATCTTTTCCTGCGGACTTGTTCTCGATCAGTTCGAGCACGAACAACAGG